>OGTS01000029.1_pt1 | contig 120159 bp, 107 predicted proteins | sample 1574681 | NCBI WGS metagenome assembly OGTS01 (sample SAMN03295829, study PRJEB24534) | human gut metagenome | isolation source: fecal sample 4 from infant 4 | host: Homo sapiens | place: USA: Pittsburgh, PA | collected 2014-07 | reverse complement strand
TAAACAATATAGAAATCATCTTTTATTAGCTTCATAACACTTTTTTTATAGTGTCCTTGACACAGGATCCATTTTAAATAGGGTACTACTTTTTTATTATACATAGTATTTAAAATAAATGATAAGAAAATCTGATAGCCTTGTAGAAATATAAAAAAATATAGACAAAAATACAGAATATATCTTATTATAAAAATGTAGTCTATAAATGTAAAAAAATGATTGTTTGGTTTATGGATTATAAGGAGTATTCTAACAAATATCCTAAATTACATAATAGAAGGGGGGATTAAGAATCTCTAAAAAAGATATGTTAAATCAACAGTTCTTTGAATAAAGAAAATCCAATTGTATTAATTAATAAAAGAATATTAGGTGAATGAAAAGAATGAAAAATAAAAAATTTGAAAATTACTATGATGACATCCAAGAGTATACATGCAAGGCACAGCAAATTTTTTCATGTGCTTTATATTGGGGGGTTACAATATATATGCTAATTACGATGATTATAAATCATGTAACTCTCGAAAAATCTAATTTTATATTAGTGTTCTATTTTTTTCAGGCATTAATACATTTGCTTTTTTTTGTTTTATTTAAATACTATTGTTATTATAACAAAAAACATACTATGAAGATTGCCTATATAAATGTATGTATATCTATTATATTAACAGAATGTCAGTATGTTTTTTTTGACGAAGAGTATTCATATACAATATTAATACTTGTAATGCTTGTTGCATCTTTTACGTTTATTGGATTAATAAAACAGTATAGTTTAATACTAATTCTATCTATGGTTACTGATATTATTGCAACAATATCAAGGATGCCTGAAAATATATGGGATTATGATGTGCTGCGCTATTGCCTAGATAATATTCTTGTTTTAGCATGTTGCATAGGAATGCATTACAGTTTCTCAAAATTAAAATTCAGGGAGTTTAAACAAAAATATGAGCTTATATATTTAAGTGAAAGAGATAGTTTGACAAACTTATTGAATAGAAAGGCTATAGAAAAAATTGTAAAAACATATGAAGGTTCAAATTGTTTATGTTCAATGATAATTATGGATATAGATAATTTTAAGTCAGTAAATGATACATTTGGGCATATTAAAGGTGATGAACTTTTGATTGAAATATCAATGAAACTACATAATGTTTTCGGTCATATAAACTGTATTTCTAGATTAGGAGGGGATGAGTTTTGTGTTTTTATTCCTAATATTATAGAAAAGAAAGATGTAGTAAAAAAAGCTAATGAAATTATGAATTATTTTCCCATTGTGCTATCAAGTGGAGTTGAGGAAGTGATAGTTTCAGGTAGTATTGGCATTGCCTACACCCAAGCAATAGGTAGTAATCTATATGAGGAATTATATCAAAATGCAGATTATGCAATGTATGATGCAAAGAAAAATGGGAAAAATCAGATAAAAATAGCTGATATGTACAAAAGTCACTATAATTAGGATGAAGGATCTAGAGACATATTTAGAAACATAACTCTTGTTTCATAATAAAAATTATGAACTAAGAAATTGGGAAAAGGTGCAAAATTTAATGAGAGTTATAGTATATATAGTGCTTGCAGTATTTTTAGGTTATAAAATATATGGATAATGCATTTAATCAATAATAATATTAAAAACAAGGTAAGTTTATTTCAAAAAATCACTTAATATTAAATTATGAAATCTAACTCAGTGTAGAGGCCATAAATTTGCTTTTATCTGTTTAAAAGATAAAAAATAGTTTATTAGAGAGGTGTATGATATGGAAAAACTGAAGACTTTTAGAATAAAAAAATTAAATAATTGGAAAATAAAAACAAAGATGATTGTTTCTAATACATTGATTATATTGTTAGCATGTGTTGCATTAGTTGTCTCAATTGTTAGTATAGAAAGATTGAATAACAGTATTGATTTGGTAGATGCAAATGTTTTGCCTGTAGTTACGGAAACTCAAAACATTCGTAGAAATGTTATTATAATTGAAAGAAATATGTTAGATATGACATTAACAGACGACCAAAACCTAATAGAAGACCTTCTATTAAAAAATAAGGAAAGTGCATCTGAGGTAGATGTATCTTTTAAGATTATAGAGGATATCTTGAGGAAAAGAAAACTAGATGAGAATTTAAAAGAGTTAGAAAGTTTTAGAGAACATGCATTAGAGATGAGAGAGATAAGAAATTCTATTGAAGATATTTTAAGTCATAATGAAGGAGAAAATTGGCGAGACGCTGAAATTATTCTAAGAAATAAGTATGTACCTATGTCTACTGATTTAAGGAGAGACTTATCAAATTTCTCAGAGAATGCTCAAAAAATTTTGTCGGAAGCTATAGAGAGAACAAAAACAGGAAGCGAATGGGGAAAATGGATATCATTTATCATTGCAATTATGTTTGTTGTAACTGCTATAGTTATGACATTGAGATTAATTCGAGATATTATGAAACCACTTGGTGAAATAGAGATAGCATCAAAAGCACTTTCACTGGGTAATTTTAGTTCTCAGATAACATATGATAAAAATGATGAGTTTGGGCAAGTTTGTGCTAGTATACGTACAAGCTTTGCAGAACTAAAAAGAATTATTAAGGAAATTTCATTATGTTTTAGCGAAATGTCAAAAGGTAATTTTACTGTTCAACCATCTATGACTTTTCCTGGTGAATTAACAGAAATAGAGATATCTACTTGTGATTTATTAAGAAAGTTAAATGCTTCTTTTAATGATATAAAGTCTTCTGCAGCACAAATTGATTCTAGTGCAGAACAAGTTTCAGAATCTGCACAAGAATTAGCAAAAGGAGCAACAGAACAAGCTAGTAGTATTCAACAATTATCAGCTACATTTGCAGAGGTATCAGAGCAAATAAAAAATACTGCATCTAATTCTAATAAAGCTGATGAAATGGCAAAAATTGCAGGTATCACGGTTCAGAGAGGACAAGCGGAGATGCAGCAAATGTTAATAGCAATGGATGAAATAAAAAATATATCGGATGATATTAGCAAAATAATACATTTAATTGATGATATTTCGTCACAGACTAATCTATTATCATTAAATGCTGCTATTGAAGCAGCTCGTGTAGGTAGTGCAGGTAGAGGTTTTGCTGTTGTTGCTGAAGAGGTTAAAAAGTTAGCACAGCAATCGTCAGATGCAGCAAAAGAAATATCTACAATGATTTCAACTTCTATTGATACGATTATGCGAGGAAGTGATATTGCGAAGGATAGTAATAATATGCTTAATGAAATCGCAAATAATGTAGAAAAAGTTGTTGATGCTATTTCTAATATATCTGAAGCAACTCAGCATCAGTCAACATCAATTCAAGAACTTGAACTAGGACTGGATAAAATTGCATCAGTAGTCCAAAACAATTCTGCTTCAAGCGAGGAAAGTGCAGCAACGAGTGAAGAGCTTTCAGCTCAGGCGGATATGTTGGACTCTTTGGTTGAACAATTTAAACTTTCAACTAATAGAGATTAGTTGAAAGTACTAAAGAACATAAATTAAAAAACAGAAATTCAAATTTCTTTAGAGGAACATTAGATATATTTTGTACAATATAAGCTTGTGTAAAAACAAAATCTATCTACTGTAGTTTAGTGAAGGTCTTTTATTTTTTTATATAATAAATTCATTATTATATATATTTTTAGTAATACATATAATGGTATCTTTTTTATGACAATATAAGTAAAATAAGAAGGATGTTTATTAATTTAGACATCCTTTTACCTTGTAATAAATTATTAATCATTTGGTGATAATTAAAGTATTGACTGTTAATTAGTTTTATTTATAATACATGTGGGACTGTTTATCAGTACAAAAGATTTAGAAGAAACAATAATAAGTATATAAAAAATGAATTCAAGTAAAAGCTTGTAGAAGAGTAATTAAAGAATAAAAAAACAAAAAGAGCAGCTTAAACACGAAAAAAAGCTACTCTTTTTTTGTTGGAAATTTTAAATACAAAAATTAAACTTATGAAAAATTATTATAGTCAAAAAATATTATAATTTATTATTGAGATAAAGTAAATATATCTATTAAAAATTACGAAAAAGGTAGAAAATAATGATAAAATATGGTAATATAGCATTTAGGAAAAATATTCCTAAATATCAATTGGACCTTGTACTATAAAAAGAGTAGCTTATTCAATAAGAAAAGCTACTTTTTTTAGCTATGTGGACACAAAAAATTGATATTTTCAATGAAAATTATATATTATAATTAATAAAAAGTAAATATTAAAATTAGTGTAACATTTAAACATTATTATGTGGACGTATGATAGAAAAAAATAGTATCCTAAACAGTGAAAATAGGATACTACTTTTTTATTATACATAAGTATGAAAAAATTATTATCACGCATTCAATATTTTAATACATAAATATAATTATGTAAATATTAAAAATAACCACTTTACATACAAACGTACGTTCGGTAAAATATATATGAAAGTATTTTAAAGAAGGTGATTATATGTTAAGTCCACCTATATGTAGAGTTGGGGGAAAGTCAAAATTAAGAAAAACCATATTAGGAATGATTCCGAAACATACTTGTTATATAGAGTTATTTTTTGGAGCGGGATGGGTTTACTTTGGTAAAGAAACGAGCAAAATAGAAGTTGTAAATGATATAGACAAAGAATTAATAAATTTATTTAGAACTATAAAATATCATGCTCCAGAAATAGATAGATTATTAGAATATGAGTTTAGTGGACGAGATATATTTGAAGAATATAAAAATTGTACATTAGAATATATGACAGAAATCCATAGAGCAATAAGATTCTTATATTTAATAACACAAAGTTTTGGTGGGAAAGGCAATAATTATGGATATGGAACAACAACTAGGCCAGGGCAACAAATATTTTATAACGATATGCTATTAAAGTTAAGAGATAGACTTAAAAATACATATGTAGAGAATTTAAGTTTTGAAAAAATAATTGATAAATATGATAGAGAACATAGCTTTTTCTTTTGTGATCCTCCATATATTGAAACATGTGATTATGGAAATAAATTTAAAGAAGAAGAACATAGAGAATTATCAGACAAGCTAAAAAATTTAAAAGGTAAGTTTCTATTAACAATAAATGATCATCCTTTATCAAGAGAATTATATAAAGATTTCAATATAAAAGAAGTCCAAGTAAATTATTCTGTATCAAAAGAAGCTAAAGCAAGAGGAAAGTATAATGAATTAATAATAACAAATTATTAAAATATGTACCAATATAAAAAGGAGATAGCTAAATTAATAGTTATCTCTTTTTGAAGTTTGGGATATCAAGTCTTTTTACAATTAGTTCTATGCCTATATTCTGATATATCAATTGTGACTGATATCATGTATGGTTCGCCTCCACCATAAAACCCACTAACATCTAAAATTTGGATTTTCGTGGGTCTTTTTTTATAAAAAAATATATTTATGCATGGCAAATTTAACAGTATATTCTATATATGCTATAATGTTTTATTATAAGTGTATGGAGGAAATATACATGTCTGTTAAATCTGATATAAATGAAATGAAAAAAATATATTCTAATAATAGATTAATACCTTTTATTGGAGCTGGAATGTCAAGACCATTTAACATTCCTAATTGGAAGGAATTACTTATAACATTATGTGAAAAATTAATTGATGAAGAAGATATCAATAAAATGATAAGAAAAGATATTGATTTAGGGAAGTATTGGAATGCAGTAGATGATATTATGTTTTATAGTATAAAAGATGAAGAATATATACAAAACCAAGTTGTAGATATAATTAACGAAACTATGGTTCTAGATAGAAGTAAAGATAGTAATTATGTGGACTTGGCAAAGTTAGAAGTTCCATATTATTTAACAACTAACTATGACAATCTATTAGGTATGAATATTGAATCTAATTATCAATCAACTATATTAAGTGATAGTAATTCTGGAATTCAAAAACTAGCTAGTGATAATGATGGAAAGAGAATTTTTCATTTACATGGAGATATAGCTAATTCCAAAAGTATAGTCTTGAGTAAAAAAAAATATAATGAAGTTTATAGTAGCGATAAGTATAAAACATTTTTTAATTTTTTCAGATCTGGATATACATTTTTATTTATAGGTTTTTCATTTTCAGATGAATATATTATAAATTTAATGGATACATATAAAGAATATTTTAATGACTATCATTACATACTACTAGCTAATCCTACAAGGGAAATTCAATTAGATTATATGAACAAATATAAATTAATTGTAATACCATATTCAGTTGAAGATATTACAGATAATAATCAACATATAACAGCTATAAGAAATGTTTTGCAAGAACTATATAAAGATGATGAAAATGTGGACAAGGAAAATTTTTAGATGCTCCTCCAACGAAAGATAAGTTACTTGAATTGGAAGGAGCTCTGTTTGTAAGAAAACTTAAAATTGAGAGTATGGATGAAGAAGTTATTAATTATAGCAAGAATTTATTTGTTTATTCTGATAGTTATGTGAGAAAGTTAAAAAAATATGATGTACCAGTTAAGTTAATAGATGAGGTTTTTAGTTGTTGTTATTTAAAATATCTTGATTCTCGCATGAATATCTATAGAAAGGAAAAAGATAGTGAGAAGTTTCTTGAAAATGTTGTAGAAGATATAAGCAAGATCAATTTTAAAGAACTAAATAAATATATGGAACCAAAGGTAGTACAAAAATCGGGGCTAATTCATATTTTAGCAGATGATGAAACTAGAGATATAAGGTGGGGGGATAATAAAGTATGAGTTATATTCCTAAATCGATAGAATTATTATTTAGAAATTTAAAATTAGATGCGGCACGAGCTTTAGTGATAATGTATGTAATTTCGAATAAGAGAAAAAGCATAACAGTTCAAGAATATATTTTTTATGAATTAGAAAATGCTTTTAATAATGAGTATAAGTTTGAGGAGTTTTCTAATGAAAGATATATATATTTTAAAATAAATAATAAAATTGAAGAAATAATTTTATATCTAAGTAATTTAGATTTTATTAGCATTCCTAATAAAAATGTAAAAGATGTATTACACTTAGAAATTTCAATTACTGATAATGGTAGGAGGGTAGCAAGTAATTTGAAAGATATATATTATGAAAAGTTAACCGAAAATATTTCTTGTATTAAATCCGAAATAAAATATAGCAACAGAGAATATAAAAAACTTGTGGAGGCAATCAATGAATGGAATCAGGATAAATAAATTAAGAATAGAAGGAGATAAATATAGAAGAACTTTAGAATTTAAAAGTGGTTTAAATATAATATCAGGAGATATATATTCAGGAAAATCACTAGTTTTAAGGCTTATAGATTATGCTTTGGGAAAAGGAGAAGTTAATTTAAAAGTACAAAGGGCCTTAGATAAATATTGTGATAAGATATTTTTAGAAATAGAAATTGATAACAAAAAATATACAATAAGGCGAAGTTTAAAAAAAGATAAGACGAATTTTTATTTATATTATTGCCAATTAACAAGTATTTCAGAATATACACCGAGAGTCTTAAAAAAGAAAGACTTAAGTATTATATTAATGGACTTATTAGAGATACCTATAATTAGACTACTTAAAAATAAAAAGCAAAGTAGCGATAAAGAATTGGAAACGCTAACTATACGGGATATATTTAGATTTACATATATAGATCAACATGATTTAGGAACACATAATTTTTTAAAAGGACAAAAGCCTGAAGCAAGAAAAAATAAATATGCCTTTGAAGTAATGATGAATTTTATTGAAGAAGATAAAAAAGGAATAAAAGAACAAATTGCTAAAATTAATAATGAAATAAATGAAAATAGAAGAACCATAAATGGGTTAACTCAATTTTTAAAAGAAGGAGAATTCTCAGATCTAAGTAAATTAATACAACAAAGAAATCATATAGATAGTAAAATAAAAAAGTTAAATATTAAGAAACGATTATTAATTAATAATATGAAAAATCATAGAGTTAATGATAATCCAATATATCAAAAATTGCTTGAAGATAGAAATAATAAGATTTTAGAAATAAACAAAATAGAAAAACATATTAAAGAAAATCAATTAGAGTTATATTCAAGAAAGAATTTATTAAAGTCTTATGAAAAAGAATTATCAGATATAAAAGCAACACAAGAAGCAAATTATTATTTTGAAACTATTAAACATAAAATGAAGTGCCCATTATGTAAAAGTGAAGTAGATGTAGTTGATGATAATAACATTAGTGAAGAAACATTTGTAGGGATGTATAAAGAGTTAGAAGAGAAAATAGCTATGATTAAAGCTATGATAGAAAATTTAATATTAAATATAAGAAAAATGAAGCAAGAAAAGGGTTATTATATTGATAAAATAGGAACTATAGGTACGTTATTAGATAAATATAATTCTAATAATGTGGAAAATATAAATATTATAAATGAAATAGAAGACATTAATAAGGTGAGTAGTAATTTAAAAGATGAATTTATAAGATATCAAGAAGCAATTAAAATTCATAATAAAATAGAAGAAAAAAATCAAGAAAATATTAATAAAGAAAAAAGATTATTAGGGCTTAACACGAAGTTAGATGAACTATTAACAGACATTAAGTTTAAAAACGGCGTTTTACGTTCAATTAATGAAGAGTACAGGTTATTATTAACAAATTTAGGATACAAAGTAGATGAAAATGATACATATATATCAAGTGATGATTACATTCCATATTATAATGGTGCAAGTGTTTATGAGCATGACAGTGGAGGATTATTAGTTTGTATTCAAATATCTTATTTGGGAGCGATAATTAATACTTTCATAGAGCATGAAGATTTTCAAATAAAATATCCTAATTTTTTAATGTTAGATACAATAGGAAAGTACTTAGGGGCATATAAATCTATATATGTTTCAGATAGTGAAACCGTAGAAATAATGGATGAAGAAACATATAAAGATATATATGATTTATTGAGTGATATTGGGGAGAAAACACAAGTAATAATAGTGGATAATACTCCACCTCAAGAAGAGGGGAAATACATTAGATATATTTTTAAAAATGAGACTAAGAGTAGAGAGGCTATTAGTGAATCAGGATTAATAGATTTAAGTAAAAATGAATATAGCGTAGAATAGGAATATACTTTAAGTATAATATGTATTTATTATAAGTTTTAAATATATATTATTATCGTATAATAAAGAAAAGAAATATTTGAAGCAGAAAAAGCTTTGAATATTTCTTTTTCTATTTTTAGGAGGGATTTACATGATAGAGATAACATATTTAAGAGAAATAGAAAAGGTTAAGATGTTACCAGATGAAGTGCAAGAAGTTATTAAAGGCATATTAGAAATACTTGATTCAGAATATGGATCTAATAGAAATAAGTATGTAGATGATGGTGGTTATGTTATAGTTGTAGAAAGTATTGAAGACTTTAAAGAAATACAAAAGAAAACTAACATAGATGTTAATGATGTAATTGTTGAATATGTTGATAAAATTTTATGTGCTGATGGAAAAGTATATACAAATTCTTTAGCATTATGTAACAATGACTATTCTATATCATTAATAATGCTGTTTGAAATTATGCCTGAGAATTTATTAAAGCAGATGTAAAAAATAATATGAAGCAAGAATTAATAATAAATGATACTTAAAGTGAGAAGTGAAGCTTTAGGTATCATTTTTTCTATTATCCGTAGATTAATTTTTGATGAATTGAAAAAGTGAAAGGAGTCCAATGATTATGGCAAAGGCAGAGAAGAAAGTAATTGAAGAGAAAAAAATAATAAAGGAAACTAGATATTGTCAAGTATATAAATCTGTATCAATTATTGATGATGATTATTATAGCAGCATAGAGAAAATCAAAGTAAAAAGTAAAAATCGTGAAGAGGTCAGATTTGCATTGTACAAAGATACATTTAAGATGGAGCGTCAGTTCATTCCTAGAAGTTTGGATTTAACTGAGAAGCAGCTATTAGAACTTATTAGAAAAGCTATTGAAGGCAAAGTGTTTTCTGATGAATTCATAAAACTACTTAAAGATGAATTGAATGAAATATGAAGACTGAAAGCTTTAGTTTTGATATATTATTAATAATTAAGGCGGTTCCTATTTACAAGTAAAGAGCTCTAGAAAATCAAATATCTATTCAAACAATGGGTAATTACGACATATAAGGAAGGATTAATGTATAATTAAATAAAGGAAATATATATAAATACAATCCAAATTTAATAGAAATAGTTTAACTATATAAGGGGGAGAGATGTAGATGAATTCACAAGAGAACAGAAAAAATATAGCAATAAGAAAAGTTTTATCTCAAAATAATATGAAGGATACGCTAAATATATTTGAAGAAGAATCTGAAGCTTTAAAAGACTGTAGATTTATGTTTTTTTCAAATGATATAGGATATGAGCTACCTGATTATATTCAAAATAAAAAAATAGAAAAATGCTTATTGCATAGTTTAATAGCTAAAAGAAAAATGCTTGTCTTGGATAATATTACTTTTAAGGAAATGAAGCTGAATGGAAAGTCTGATTATTATATTGATATATGTGTAGCACTTGATACACAAACAGTTAGTTATTTAAGAAATATATTCACTAAAAATCCTAATAAGATACCAGAAGATAAAAAGGAATTCATTGATTATTTAATAAAAAATAATATAAATTATGATTATTCATTATATGTAATAGAAAACGCAAATAAGATTAATTCACAAAAGATAGAAACATTTGAAAATATTTTAGCTTGTGAAAGATTTAAGTGTTTAGATATAGAAAAGTATTTAAAATCAGGTGTTATTTCATATACAAAGACAGAAAATGAGCTTTTACTATGTGCTGATGAGATTTTCTCTATAATGAATAAAATAAATAATGATGAAAATTTGAAAAATACATTATTGATGAAATGTGATTCTATACGATGTATATTATTAAAATGTATTTGGATAGAATTTCAATATAGTAAAAAGGGAATAAAATATAAAATGAAGCAATTAGCTGATTTTATTAATAATGAAATAGGGTATTTAGGAGAACGTGAAATTGCATTATGTTATTTATATTTTTCACATGATAAAAGAATACAAAGATTTTTTAAAGACATACAAAAAAATAATGGAGATAAAATATTAGATAAGATTTTAGGAATGGCATGGGATTTGACTCATTTAAGACATTTAGAATATTTAATGGCTAATATGAAGCCTTTAAACTCAAGATATGAATTATATTCACTTATTACCTTTGATTATGGATTGCAAGAAGTAATTGAAACATTCCCTATAGAAAAATGTGTATTAAATGATGGTGCTTTTATACCGGTTTATGAAACTCCATTATTTCAATTAGTTAAGGAAATTAATTTACAAGAAATATTTGAAGAAAATAAAAAAATAAGATATGAAACATTTAATAGGGTGAAATACAATTATAGTACATTAATCAAAAGATTAGAAAAAGAATTGTTAGATATAATATAAAAAAATAGATACTTATTAGTAAGTTTTATTTTCATGGTATTAGTACATAAGGGGAAGTAATATAAATATACAAAGTGTGTGTAATGAAATGGTAGTTATATATAAGATTATTATTGTGCAAAATTAATAAGAATTTTAATCTAATGCCTTGAAAGTTAAATAATATAATAATTTATAAGAAATAATACTTAAAGTGAAGAATTATAACTTTAAGTATTATTTTTATTTTATCCGTAGATTAGTTTTCAAGAATTTAAAAAGATAAGAGAAGTTCAATTTATTTCTAGTTAAGTGAAAGGAGTTTTGAAAAAGTGAAGTATCTATTTTGTTACATGCTGATTAAAGGAAAAAATACAAAGATTAAAATTGCGAAGGAGTTCAATAGAAACGGTACCCAACAAGGGAAATAATAAGAATTGAAGGAGGTATGCCACAAATAATATCTAAAGATGATTTTCAAAGGGTACAAGAAGTGTTAAAGATGAGAAAACAAAAACCTGGAGCTAATAAAGCTAAAGAGAATTATTTACTTACTGGAATTATAAAGTGTGGTTGCTGTGGAAGACATTATCAAGGAAACAGAAGAGTTAGAAAAGACAAGCCATTATATGTATCATATCGTTGTTCATTAAGAAAAAAATCAGTAACAGATGAATGTAGGAATACAGAAATTCGTAAGGAATATGTTGAAGAATATGTACTTTCAGAGCTTGAAAGAAAGATATTTAATGATGAAGCAATAACATATTTAACAGAGGGTATAAATAATAATCTTAGAAATCAAGAAAAAGTTGATGATGGTAAGAAAGTTGTTTTGCTAAATGAAAGTAATGAGATAGAAAGTCAGATAAGTAATATAGTTAATGCCATATCTCAAGGATTTGTTCAAGAAGAATTCAAGATTAAAATGGAAGATCTAAAGAAGAGGAAAGCTGAAATTGAATTCAAGCTTTCAGAGGTTGAATCACGAGAAGTAAGTAAGGTAATTACAGAAGATGACGTAAGAGCTTTATTATTAGACTTTAGTGGATATGTAATAAGTAGAAATATCCCAGAGTGCAAAAAGTTCATAAGAGATTTTGTAAAAGAAGTAGTAGTGTATAAAGACCGCATTGAAGTAACATTCAATGTGGCTTTTTCTTTGCTCAAAAATAGAACGGGAGCAGTTGAAATTATGAGTAGTATTAAGAGATTTGATTTGTTTGAGAGGTATAGTGATAGTTTTTATATAAAAGTTAGTTAGGTTATGAAAAATAGGTAAAATGATGTATAATTGTATATAAATATAATTTATAGTGAGGGATAGATATGGCTGAGAAAGTGAAAAGATTACAACCAACTACAGAAACATTAAGAGAGTTGTACTTGAAATCTGGAAATAGATGTGCATTTCCAGATTGTAATGAAGTGATGATAGATGAAAATGGTACATTTGTAGGGGAAGTGTGCCATATTGAAGGGGCAATGCCAGGAGGAGAGAGATTTAATAAAGATCAATCAAATGAAGATAGGAGAAAGTTCAGCAATTTAATGCTTATGTGCCATAAGCACCATAAGATAACAGATGATGTAAGTGAATACACTGTTGAAAAACTAAAAAAAATTAAATATGATCATGAGCGAAGATTTACTGATATTGAAGAAAAAATAAAAGAGAGTATAAAAGATTATTCTGAAGAAGATATAATATTGCTGCCAAAAACATTAATAAGTATGAATGAATATTTAGGGTGGGGACAAACACAAGAGGAATTAGATGGGACAATAGAATGTATAAAAGAATTTGCAGAAACATTGAAAAAACTTCCTTCTGAATGCAGAAAGATACTTAGTATAATATGTAAAAGAGTAGAAGAGGCAGAAAAGGTAGCTGGTAAAATAAATTTTAAAGTACCACCTTCAGAAATTGAAAAGGCTTGTAAAATAAGCTTTTATAATTTAAGGGAGAATTTAAGAATATTAAAAAATATGGATTATGCTATATTGATAATGACTTTGAATATGGTGAAAATGTATATTTAGGTTGTGAACCTTATGATGGTTGGTGGAAAGATATATTTAGATTTTATAAAGATAAAAATTTAGATTTAGATCAGATGATTATCAATTTGGATTTTACAGTTTTAGATTAAGAGTTTGAAAAATACTATAATAATTGAGGTGAAAAATGAAAGTATATAAGAAAACTATAATATGGATGATAGCAGTATGTATTATTTTCTTATCTTTATCATTGAATTTGGAGTTCAATGTTTTAATACATATAGATTATCATAAGGATTATTTAGAAAATATATTCTTAGGAATTTTCGCTAGTGGATTACTAGTGTTGATTCCATCTATAGTAGGTTATTGCTGTGAGAAGAAACAATATTATTTAGATATATATAAAATAGCAGGTAAGTTATTATACTACTCTTTGGAGATTATACGATACATGGATGAATATTGTCAGGATAAACAATTAGTAAGTAATACTTTTGATTTATTTTCAATGCAATATGATGAATTTATTTCACAGTATTCACGCTTCACATACTTTTTTTATTTTGGTAAGAGAGATAAATTAATAGAAAGCATATTAAATGAAACTACAAAATTTAATTTAATACAAGAGGAAATAATAAAACTTTCAAAACAAGTAAAAAGTAAGGAAGTTAATATGGAGACATATAAATATTGTTTTGATGAAGTAAAGAAAGGATTTCTTGATACAAAAAGTACATTTATTCATTACCAGGATCTTATTAGTGAGGACATAAATAAATTAATAAAAGATAAAAAGTTGAAAACTTATATAAAATAAGGGGGGAGATAATATGTCTATACCGCAATTTAATAAGCGTGGATTATTAAATAAAGGAATATATAAATGTAAAAGCAAAGAATTTATTGATAGATTTTGTTATGGAAAAGACACAATAAGAAGTAAATATAAAGAAGTTTTGGAACAAATGTTTGCATTTGCAATTAGATATGGAGTAAAAAGTATTATTGTTGCAGGATCATTTGTTACAGATAAAGAAAATCCAAATGACATAGATTGTATAATTATTTTTCCAAATGAAAAATGTATTCCCATGAAAACTGATGAATTATTATCTGTTGAGGATTGTGAATTGGATATTATGTTTGCCTCTGAGAATAATAGAGAGTTGGTTTATTCTTTAATAAATATGTTTGCAGTTAATAGATTTGAATTTTCTGTTGGAATGGTAGAAATTTTGTTAGATGAAGAAGAGGATAAATCTACTTGGGATGATTATGAACAGTATAATAGTGTAGAAAAGCTATTAGAAGCAAGAGAAGCATATATATGTAGACAAGTTATACGAGGAACTGCAAAAAAAAGATTATTAGTTACAATTTGTAATATAGAAGAATATTTACTATGGAATTATAAAATTGCACCAATAGTAAGCTCTTCAGGATGGACTTTTGCACCATATATATATGATTCTAAACAAATAGAATCACATATTGAACATTTTACAAAGTGGATTAATGCAATTTATGATATATATGAAACTGAAATTAGTATTTTTGCAGATGGTTTAGGTACATATTTAATTGGTAAGTATTTTAGTAATGATGAATTATATAGAGGGGCATTTTTCGATAAAATAATTTTATCAAAATCATTACTAACTCCTAATTTTAATTGGGAAAGGCAATTAAATTCACATAGAATTAAATTAGTTATTAATTTAAAAGATAGTGCAAATGTAATTAATATAAGTGAAAAGATGCCTAAAGATATTATTAAAAGTGATTTATATGGTCAAAGTTACAAATTGGGATTTAGCAATAAATATGAAAAATTAATTGAGTATAGATATAATTACAATGTAGAAATGAGTAGTGACCATTTCAAAAATGATATTTTGCCAATGTTCCACATAAGTGATGCATTAATGGAAAATAATGATAATGAGCTGATGAATAATTTCGATTTAATAATCAAAAGAGATACAAAAGTTTTAGACGTTATTAAAAAGTGTAATTCATTGTTGTAATTAATTAAATTATAAATAATATATACTATGAATTGGTGGATTTCAAAGCTTGTGCTTCGCCTCCACCATAAAACCCACGAAAGATATATTAACATTAAGTTATGTTAATTGTATTTAAAGAATACCACAAGTTTGACTTGTGGTTCCGGAAAGCTTTTAGCTATGAGTAGAAAAAAATAAACCTCCGTTGTAAAATTATAGTAGGTTTGCCGACCAATACTATAAAATACAAGGAGGTGTGTCCGTTAATGGACATTGATTTTGTTGTTAGGAGAAAAACTATGGTAAATATATTTATTGATACAAATGTATACATAAGATTATTAACTAATGAAGAGGATAGAAAATTATTTGATGAATTAAAAGTGCTGGTAGAACATAAAGCAGTACAATTAATAATACCAGAAATAGTTTTACTAGAACTTGAAAAGCAGAATAAAACTGCTCAGCGAGAATTTGAAAATGAGCTTAATAAATTACAAAGAGAAGTAAGTGAATATTCAAAGTCTCTTTGGTCAGAAGTGAGAGATGTACAAGATAAAATAAGTACATTAATTAGTGAAGAGAAAAGTAAGAAAAAAATAATGTGGGACGATAATTATACATCTTTAATAGATTTTTTGACTTCAAATTATGTGAAGTATATAGAATTCACACCAGAAATTATGTGTAAAGGCCAGAAAAGAATAATTGCAGGTAGATTAGTTAGGGCATGTGAAAATAGTAGTCAAGATGCTTATAATATTGAGTCAATAATAAGCTACTTAGAAAAAAATGATGATAATGAAGAAGTTATTATTTGCTCAAATGATATAAAAGATTTCTCAAAGGATAAAAAGGGGAGAGATGGATTTTATGAACTGCATCCTATCTTAGAAAAAAATATTATGAATGCAAAGTGTGTGAAAACTATTGATAAATTAATGAAGTATATAAACTATGGATATGAGTACATAGATAATAGAGAATTATTAGAAAAATACAGAAAAATGAATTTGGATGATGATTATAATAAGAAATATGAGGATACATATATTGAAGAGTTAAGTGAGAAATTTAATAAAAACTTGCTATATACAGAGAAGAAAGTGCAAAAAATTAGAGTTACATATATTAAAGAAATTAATAATATATTAGCTGAATGCAGAAAATTAAAATCATGGGATGATAGAAGTGAATTAAAACTATATAGTTGGTTAGAGGAAAGAGAGGAATCATATATTAATATATCAAAGTTAAGTGATTTAATATTAATATCACAAAATGTTAAAGATTATTATAATATGCACATGAATGAATATAATAGGTGATTTTTTAGGTGTACAAGCAGGTATAGAAAGTGTGGGGGAAATGATGTTAAGGAATATTCTTAAACATAGTAAGATATTAGCAGCATATAGTGATATATACAATTGCAATCAGGTGGATAAAGATGAAATTATAAAAGAAATAAAAAAATTAAATATTAAAAATTCATTAATTATAATAAAGATGCTTTTAAGTGATTTGAATACTCAATATTATTATCAAAAAATATATTGGTATAAATATAGAAAGAATATAAAAGATAGTAAGAATTATTATTCAACATTATTATTTTCTAGGCAAGGATTATGGTTTACTACTAAATGGATACTAGCATATGGACAAAGGGAAATAGAAGGAAAGATTTCTATAATTGATGATACATTAAAATTGTTACATCTTCAAACTATGATAGTAGATTATTTAGATAAGAGTGAAATTAATCCTTTAACTTATATTCATAAGAATTTTTATATTAATTATGAAAGAAATGTATTTAATGATATATCTAGAACAGTATACATATATTGTGAATTAGCTAAGCAAAAAGAAGCATATGAACCAAAGGAGTATATAGATATTAATGAGAAATTCAATCATAAATATGGTTATACTATTAAAGAATATTTGGCAGCAATATTTGCATTTTATTATTTTAATATTGGAAAAGATAGATATAAGATTATGAATAAAAATAACTTCTTTAAGAATGCTGCAATTAAAGAAAAAGTAAATAAAATAATTAATGAAACTTCAAAAAGTTATTTTGATTATATGGATTGGGCATTAAAAACTATTAATAATAGTTGGGATTATGAAGAATTAATTAAATATCCTCTTATTCAATTAGACTTAGAATCATATGTTTCGATAGATAAGAAGTTTATTGAAAATGAATTTTTCGAAGGATTATATTATAAAATAGTTGATGTATGTTCAGAAAAAAAAGATAGAGACAAGATTATAACGTTTCTTGGTAGACCTTTTGAAAAATATATATCGAAAGTTACTGAAAAAACTATAGAAAATAATTTAGTTGGTTATGAATTTATTGATGAATTTATATATGGAAGTAATGGGGAAAAATCTTCAGATTCATATATTAAATTTAATAATAAGTTAATTGTAATAGAAGCAAAGTCTACAAGGCCTGTAAGGAGTACGTTTGTTTCAGAAGATGAAGAGAGTATTCAAAAAGCTATTGAAAAATTATATGTAAAAACAACATTACAAGCAAATGAAGCATATGAAAGTATATTAAAAACAGAATATAAGAATAAGTTTAGCGGGATAAAAGATATATATATTATTAGTGTAAGCATCGAAAATGTACCATATACACAAGAAGTAAAACAAATAGTTGATAGTAAATTGAAAGGTAAGTTGCACAATAATGTGAAAGGATATTGTAATTTGAATATAGAAGAATATGAATTGTTGTGCAGTATGATAGAAAATAATATTAATGTAATTGATATGATAAAAGGATATTGTCAAGAACAGGATCCAAGTTTATTTAAAAATTATGTTGATAATAAATATTTAAATTTTAAGATAGATTTTATTAAAAAAATTTTTGAGAGCTTTTCTAGAGAAATGATAAGTATAGTATTTAATACTTAGGTTGTTTATTAGTTTTGAAAATTATAATGAATGGTGGATTTTAAAGCTCACGCTTCGCCTCCACCATAAAACTCATGAAAATGAACTACTTCTCGTCAATTAGACAGGGGGTATATCATACTCGTGGTTTTCATATGTTACTTACAGAATAAACACAAGCTAAAAGGTATATGATAATAAGGAAATACAGAAAGAATATGCACTTTCAGAATTATAAATAAATAGACAAATATTTTTCAGATAAGCATAAAATTATAAGTTGCGAAATAATATATGTTTCATTATTTATAGAATATATATCATATTGAAATTATTTATTGTTGTAAATGAAACCTATATATGATATTCTTAGCTGAGAAAAGGGTGAAATTATGAATGATAGACATACACAAATATTAGAATTATTAACAAAAAACAAGAAAATGGAAGTTACAGAGCTTTCTGAAATTTTTCAAGTATCTCAGGTAACGATAAGGAAAGACTTAGGATTATTAGAGGATAACGGCTTCATTGTTAGAGAACATGGATATGCAACTTTAAATGATAGTGATGATATAAATAACAGGCTTGCTTATCGTTATGATATTAAACGAAAAATTGCGAAACTTGCTGTTGATACAATTAAAAATGGTGAAACAATCATGATTGAATCAGGGTCATGTTGTGCATTAGTTGCTTTAGAAATTGCTAAAACCAAAAAGGATATAACACTTATTACCAATTCAGCTTTTATTGCTAATTATATTAGAAAGGAAGGAAGCATAAGAATTGTATTGTTAGGTGGAGAATATCAAAATGAATCTCAGGTTATGGTAGGGCCTATGACTAGAAGATGTGCAGAAGCATTCTTTGTTGATAAATTATTTATTGGAGCAGATGGTTTTAGAAAAGAAAGCGGTTTTACTGGTAATGATTATATGAGAAGCGAAACAGTAAAAGATATGGCAAGACAGGCATCACAAGTTATTATTGTAACTGATTCAGCAAAATTTCATCAAAGCGGTGTTGTTAATTTAATGAACACTGAATGTGTAAATTCTATTTATACAGATTCGGAGATTCCTGATGATATTGAAGAGTATTTAAAGGAAAAGAACGTTAAAGTTTTTAAAACAGAATAAAAAAAGGAGTGTAGAACACTCCTAAAAGAAGCAATCAAGACCTTTATCTAGGAAGATTTTTTGATAATCCTTTAAATCTTCTGGATGAAGGGCTTTTTTGTTTTTTAAACTATATTGTCTATTTAAAAGGTCATATTTTTTTTCACCAAACTGGTGAAATGGAAGAAGCTGAACTCTTTTTGCACCAACATCTATTAATAATTTTGATAAACCTTCAGCATCATCTAATGAAGAATTAAAGTCAGGAATTACAGGAATTCTTGGCAAGACTTCAATATTGTTTTTAATGGCCCATTTTAGATTTTCAATAATTAATTCATTATGAACATTAGTGCCTAAATAATGCTGATTACTATCATAGTGTTTTACATCAAATAATAATAAGTCTAACATTGAAGCTAATTTTTGAAAGATTTCTGATTTAATATATCCTGTTGTTTCAATGGCAACATGTAGTTTATGCTTTTTCAGCTCGCAAATTAGTTCTTTTAAAAACTGTGGCTGACTCATGCCTTCACCACCAGAGATTGTAATGCCTCCGCCAGATTCTTCATAAAAAGGAATGTCCTGAATACACACATCTACAACACTTTTAATTTCTTTATATTCACCTTCATTTTCTAATGCTTTTTGAGGACATATATTTGCGCATGTTAAACATCCAGTACATTTTTCGTGATCAATAATTATTTTATCATCTTTATGTTGTATAGCTTGACTTGGACAGGAATTTACACATGATAAGCAGTGAATACATTTAGTTGAATCATATAATATTTGTACTTTTTCCATCTGGGATTCTGGGTTTGCGCACCACTTACATTTCAATGGACAACCTTTTAAAAATACAGTTGTTCTAATTCCTGGACCATCATGAATACTAAATTTTTGAATATTAAATATTATACCTTTACTCATATTTCTTCTCTCCTTATTATTTGTAAACATTATAACATAGAAGTTATAAATTCACCAAGAAAATATTTCGAATGAAATTAAAAAATATTTTTTATGAAAATAATATTGACTTTAAAATAAAAAATGATAAGATAAAAATATAAGACGAAAGCATATTGTGTTTCAAATGAAATTAAAATCAATAATGAGGAGAGGGAGATTAATTATGAAAAATGTAGAACGTTTTGGTAGTTTAACATCAAGAATGAATGATTTTAGAGAGCAGGTTTTAGAAGAAAAACCATATATTGATGCTCAGAGAGCATTACTTGCAACTGAAGCATATAAAGAAAATAAAAATCAGTCTGCAGTTATGAAACGTGCACTAATGCTTAAAAATATTCTTGAAAAAATGTCTATTTATATTGAAGATGAAACATTGATTGTAGGAAATCAGGCATCATCAAATAAAGATGCTCCTATATTCCCTGAATATACAATGGAATTTGTTATGAATGAATTGGATTTGTTTGAAAAGCGTGATGGAGATGTTTTTTATATAACAGAAAAAACAAAAGAAGATTTACGTTCAATAGCACCTTTTTGGGAAAATAATAATTTAAGAGCAAAAGGTGGGGCACTTCTTCCAGAAGAAGTCAGTGTATTTATGGAAACAGGATTCTTTGGAATGGAAGGTAAATTAAATTCAGGTGACGCTCACTTAGCTGCTGATTATGAAAGATTATTAAAAACAGGTTTAAAAGGATATGAAGAAAGAACAAGAAAGCTAAAAGATCAGTTAGACTTATGTGTTCCAGAAAATATAGACAAATATCAGTTTTATAAAGCTGTTTTGATTGTTATAGATGCAGTAAAAACTTTTGCTAAGCGTTTTAGTGATCTTGCCAAAGAAAAAGCAGAAAATGCAGAAGGTAAGAGAAAAGAGGAATTACTTGAAATCAGTCGTATCTGCTTAAAGGTTCCATATGAACCAGCAGAAACATTTAAGGAAGCACTTCAGTCAACATGGTTTATTCAGTTGATTTTACAAATTGAATCAAATGGACATTCATTATCATATGGACGTTTTGACCAGTATATGTATCCATATTATAAACATGATATAGACAACAAATTAATAACTGAAGATGAAGCTTTAGAACTTTTAACAAATTTATGGATTAAAACTCTAACAATAAATAAAGTCCGCAGTCAGTCACATACATTTTCAAGTGCAGGAAGCCCAATGTATCAGAATGTTACAATTGGTGGGCAGACAACTGATAAGAAAGATGCAGTTAATGAATTATCGTATTTAATTTTAAAGTCAGTAGCACAAACAAGACTACCACAGCCAAACTTAACAGTAAGATATCATAAAAACTTAGATAAAAAATTTATGGATGAATGTATAGAAGTCATGAAACTTGGAACAGGTATGCCGGCATTTAATAATGATGAAGTAATCATTCCTTCATTTATAGAAAAAGGTGTTAAAGAAGAAGATGCATACAATTATTCAGCTATTGGATGTGTAGAAACTGCTGTACCAGGTAAATGGGGGTATCGCTGTACAGGTATGAGTTATATGAATTTTCCAAGGATTTTATTAATAGCAATGAACAATGGTATCGACTTAACATCAGGAAAACGTTTTGTTGAAGAGTGTGGATATTTTAAAGATATGACATCATTTGAACAGCTTAAAGATGCATGGGATAAAGTTGTAAGAAAGTTAACTCGTATGAGTGTAATTGTTGAAAACTCAATAGATTTAGCATTAGAAAGAGATGTACCTGATGTTTTATGTTCAGCATTAACTGAAGATTGTATTGGTAGAGGAAAGACAATTAAAGAAGGTGGAGCAGTATATGATTTCATATCAGGACTTCAAGTTGGTATTGCTAATATGGCAGACAGTCTAGCAGCCATCAAAAAATTAGTTTTTGAAGAAAAGAAAATAACACCTGAGCAGTTATGGAATGCCATAATAGATGATTTTACAAGTGAAGAAAGTCAAAAAATTCAACAGATGCTTATAAATGAATCTCCTAAGTATGGTAATGATGATGACTATGTAGATAATCTTGTTGTTGAAGCATATGATTCATATATTGATGAGATGAAAAAGTATCCAAATACACGTTATGGAAGAGGACCTATTGGAGGCATAAGATATGCAGGAACATCATCTATCTCTGCAAATGTGGGTCAGGGTTATGGAACCATGGCAACACCTGATGGACGTAAGGCACGTACACCACTTGCAGAGGGATGTTCTCCAGCTCATTCAATGGATAAGAATGGTCCTACAGCAGTATTTAAAACAGTTTCAAAATTACCAACACATGAAATTACAGGTGGAGTTTTATTAAATCAGAAAGTAACACCTCAGATGTTATCAACTGAAGAAAATAAAATGAAACTAGAAATGATGATAAGAACATTCTTTAACAGACTTGAAGGTTATCATGTTCAATACAATGTAGTATCAAGAGATACACTTATTGATGCGCAGCTTCATCCAGAAAAACATAGAGATTTAATTGTACGTGTTGCAGGATATTCAGCATTCTTTAATGTTTTATCAAAAGCTACACAAGATGATATTATCGAAAGAACAGAACAAACTTTATAAAATAAGAGGAGATGTAAATTATGAAATTTATCGTAGATGATGCAAATATAGAAAAAATAAAAAAGACTTATGAGTATTATCCTTTAGATGGAGTAACAACTAATCCATCCATACTTGCTAAAAGCGGAAGAAAACCATATGAAGTATTAAAGGAAATAAGAGAATTTATTGGTAGTGAAGCTGAACTTCATGTTCAGGTAGTTGCTAAAGATGCTGAAGGAATGATAAAGGATGCACAACGAATCACAGAGGAACTTGGAAAAAATACATTTATAAAAATTCCATCTATACCAGAAGGCTTTAAAGCTATGAAAAAATTAAAAGCTGAAGGATTTAATATTACTGCAACAGCCATTTATACTTCAATGCAGGCGTTTATAGCAGGGAAATGCGGAGCCGATTATGCTGCGCCTTATGTAAATAGAATTGACAATTTTGGATATGATGGAGTACAAATAGCAAAAGATATTCATGATATATTCAAAAAAAATAATCTTAAAACTGAGGTATTAGCGGCAAGTTTTAAAAATTCTCAGCAGATTCTTGAACTTACAAGATATGGAGTAGGAGCATCCACAATAGCACCTGATGTAATTGAAAATTTAGTGAAAAATCAGGCTGTAACTGCAGCAGTTGATGTGTTTGTGAAAGATTTTGAAAATCTTATTGGTGAAAAAAATAAAACTATGAGTGATTGTTAAATCATATAGGAAATGGCTGTTTTTATAACAGCCATTTTTTATGTAAAAAGTACATGAATTTTAGTATATATTTTAAATGAATTGTCTCAAATTTAAATGTTAAATAAGTTATTAAGTAAGAAAAGAAAAAAATTCGACTTATATTCACTCAATATAATAATTATTATTGAAGTAAAAGTGTTTAAAAAGTAAAATTAAAATGAATTAGCATTTAAAATTAGATTTAAATTAAAGTGGAGTGATATTATGAAGTTTGAAGATAGGGTAATACTTAATGAATTGAAATTTACTGATACAGATGATCAGATTATCGAATATATAAGAAAGAATAAAGTCAAGATATTAAGTCAGTCTATTCAGGATACTGCTGAACAATTATACACAGTTCCTAATACTATAGTAAGATTATCAAAAAAACTTGGGTACAATGGATTTTTAGAATTAAAGTTTGAGCTTAAAAAAGAACAAGAAGGAAGAAACAGTAGTTCCCAAATAAGGTTTGATAGTGAAGAATTTATATCTGAAAATATAGTAAAAACTATGAATATGGTAGATAAAGAAGTTATTAGAAAGACAATAAAAAAAATAAAACAAGCAAAAAATATACACTTACTTGGAATGGGAGATTCTATATATTTCTGTGAACTTTTTGCAAAAAATTTGAAATGTTTAAATAAGAATGCAGAGTTTTTTAATTATAGGCATGACATGATTTATAATGTTGAAAAATGTAATGAAAAGGATTTATACATAGTTATAAGTGTAAGTGGAAATACAAAAGAACTTGTTGAAGCATGTGAAATCGCTAAGGGTAGAGGGGCATATATTATAAGTATGACTCATTTATGTGAAAACAGCATTTCAAAATTATCAGATTTAAATTTATTTTTCTGGGCACCTAAGAAGGTAATAAATAATTATAATGTTACCGATAGAGTTGGGATAATGCTACTTATCAGAATGCTCAGTGAATTAATTTGGACTGAGTAATTGTGTATTTATACACAAAAGTAATAACTTAAAATTAAAAATGTGAAAAAATAAGAAGATTCTATTTTTCTTATTTTTTTTTGATATTATATACATGTAAACATTAACAAAGGTGCATGGAGGGAAATTATTATGGATTTGAAGAACTTGACTAACGAAAATCTTATAACAATAGACTTGGATTTGAATAAAAAAGAAGACGTAATAAAATATTTAGTTAAACAACTATATGATGAAGGAAAGTTATCATCAGAAAAAGATTTTTATAATGCTGTTTTAGATAGAGAAGCACTTTCACCAACAGGATTTGAAGCTGGTTTAGCGGTTCCACATGGTAAAAGTAATGCTGTAAAGGAAGCTGCATTTGCAGTGGCAAAGTTAAAAAGGCCAATATCTGAGTGGGAAAGTGTAGATGAAAACAATAAAGTGGAGTTAGTATTCTTGCTTGCTATACCAACTAGTGAAGCAGGATCAACACATATTGAGTTACTAGCTGAACTTATGACAAGAATATCAAATGAAGAATATAAAAAATCCCTTGAGAATTCCAAAGACAAACATGAATTCTATAAGAGATTAGATATGACTATAAAAGAGGATGATATAAATGTCGATAAATTCGAAAAAACAATTGTAGCTGTTACTGCATGCCCAGCAGGAATTGCACATACATATATGGCTGCTGAGGCTTTAGTCAAAGCAGGTAAAGAAATGGGAGTAAGAGTACTTGTTGAAAAGCAAGGGGCAAATGGTATTGAAAATAGGCATACAAATGAAAATTTAAAAAATGCTGACGCAGCAATTTTTGCAGTAGATGTTGCGGTAAAAGAAGTAGAAAGATTTGGACATCTACCTGTATACAAAACAAAAGTTGCAGCGCCCCTTAGGGATGGAAAAGCAATAATAGAAAAAGCACTTAAGCAAGCAGAAGATCATAAAAAAGGTACATTTAATCAAATTGAAGAGATAGAAGAAAAGGTGAGTTTTGGAAATGAAGCTAAAAAGGCAATTCTTACTGGAATATCTCATATAGTTCCACTAATTGTTGCAGGAGGAATGATTGCAGCATTTGCAACATTGATTGCACAAGGTTTTGGACTACAGGATGTATTTAATGCAGAAAATTCATGGTTATGGATGTATAGGAAATTAGGATCAAATTTACTAGGAACTTTAATGGTACCAGTACTATCAGCTTATATGGCATATTCAATTTCTGATAAGCCAGCACTTGGACCAGGATTTGCAGCAGGTGTGGCAGCAAATATGATTAATGGTGGATTTTTAGCAGGTATGGCTGGTGGTTTCATAGCAGGATATACAATTAAAATGCTTAAAAGATATATACCATCTAAGGGAACTTTAGCAGGATTCATTAGTTTTTGGGTTTATCCAGTTTTAGGAACACTTATTGTTGGAACATTGATGTTCTTTGTTGTAGGAAAACCAGTTACAGCTTTAAATCAAGGGTTGATTTCATGGCTTGGAAGTATGGCAGGAACAAATGCAGCATTATTTGGCGCTATTTTAGGAATTATGGTTTCATTTGATCTTGGAGGACCAGTAAATAAAGCAGCATATGCATTCTGTATAGGTGCTATGGCAGAAGGTATTATCATACCATATGCAGTATTTGCATCAGTAAAAATGGTATCAGCCTTTGGTGTGACTTTTGCAACATTATTATTTAAAAAATATTTTAATGAAGAAGAACAAGAAGTTGGAAAATCAACCTGGTTACTAGGTTTAGCAGGAATTACAGAAGGAGCTATTCCATTTATGATAGCGGATCCGTTAAGAGTTATTCCGAGCTTATGTATTGGATCAGCTATTACAGGTTCAATAGTGTCAGTATTTAATATAGGATTAGATGTTCCTGGTGCAGGAATATTCTCATTATTCGTTTTAAAAGGTCAGCCATTATTATTAGGAATGGGTGTATGGTTCGGTGCAGCAGTATTTGGAGCTGTAATTTCAGCAGCATTATTAGTAATAACTAGAAAAAGTAAATTAAAGAAACAATAATAAAATAAATATTATTAGGATTTAGTTTAAGAAGATAGTCTTTAAATGAAATACTGAATAAGTAAAAATTAAGAGGTGTAAAATGAAAAAAGTTCATATAGTTCCACATATGCATTGGGACAGGGAATGGTATTTTTCTACTGAAGAATCAAGAATTTTATTGGTAAATAACATGAAAGAAATAATGGATATGTTAGAAAATAATCCTGACTATCCTTATTTTGTAATGGATGGGCAAACTGCCATATTAGAAGACTACTTAGCAGTAAAGCCACAAGATAAAGAGCGTATTAAAAAATTAGTTGAGGAAGGAAAATTAATAATAGGTCCTTGGTATACTCAAACTGATGAAATGGTAGTAGGTGGAGAATCAATAGTAAGAAATCTTTTATATGGAATAAAAGATTGTGGTGAATTTGGAGATTATATGAAAATAGGATATCTTCCAGACTCATTTGGACAGAGTGCTCAAATGCCTCAAATATTAAATGGATTTGACATTAAACATTCTATGTTCTGGAGAGGATGTTCTGAAAGAAAGGGAACTGGGAAGACAGAATTTAATTGGACATCAGACGATGGTTCAGAAGTAGTAGTTCAAATGCTTCCATTAGGCTATGCAATAGGTAAGTATCTTCCAACAGATATAGATGCTCTAAGAAAAAGAATGGAAAAATATTTTCCTGTTTTAGACAGAGGTGCAACTACGGAACATGAAATATTACCAAATGGACATGATCAGATGCCAGTTCAGAAGAATATATTTGATGTTATAGAAAAGTTAAAAGAATTATATCCAGATAGAGAATTCTTTTTAAGTAGATACGAAAATATATTTGAAGAATTAGAAAAAGAAAGTAACAGAGACACAATAAGTGGTGAGTTTTTAGATGGAAAATATATGAGAGTACACAGAAGTATATTTTCAACAAGAATGGATATAAAAGCAGCTAATGCAAGAATAGAAGCTAAGATAACAAATATATTAGAACCTCTTGCATCAATTTCATACTCTTTAGGTTTTGAATATCATCATGGACTGATTGAACTTATTTGGAAAGAAATAATGAAAAATCATGCACATGATAGTATTGGATGCTGTTGTTCTGATAAAGTTCATAAAGAAATAATGAATCGTTTCTTATTAGCAGAAGAAAAGGTGGATAGATTAATAGAATTTTATAAGAGAAAAATTACGGATTCAATCAGTTGTGAAAAAGCATTGGATAAGTTAACTATATTTAACTTAATGCCATATGAGAGGGAAGAAATAATCAGAGCACAGATAATAACTAAAATGAAATCATTTGAAATGGTTAATGATGAAGATATTAAACTTGATTTTCAGGTAATTCATAAAGAAGAAATAGATGCAGGACTTATAGACCGTCAGATTGTGCATTATGGAAACTATGATCCATTTATGATATATACAATAGAGTTTAAAGATGTTGTGCCAGCTATGGGTTATAAAACATATTTAATAAAAGAATCTGAATTTATGATTGAAAAGGAATATGAAGCAGTTAATAAAATTGATAATGATTTTTATGAAATAGAAGTAAATGAAAATGGTACCCTTAAAATATTAGATAAGAAGATGAATAAAACTTTTGATAATGTTCTATTGATGGAAAATGGAGGCGATGAGGGTGATGAATATGATTTTTCTCCACTTGTAGATGAAAAATTAATATTCAATACTCATGTAAAGGCTGAATATTCAATAAAGAAAAATAAATTTAATAATGAAATAAAGATATCTTATAGATTAGATGTGCCTAAAAATATTGAATCAAGAAAAAATAATAATATAGATGGATATGTAGATTTGAATATAAGCATAAATGTTCCAAATGATAAAGCAAGAATTGATATAGTTTTTGATATAGATAATCAAGCTTGTGATCACAGAATTAGAACGTATATTCCTACAAATATTGCATCAAAATTCTCTGTATCAGACAATCAATTTGGGTATATCAAGAGAGATGTGTATGATGAAGCAATGGACGTATGGGAAAAAGAAGGATGGGATGAAAGACCAGATTCAATTTATCCTATGCTAACATTTGTAGGATTATCTGATGAAGAGCATGGTGTAGCGGTGCTGACTAATAGTACTAGAGAATTTGAGATAGTAGGAGAAAAATTTTATACTATTGCTATAACTCTATTTAGAAGTGTTGGATTCTTAGGCAAAGAAGAAATGGTAAGACGTCCAGGTCGTCCATCAGGAATAAAATTACCAACACCTGATTCACAACTTATTGGTAACATAACAATCGATTTTGCAATAGCAACCCATGAAAAGTCGACTTTAGAAGCTAATGTTGCAAATATGGCAAAGCAATATTTAACTCCTATGGTTACATATAATAAAATGCCATATAATGCAATGAAATTAAATGATTCTGAAGTTATCACTCCTTATTCGTACAGTCTTTTAAAGCAATATGATGAAAATCTAGTTTTAAGTGTTATTAAAAAAGCTGAAAAGGAAGAAGGCTTAATTATAAGGATGTATAACCCCAATGAATATGAAGAATCTACTAATATTTTATTTGATAGAAGTATTAAAGAAGCTGTGAAAGCTAATTTAAATGAAAGAAAAATAGAAAAAATAAATATAGAAGATAGTAGTATAAAAGTTAAATGCAAAAAAAATCAAGTTCAAACAATATTAATTAAGTAATAATTTAAAGAGTTAGATATATGTAATATTATATCTGACTCTTTTAAGTATTATTGAAAAAAGATTAATAGTGCAAAAAGTATACAGAAAGCACTAGAAGATGGATATAAATCTGTTAAGAAAACTTCTAAAAATATAGTACTCTTAATAAAATATATGAATTAGTAAAGTACTATCAGGATAAAAAAATGCTAGTAGTACTTTTTTAAAATCACACTAATCAGAATTAATCAGATTTTTTCTATACTGAGAAGGAGTACACCCCATCTTTTTATGGAATATCTCAGTATAATAACTTGAACCTGTAAATCCACATTGCAATGCAATTTCAGTTATTGAATATGATGTGAACTGAAGGAGTTTTAGGCTTTTTTCAAGTCTGTATTCTGTAAGATATGTAATAGGTGTTTTATTAAGAAAATCTTGAAATATGCTGCAACAACTACTTCTACTCACATGTCCTGAATAAGCAATTTCCTCAAGGGTTAATTTTTTCTGAAAGTTTTCTTGGATAAATCCAGTCATATCATGCATAGCTTTAAGATTCTTTTTTTGTAGGATACTTTTTGAATTCTTATCCTTAAGAAATTTATATAGGAGATAAATTAAAGAATGAACTATACTTATAACCTGCAGTTCAAAGCCATCTGTTTTTTCAGTACATAATTGATAGATTTCTTTTATCTTTTCTATACAATCTTTCTGCCAAAAAACAGATTGTCTCAAGATTGAATATGCATTAGTAGTATCATTAAATAATGTATCTAAATAATTATTTTTAATTATGGACAGCTGAGAAAATAAGTTGGTATTTAGTAATATACATATAAATTCACAATCAGAGCCATCCTTGGAATAGCCATAATGCATATGTTGTGAATTAACAAAAATACACTCATTTTCTTTTATATCATAACTATCTCCATTAATTGAATATGACATATTTCCTTTTAACATAAGTGTGAATTCCAAATCATTATGCCAGTGGTTGATAGCTGACATGCCTGGATATTCTGACAATAAACTTTTATTTGCTCGAATGGGGAAATCTATAAAATTATATGAAACTTTTTCAGATTTATTAGTAGATAAATTCATTTTTATCATAATACTCCTTTCATCTAATATATACGATTGTTATATATTTTAAACCTATTATTATATTTTTACAGGTAAATTTGTAATATTATTATAATATACTATTTTATTATTGGAAACTATAAATAAGATTCCAATAATAATAAAGAAAAGAAAAGGAGAAATCTTATGTCAGAAAAAAAATTATGTCCAGCTTGTGGAAGTAGTGAAATTGGAAAAGGGAAACAAATAGCACATGGAAGAATGATTCCTGTAAATAAAATTTTTACAGCTGGATCAAATGTTTTAGCAGATATATGCACTAGCTGTGGAAATATTTTATCACTTAAAGTAGAAGAACCAAAAAGATTTAAGTTATAGTGAAAAGGTATTGTAATTTTAATAAGATATTAAATTAGATATATAGGTTGTCAGTAAATTATTTATTTGAAATAATGATTTTGGGAGAGTGATAATTATGGAAAATAACTTTATAGACATGCATATGCATAGTTTTTATAGTGACGATGGTGAGTTCACACCTTCAGAGTTAGTGAAAAAATGTCATGAGAGTGGTGTGAGAATCATGGCTATTGCAGATCATAACACTGTCAAAGCAATCGATGAAGCTATAAAAGAGGCACAAAAATATAATATAAATTATATTTCTGCAATAGAAATTGACTGTACTTACAAAGGAATTAATCTACATGTACTTGGATATGGAATTGACTATAAAAATGATATATTTAATAAGTTAGAAGAAAATATAGTAATTCAAGAAATTCAAGCATCTGAAAAGAAAATTGAATTAACAAATAGGCTTGGATTTAATATAAGAAAACAGCAGCTTGATGAAGTAAGCAAAAACGGCATTTATACTGGAGAAATGTTTGCAGAAGTCTTATTAAATGATGAAAGATATAATGATAATGCTATTTTAGAACCATATAGAGCTGGTGGATCAAGAAGTGATAATCCATATGTTAACTTTTACTGGGATTATTACTCACAGGGTAAATCATGTTATACTGAAATTGTTTATCCATCATTAGAAGAAACAGTTAGTTTTATCAAGAACAGTGGTGGAATTGCAGTTCTTGCTCATCCTGGAAATAATCTAAAAGGCTGTTTTGATATATTTGATGAAATGATTGATGCAGGTATTGAAGGTGTTGAAGCATTCAGCAGTTATCATGATGATACAGCAATACAGTATTTTTTAGACAAAGGAATGAATTCTAACCTTCTTATAACTTGTGGAAGTGATTATCATGGAAAGACAAAGCCAGCTATACAAATAGGGAAGACAGGATGCTTTGTAGATGAAACTGAAATTGAAAAACATCTTAAAAAGGTTGGTTTAATTTAAATAAAGATACTAAATAGTTTTTAGTGAATTTTAAAGGTTAAGCTTCAGAATTGCTATAAACCTACAAAAATCATAATTTTGATTTTTGTAGGTTTTTTGTTTTTATAAAGTTATATCAATACATATATTTACAAATAAATAATTTAGTGGTAATATTAACGAAAAGCAGTCTATAACTATAGACTGAGAAAGGAGAAAAAATATATGGGCATATCGAAGATTCCACAATCGGAACTTATTGTGATGAAAGTTATTTGGGATAATGAGAAAACACTTTCATCTAAGGAAATAATAAATATCTTAAAAGAAAAAACAGGATGGAAAAGAACAACTACATTAACATTACTATCAAAGCTTGTTCAGAAGGAGTTTATTAGTGCAGAAAAAATAAAATTATATACGTACTATACTCCTATAATAACCAAAAAAGAATATCTTGAACTCGAAACAGAGTATTTTTTTACAAACATTCATGATAGGTCTTTAAAGAGTCTTATTACTGCACTTCATGATAATGATGAGATAAGTGAAGATGATATTGAAGATTTAGAAAAATGGATAAAAGAGAGAAAAGAATAAAATTTTTTAAATTAGCTTAGATGATCTCGTATTTATAGTCTTGGGAAATTAATTTAAGTTGTTATTTAATTTGAAAATAGAATCTAGGGAAAGAGTTTACAGGTTAAGATTAAATTAGATATGTATAAAAGAGATTTGAATAATATAGAAAGTTTGGAGGTGTTGTATGGCTGAAGTTATATTTTTTGAATTAATAAGAATTACTTTTATAGGTAGTGTAGGGATACTACTACTTCTTATGCTAAAAAAATTCATATTAAAAAAGTATACTAAACAATTCAATTATTATATATGGCTTGTGATTATTATAAGAATGTTGACTCCTTTTAACATACCTATTACATTAACAATGGACAAAGAGCCAGGAATTATAATTAATAATATGATAGAAGATAGAAGTGGAATAAATGAGACACAAGATTATGAATATCCTTTAGGATCTATACAATCAGATTTTCAAGACAACAATATAGAAAATGGATCGAAAATTTCATACTTTGATAAAGAAATAAAAAATATGGTTGCGCTACTTATGAGTAAGCATAAGCTGACTACTATGCTAGTATATTTGTGGTTGTGTGTTGCGTTGATAATTTCTATATATAGAATTATTTCATACATAAAAATGAAAAATTTAATCTTAGATTTATCTTATAGTATGGATGAAAATAATTCCAGTCTAAAGTACAGGTGTAATAAAATGCTCTCTAAAATAAAATGTGATTTGATGAAAGAACTGAAATTAAAGCAGAATATAACACTTAAAATATCTGATGCAGCAAATATTCCATTTGGTATGGGAATATTAAAAAAATATATTATTATTCCAGCCAATAGCAATTTAAAAGAAGATGAATTAAGATGGATTTTAAAGCACGAATTAATTCATTATAAAAAAAGGGATTTGCTTTATAAATATATTGTCATAGTTGTAAAAACAATATATTGGTTTAATCCATTAGTTTATATTATGAGCAGAACAATTGAAAATGAATGTGAACTTTCATGTGATGAAGATGTATTAAAAAATCATGATTTTAATGAACGAAAAGAATATGCTTTGACACTTGTAAAGTCATTAAAAGACAATAATCAGAGAGTTTTAGGAATAAATCTGTCTACTGGCTTTGGTGATAAAAAACTATTAAAAGAGAGGTTTGAAGAGATGTTTAGTAAAAAGGCAAAGAGTGGAATTTTAATTGCAGGACTTTGTATTGTAATCTGTATTGCATCATTTTTTATAATATCTAATAGGAATTTAGAGGAGACTTCGGCTGATGATGGAAGAAGTAATTCAAATGTATCAGTTGATTCTTCAAATGATGAAATTGAATTATATCAATTAACTACTGATAAATATAAAGGATACTATATGGAGATTAAAGATCCTAAAAGGATAAAAATAGGATATAGCAATACAGGAGAAAAAGCAAAAACTGTTAAAGAATTTGCAGAAGAAAACAATGCAGTTGCTGCAATAAACGGTGGAGCATATACTGGGGTGAGTTATAATGAAGATGGGGTAATAGATCCTGTACCAGTTCCATCAGGATTTGTAATAAGTAATGGAGAGTGTGTTCAGGATTATTCAGAAGATGAATATGAGTATGGAGTATGTGCAATTACTGAAGAAGGTAAGCTTATAACAGGAAAATATTCCTTACAACAGCTTAAACAGCTTAAGGTTAAAGAAGCAGTAAGCTTTGGACCATCTTTGATTATAGATGGAAAAATGAGCGAAATGACTGGAGATGGTGGCTGGGGAATAGCACCTAGAACAGCAATTGGACAGAAAGAAGATGGTACAATAATACTTCTTGTCATTGACGGAAGAGGTATTGGAAGCCTTGGTGCAACGTTAAAAGAAACTCAGGAAATAATGTACAAGCTTGGAGCAGTGAATGCTATTAATCTTGATGGCGGAAAATCAAGTACTATGTACTATAATGGAAATACAATAAATGAAACAGAAGGGCGAAAGATACCGACAGCAATTCTTGTTGAATAAAATGTTGATAACTGAAATAAGCATTTATAAAAATAAATTTTAAAAAGGAATAAAATTCAGCTAGTAGAAAGATTAGATAGTTTATATAAAAGATAGAACTATCTAATCTTTTTTTTGTGTTATTTGTAAAAAATTTAAAATAGTTAAAGTAATTAATTATTCTAATTATAGTATTTTAGAAAATATTTGTTCTAAAAGATTTATGCTGTCTCCAAAAAAGGTTGTAAATCCTTCATTTTTATTATCAGCAATATTATCATCTGGTATAGAAAAAGAGATATCAGATGATTTAGATATTGTGCTATTAGGGTTAGATGTAATAGATACAACATTACCATTAAAGCTTCTCATTTGTTCAATTTTATTTATACATGAAAAATTTTCACCTGATTTAGAAATTAAAAGAAGAGTGGGATTATGCATTTTATCATAAACTATTGGTATTTCTAATCCATGAAGTAATATGACATTATACTTTTTTTACTAATAATTTTCTATGTATGTATCCAGTAACAAATTCACAAAATCCTTCACCATATATGTAAATATACTTATTTTTATTAAAGTAAAAATTAATTTCATCTAAAGAAGGAAACTTAGAATTATTAACTAAATTTTGTCTGTCTTTTATTGAAGACTCACTTGTCATTTTTTTTACATCAAAAATTAATTCATTATAGCCACTGTATCCAAGTTTTTTTGCAAGTCTTATTATTGAAGCAGTAGAGGTGAAATTTATTTTTGCAAGTTGTCGTATTCCTTCTTTTTGAACCTTTTCAGGATTATCAACAATATATTCAAGTATCTTAATGTCTGAATCTGATAGATTTTGATTTTTAAAAAGTCTGTCTATATGAAATGTTTTTGCCATACTTTATCCTCCTTTTAAGGTTAACCTCATATCTAAAATTAATTATATCATAGAAAGTTACACTTATATTAAGTGTAACATGTTACGCTGTGTGAAAACGGCTACAGAAGGCTCTGAAACTATATACAAAGAAAATTACACATAATATAATCACAGTATAGTAAAGAAGGAGGGAGATAAAGTGAAGCACTTGATTATTAATGCAGATGATTTTGGATATTCTAAAGCAGTAAATTTAGGAATTATGGAAAGCCATATTAATGGAGTTTTAACTTCAACAACACTTATGGCAAATATGCCAGGTGTTGATCATGCAGTAAGTTTGTTAAAGGATATGCCCAATTTATGTGTAGGAGCACATTTAACATTAACTTGTGGAAAACCAATGTTAGGAGAGAAAGTTTCAACTTTAATTAAAGAAAATGAATATTTTTTCAAGTTGGAAGATGTGGAAAACAAGGTAGTACAAATGGATATAAGTGAAATTTATGAGGAATGGAAAACACAAATAAGATACTTATTAAATAAAGGGGTTAATTTAAGTCATATTGATTCACATCACCATGTACATACATTTAAAGAACATGAGGAAATAATTAAAGTACTTTCAGAAGAATTTAATTTACCTGTAAGAAATTGCAATAATGTTTTAGAAAATAAAATACGATTTTTGGATTTATGCAACTATAACCCAATAAGAAACATGGAAGAAAAATATGAAAATGTTAGAATTGAATGTTTTAAAGCAATAGAAGAAATTATAAAGAAAAATATTCAATATGAAAATACAGAAGCTATGTGTCATCCAGCATTTTTAGATAGTTATCTTTTGGAAAATTCATCATTTAATATAGCAAGAATAAGAGAGGTGGATATATTATGTGATCAACTCATGAGAGATTTGATAAATAAATATGAAATAAAGCTATGTAATTATAAAAATATTTAGAATTTAAAAGGAGGATAAATATGATCAATACATTTAAGGTGATTAAAAATCAATTATCTAAATTAGGAAAAGCTATGCTTATACCAGTTGTTGCAATGCCAGTTGCAGGACTTTTAGCAAGATTTGGGCAACCAGATTTATTAAATTTAGATATCTTAAGAATTGCATCAGATGTTGTATTTGGAAATTTAGATATGTTGTTTGCAGTTGGATGTGTACTTGCTTATACAAAGAGCAAAGATAAGGCTAATCCAGTACTAGCTAGTGTCTTATCAATAATGGTATTTAGACAAGCACTCACATTTTTAAATGATTCAATTAGCATGGGGGTTTTTGGAGGAATAGTATCTGGTGTGGCAACAGCAGTCATTTATAATTATAGTAAAGAGTGGAAAGTTCCTAGTATGTTTTCATTTTTTGCAGGTGATAAATTAGTAATAACATTAGGTCCACTTTTTTCTATACCACTAGCATACGTTTTTAGTGTCATTTGGGCTCCAGTAGAATTAGGGTTAGATAATTTTGCAACATGGTTAGGAGCTATGGGGATAATAGGAATATTCATTTTTGGATTTTTAAATAGACTTCTAATACCAACTGGATTACATCATGTTTTAAATGCATATGTTTTTTATGAATTAGGTACATTTACAACTGCAAGTGGAACTGTAGTTACAGGAGAAATGTCTAGATTCCTTGCAGGGGATCCAGCAGCAGGATCATTCTTAAGTATGTTTTATGTAATAATGATTTTTGGAATTCCAGGAGCAGCTATGGCTATGTATAAAACTGCATATAAGGAAAATAAAGAAGAAGTAAAAGGGTTAGCTAATAGTGGAATATTAACATCATTATTTGCAGGGATTACTGAACCAATAGAGTTTTCATTTATGTTTGCATCACCACTTCTATATTTTATTCATTCTGTTTTTACTGGTTTAGCTGGTGCTATATTATATATTTTCCATTCAAGAATTGGATTTGCATTTGGATTTAATATAATTGATTTGGTGCTAAATTGGAAGATGGGTAATAATGTTATATATGTTATCCCAGTAGGTATATTATTCTTTTGCTTATATTACTTTACATTTAAACTATTTATAATTAAGAAAGATATAAAAACACCAGGAAGAATAGATTCAGCAAATGAGGAAATTGATGAAAAATCAATAAAATTATCTCATTCAAATTATGAATATATGGCTAAAAAAATATTACAAAATATAGGTGGAAGTGAAAACGTTATAACTGCATCTAATTGTGTTACAAGATTGCGTTTAGAAATAAATGATATTAGCTTAGTAAATGAAGAAAATATAAAGAAAACTGGTGCCAAAGGAGTAGTTAAAATAAATGATAATAATATACAAATTATAATTGGAACAGAAGTAGTGAATGTTATGAAAGAATTTAATGAATTATTGTAATAAGTGTTAGGAGGAAATAAAATGGGAAATAAAATAGTAATTGTTGGTGGAGGATCTACACATACTCCAGGAATTGTGGAAGTTTTAAAAGAACGTTCAGAGGATTTACAATTAGAGGAATTAGTATTATATGATACTGATAAAACAAGAAATAGTTTATTAGGTGAATTTACAAAAATATATTATAAAGATAATAATTCTAAAGTTAAGGTTTCGTATACAACAAATATTAGAGAAGCATTTAAAGATGCAAACTTCTTATATGTACAAATTAGACCAGGATTAAATATTCAAAGAGAAATAGATGAGAAAATTTGCTTGAAACATGGAGTTGTAGGACAAGAAACCTGTGGACTTGGTGGATTTTCATTTGCATTAAGAGTAATTCCAGAAATTTTAAAAATAGTAGAAGTAGCTCAAGAGATTTGTCCTGATGCATGGATTTTAAATTATACTAATCCAGAAGCTATTATATCAGAAACTATATATAAACGTTTTCCTAAAGCGAAATGTTTGTGTATATGTGATATGCCAATTAGTATTGAAGAGGCAATTGCAGATTATTTAAAAATTCCGTATAAGGATTTAACTTTTAAATACTTTGGATTAAACCATTTTGGATGGTGGACAAATATCTTTGATAAAAATGGACAGGACTTATTACCTATAATAAGAGAACGTGTATTAAGAGGAGAACTTAAAGGATTAATACAAACAAATGAAGAAATTATTGGAGATGATTATTGGACGAAGACATTCCAAAATGTAATTAGAGCATTTAAAAACTATCCAAAGTATTTTCCGAATTGTTACTTACAATATTATTATTTCCCAGATGAAATGGTTGAATCAGATAATGTAGAGTATACTAGAGGTTCATATGTATTGAATACAAGGGAAATTTCAGTGTTTGAAGAATGTAAGAAGGTAATTGAATCAGGAACAGCAAAGAATTCAAAATTATTAGGTGGCGTTCATGGAAATTATATTGTAGATATTACAAATGCTATAATATATGATACAAAAGAAAGATTTATAGTTAATATAAAAAATAATGGAGCAATCTGCAATTTTAATAATGAAGCTGTTGTAGAAGTACCTTGTTATATTGGAGCAACGGGAGCAGAACCAGTTACTATTGGGAAGATACCAACATTCCATAGAAGTATGATGGAGATGCAAAAAGGATACGAACTTTTAACAGTAGAAGCAGCCTTAACTGGTTCGTATAATACTGCAATGGAAGCTGTTTTGCTAAATAAAACTATTCATTCCCATAAAGTTGGAAAACAAGTATTGGATGATTTATTAGAAGCAAATAAAAAATATTGGCCAGAATTAAAATAAAATTAATCTTTAAAGTATATTAAGATGTTTAAAGCTCATATAGTCACATTATTTAAAGTAATTTATTACTTTAATATGAATGTGACTGTATGAGTAATTTTTTTAACTAAATAGTTCTAAGTTTTATATTGTAATTTATTTATTATTAAGATATTCTAAAAAAGTTTGTCCGATATATTTCTTAAATTTTCTACAAAAATATTCTGGCTGAAGGTGAGCAATATCTGAAATTTCTTGAATAGAAATAGCACGATTATAGTTAAGCTTTGTATAGTCAAGTACGGGTTCAAGCTTTGATAAAAAAATCATGGTTTTTTGAGGGTTTCAGTAAATAAAATCAAAGTTACATAAAAGAATTATGTATGTGTGTTTCAATTTTAACATACTAAAAAATAGAGTACTTAAATTTTAATATTATATAAGATTGTTTTTTACTAAATATGTTAAAAAAATAAATTGTATTCAATAAATGTACAAAAATGAAAAAATAATGTATACTTTAAAAGTTAAATTATTATCAATCATGAGGTGGAAAAATGTATTACAGTGATATTGAAAAACTTACAAACTCATCAAAAACAAAAAAGGAAATGGCGGATAAAAGTATAGTCAAGTATTTTGCTCGAGCTATTATGGCTGGAATATTTCTAATGCTAGCAACTATTCTTTCGTATACCATTGGTGCTGTACTTTCTAGTAATTATCCAGAAGCTGCAAAAATATCAGGAGCAGCATTATTTTGCTTTGCAATAATAGCTGTTGTTTTCTTTGGAGGAGAACTTTTTACAGGAAATAATATGGTTATGTTTATAGGGTATTTGAAAAAAGAAGTTAGTTTAAAAGATACCATGAAAATATGGATATATTCTTTTATTGGGAATTTAATCGGTATAGTTATATTTGCTTATATGTTTGCTGAGAGTGGATGCAATTTTGAAAGTATTAAAAGTTATATTGAACCTATAGTTTATGGGAAAATAAATCTTTCGGTAAGTCAAATGATTTTTAGAGGAATACTATGTAATTTCAGTGTGTGTTTAGCAGTTTATAGTGGAATAAGACTTAAAAGTGAAACTGGAAAAATAATATTAATGTTTTTATGTGTATTTACTTTTGTGTTGGCAGGTTTTGAACATAGTATTGCAAATCTTGCAGCATTTGCAATTGCTTTCTTTTCATTTGGAGGACTTCCTATGATGCCAGTGTTAAATAATATATTCTGGGTAGTTATTGGAAATATATTAGGTGGAGGATTGATACTAGGAGGACTTTTAGTAATCTCAAGTATAAAAGATAATTAGTGAGTAAATATTTTACATAATTTCAAAGATTCTGGCTAAATATTAGTATTAAATTGAATTAAAGCAAAAAAAAATCATAGAAGTTATTGACAAAAAAAGAAAAGTAATGCATATTTATATTATGTGATAAAATTAACAAAGTGTGTAATAGAAATTGTCATATTAAGTTAAAATAGATATTTATTATTAATATTGACAATACATACTAAGTTGAGATAATATTTTATTTGAAAATGATTTTCAAATAAAAGTTATAATAGTTTTATGAAATGCTGATTAAATAGTACATAGGTTATTATGGGACAAGTTTAATCATCGCGACCCTTTTTTATTATAATCACTTAGCAATATTATAATTTTAAAGTTCCTAACCGATTCTGTAATAAAATTTGTGAAGGTATTTTGGGATACGCTGAGTAGTTGCGGTTTATTGAAAAATATCTTACAGCATTTCATAAAACATGTTAGAAAAATTAAGTTTAGCTTACACATAATTAATAATATAAATTATAAAAAAATATATATATGCACAAGGAGGACTAGACATGTTAGAAAATGAACAATGGGCTGGATTCGAAGGAAGGATTTGGAAAGAAGAAATCAATGTTAGAGATTTCATTCAAAACAACTATACACCATATGATGGTGATACAAGTTTCTTAGCAGATCCAACAGAAGCTACAAATAAACTTTGGAGCAGATTACAAGAATTGCAAAAAGAAGAAAGAGCTAAAGGTGGAGTACTTGACATGGAAACAGAAGTTGTTTCTGGTCTTACAGCTTATGGCCCTGGATATATTGATGAATCTTTAAAAGAACTTGAAAAAGTAGTAGGACTTCAAACAGACAAGCCTCTTAAGAGAGCTTTCATGCCATATGGTGGTATTAAAATGGCTGAACAATCTTGTGAAAACTATGGATACAAACCAAATCCAGAATTACACAAGATATTTACTGAATACCATAAGACACATAACCAAGGGGTATTCGATGCTTATACACCAGAAATGAGAGCAGCTCGTAGCAGTCATATTATAACAGGACTTCCTGATACTTATGGACGTGGACGTATCGTAGGTGACTACAGAAGAGTAGCTCTTTATGGTATTGATGGTCTTATAGAAGAAAAATCAAAAGATCTTGCTAACTGTGGCGATGGAACTATGACTGATGAAGTTATTCGTCTTAGAGAAGAAATTACAGATCAAATTAAAGCACTTAAAGATATGAAGAAAATGGCTGAAGGTTATGGATATGATATTTCAAAGCCAGCAAAAGATGCTAGAGAAGCAATTCAATGGTTATATTTTGGATATCTTGCAGCAATAAAGACTCAAAATGGTGCAGCTATGTCAATAGGACGTGTGTCTACTTTCCTTGATATTTATATTCAAAGAGACCTTGATAACGGAGTTCTTACTGAAGATGAAGCTCAAGAATTAATCGACCATTTAACAATGAAATGTAGAATGGTTAAATTTGCAAGAATAACTTCTTACAATGAATTATTCTCAGGAGATCCTTCATGGGTTACTATCGGATTAGGTGGTATAGGTGTTGATGGACGTCACATGGTAACAAAGAACGACTATCGTTTCCTTCATACATTAGAAAATATGGGACCTTCACCAGAACCAAACCTTACTGTATTTTACTCTTCAGCACTTCCTGAAAACTTCAAGAAGTATGCAGCAAAGATTTCAGTAGATACAAGCTCTATTCAATATGAAAATGATGATGTAATGAAGCCAGTATGGGGAGATGATTACTCAATCTGTTGTTGTGTATCTGCTACTCAAACAGGTAAAGAAATGCAGTTCTTCGGAGCTAGAGCTAACCTTGCTAAATGTTTACTTTATGCAATAAATGGTGGTATTGATGAAAAATCAGGTAAACAAGTTGGTCCTGAATACAAAGGAATCACTTCAGAATATCTTGATTATGATGAAGTAATTGCAAAATATGAACAAATGAGTGACTGGTTAGCTGATCTTTATGTAAATATATTAAACTTAATTCAATACATGCATGATAAATACTACTATGAAGCAGCAGAAATGGCTCTTATAGATACAGAAGTAAGACGTACATTTGCAACTGGTATTGCAGGTTTCTCACATGTAATTGATTCACTTTCTGCAATTAAATATGCAAAAGTTAAAACAATCCGTAATGAAGATGGTATTGTTACAGATTACGAAATCGAAGGTGATTTCCCAAGATACGGTAACGATGATGATAGAGCTGATGAAATTGGTATATATGTTCTTAAGTCATTCCTTGACAAAATCAAGAAGAGACACACATACAGAAATTCTGAACCTACAACATCATTACTTACTATTACATCAAATGTAGTATATGGTAAGTATACAGGTAATATGCCAGATGGACGTGAAGCTTGGACTCCACTTGCACCAGGAGCTAGCCCATCTTATGGAGCAGAAAAGAACGGATTACTTGCTTCATTAAACTCTGTAGCTAAGCTTCCTTATGAATGGGCATTAGATGGTATTTCAAATACACAAACAATTAACCCAGATGCATTAGGACACGGAGAAGAAGAACAAGTTGATAAACTTGTACAAGTATTAGATGGTTACTTTGATCAAGGACCACATCACTTAAATGTTAATGTATTCGGTATTGAAAAATTAAAAGACGCTATGGAACATCCAGAAAAAGAAGAATATGCTAACTTTACTATCCGTGTATCTGGATACGCAGTTAAGTTTATAGATTTAACAAGAGAACAACAACTTGATGTTATCTCTAGAACATGTCATGAAAGAATGTAATTTAGATAAAAATATAGCAAGAATTCATTCAATAGAGACTTTTGGATCTGTTGATGGACCGGGAGTACGTTTTGTTACCTTTTTAAAGGGCTGCCATATGAGATGTCAGTTCTGTCACAATCCGGATACCTGGGATATTAACGGCGGTGAGACAAGAACTGCAGATGAGCTTTTGTCTCAAGCTCTAAGATATAAAACTTATTGGAAAAAGGGAGGCGGCATCACTGTAAGTGGTGGTGAGCCTCTTCTCCAAATAGATTTTTTGATTGAATTCTTTAAAAAAGCTAAATCAAAGGGCGTTCATGTCACACTTGATACGTCTGGAAATCCATTTACAAGAGAAGAACCTTTCTTTAGTAAATTTAATGAACTTATGAAAGTAACAGATCTTGTAATGTTGGATATTAAACAGATAGATGAAGAAAAGCATAAAATACTTACTGGATGGAGCAACTCAAATATTCTTGATATGGCTAAGTTTTTATCTGAAATCAATAAACCTGTATGGATTCGTCATGTACTCGTACCAGGTGGAAGTGATAATGATGAACAATTAATAAAACTTGATGAATTTATCAAGACTTTAAAGAATGTAGATCGTGTTGAAGTACTTCCTTATCATAGTCTTGGGACTTTTAAATGGGAAGAGCTTGGTATTGAATATCCGTTAAAGGATGTTGAACCTCCAACTAAGGAGAGAATAGAAAATGCTAAAAAGCTTCTTCATACAAGTGAATATAATGGGTATTTATCACGATAATTTATGCCAATTAAAATATAATTAATTAATAAGTCTCTCATTTTGAGAGGCTTATTAATATTCGTTTAAAAAGATATTATTGGAAACTATAGTTTATTTTTCAAAGCATATAAAAATAATTAAGTAAATAAAACTTTGTAATAAGATATAAATAATATCATTAAGCTTAAAATTAGTACTCATTACAAAGCAAAGTTTAAAAATTTATATACATTGACTTAGATTTAACTTTTCTTATTATCTGATTTTTGTGCTTTATTGGTAGTAATATCATTGTCTATATTAGGTATTATTGCTTCTTTTATATCTGGCATATTTAATATTGAGTTTTTACTTTGAGCCATATTTGCAAGTATCATACTTAAAATACTCTCCATTGCATTTGGTGTTTTTCCATCAGCTCCACCCATGATTACTGTTTGTGGAACAAGTGGAGATTTGCTTATTTTTAAGGCTTCAGCAAAAGCAGTTAGAACACTTTGTTGTATTTGTAATTCTGGGCCGCCATAAGCATCAACCAAAGCTTTAGCTGCAGTTCCTTTTGCTATACCTACCTTTGTTTCTTGCTCAGCAGTAGCTTGTGCAACTTCTTTAATATTAAATGCTTGTGCTGTACCAACTTTTTCAAGTTTGAAAGCTTCAGCACTAGCTTGTAATTCAACTTGTTTAGCATTTGCAGTTGCATTTAATTCAGTAGCTTTTGCGTTAGCAGCAGCTTCCGCTTCTTTTGTATATCTTGATGCGTCAGCTTCTTGTGTTCTTTTGTATTTATCTGCTTCTGCAAGTTTTTGAGTTTTTAAAGCCAACTGTTCAGCCAATCTTAATTCAGATTTACCTTTATTATCAGCAATTTCTATATCAATGCTTGATTGTGTAAGTGCTGCTTGAGCTGCACTTTTTGCAATAGCTTCATTTAATTCTCTTTGTTTTTCTGCTGATTTTTGTTTAGCTTCATTAGTTTTAATTTCTTCTAAAGCAACTTGTCTATCTCTTAATTGTGCTAATATAAGATCAATACGCTTATCTGTTGAAGAAGCAGCAGGTGTACCTATTAATACCTCTTGCAATTCTAAGTCATATAATTTGAATTTTTCTTTCATTTCACTTGAGGCTTGTTCTTGAATAGAACTTCTATCTTGAACTAACTCAATTAATGTTTTAGTCTGTCCAATATTTTTAAAATAACCTGCAATCATAGGATCAAGTGACTGTTCAATAAGTATTTTTATATCACCAAATCTTTGAATTACAGAAGAAGCTTTTCTATAATCAATGTTAAATACTACAGTAAGAGGTAGATTTGGCTCAAAAGCATCTTTAGTAATTAGATTAATTTCCTTTAAATTATCATCTAATTTATGATCACCTGATTGGCCGCTAATCCATTTCAATATAACATTAGTGGTTGGAACAGGAATGATTTTACCTGCGTAAGTATTAAATGGGTATTTACCTGGCATCATGGATTCTCTCCATATTCCTTTTTTACCTTGTTCAACAAGTTCTCCATGGGAATAACTTGTGCCAGATACATCTGCTCCTTTATCACCAAAGTAACTTACAACTACTCCAACATATCCAATATCTATTATGCTTTTTGGAACTATATCAACATTTGCAAATAATCGATTGATAAAGTAAATTCCATCTGTTAATACTTGCATTTGTTTACCTTTTCGACCATTTGCAGCTAAGAATTTTTCTGGTTCTTGAAAGTTGTTGTGATAAAATTCATGAGTTATACCTTCACCAACTATGGGAGCAATAATAGCGCCATTATCTGGAGTAGGGCCTTCATTTACAGTTACTATTCCGATCGTATCTTTATTTTTTATTGAATTAGAAAATTCATCATCTTCATTATTCTTTGAGCTTGATATAACAACTGGCATAAAACCATTAACTCTTAAAAGGTCACTTCTCATTGTTTCAATTTGAGCTGATTCATCTTTTGAAGTAAATATAGAATGAACTTTATCCTTTGTAATTATTATAAATTGAGCTAAATTAAAAGCATAAGTACCTTCACGAAGGATTTGACGTTGAGGTCCTTTTTGCCCACCGTTATTTAAAAAGGCTGTTACATTTTGAAAAGATTTGCATTCAGTAATTACTTTTCCTAGAGTTTGACCATCTTTAAGGCTTTCTCCAGAACGCGCAAAGACATAACCTATTTGTCCTTGGGGAATAGTTACTAATCTGACTTTTCTTACTCGATATTGAAATGGTGTTTTAAAATGAACCCCAGCTCTAAGAACATCTGGCTGATAACCAGCTTCATTTTTTAAAGCTATAAGACCATCAGATGGAACAGAACCTTTTAAGCTCCACCATTTTTCAACTATTCCTACTTCATCTGTACCAATTTTGGTGAAACCTACTCCGTAAAGAAGTAAACAAAGTATTATTATTCCTATGGCTACCATTATTAGAATTGATATGGTTTCTGAACTCATAATAACCTCCTATTTCTAAATACATATAATTCAATTATTTGAATTATATGTATTATATTATTCTTTAACACAGGAGTAAATACTATGAGGTATTATTAAGAAAAAATTAATAAACCTAAAAATCAACCTTAAAATCAATATGAAGGTTGATTTGTTTTATTTTTAATAAGAATATACTGGTTTTAGAAAGGAAGGTAATAAGTTATGAAATCAATTATTGAAGTTGAAAATTTAGTGAAAATGTACAAAACTCATAAGGCTGTTAATAATATAAGTTTTGTAGTAAAAAAAGGTGAAATACTTGGATTTTTGGGACCCAATGGAGCTGGGAAGAGTACAACTATTAATATTTTATCTACAGTATTAAAACCAGATGATGGGCAGATAAATTTTTTTGGAGAGGACATTAATAATAATATTTTTAATTTTAAAAAGAATATTGGTGTTGTGCCTCAAGATTTAGCAATATATGAAGAGATACCAGCAGAAAGAAATGTACGTTTTTTCGCTAGCCTTTATGGATTAAAGGGGAAAGATCTTGATACTAAAGTTAAGGAAGCTCTAGAATTTGTTAAATTATATGATAGAAAAGATGAGAAACCAAAAAGCTTTTCAGGAGGCATGAAAAGAAGATTAAATATTGCATGTGCAATAGCTCATGATCCAAAGCTTATTATAATGGATGAGCCTACTGTTGGAATTGACCCTCAGTCAAGAAATCATATTTTAGAATCAATACTCAAACTTAAGGAAAAGGGAGCAACAATTATATATACAACCCATTACATGGAAGAAGTCGAAGAAATAGCAGATAGAATAATTATAATTGATAATGGAAGTATAGTTGCGGAAGGTTCAAAAGAGGAATTGAAAGAAAGTATAAAAGATGAACGAATTTATAATATTTATGCTGATAATATTGAGAATCTCAGTGGAAACATTTTTTTCAAAATTGAAGGTGTAAAAAAGGTAGATATACAGAAGAATTGCATATGTATAACTACTTTAAATACAATTGAGAATCTTGATAAGATTATTTTATTTATGATAAATAGTGGATGTAAAATAAAAAATATTAATACAAGTATGCCTTCACTTGAGACTGTATTCCTAAATTTAACTGGAAAAAAATTAAGAGATTAGGAGATGAAAGTTATGAATTTACTTAAAGTAATCAAATTTGATTTGGCAAACAGTTTAAAAAATCCTTCTTTTTTAATTGCATACATTTTCTTTCCATCAATGATTTTAGGAGGGCTAGGGTATTTAACAAAAGACAATTATGGTGCTTATAAATTTTCATCTATTGATTTTTATGGCATAACAATGGGAATATTTTTATGTTTATTTATTTCTCAATTGGTATCAAACTCGTTTACAGATGAGCTTATAAAATCAGTTAATATAAGAGTTATATACTCTCCCACATATAAGGCATATATATATTTATCTAAAATAATCTCGGCATTTGCATTTGGAAGTATTCTATTTTCCATATTTGCATTGTTTGAATCTTATATTTTAAAAGTAAACTTTGGAGGAAATAAGAGTCCTTAAGTATTTTTTGTTATGATTTTATTTCTATTTTTTATGTGTACTTTGGGAGCATTTATATGTTGCATTATTCCAAATGGAGATGCTGCAAATAAAGTTATCACACTCATATGCTTTTTGTTTGCTGGGTTAGGTGGAGCTTTTATGCCTTTAGGTCATTTTGGAAAAATTTTAAATATAATATCGTCATTATCACCAGTAAAAATTGTTTCAAAATGTGCGTTTGCAATAATATATGATAATGATTTTTCAATGATTATACCAACTTCAACATTATTAATAACACTATCAATTATATTGATTATACTATGTCAAATAACTTTTAAACCGGAGGAATATATATAATGAATATATTAAAAATTTTAAAAAACAATTTTTATAGAATTATTGAAAAAAAAAGTATAATAATACTAGCATTTATAATAATCCCAATAATGATAATAGCCTCAATCATCGTATCAGATAACTCAGAGACAGTGGAGCATATTGCTCTTGTATCAAGAGATTTTAATTATAGTATAAATAACGATCAATTAGATATTCATCTATTAGCTGAACAACCAAAATTATATGAGCTTATTCTTGGAGATTATGATGCAGTGGTTATTGATGATGGAAATAGACAATTTAATATACAAACAATTCAATCAAAAGAACTAAAAAGTAATTTAAATGAGTATTTTAATCATAATGTTAAGATGGATTTTTCAAAAGATAAAGTTAAACGAGGAATTGGTACAAATACTTTAGGATATTTGGTAATAGTAATCTTATTTGAGAGTATTCTTCTTATGTCTATTTATCCAGAAGATAGAGAATGTGGTTCATTTAGAAGAATATTAATATCTAATGTAAAGACAAAAAATTATTTATTTGCTCAGTGTTTGTTTAACTTTGTTCTTCTTTTTGTACCCACATTTTTAACTGTTGTTATAATTAATAAAATATTTAATATATATTTGGGATTAAATTTAACAGTCTTTAGTTTATTATTTATAGGAATATGTATATTCTCAGTAGCTTTATCATTAGTGTTAACATCGCTTATAAAAAATTTAAATACATGTATAAGTATTTCAGGCGGTATGTACGCATTTTTAGGGCTTTTTTCTGGTTGTATAGTTCCATTTAATAATACAAGTAAAATATTTGATATTGTTACTGATATCATACCGATAAAAGGATTTCTAATCATATCACAAGGTTTAGAAAATGGGATAAGTATTTCAATGTATGTTGAGCAGATTATTTATATTACTATTTGTACAGTAGTACTTTATGTTGCAGGAATAATTATTACACAGAAAAAAGTAAATTTAGGATTATATTAGCTGGATATTTTAATTTTAAATTTATAATTTATGGTAAGATTATATTAGATTATTTATAAAATTAATATTTCATCATTAGGTTAAATATTAAAAAGGTGGTTAAATGAAGAATAATATAAATATAATAAAAACAAAACTTATCATGCCAGCACCTAGAAAAAATTATATTAAAAGAAAGCATTTACTTGAAAAATTAAATGATATTGCAGATCATAAAGTTACTTTAATTAAAGGAATTGCAGGGAGTGGTAAAACGACTGCAGTCTCTATTTATGCAAGTGAAAATAATTTACAAAATGTAAATTGGATAAGTCTAGATAAAGAAAATGATGAGATTTATTCATTTTGGTATTATTTTTGTGAATCTATTAAAGAATTTCTTAGTAATGATAAAGTTTTTGATAGTTTTAAGGAGCTTTTAACAAAAGATTCTATATACAATCTTATTGGGTATATAGTCAATGAGCTATCTAAAGTTGATGATGTCTTTATTGTTCTTGATGACTTTTATCATATAAAAGACAAACTTTTAAATTCAACAATAGAATATCTCATAACATACTCATCATCAAATATTCATTATATATTGCTTACAAGGGACAATCCTATTCTTTGTTTAGGTCAGCTTAGAGCTAAAGGTCAGTTATTAGAAATTGGACCAGAAAATTTTAAATTTACACAAAATGAAGTAAAAACTTTTTTGTATGATACTTTAAAACTTAATATAGATATTGATGATATTAATATTATATTTGAAAAATCCGAAGGATGGATTACGGGTATACAGCTTATGGCATTGGCTATAAAAAATAATACGGTAATAAATATTTCAGGAATAGATACTAGAAATGATTATTTGGTAGAATATTTTACTGAAGAAATTTTGAATCAACTTACCTTTGAAGAGAAAGAATTTCTTATTAAGAGTTCTATTTTAAATTATTTTAATTTTGAAATTTGTAATGAAGTATTGAATATAACTAATTCTGAATCTATAATTAAATCTTTAGTTGATAAAAGTTTATTTATCACTTTAGTCGACAAACAAAATAATATCTATAGATATCATAATGTATTGAAGCAATTTTTGAATGGAAGATTCATAAAATTATCAAATGAAGTTCAGAAGAAACTTCATTTGAAGGCATATGAAGTTTATAAAATTAATGAAAATTTTGAAGAGAGTATTAATAATCTTTTACAAATTAAAGAATATGAACAAGCTGTATCTGAACTTAATAGTCAAATAAATAATTCAAAGGGATGGTATTATTTAAAACAAATACCAGTTGAGTATCTTAAAGATTATGATGAATTGATAATTCAGAGAGTTTATTATCATTTTTCAAACTTACAAATAGAAGAATGTAACAAAGTTATAGATAGGGTAACAATAGAAAAGTTACCTGTACTTAAAGTTTTTAAAGCAATCAACGGAGATAGAAATATTGATTTTTATGAATTAGATTCTATGGATATAGATAATTTAAAGTATAACAATGTAACCCAATGTATATTATATACATCTATATTATTTGTACTGATTTATAAAAATAATTATAATAAAGTTCTTAAATATTGTAATAAGTATTATGTTATTGCTAAAAAACATAACCTTATTAGTCTTAGTATATTTATAAAGGGTATGGAAGCTACAGTACTTGAAGACATGGGCGAGCTATTGGAAGCTTTGAATATATATAATGAAATTAGAAATATAATTTCAGATAATCCAATAATATCAAATCTTATTGTCTTATATCATTTTGGTGTTGCTGGAATAAACTTGAAAATGTGCGAAATAGAAAAAGCTAAAAGTGAAATAGAAAAAGTGGAATCATCAATAGTAATAAATAAAAGTATGTTTGCTATGCCAATATTATATCATGAAATAATAATCAAATTTTTAAGTGGTGAATTTAAAGAAACATTGAAATTATGTAACGAACTTAAAGTTAAAGATCGCCTTAGTTATGGATTTATTCTTGGCTATAAAATCTTTCTTAATGATTATACAGAAAGTGATTTAAATGAGTATATCAATTCTTATGAAGACGGAATTAGAAATAATATATCTTATTCTATTCCTGACAAAATTATATATTCTATAGCTGTTAATTTATATAATGATTCTGAAAAAGGGAGAAGATTATTGGATGATATTATAGAATATTGTAGGGCAAATAGTATAAAAACTTATTTAGTAGATAGTCTTATTTATATGATATTAATATTATCTGATGATTTAAAAAATAGTAAAAGAGAGGTTTTCAGTTATTTAAGAGAAGCTATTTATTATAGTATGGATAATAATTATTTAATGCCATATGTTTTAAGTGGTGATAAATTGTTAAAGATAATCATACTGATGAAAAATGATGAAAGTATAACCTTCACAACTAATGAAAGAAAGTTTGTTAATAAGTTATTTGATATAGATAAAATTAAAAATAACAGTAATAAAGAAATTTTAAGCAATAGAGAAAAAGAAGTTTTACAAGTTCTTTCGCAAGGGTTATCCAATAAAGAAATTGCTGAAAATTTGAATATTTCACTTGCAACAGTAAAAACTCATATTATTAAAATTTATTCTAAATTAAATGTATCAAGCAGAGTGCAAGCTGTTGAAAAAGCTAAAAAACTTTCTTTGTTATAAGAATTAATACAAGGGCAAAATAATTAGTCATGAATTTACCATTTTAATCACGAATTTAGTTTTTTATTTTACAATATTCAGTGAAAAAATAGTTGACTTAGAGTTAACTCTAAGTGTTAATCTTTAATAGAGGAAACTTTGAATATTCACGCAGAAAGGTGGAAATATAAATGACTATTTCAGAAGTCAGTAAAAAATATAATTTAACAGCAGATACCATACGTTATTATGAAAGAATAGGCTTGATACCTCCAGTTCATAGAAATTCAAGCGGAAACCGTGATTTTTTAGAGGAAGATTGTAATTGGGTCGAATTTATAAAGTGCATGAGAAATGCTGGACTTTCAATAGAAGCACTTATTGATTATGTAGCAATGTTTCAAAAGGGAAATGAAACTGTTAAATCAAGAAAGAATCTTTTAATTGAACAGCGTGAATTGTTAGTTGAAAGAATAGAGAGTATGAAAGCAACTCTTGAGAGATTAGATATGAAAATTGATGGATATGAAGAAAGATGTTTAATTAAGGAACAGGAGCTTTTTAGAGGAAATAAAGAGTAAAAAATTAATATTTATTATTGATTAAAAAACACCATTCTTCTCTAAGTTAATAGAAAAGAATGGTGTTTTTTATAAATTAAATCCAATTTATTTCAGCATCTTTTCTTGGTGCAGTTCTTTGATATTTCACATCCGGGTATCCAATTACTAAGCATGTTGCTATTTGCTTACTATCTTCAATTCCAAGTAAATCTAATATTTCTTTATTATCTTGAGATGCAACTACGAAGAAACCACTGAAGAAAGTTCCAAGGCCTAATGCATCAGTCATAAGTTCCATATTAGAAGAAGCAAGACCTGCATTTATTGGTGTTGGTGAAGTTACAACTATTGCAAGTGGTGCATTAAAGAATAATCTGTCATTTTTTACTGGATCTTTTTTGTATTCAGCATACATATACATCCATATTCGAGCATATCTTTTTAGACGTTCTGTTTCTTTAGTCAAATTTTTATCAGTTAAGCTAGCTAATATAGATTCACCTTTATTCTTTAAGCTTTCATAAGTAAGAGCTTTCAATTCATCAAGTTTTTCAGTAATAACTGTATAAGAAACATCTTGACTATTTGTTGAAGTCTGAGTAAATCTTCCTGCATCAATAATTTTAGAAATTGTATCTTTTTCTACTTTTTTGTCTTTAAACTTTCTTACACTTCTTCTGAATTTTATGAAATTCAAAAGATTATCTGGATCTACTGAAAATGAATTCTTATCATAAGAAATTACTTCTTCCATATTATAATCATCTGTTGAAACTGCATTTACTGGGCATATAGCAATACAATGTCCACATTTCATACAATTGTTATTATTTATTTCTGCCTTATTGTCTATTAATGAAATAACTCTTACTGGACAGTCCTTGACACATTGAGAACATCCTATACATTTATCCTTGTTTACTTTAAACACACACATACACTCCTTTAAGTTTAAATTGACTTTTATATAACTAAAATTTATAATTTGATTATTAGCAAAAAATAAGTATTTATCTAGTAATGTGAGTATAACACTTATAATTATAATCTGTCTAATGGAATTTATTCATAAAACTATAACTAAAATTTATATATTATTAAAAAATTATATATTATGGTAAATAAGCAATATTATAATTAGGTGTTGTTAAATTGTATGATACATATATTTTAATTTATGGTGACAATACTTGTGAGAAATTGTCAGTTCATATTAAAATCACTATGTATAATATATTGTACTTTTAAAATTTATAGTGCAATATATATTTAATATAATAGTATAAATAGGTAAAGTAGGAGAGAAAAATGAACTTACAACAGTTAGAATATTTTAAAGTAATTGCTGAGACTAAAAACTTTACTGTATCTTCAAATATTTTATCGGTAACTCAACCTGCTCTTAGTAAAGCAATATCAAAATTGGAAAAAGAACTTGATGTAAAACTTTTTGAAAGAGATGGACGTAATATTAAAATCACTGAGTTTGGAAATGAATTTTTGAAATATGCAGAAAATGCATTAAATGAAATTGACAGAGGCAAAGATAGACTGAGAGAAATGAAAAGTAGTGAAGACAGGACAATTTCAATATCATCTACATATTGTATAGGATCGACGTTTATACCATTTTTAATAAGTAGTTTTTTTAATACAAAAATACGTGTGAAATTTAATATAAATAATCAAAGTCCAGCAGATATGTTAAAAGATATAAATAATAAAAAAATTGATTTTGGATTTATGGCTTATCATGAAGAAATTAGTAGATATCCTGAAATAGAGTCTGTATTAGTAAGAAAAGAGGAATATGTTCTTATAGTTCCGAAAAATCACTCTCTTGCAAATAAGGAAGAAGTTTGGCTTAAGGATTTGGAGGATGAATATTTTATTGTGTATAATGATAAAGCATGTGATAAGAAAATATCTTATTCAGAATTTATAGGATATACGCCTAAAATATCTGCAGAGCCTACTGAAGCTGCTGTTCTTTCTGGATTAGTGGCAGCTGGAGCAGGAATTGCAATAATTATTAATACGCCTATTTTGGATACAAGCAGGCTTTCAGTTATAAAAATAAAAGATGATATAGGATATAAAAATATTTATATGGCGTGGAATAAAAATGCATATATGAATAATGCAAAAAAAGAATTTAAAGAATATGCTTTAAAACTAATTTGATTAAAATACATAACAATGTGTCTTATAGAAGAAAATATATGTTTTACAATTGAATATTCAAGATATAGAACTTTACATATTAATTTACTTTAGATAATAAAAGGAGCTTTATAATTATGAAATTTTATTTTGCACCTCTTGAGGGTGTTACTGGGTACATATATAGAAATGCATATGAGAAGTATTTTGGAAAAATTGATAAGTATTTTACACCGTTTGTGGCACCAACAAGCAACATGTGTTTTACATCAAGAGAGCTAAATGACATACTTCCAGAACATAATAAAGGAATCAATGTAATTCCACAGATTCTTACAAATAACAGCGAATACTTTATTTATACAATGAATGAAATGAAAAACATGGGATACGATGAAGTTAATTTAAATTTAGGGTGTCCATCAGGTACAGTAGTTGCAAAAGGAAAAGGATCAGGTTTCCTTGCTCATAAAGATGAGCTCGATAGATTTTTGGATGCAATATTTTCAAAAACAGAAATAAAAATTTCTATAAAAACAAGAATAGGTGTCAATTCAAGTGAGGATTTTAATGACATTATGAATATATATAATAAATATCCTCTTGAGGAACTTATTATACACCCAAGAATACAGAAGGATTTCTATAAAAATACACCTAATATGGATGTATTTAAAGAAGCATTAAAATCTAGCAAAAATCCTGTATGCTATAATGGTGATATTTTTAATTCTCATGATTATAAAAGAGTAGTAGATGAATGTTCAGATATTAATGCTGTAATGCTTGGTAGGGGAATTATTACAAATCCGGGATTGATAAAAGAAATTACAGATAATGAATTTACTGATAAGAATAATTTAAAAAAGTTTCATGATCAAGTTTATTTAGGGTATAAAGAAATTCTTTCTGGAGATAAAAATGTGCTTTTCAAGATGAAGGAATTTTGGTTTTATATGATAAATATATTTGAAGAAAGCGAAAAAATTGCAAAGAAAATAAAAAAAGCAAAAAGTGCAAATGAGTATGAGGCCGCCGTATCAATGTTGTTTAATGATGTTGATACTAAATAAATTAATTTTTAAGAATTACTGTTTTGTTAATATATAGTAACTGGTTTTTTGAATAAAAAAATGTAGAGATATTTGAAAGTGATTTATATTATTAAGCATAATGAAAATAGAATATTTTATTTTAAACAGGTATATTGGATTAAAGATAAAATCCAATATACCTGTTTTAATTTCAATTTATGGAAAACATGATCAATAGGAAAGAAATGTTAAATATGAGTAAAGAGAGTGATAAGAAATTGATAAGAGGCTGTAAAGCATGTGTAAAATCTATTAAAAAACGTTTACATTAAATTGACGATGAATTTTACTGGTGCTAAGATGCAAAGTGTTGAGAGAAAAATTATTAAATTAAAAAAGCAGTTATTTGTTTTGGGAGGTAAAAAACGTGGCAGAATTATTGCTTAAAAACCTATGTAAAAAATATGAAAATAATTCATATGCAGTTAAAAATGTTAATTTAGAAGTTAATGATAGAGATTTTGTAATTCTTGTAGGTCCATCAGGATGCGGAAAGTCAACGACACTTAGAATGGTTGCAGGGCTTGAAGAAATAAGTGAAGGTGAAATGTGGCTTGATGGAAAGTTTGCTAATTATCTTGATCATAAAGAAAGAGATTTAAGCATGGTATTTCAAAATTATGCATTATATCCAACAATGTCAGTATATGATAACATTGCATTTTCATTAAAAGTAAGAAAGGTTGATAAAAAGACTATTGATGAAAGAGTAAATGAAGTAGCAGAAATAATGGGACTAAAAGAACTTCTTAAAAGAAGACCAAAAGAATTATCAGGTGGACAAAGACAGAGAGTAGCAATTGCAAGTGCAATAATAAGAAAGCCTAAGATTCTTTTAATGGATGAACCTTTGTCAAATTTAGATGCGAAACTTCGTAATCACATGCGTGTTGAACTGGCAAAGCTTCATAAAAAATTAAACAATACAATTATATATGTAACTCATGATCAGACTGAAGCAATGACACTTGGAAGTAAAATAGTAGTGCTTAAAGATGGAACGGTACAGCAGGCCGATACACCTCAGCAGATTTATGATAATCCAGTAAATGAATTTGTAGCAGGTTTTATGGGACTTCCTTCAATGAATTTTATTGAATGTACTTTGGAAAAAGAAGACGCAAAGTATTCTTTTAAGTTAGGAGATAAAAAAATAAATCTTCCACAATTTCATAGCAGAGTATGTGATATAAATGGATATAAAAATAAAAGTGTTATTGTTGGTATAAGACCTGAATATATCTGTAACCAATTTAGCAAAGAAGATTTTAATGAAAAATATATAAGTGAAGTTCTATCAGTAAAAGTAGACATGTGTGAAATGCTTGGAGATAAGACAATCATATATTTTAAAATTGGAGATAATGAAATATCATCAATCATAAAAGAAAATTCAGATATAAAATCAGGAGATACAATAGAAATATATATTTATACAGAAAAAATATGTATTTTTGATAAAGAAACAAAAGAAAATATACTTTACGATTCAGTTAAGGGAGGTTTGACATTTGAGTAAAAATAAAAAATCTTTAATTGCACCTTATGGATTTATTTTACCAAGCTTAATTATATTTTCATTATTTTTATTCTATCCATTTTTTAAAACAATATATTTAAGTCTTTATAAGACAGATAAGATGGGACAGCCAAAGCTTTTTGTAGGAATTGAAAATTATACAGATTTATTTTCATCACCTTCATTTTATAATAGTATACTTGTTACACTCATATTTGTTGGAATTGTTGTTATAGGAAGTATGGCATTAGGTCTTATGACCGCAGTATTGTGTAATAAATCATTTCCAGGAATAAGAGCATTTAGTACAGCATATGCACTTCCAATGGCCATAGCATCAACTTCAGCAGCTATGATCTTTAGAATTATTCTTCATCCATCTGTAGGTATCCTTAATAAGATTTTAAAATTAGATATAAACTGGCTGACAGATCCAAAGTATGCATTGATATGTGTTGCACTTCTTACTGCATGGCTTAATAGTGGAATTAACTTTCTTTATTTTTCTGCAGGATTAAGCAATATTGATGAATCAATTTACGAAAGAGCATCTATTGATGGAGCTGGAAGTATACAGCAGTTTTTAAAGATTACGCTACCAGGTTTAAGTCCTATAATGTTTTATACTCTTGTTGTAAATATTATACAAGCATTTCAGGCTTTTGGACAAGTTAAGATTCTTACACAAGGAGGCCCTGGGGAGTCAACAAATCTTCTTGTTTATTCAATTTATCGTGATGCATTTTTTAACTATCGTTTTGGAAGTGCAGCAGCACAGTCGGTAGTTCTATTTATTATTGTTATGATATTAACTTTAATTATGTTTAAAGTGGAAAAGAAAGGGGTTAAATATTAATGGAAGGTTATCTTAGCAAGCAAGATTCTAAAAAATCCATTATAGCTGAGAAGGAAAGTTCAAATATAAGAGATATTGAAAATCTACAATATGTCATGAAAAAAAGACATAAAAGAAAACAATTTATGAGATCTACATTGAGATTATGTGCAAATCTTTTAGTTGTTTTAGTAGTACTTCTTCCATTGCTTTACGCATTAAGTATTGCATTAATGCCTTCAAGTGAGGTTTTTACAACAGATTTAAATTTAATACCTAAAAATCCTACATTATCGAACTTTAGTGATGCTTTAAGGAAGATTCCATTGTTTAAATTTGTAATAAATTCATTCATAGTTGCAGGATGTATTACACTTGGACAGATAATATCATGTTCACTTGCAGCATTTTCATTTGCATTTCTCGATTTTAAAGGTAAAAATCTTTTGTTTATGATTGTAATGGCTACAATGATGATTCCAGGTGAAGCAACTATAATATCAAATTATCTTACGGTATCATCGTGGAACTGGCTTGATTCATACAAAGTATTAATAATTCCATATCTTACATCTGCAATGGGAATATTTCTATTTAGACAGTTTTATTTATCGTTTCCAATAGCTCTTTATGAATCAGCGAAAATTGATGGATGCTCAAATTTGAAATTTATACGTTCCATATTAATGCCTCTTACAAAGTCAGCTATAGGAGCGATGGCAGTTTATACATTTATAAATGCATGGAATATGTACATGTGGCCTCTTCTTGTAACAGGGAGTGATAATATGCGTACTGTACAGATTGGAATAAGTATGCTTAACAGCGTTGATGCCCAGTCAATAACAATGATGATTGCAGGGGTTGTAATGATAATAATACCATCATTATTAATATTTATATTAGGCCAGAAACAACTTATTCGTGGTATGTTCTCTGGAGCAGTTAAGGGTTAAATAATATTATTTATATAAAAACTTATAATTTTCTTATTTTGAAAGGGGAAAAAATAAAAATGAAGTTTAAAAAACTATTATCAGTAGCATTATGTACAGCAATTGGAATAGGAGTGCTTGCTGGATGTGGACAAAGTTCTCAAAGTACAGCAGGAAAGCCAGCAGAATCATCTGACGCAAAAACTACAATTACTTTCTGGCATTCAATGGGAGGGGTAAATGGTGAAGCTTTAACTCATCTTGTAGACAAATTCAATAGTGAAAATGATAAGGGAATTCATGTTGATGCACAATATCAAGGGGAATATGATGATTCAATAAATAAACTTAAAAGTGCTCAGCTTGGAAATATGGGCGCTGATGTAGTACAAATTTACGACATTGGTACTAGATTTATGATAGATTCAGGCTGGATAGTGCCAATGCAAGAGTTAATTGATAAAGATAAATATGATATTTCAAAAATTGAACCTAATATAGCTGCATACTATACAGTAGATAGTAAATTGTATTCAATGCCTTTTAACTCATCAACACCAATATTATATTATAATAAGGATATGTTCAGTAAAGCAGGGGTAGATAAAGCACCTGAAAGTTTCCCACAAATCGAAAGTATTTCAAATGATTTAACTAGCAAGGGAGGAGCTCAAAATGCTATTTCTCTTGGAATATATGGATGGTTCTTTGAACAATTTATCTGTAAGCAAGGACTTCAATATGCAGATGATGGAAATGGAAGAACTGGTGCAGCTGATGCTGTTGATTTTGATAAAAATGGTTCTGCATTAAATATCTTAACTGCATGGAAGAGTCTTTATGATAAAGGATGTACAGCAAATGTAGGACGTGGAGGAGATGCTGGAATTGCTGATTTTTCAGCGGGTAAATCTGCAATGACTTTAGGATCAACTGCTTCTTTAAAACAAATTCTTCAAGATGTTAATGGTAAATTCGAAGTTGGTACTGCATATTTCCCAAGTGTTGTAGATGGCTCAAAAGGTGGAGTTTCTATTGGAGGTGCTTCGTTATGGGCATTAGATAATAAAGATGAAACTAAAAAAGATGCTTCATGGGAATTCATTAAATTCTTGATTTCTCCAGAATCTCAAGCATATTGGAATGCTAATACAGGTTATTTCCCAGTTACAACAGATGCTCAAAATGAACAGGTATTTAAAGATAACATTAAACAATACCCTCAATTTGAAACTGCAATAGATCAACTTCATGCTTCGGCTCCAGAATATGCTGGTGCATTATTAAGTGTATTCCCAGAAGCAAGACAGATAATAGAAACTGAAATTGAAAATATGGTTAATGGAAAATCATCACCAGAAGAAACAGTAAAATCTATGGCTGATAGTATAAATAAATCAATTGAAGAGTACAATAAAATTAATGGTTAATATTAAGAAGTTGTAGTCTAGTGCATAAAAAAACATAGCATATTTATAAATACAAAGAAGCTTTATCAAGATAATTTCTTTACTTGATAAAGCTTCTTTATATTTGGGTTACTATCTAAAAAATTATAGTATAAAAGATAATACAGAAATAAATTTTAGCTTTATTAGTTTTAGAAAAATCTGTATATTTAATTTGTGAGAATAAGAAAGGAGGATGTCAATGATGATTAATTGTATGAAAAGAATAAATAAGTTTTTTAGAGGTGTTATAAAAAACACAGAATGAAATATTTGTGAGGGATAGTGAAATTTAAAATGAAAAAATTATTTGAAATAATAAAAAAACGTATGTTAAATCTATGGGGATATGAATTTAAAGGTTCAGTTAGAACTATAAATAATCTGGAAAGTTATGTTTATGAGAAAACAAAATACAATGCTGATATTATAAATAGAAGAATATTGAAATAATGTAATTTTGTGATATAATAGAGAAATATGGATTAAGTGAAAGGAGGCAATTAAAATGTGCAAATTAGAAATGTATATAATTAATAAAAGTTATAGGGGATTGTCTCTTTAGAAATTACTGAAAGTTAATCGCCTAGTATATTTTATTAATTTATAAACTTAGATATGAAACGAATTCTAAGGGGTTGATATAATGAAATATGCAAAGGCCAAGGAAATACTGCCACAAGCATTAATACAAGAAATTCAAAAGTATATACAAGGCCAGTATTTATACATTCCTAAAGATGAGAGCGAAAAAAAATCTTGGGGTGAAAATTCTGGCTCTAAAGAAGATACTGCAACAAGAAACATTGAGATTAAAAAGAAGTTTTTACAAGGTATCAGTAAGGAAGTACTTGCTGAAATGTATTGTTTATCTGTATCTAGTATAAAAAAAATAGTATATTAATATAAGTTAAAGTGGTGCTTTAAAAGGCACCACTTTAATTTATATCATAAACATTACTAGTTAAATTTAAAGTATAAGATTTTATAGTTAGATATACACTTATTTTGAATTTAATAAATTTTTATTAGAATTGTTTCCATATGAAACTTGTGCTGATTTTATTAATAAATTAACTGGCAAAACTAAAAGAACAGCTACACAAATAACACCTTCAGCAAGGCCAAGTAATCCATTGACACTTAGGGAGTAAATCCAAGGAGATACACCATCAGGTGCAAAACTTCCAAAGAAAACTACACCAGAAATAAAATGAAAGAAGTATCTTGAGAATACAGCTATAACAGCACCTAAAATTCTTTTGTTAGGAAAGAAACCAGCCAAACCTAAAGATAAGTATGGTAATGGATAATCAAATAAAACTTGGATAGGATGCAACATATATGGATTAAAGAATAGTGAAAGTATTCCAAATAAAAATCCTGTAAGCATTCCTACTAAAGGGCCATAAATATAAGATATAAGAATGATTGGGACCATAGAAGCTAATGTGACGCCACCACCTTGAGGAAAATGATAAATTTTAAGCAAATCTAAAATTGTAGTAAGTGCAAGCGTTAGTCCTATCATAGCGGTCATTTTAGGATTAAACTTTATGTTTTTAGCTTTGATTAAGAGAAGTAGTATTATGCCAAAGGCAATTAAAGTTAAGATTGATACTGGGTTTTTAAATATTTCAGAGATATTCTGAGGTAAATTGGTAAAAATCTCATACACTTTACTACTGAATTGAGAAAAAATTTCTTTTAATGACATCATGGTAAACATCCCCCTTTTAATATATTTTATATGGGAGTTTGTTTCTAAATAAAAAAACGTATTCCAATAATAGGAATACGACTTGATTAATATTCAAAACACTTCCCTACGCTGGTTCTAACCAGATCAGGTGTTGAGGGTTAGTGATAAAATCACCTCTCAGCCAAAGGCACCCCTAGCACACTTATTAACATTTACCATCTAAAGTATATATCTTTCTGAAGAATTAATCAATAATATTTAGATATTATGAAGATGGTACCTAAAAATAGTTTTGTATAAAAATATATGATTATTATACATTGGTACTATTTGAAAAAGTCTTTAAATGTTGAACATTAAAGGAAGGAATTGAAGTTATTTTAATTGATTTTTATATTGGTTAAACAATGCAACATATCTGTCGATAAACCCTTGACCTTTATTCTCTAAATAATGAACAATATCATGTTGTCCTTTTTCTTCCATTTCCATCACAATATTAGTCCCGTAGGAATCTTGATAGTAGGTTCCAAGCTTCTCATATACTTTGTTGATATCATTACCATTTTTATTACAGTAACTTTCTATAAGATTTATAAGATACCTTCCATTCATTTAATTTCATCCTTTCTTAAATATCAATATACATATAAGCTTATTGATATTATTGACTTTCATATAATTTTTTAATCGATTACTATAGTAGATTTTTTAATGAAGGGATTTATCATTTATTCCTTAATATTAGAATATCCAATATGTACAGCTTTTGTTAATACTAAAAGATAGTAAAGTGAAATTTTAAGAAATAGTATACAATTTATAATAAATGTAGTTTTTATAGGTTGGATTTTTTTGGTAATAGTTTTATTTGATTTTTTAGGACAGGTATAATTAAATATATAATCATAGTAATATAATGTGTGATAGAATTAAGTATAGATTTAGAAATGTTTAGTTTTTAGATTATTTCTTTATAGTTTATTGTGAAGAAGGGATGAGAAAATATGATTATAAATAGAGAAAAAGCTAAAAAAGTTTTTGATGAGTATGTAAAAATGTATGACAGTGATAATGAGATGATAAAATTAAAAATTGACCATACATATCGTGTAAGTAAACTTTGTGAAAAAATAGCATTTAGCTTAGGATTTAATAAAAATGATATAGATATTGCATGGCTTCTTGGGCTTTTACACGACATAGGAAGATTTGAACAGGTAAAAAGATATGGTACTTTTAATGATGCATTGTCTATTGATCATGCTGTACTAGGTGTAGATATTTTGTTTAATGAAAATAAAATTCGTGATTTTGTTGAAGATGATAGTGAAGATCAATTAATAAAAAAAGCTATTGAATTTCATAATGCCTATAAGGTTCCAGAGGAATTTTCAAAACGTCTTATGGATTTTTGTAATCTTTTGAGAGATGCAGATAAAATAGATATCTTCAAAGTAAATATTATGGTGCCGCCAGAGTACGTATATGGAGTAAGTAAAGATGAGTTATATGATTCTACTATTACCCATGAAGTAATGGAAGATTTTAAGAAAAAGAACACTGTACTTAGAAAATTAAAAAGAACAGCAGTTGACAACTTAGTTGGTCATATATCATTAATTTTTGGACTTGTATATAATGAGAGCATAGAAATTGCAGTGGATATGGGGGATTTCCAGCAATTACTTGAATTCAGATCCAAGAATAATATTACTAATAGACAGTTTGAAGAAATTAGAGAATTAACGCATAAATATATTAATTACAAAATAGAGAGTAGATAATAAAATATTTGAAAAACATGTTTCATAAGATAAATAAATTTATTGTTTCTTATGAAACTTGAGTTTCAGTTTTTCCTAATCTTATTGGAATATATATAAATATCGATATAATGATTTATATAAAATACTTTATAATAAGGTAGGGGGAAAACAAATGAGCAAAATAAAAGCAATTGTTATGGATGTTGATGGTACACTTACAAATGGGAAGAAGCAAATTCCTGAAAAGACAAAAGAGGTACTTTTAAAAGCCCAATCAAAAGGAATAAAGTTAATATTAGCATCAGGAAGACCTACAACTGGTCTGATGGAATTTGCAAGAGAATTAGAAATGGACAAGAACAATGGACTTTTAGTTTCATTCAATGGATCAAAGGTTGTAGACTGTGAGAATTTTGAGGAATTATTTAATGAACCAATGAGTGTCGAAGATGCAAAAGCAGTCCTTGAGCATATGAAAAAGTTCAAAGTAAAGCCTATGATTGATAAAGGTGAGCATATGCTAGTTAACAATGTTTTTGATAATATAGTGCATATGAAAAATGGAAATGAAATAAATATTATTGAATATGAATCAAGAGGTGGGAATTATAAATTATGTGAGATAGATGATCTTGCAGAATATGTTGATTATCCATTAAATAAAATACTTACTGCAGGAGATGCAGATTATTTAAAAGAAAATTATAAAGAAATGATGAAGCCTTTTGAAGATAAGCTTAGCTGTATGTTTACAGCAGAATTTTATTTTGAATTTACTGCTAAAGGAATAGATAAGGCAAAGGCATTAGATACAGTACTTAAACCCATGGGTATAAGTGAAGAAAATATAATATCTTTTGGTGATGGACAAAATGATTTATCTATTATAAAATATGCTGAAATTGGTGTGGCAATGGAAAATGCAGTTGATGAATTGAAAGAATATGCAGATGAAATAACTTTGTCTAATGAAGAAGATGGAATAGCGTATTCGCTGCTAAAGCACATACCAGAATTAAATTGTTAATATTAGAATTATAATTTATAATGTTCATGAGGTGATCTTATGAACATTTTTTTTAAAATTGATGAATTAGTAGACTTAACGGAAAATGAAAAAATATTAGTTGAATTTATAAAGAGTAAACGTTTTGAGTTTGCAGAGTTAGAAGTTGAAGATATTTGCAATCAGTGCTTTGTATCTAAATCTACTATATATCGTTTGTGTAAGAAGTTGAATCTTATTGGATTATCACAGTTGAAAGTAGCAGTATCAGCAGGGGTGAAGGATTATGTTCAAGAGCAAGTTGATTATGATTTTCCAATTAAATCAAATCAGACCCAAACTGAAGTATTAGATAGTTTAAAAACTATTTATAGAAGTACAATAAACAGTACATATAATTTAATGGATTTACAAGAATTAAATTATATCGCATTACAACTAAAAAAAGCAAATGTTATAGACATTTATACATCAGCTGGAAATATATTTTTTGCAGAAAACTTTAAATTTCAAATGGCGGAAATTGGAGTTAATATAAATGTGCCAGAAGAAGAATATCTACAGCATTTGACAGCTTCGACAAGTGATAAAAATCATGTTGCAATTGTTATATCATTTGGAGGCAGAGGAAGATGTACAAGTAGCATTATTGGTCTTTTAAAGGAGAAAAAAACACCGATTATTTTAGTAACATCTACTGATGATAATCCTTTAAAGAAATATGCAAAACATATTTTATATATGAGTTCCTTTGAAAATCACTTTAATAAAATATCATCATTTTCAACAAGGTTGTCATTACTATATATTTTAGATGTAATCTACGGATGCTATTTTAAGCTTGACTATGATAAAAACATTAAATATAAAACTGATACATATAAAAGAATGAGGAAATATCCAAAAGATTATGAATGCTGATAAATAAAGTGAAAATATTTCATTCAATATAAGGAACATTATATATAAAATAAGAATAATATATTATATAAATAAAAAAAGTATTGACAAGGATACAATATAAGATTAGTATCAGATAGGATAAAAAAATAAATTTGTTAGGTGAGGCTCCTATAAAGATATATGCCGCTACCCAGAAAAATCGAGAGATTCCAATGGGTTAACAGAAATTATCGCAAAGGTAATTTTTAATGTGGCTGACTAGAAAGTCAAAGCTCTATAGTGCTAAAGCTCTACAACTAAGTAATTATATATTACTTAGCGTTAATAGAACTTTTAAATTATGGATTTTTAGGACTTTTTAGTGATGAACTGAAAAGTCTTTTTTATTTACTATTATATCTAATATTATAAAGTGTAGTTGTTATAGTGAAACTCATTCATATAAATTAGAAATTAGTTTTTAGCTAAAATATACTTAAAAATAATTTATATTTTAAAAAAGAGATTTTAGAAAAGCCTGTGCCTTTCAAATACAATTGTCAATAAAACAAGGGGGGAAAGTAAATGGATTCAGATGCCAGTAAGACGAAAAGAATCACTGGAAAATTGAATAAAAATAATGAAGATGATGAAGTTTGCTTGCCGCAATTTCTTCATTGTCTTGTAAGTATTGGAGGATGTAGAAATGAATTGTGTAATGACAAAAGAAAGACTATTAGAAATTTTACTTTATGGAAGTGATAAAGAGTTACAGGAAGCAATAAATAAAATCCATCCAGTAGATATTCTTGATATTATTCATGATGAGGAAAATGATTTTGTTAAAATATTAAACAGACTTCCTGATTGGATGATTGCAGATATTATCGAAGAAGAAGAGGACGAAGAAAAATATGAAATTCTTAAAAATTTCTCGGAAAATAAGCAAAAAAATATTTTAGGAGAGATGTTTTCTGATGAAATAACTGACATGGTAGGGGCTTTAGATGAAGAGGAATCCAAGGAAGTACTAGAAAAGATAGATGAAGATGAAAGAAAAGATGTACAGAAATTATTAAATTATGATCCTGATACAGCAGGAGGAATAATGGCAACTGAATTTGTTTCTATTAGAGAAAATAAATCTATAGGAGAAACTTTGAAATATCTTCAAAAGGAAGCACCAGATGCTGAAAGTGTTTATTATCTATATGTTGTAGACAAAATGGATATTTTAAAAGGAGTTGTATCATTAAGAGATATAGTATGTACACAATTCGATACTAAAATTTCAGATATTACTAATAACAATGTAATAAGTGTAAAGTATGATGTCGACCAAGAGGAAGTTGCAAATATTTTTGAAAAGTATGGATTCTTATCAATGCCTGTAGTTAATGAAAACAATAAATTATTGGGAATGGTTACTGCTGATGATATTATGGAAGTATTAAAAGATGAATCAACAGAGGATATACATCGTCTTGGTGGAATTGACAAAGAAGAAAAGGTTGATGGAACATTAAGTGAATCAATAAAAAGCCGACTTCCATGGTTAGTTATAAATTTAATTACTGCAATACTTGCAGCTTCTGTTGTTGGTGCATTTGAAGGAACAATATCTCAAGTTGTATCACTTGCTACTTTTATGCCAATAGTAGCAGGTATGGGAGGAAATGCAGGGACTCAAAGTTTGACTATCATTGTAAGAGGTATAGCTTTAGGTGAATTAACAGGAGAAAATGCATGGAGAATATTCTTTAAGGAATTATTAGTAGGACTTACAACTGGAGTTGCAATTGGTGCTATTATTTGTGGACTAGGTTATATATGGGAAAGAAATATGATTTTTGGAATAGTTATAGGAATTGCTATGATATTAAATATGATGGCAGCAACCACTTCAGGATTTATTGTACCCGTAGTATTAAAAAAACTAAAAGTAGATCCAGCACTTGCTTCAGCAGTGTTTGTTACCACTGTAACAGACGTTTTAGGATTTTTCTTCTTTTTAGGACTAGCTACAATGTTTATACAATATTTAATTTAAAAATATTAAATATTAGTAATATATGATTTGGAAGTTTATATGAAAAGTTATATAGAATATTTATGATAATGATCTTAATGATTATTTATGGAATATTAAGTACTTGCTTATTTTTGATAGGCAGGTGCTTTTTTTATATTGTCGTGTTTAGAAGATTTTTCATATATAAATAAATTAAAAAAATTTAAAAAAAGTGAAACTTTTTATATAGTGTAGAACGTCTAATAATATGAAAGGGGAAAGAACTGTTATGAACATATTGATTATAAAGATGAATTTATTTAAGATCACATAATTTGATTAAATAAATCTTGATTAAATAAACATACATTAATGATGAAAGAGAAAGGTGTACAAGTAATATATGAGAAAAAGACGAGTAAATAAGAAAAAAAGAATGATATTAACACTAGTATGTTTGATTTTCATGGGAGCATTAATGTGTAAAGCATGGGCTTCGGTGGATGGTAAAGTACATATAAACAAAGAACAGACTAAAATGGAAGAAGAACAAAAAAATAAGATTGCAGAAGAAAAAAGTAGACAAGAAGAAGAGCAAAAAAGGATTGAAGCGGAACAGAGAAAAATTGAAGAGGAAAAGAAAAAGAGTATTGTTGGAGTGAAAGCAGAAGCAGAAAAATTTTCATATGATGCTGCAAAAGTAGCCGAAAAATTAAGTAAATATGATTATTCTAATGATGGAAAAAAGATAGTATTTTTAACTTTTGATGATGGAACTTCTACAACTGTTACCCCTGAAATACTAAGAATCCTAAAAGAAGAAAATGTAAAAGCAACATTTTTTCTAACAGGACAAAATATTGAAAGAGGTGGAGATAAGGCAAAAAGTCTTATAAAACAGGAGTTTGATGACGGACATGCCATTGCAAATCATTCATATAGCCATGATTATAAGATCTTGTATCCAAATAGAGTACTAAATTTAGAAGCTTTTAAACAAGATTTTAATAAAACAGATAAGATATTAAAGGAAGTATTAGGGGAAAACTTTTCAACAAGAGTGATAAGATGTCCAGGAGGTTACATGTCATGGAAGGGAATGGGTCAATTAGATGAATATTTAAAGGAAAAAAATATGTTTTCAATTGATTGGAATGCTTTAAATGGAGATGCTGAGGGAAAAAGAAAAAATGCAGAAGAATTAAAAAATTATGCAATTAAAACAGCAGAAGGAAAAGAAATGGTAGTTATTCTAATGCATGATACTTATGGGAAAGAAGAAACAGCAAAGTCATTACCTGGCATAATAAAACATTTTAAAAATAATGGATATGAATTTAGAACACTTGTATAAAATCTTTACAAATTTGCTCAAACAAAAAATATGTCTTTAATTACAGTAGCACATTATTAATTGAGAATTAATAATGTGCTATTGTAATTAATAAATAGATTACTCATTTCTTCATGAATTTTAACCAATAATCTTTTTGTTCAGGTATTATGTTAATTGAACAAACACCTTTTTTGAACCATTCACAAGTATTACAAATATTAAAAAATTTTTTATAGTCATATTTTTTATAAATATTCTCTATTATATAAGAAAAATCATATTCAGTATTTATGTTTAAATGGTATTCATTTAAAGTATTGTAATCTAAGAGTGTTACTTTGTCATGAAAAAGACAAATATCTGAAGATTTACTAGGACAGTGATTGCAGATCATATCACAATGTGATACTAACTTTATTTTAATATTACTATCTTTAATTAGAGTATTTTTTATATTGTTCATGTTACTAGTAAAGTCGTAATTGTAGCCAAGTCCTTTAAAAAAGAACAAACAATTTATATGATGGGGTCTAATAATCAGCATGAAAAAACCTCCAGTTAATATGGGAATATAACATTTATTTATAAATTTTAATAAGTACAATTTTATCAATACTTTAAATGTATATTAATAATAATACTATAATGATTTATATTGTCAACCTTAAATAAATATAAGTAAACAATTATAAGGATAATATAAGTAAGTCGTATTAATTTGATTTATAATAGAGATTTAGTTGTTATTTTTTATCCTCTTTAAATAATGTAAAAATATATATTACCAATTATAATAAACATATAATCAATTTATTATAAGTAAAAGCTTTAAAGTTTAAGAAGTTGATATTTTTTGTACCTAATTAAATTTGACGATATAAAAGCTGTTAAAGGTATAATCAAAACGATACCTATTCCACAACATATAGATTGAAAAAATTCTGAGCAGAATACTTTTGCATTTATTATAGTACTTAGTGAGTAATGTAATTGTTTGAAATAGATCATAAGAGTCATAAAACTGCTTATATATGCAAAAAATAATGTATTGGTCATTGTTCCCAAAATATCTTTTCCAATATTCATTCCTGATATAAAAAGTTTACGAGTACTGATTTGAGGATTAGCATTATAAAGTTCATTCATTGATGAAGATATGGAAATAGATACATCAATAATAGCACCAAGCAATCCAATTAAAACTTCACAAACTACTATTTTGGAAAAGTTAAGTTGAACGTATAAATTATAGAATGACACCAAATCTGTTTGCTCAGAGCTGAATCCCTGTATATTTGAATTTATACTTGTTTTATATACGCAAACCATAACAAGTAATATTACTATTATAACTGACATGAGAGATGATAAAGTTTTTCTGTTAAAACCATTAAGAAAAAATAAACTGAAAAAACTAATTACTATTGCACCAACAAATGTTGTTTTTATTGGATCAATTTTTGCTGCAATTAATATAAGCATAAAATATAGTGTAAAGAAATTTAATATAAGAGTAAAAAAAGATTGCATCCCACGTTTTCCACCGATAAAAATCATGAGAATAAAAAGAATTATAAGTAATATTAGGATAATATTCATAAATTAAGCCTTTCTTATCTTGTTATATTTATAGATTATTATGGAAGTAAACATTGTAATGGGGATGCTTATTACAATACCGATACTTCCAACAATAGCACGCATATACTCTAGTGAAAGATTTAGATGAAGAATATATGTAAGTGGAATGTTATTTCTTAAGTATAAAAGAATTGTTGGAATACTTCCTCCGATATATGCAAATACAAGAGTATTAGACATAGTACCCATTATATCTTGTCCAATTTCTTTTACAGATTTAATTAGAGTTTTGTTATCAATATCTGGATTTTTACTATATAATTCAGTAACAGCAGAAGCAATAGATATTGCGATATCCATAATTCCACCAAGTGTACCCACTATAAGTTCCACAAAGAATATTGATTCGGGTGGAATAGTAAGATAATCCATTTCTTCAAAGTGTATTCCATTCCAGTTATTTAAGTATATTACTGTACCGGAAATAAGAATTGATACGAATGTACCTGAGAGTGTACCAATAATAGCAGAAAAGCTTTTATTACTTTTTCCACAAACAATTAAAATTGAAGATACAATAAACAGTATACTTGCACCAAGTGAAATAGGAATTAGGTATGAACTTTCAGCAAACTGTACAATTAAAGTAAATGTAATTATTATATTTATAAAAACACTAACAAGTGATAGAAAACCTTTAGTTCCTCCGATTATTATAGCAAGCATAACAAATATACTTAAGATATATACCATATATTTGTCTCTCTTAAAATCAGTTATATTAAAAGAAAGATTGTTGACATCATTGTTAATCTTGATAAAAACTTCATCATTTTCTTTAAGATTCAAATCATTGGCATTTGAAAAAGAAGTTTCATTATTTAAATCAATAATTTTTCCCTTAAATTCTCCATTCATTATAATAGCTTTAATTTTCTGAATTTTCATTTGTTCAGTTTTTCCATTATCTATTGCTTTATCATTATAGCTTTCATTAATTGAAAGAATTTTTGCAATTGGTCTTTTATAATACTTTTCATTATTATTAACAAATATAATACTGAATATGAAAATGATAAACAGCCCTGATAACCATACTAATTTTTTTTTATTTATATTGTTTAATATATTTGTAAACATGTAATACCTCATTAATTCATCAAGTTAAATTCATATATAAGTATAAAAACTTTGATAATTTAACCTTTGATTATTATTGTAAAATTGTTGAATTAAATTGTCAATGAATCACTAATTTTTAATATATTACATCTACAATAAGTATTAACCTGTGATTGTAGAACTTTATATCGATAAATATCTATTGGAAAAGGACTATGTATTTGTAAATTATGATAAGAGAAGTGCAAACATGAGTTATTATTCACCAAACAAATAAACTCTAAGAACTATTAAAAGTAATTCAATATTAATAGTTTAGAATTTTATAACTTAATTTTATTCCAAAGCAAAAATCTTATTATATGATTCAACCATATAATAAGATTTTGTTTCATAATGAAATTAAATGTAATATAGTTTATAATTAAAATAGAGTAGGCATATTACTGTTAAGAATATCTATAAATTTTTCATTAATAAAAGGCTGTGAAAATACATTGTCACATGTATTTTTAAATATTTCTTTACTCATAGAAATTTCTTCTTCTATAAATTCATCACAATCCCAACCTATGGTTTCAATTACAAAAGGATAGACCTCTTCAGGAGAGTTGAATATTTTTATAAATAATTTTTTACAAGGATCGTTATTCCAATTACAATTAAAACTATTACAAAATTTATATAATTTATCCATTATAGTGTTTTCATCTAAACTCCATAAATTTTGGAGGAATTCATAAGATTCAGTAAATAAAGCTATAGCATCAGAATTTACCAAGTTATTATTATTTACTTCGGTTACTACATTGTAAAAAGTATCCATAGGAATACAAAAATCTACATAGTTTATATCAAACCATGTAAAAAACGCTGTAGATAAAAATACGTTCTGAATAAATCCAAGCAAAGAATAAGTTGATGGATATACAGAAAAACTATGCTCTAAAATATCTTTTTCAGAATTAAGAAATCCAGTATAAATTATTTTTGAATGTATAGTTATTTTATAATTATTAAAATGTCCATCAAAAAGTGTATTAGAATTATTAAAGGAATTTTCCCAATAATAAAAATCTTTATATAAATATTTTTTTGTATTTAGACATGGTGTTATAAACTTCATAAATATAGTCATACCTTTCCATATTTTATAATTTGATAAAAGTATAACAGAAAAAATATCATATGTAAATGAAAATCATTTTCAATGATAGCAGATACTATAACTGTTAATTTATTCCGTGAATAAACAGTATTTAATTTTGTGTTAATCAAATTAAATTTTTCTTCAATTAATAAACAGTCAGTTAAAAAAATACAAAATTCATCTCCGCCAAATCTAGAAAGAATATCATTTTTATTGAAGATTTTAGAAAGTTTATCTTATGATTCTTTAATTACATTATCTCCTGTTAAATGACCAAAATTATCATTTATTAATTTTAAATTGTCTAAATCAAGAAAAATTAATGCGCATTTAGAATTTTTATTTTGTTTAAGATATTTTTCAACTTGTGTGAAAAATACAGATTTATTACATGAAAAAGCATAAATTATTGACTTATAAAGAATTATATTATAATATTTAATTGATAATGAATATCAATTAAAAACGAAGGGGGAATTTATGATGAATATAATAATTGGAATTCTAATACCATTTTTAGGAACATCATTAGGAGCTGCATGTGTTTATATAATGAAAAAAGAAATGAATGTTTTTATTAATAAGATGCTTTTAGGATTTGCTTCAGGAGTAATGATTGCAGCATCAGTCTGGTCCTTGATTATACCTGCTATAGATATGAGTAGTCATATGGGGAGACTATCTTTCATTCCATCAGCTATAGGGGTAGGAGCTGGAATACTATTTCTTTTAGGACTTGATAAATTGGTTCCGCATCTTCATGCTTATAGTGATAAACCCGAAGGTATAAAGCAAAATAGTTTAAAGAAGAGTACAATGCTTGTATTAGCGGTTGTTATACATAACATACCTGAAGGGATGGCTGTTGGAATTGTTTTTGCAGGTGCTTTAAATGAAGGTACGCTAATAACTCTTACTGGAGCTTTTGCTCTTTCTATTGGAATAGCAATTCAAAACTTCCCAGAAGGAGCAATAATTTCTATGCCACTAAAAAGCCAAGGAATGAGTAAAAATAGAAGTTTTTATTATGGTGTTTTATCAGGAATAGTTGAACCAATTGGAGCTATTGTTACAATAATGTTTTCAAGGGTTATTACACCTGTAATGCCGTATCTTCTTTCTTTTGCTGCTGGAGCAATGATTTATGTTGTAGTAGAAGAACTTATTCCAGAGGCATCTCAAGGAGAACACTCAGATATTAGTACAATTGGTTTTTCAGTAGGATTTATAATTATGATGATTTTAGATGTAGCATTGTCTTAACCTTAAATACAATAAATATTATATATGTAGAAAGTGATAAAATTTATGGATATTCGTAGATTTTATCACTTTTTTGGGAATAAATATTTTATAAATTAAAAATTTATTTAGTGACTTATTGGAGCTATATATCTTTTTGGAGTAGAAAGTCAGTTGTTTTAGGTATATTATACAGGGTATGGGAAATTATTGAATATAAAGTTTGTGTTGATAATGATAATCTATATAAATAAAGAGAAAGGAAGATATATAAATGGAGAAAAAACAAATATCAAATGTGAGGCTGCTTGATTTTGCAGGAAATTATAAAATACTTACTATTTTAGGGTGTATACTTTCGGGGATTAGTGCAGTATTATCATTAGGTCCTTTTATATGTATATGGAAGGTTATACAAGAAATCTTTAGAGTACTTCCTAATATATCAGAAGCAGATAATATTTCATATTATGGCATAATAGCTGTAATATTTTCTATTGCAAGTATTTTTATTTATTTTTTAGCACTAATGTGCACACATATATCAGCTTTTAGAATTGCTAGAAATATGAGAAGCATGGTATTAAGGCATATATTAAAACTTCCATTTGGTTATTTTGATAAAAATGGAAGTGGAAAGATAAGAAGAATAATAGATGAAAGCTCTGGAGAAACTGAAACATTTTTAGCTCACCAACTTCCAGATATGACTGGAGCTATAGTAACGCCCATTGCAATGATAGTATTATTGCTTATATTTGACTGGCGTCTAGGGTTAATAAGTTTGATACCTATTGCCATTGGAGTAGCCTTTCTTAATGATATGATGGGAAGTAAATTAAAAACATCTATGGAGCAATATCAGAATGCACTGGAAAAAATGAACAACCAAGCAGTTGAATACGTAAGAGGAGTACCAGTAGTCAAAACATTTCAGCAGAGCATTTATTCATTTAAAAATTTCTATAATGCTATTATGGAATATAAAAAATGGACTATAAATTATACGATTTCTATGAGAAAACCAATGTGTAGTTTTACAGTTAGTATCAACGGAATATTTGCTCTATTAATTCCAGCTGGAATACTTATTATTGGAAGTGCAGTAGACTATAAAGAATTTCTTTTAAATTTTATATTTTATATATTGTTTACGCCAATATGTACTGTAATGATGACAAAAATAATGTTTAGTGGAGAAAATATGATGCTTGCAAGAGATGCAGTAAATCGTATAAGTGAAATTTTAAATGAAAAACCTTTAGAAGAACCTGAAAAATCTTTCATGATACAAAACTATGACATTGAATTTAAAAATGTTTCATATAGTTATCCTGGACAATCAGAAAAGGCTATTGAGAATATAAGCTTTAAAATAATAGAAGGAAGTACAATTGCGTTAGTAGGGCCATCTGGAGGAGGAAAGACTACAATAGCAAGTCTTATAGCAAGATTTTTTGATACAGACAGAGGAAATATTTCAATTGGTGGTATTGATGTGAGAAACATCAAATGTGATGATCTTATGAATGAGGTATCTTTTGTTTTTCAAAGCACAAAGTTGTTTAAGACAAGTCTATTAGAGAATATAAAAGTTTCAAAACCTGATGCATCAATAGATGAAGTTTTTAAAGCAGCTGAAGCAGCACAATGTAGTGAAATTTTTGAAAGAATGCCAAATGGAATTGATACTATAGTCGGAAATAAAGGAGTATACCTTTCAGGAGGAGAGGCACAAAGAATTATACTTGCAAGGGCAATTCTGAAAAATACACCGATAATTATTTTAGATGAAGCAACAGCATTTGCAGATGCTGAGAATGAATACCAAATTCAGCTTGCCTTTAAAGAATTAACAAGAAATAAAACTGTAATAATGATTGCACATAGACTTTCTACTATAAGAAATGTAGATTCTATAATTGTATTAAAAGATGGGAAAATAAATGAACAAGGAACTCATGATGAACTTATCTCACAAAATGGGTTATACAAAAAGATGTGGATAGACTATGAAAATTCAATTAAATGGAAGATGAATAGTGAGAAAGAAGAGAGCATTGAAGGGAGGTAATATAATATGATACATTATTTTCAAAATAAATTTGCCTTAAGTGAAAAAGGTGCAAGGGACCTTATGAGTGCGAGTATTTCTTGTACTTTTACAAATTTAAGTCTTATGATTCCAATAGCGATAATTTACCTATTGTTAGAAGAACTAATAAGTCCTATTTATAAAGGAATTTATAAGGAGCCCAATATATTAAAATATATTTTATTGTCTACATTAGCATTGAGTATAATATATATTTTTCAATACATTCAATATAATAAAACTTTTTTTTCATCATATAATGAAAGTGCAAATAAGCGTATTTTTCTAGCTGAAAAACTTCGTAAATTACCATTATCTTTTTTTGCAAAGAAAGATTTATCAGATTTGACAACAACAATAATGTCTGATTGTGCAGGTCTTGAGACAGCTTTTTCACATTATATTCCTGAACTTATTGGTTCAGTACTAAGTGTTGTAATAGCAGGAATAGGATTGTTATTAATGAATTGGAAGATGGCAATATCACTTCTATGGGTTGTGCCTGTAGCATTTATAATAGTTGTAGTAGGAAAAAGAAAACAAGATAAAGGAAACATGAAAAATAAAATATCACAACTTGAACGTGCAGATAAAATTCAGGAATGCATTGAAACAGTCCGTGAAATAAAAGCCAACAATATGTCAAAAAAGTATATGAGTGAACTGAATGAATATTTAAGAAAATCTGAACAAGATAGCATTTCGGCAGAACTTGGAACATCAATGTTTGTAATATCAGCACAAATGCTTTTGCGTGTTGGGATTGCAACAGTTATTCTTATAGGAGGAAAACTTCTTATAAAAGCTGAAGTGGATTTGCTAACATTTATAGCATTTTTGATAGCAGCATCTCGCATATTTGATCCATTAAGCACATCACTTATTAATCTTGCAGCTATATTTGGCACATTAATACAAATAAATAGAATGAAAGGAATAGAAGAATATAAATTTCAAGATGGTAAAGAAGAAAATATAAAAAATAATTTTGATATATGTTTTGATCATGTTAAATTTTCTTATAGCGATAGTGAAAAAGTATTAAGGGATGTTTCATTTACAGCAAAGCAGGGGGAGGTAACAGCATTAGTTGGCCCATCTGGTGGAGGTAAGAGCACAGTAGCAAAGCTTGCAGCAAGATTCTGGGATGTAGATAGCGGGAAAATAACTTTAGGAGGATATGATATATCACGTATAGAGCCAGAATCACTGCTGAAGAATTATTCAATAGTATTTCAGGATGTGGTTTTATTTGACGATACAATTATGAATAACATACGTTTAGGAAAGAGGGATGCCAGTGATGATGAAGTGATAAAAGTAGCAAAACTTGCAAGATGTCATGATTTTATTGAGAAAATGACAGATGGATATAATACTGTAATTGGGGAAAATGGATCAACTTTATCTGGAGGTGAACGCCAGAGAATATCAATTGCAAGAGCACTTCTAAAAGATGCTGATGTAATTCTTCTTGATGAAGCCACAGCTTCTCTTGATGTGGAGAATGAAACTAAAATACAAGAGGCCATAACAAATCTTATAAAAGGAAAAACTGTAATTGTAATAGCACATAGAATGAGAACAATAGCAAATGCTGACAAAATAATAGTTCTTAGTGAAGGATATGTTGCAGAAGAAGGAACCTCAAAAGATCTTATAAAACAAGATGGAATATATGCAAAAATGGTACATCTTCAAAATATGAGCAGAAGGTGGTCAATTTAAGGCAGGTGAAATTATGGATGCTACTCAAAATGAAAAGTTATTTTATGGTAGTCAAGTAAAAATATTAAAACGAACTAAAGAGTTGAATATATATGAATTAAAAAATGAAACGGGCTACGCAATAATGAAGAGCTATCATTTATTTGATGGGATTGATTTAATATACAATGATATTAATATGAATAAAATAAGTAATGATTTATGTATGCCACCAGGATTTTTTGAAGTGAATCACTGTCAAGAAGGAAGAATAGAATGTGAATTCAATAGAGAATGTCTTTACTTGACAAAAGATGATTTTTCAATTAATCGAAAAGATGGAACATGTCATAAATCATACTTTCCATTAAGTCATTATTATGGTATTTCTATTTGTATCAATATAAAAAAAGCACAGATTGAGATAGATAGATATTTTGAAAGTAATTTTATCAATATAAAAAGTTTATGTGATAAATTATGTGGTGAGAGTGGATTTATGCTTATGAAATCAAATGAATCAATAGGACATATATTCGCAGAGTTGTATTCAATACCAGAAAAAATTAAGTTTCAGTATTTTAAAATTAAAGTTCTGGAGGTAATATTATTTCTTAGCGCTTTGGATGGAAATAATACTGAAAAGAGGAGTTATTATTCTAAAAGACAGGTTGATAAAATCAAGGATATTCAAAAGTATATAACTAAAAATATTGAAAAAAAATATACATTAGATGAGTTATCGGAAAACTATAATATAGGATTAACTACAATGAAACAGTGTTTTAAAGGAGTTTACGGTGAGAATATATATTCATATATTAGGAGATTTCGAATGGAATTAGCAGCAGAAAAGCTTATGGGAAGTGATAATACTATTTTAGAAATAGCTAATTCTGTTGGATATGAAAATGGTAGTAAATTTGCAGCTGCATTTAAAAATGTAATTGGAATATCACCTAAAAAATTTCGAACACTAAAAAATAAGAAGGAAGTATACAACTATACAAAAATTACTGAATAAGAAAAGCGTATTGTCATAATAAAACACGGGAATTAAGCATGCTTTATAAAAAGTTACTTTAATTCTCGTGTTTATTAATATTTAAGAGATATTTAAAAGATCAGAATTTTTACAATTAAAATTTTTATATGTATTAGTTACAATATCATCCCAATTAATAAGTACAGCCTTAACTATATTAGGATCATACATTATTGAAGAATTTTTAGCAAGTTCATTTTTACATTCTTCATCATTCATAATACTTTTATAAGGTCTCTCGCTTTTCATTGCATCAATGGAGTCACATACAGCAATAATTCTTGATTCATAAGGAATTTCATCGCCTTGTATATTTAGAGGATAGCCTGTCCCATTATAACGTTCATGATGATGAAGAACTATCTTGGCGATATAAGATAAACTTTTAGATTTTGATAATATATTATATCCGATAGAAGAATGCTCTTTCATTTTCATCCATTCACTATCTGTAAGTTTACCAATTTTATTTAATATACTGTCTGGAATGCCTATCTTCCCTATGTCATGCAGATGTGCAGCAATATGGAGCATTTCAAGTTTTATATCATCTAACTTTAAATACATTCCTAATTTATATGACATATCACCAACTCGTGTAGAATGACCAGCAGTATAAAAATCTTTTGCATCTAAAGCAGCAGCTAGACTATCTATTAAGTCATGGTAAAATTCATTTTGTAACATATATTTATCACCTCAATTTATACATAATTACAATTACAAATATTAATTGCAATTGATAGAAAATATCATTTGCTAATTTATAGTAATTATAATATAGATCTATCAAGTATTCAATAGAACAGTGATATTTAAGTTTATTAAATTATATAATTAAGTGATAATTTATCCAGTGAAATTACATAAATAAATGTTACTTTAATATTTACCAAATATGCTATAATTAATTTCAAATAAGATATATTAGAAATGGGGCAAGAATAATGAAATTGAGAGTAGCAAAATCTGAAGACGCAAAGCAACTTGTTGAGATATACAAATTTTATGTTGAAAAGACAGACATAACCTTTGAATATGAAGTTCCAACTGTAGAGGAATTTGCACAGAGAATAAAAAAGACATTATTAAAGTATCCTTATATAGTTTTAGAAAAGGATGATATTATTTTAGGTTATGCATATGCAAGTGCATTTAAGGAAAGAAAGGCTTATGACTGGTCAGTTGAAACATCAATATATGTAAAAGATGGAGAACGTGGTGGCGGAATCGGAACTCTTCTTTACAATGAGCTTGAAAGATATCTCATTAAGCAAAATATTATTAATGTAAATGCATGTATTACATATCCAAATGAGAAAAGTGAATTATTTCATGAAAAGTTTGGGTATAAAAAAGTAGCTCATTTTACAAAGTGTGGTTATAAATTTGGAGTATGGAAAGATATGATTTGGATGGAGAAGTTTATAGGAGAACATAAGGATAAACCTGAAGAAATTATAGAATTTTCAAAGTTTAAATTATAAAATTACTGCATTAATATACAAAGTAATAAGCATGAAAAATTTGAGGTGGAAATACAGTGGAATTACAAGAGAAGGAGTTAGAAGATATAACAAATAGAAAAAGTCTATTTATTAAAGGAATAAAGGATTGTACTCCAACTATATTTGGATATTTAAGTATAGGGATAGCATGTGGAATAATGTGTGGGTCATGTAAAATTACATTCTGGCAGGCCATAGGAATGAGTACTTTTATTTATGCAGGTTCTGCACAATTTATTTCTGCTGGTATGATATTTTCAGGAATACCAGTTTTAAATATAGTTATTACAATATTCTTTGTTAATTTAAGGCATGTGTTCATGAGTGCATCAATGGCCTCTTATTTTAAAAATACTTCATCAATTAAAAACTTATTTATAGGTATTCTGTTGACTGATGAGACATTTCTAGTTGCAAGTATGGAAGGTTTAAAGAATAGTAAAATTCAGTATTGGTGGATGATGGGGCTTAATCTTGCAGCATATTTAAATTGGATTGTTGCTACAGGAATAGGAATTGTTATTGGAAGTTTAATACCTGACTATAAGTTATTTGGATTTGATTTTGCACTTACAGCTATGTTTGTGGGATTATTAATTTCATCAATAGAGAACATGAAATTAATAAAAACTATAATTATAATTTCTGTTTCATTTATAGTTTTAATATTGTCAAGCAAATTAATTCCCACTAGTTTTGGGGTAATAATATCAGCAGTAAGTGGTGCTTTGGTCGGAATATTTATTGATGATTAAAAATAAAGGAGGTAACTTAAAATTATGAATACATATGTGTGGAGTGTAATATTGTTTGGTGCTGTTGTTACAGTTATTCCAAGAATACTGCCTATAACGATAATGTCTAAAATAAAATTGCATCCTAAACTAGAAGAATTTCTGAAATATATTCCTATATCTATCTTATCATCATTAATAGCAGTAGAGGCTTTTACAGTAGATAACAAGTTTTCAATATTGGGTAATGAAATGGAAATTTTAGCCCTAGTACCTACAATTATAGTTGGATTAATAAAGAGAAATTTGCTGTTAACAGTTGTTGTGGGAATGATAAGCATAGCTGTCCTAAGAATTATATATTAATATGAAAATAAGTTTCTTATAATTTTTGAAAGTATTATGAGAAGCTTATTTTTTTATAATTAATATATAATCTCATTGGATTAGATATTAAAATATTGAGAAATAATAATAATAAACAATTGATAAAAATTTTCAATTTCATATTGATTAGTAGTCAAGGGTTAAGTTATAATTGACAGCATCATAATATAGTTTGAAAATTTTAGTCTTTTTAGAAAAACAAACTTATTTGTATGGGGGATTTTAATATGGATATTAAACAAATGAAATACTTTATAACTGTGGCTGACTGTGGGAGTATAAATAAAGCGGCAGAAGAATTGTTTACCTCTCAACCTAATGTGAGCAAAGTAATAAATTTGCTTGAGAAAGAAATAGGGATTGAAATATTTTACAGGAACAATAAAGGTGTTCGTATGAGTGAAAAAGGTGAGGAACTTTACGATTATGCTCAGAGAATACTAAAAAATGTAGATATGATAATGTCAATATCAAATGATAAATATATAAAGAAACTTAATATATCATCTTATCCAAGTCATATGGTTTCGAGGGTTTTTTGCGATTATTACAAAAAAAATGATTTTCATCATTTGAAAGTTCAATTTCTTGAAGGAAGTATTGAAGAAATTATTGAAAGGGTAAAAAGCTGTATATCTGAAATTGGGATTGTATATGTAATTGAGCAGCAAAAATGTTGTTTTAATCATACTATTGAACATAAAAATATGGAATTTATAAGATTAGATACTAAGAAAGCTTGTGTTTATGCTGGAAAAAACAGCAGTATTTATGGAAGAGATAGTATTACAATTGAAGAGCTTTTGAATTTGAAATTTGTTCAGTCTACAAAGGATTTTTTTTCAGTTGAACAATATTTAGAAAAACTTTATTTAGTTAATAAGATGGAGAATAATCGATTTTGTAGGGTTGTTACAACCAATAGTGATCATGCAATGATAGATCTTCTTATTAATACAGATTTATGTAGCGTTGGAGTTAAATTTACTAATGATAGATATAGTGAGTATGATATAAAACCTATAGATATATCAGGTTATGAATATGAAATCTATGTCGGATATATAAAAAGAAAGGGAGAAATATTATCTAATGAAGCTCAAGGATTTATAAAATTACTATCAAAGATTGTACGTTATAATTGATAATGAAAATCAATTATAACGTTTTGGAATACCCCTCCTATGAAAAATTGGTATTAGACTAAAATAAGTATAATTGATATACTTATAGCAGCGAATGATAAAAGATATCAATTGAAAAGGGGATGCAATATTAATGATATTTTCAAAAAAGAAAATGGTAAAAATTTTAACTGCTTTTCTTACAGCAAGTATGCTACTTACTGGATGTGGAACTGCAGGGGGGAAAAATAGCAGTGATACAAAATCACAATTGGTTTATGCAAATTTTAGAGATCTTAGAGATTTGAATCCACATTTATATAGTGGGGAAATGTTTGCTCAAAATATGATTTTTGAAGCTTTAGTAAAAATTGAAGATGATGGAAGTTTTACTCCATGGTTAGCAGAGAGCTGGAGCATCTCAGAAGATGGAACAACTTATGTGTTTAAATTAAGAGAAGATGTGTCGTTTACAGATGGAGAAAAATTCAATGCTCAAAGTGCTAAGGCAAACTTTGATGCAATAATGGATAATGCTGAAAGACATACATGGCTTGAATCAGTACGCCTTATGCAGGAAGTTGATGCAGCAGGTGGAAAGAGTGTTGAGGTGACTGGTGAGTATGAGCTTACCTTAAGATTATCAGAAGCGTACTATCCGTTTCTTGTTGAACTTGGAGTTATAAGACCATTTAGATTTATTTCACCTAAATGTTTTATAGATGGTACAACTAAAAATGGAGTTAGTTCAATAATTGGTACTGGTTCTTATTATTTAAAAGAAAACCATGTAGATGAGTATTCTGTATTTAAGGCTAATGAAAATTATTGGGGAGATAAACCTGAAATTGAAGAAATTGTTGTAAAAGTAATACCAGATAACCAGACTCGTGTAATGGCACTTGAAAATGGGGAACTAGATCTTATATTTGGTACAGATATGATTGATTCTGAAACATTCCTTAAATTTAAGGATAAAGAAGGATTTGGAACATTATTATCTGATCCAGTATCTACAAGGATGATGATAATAAATACTACTGATGAAATATTAAGTGATGTGAAAGTTCGTAAGGCAATTCAGCATGCAACAGATAGAGAAACTATTTCAAAGGATATATTCTCAGAAATAGAAAGTCCAGCTGATACAGTTTTAGCTAAAACTGTTCCGTATGCTGATATTGGTTTAGAACCTTATGAATACAATGTGGAAAAAGCTAAGGAATTGTTAACTGAAGCTGGATGGAATGAAGTTGAAGGAAAGACTTATAGAGAAAAAGATGGTAAAGAATTAGCATTTACATTAAACTATTGCAGCGATAATGTTACAGAAAAGACAATTTCTGAATTCTATCAAAGTGAATTAGCTAAGATAGGAATAAATCTTACTATTGTTGGCGAAGAAGAACAGGCGGCACGTGATAGAATGAAATCCGGTGATTTTGATATAATATTTAATATTTCATGGGGTGCACCTTATGATCCTCAATCATTCCTTGCAGGAATGAGAATGCCAGTATATGGAGATTATGCAGCTCAACAAGGATTAGAAGAAAAAGCAAAAATTGATGAGAATATATTAGAAGCATTAAAGAGTACAGATGAAACTTTACGTCAAGGATATTATTCATATGTATTGTCTACATTGCATGATGAAGCAGTTTATATTCCAGTAACATATGAAAGAAACCGTGCTATATACAGTAATAAAATTGATAATGTAACATTTGATATTTCAAGATTTGAGGTACCAATGGACAAAATGAAACTTGCAGAAAAGTAAATCTGCAAAAATTTAATTAAACAATAAACCAGCCTGTTTCTTAAAGCAGTGCTGGTTTATTATTCAATATAGTAAATTTAAAATTGAAAGGATTTAATATTATGAGAAAGTATATAACAAGGCGTATTTTATTAGCAGTGCCAATGCTTTTTGCTATATCCTTTATTGCTTTTGTACTTATAAATTTTATGCCGTCAGATCCTGCTGAAGTTGCACTTAGAGTTAATGAAATAATACCTACAGATGAAGCAGTAGCATCAATGAGAGCTCAGCTTGGACTTGATGATCCATTTTTAGTACGTTATTTTAGATGGCTTGCAGATTGTTTGCAATTTGATTTTGGTGTTTCTTATACTAATACAAATAGAACAGTAATAAGTGAAATAGTCAGGTGTATTCCACAGACCTTACATCTTGCAGCAATGTCCCTTGTAATTGTCTTAGCTGTAAGCATACCAATAGGTGTGCTTAGTGCAGTTTATAAAAATAGTTTATTTGATAGAATAATACGTTTTTTTGTGTTTATAGGAACTGCTATGCCTAATTATTGGCTTGGACTAGTGCTTATATGGCTTTTTGGAGTAAAGTTAAAATTTTTACCTACAAATGGTGCAACAAGTTTTAAGCATTACATATTGCCTGCTATCACCTTAAGTATGACGTATATTTCTACTTATGTACGTTTAATAAGAAATAGTATGCTTGATAACATGACTGAAAATTATGCATTCTACGCAGAAGTAAGGGGAATTAAAAAATCTGTTATAGTTTATAAACATGTACTTAAAAATTCACTCCAGTCATCAATGAATGCACTTGGAATGAGTATTGTTCAGCTTATATCAGGAACAGTTGTTGTTGAAAATATATTTGCCATTCCAGGAATAGGCAGACTATGTATTTCAGCTATATTTAACAGGGACTATCCAGTAATACAAGCTTACATACTTATGATGGGAGTAATGTTTGTATTTTGTAATCTTGCAATAGATATAGTTCAATGTTTTATTGATCCAAGAATGAAAAGGGGGATTCAGTAAAATGATAAGAAAATTGTTAAAAGATAAAGTAGCAGTCATGTGTATATTAATAATTTCAATAATATGTATTGCCGGAATTTTCGCACCAGTACTTGCACCAAATGATCCATATCTTCAAGATGTAACAAATAAATATGAATTTGTTTCAGCTCAATTTCCATTAGGTACAGATTCACTTGGAAGATGTGTGTTATCAAGACTTATTTATGGAATAAGACCGACAATATTTTTATCCATGTTTACAATGGCATGCACCATATGCATTGGAACGTTAGTAGGTCTTATATCGGGATATTCACATGGGTTTATTGATGAATTTTTAATGCGAATATGTGATATAATGCTTTCTTTTCCAAGTCAGGTTATGATTCTTGCAATTGTTGGTGTGCTTGGCGTAGGAATTGAAAATGTTATTGTTGCTAATATTATCGTAAAGTGGGCATGGTATGCACGTATGATAAGAGGAATTGTAATTCAGTATCGTCATAAGAATTATATGCTTTATTCAAGAGTTATAGGAAGTAAAACAAGTTATGTAATGATGCATCACCTACTTCCTAATATCCTTTCAGAAATTGTTATTCTAGCTACATTAGATATGGGATGGGTAATTTTAAATATATCAACACTTTCATTCCTTGGACTTGGAGTACAGGCACCAGCACCTGAATGGGGAGCAATGCTAAGCGAAGCTAAAAATGTTATTTCAACTAAGCCATATGCTATGCTTGCACCAGGTTTTGCCATACTTCTAGTAGTTGCAGCGTTTAATCTTCTTGGTGACAGCTTTAGAGATTTATTAGATCCTAAGGAGGAAAAGTAATGATACTTGAGGTGAAAAATTTAAGTGTATATTTTAGAGAAGGAAAGAATCTTAAAAACATAATAAATAATATTTCTTTTGGTGTTAAGGAAAATAAATGTCTTGGTATTTTAGGAGAGTCAGGAAGCGGAAAAAGTATCACATGCAAAGCTGTTATGGGACTTCTTAATAATAATTTTGCAGTTTCAGGACAGGCATTATTTAAAGGCAGAGATATATTAGCTTTAAATAAAAAAGATAAAGAAGAGCTTAGAGGCAAATCAATATGTATGATAATACAAAATCCTATGACTGCATTTAATCCACTTTTTACAATAGGAAATACGGTAATAGAGACTTTTAAAGCACACTTAACAATTACAAAAGATGAAGCTGAAAAACTTGCAGAAGATTCTTTTATTAAAATGAATTTAAATAATCCCAAAGAAATAATGAAAAAATATCCTCATGAATTAAGTGGAGGAATGCTACAGCGTATTATGATTGCAATTACAATTGCATTGAAACCTGACCTTATTATTGCAGATGAACCTACAACTGCAATTGACTGTCTTAATGTCGTAGAGGTAATAAAAGAATTTAAGCAGATGAAAGATATATTAAATACGTCTATGATTTTTATAAGTCATGATTTAAGTGTATTAAGTGCAATTTCAGATGAAATTATGGTTATGAATAGTGGAGAAATTTTAGAATATGGAAGTAAAGAAAGTATAATAAATCACTCTAAAGATGACCATACTAAATATCTTATAGATACAAGAATGAAATTACTAAAAAAATTTAAAGATGCGGTAAAGTAAAGGAATGATTAAATGTTATTAGAAATTAATGATATACATGTTAGTTTTGCAAATAAAAGTGGTCTATTCAAAAATGATAAAAAGCATATATTAAAAGGTGTATCTTTTGACATAATGAAAGGTGAATGTCTTGGAATTGTTGGAGAATCAGGAAGTGGAAAGAGTACACTTGGGCGTGCAATTTTAGGACTTGAAAAAACTGAAAGAGGAACAATAACTTTTAATGGAAGTCATAAAAGAAAAGATTGGCAGAGAGAGCTTGATGTGGTTTTTCAAGATTACACTACATCTGTAAATCCACGTTTTACTGTATTTGATACCATAAGTGAAGGCCTTAGAGAATTGAATCTGCCCAAAGAAGAATTAAGAAAAAAAATCGCTGAACTTTTAAATCAAGTTGGGCTTGATGAAGAACATATAGACAGATATCCACATGAACTAAGCGGAGGACAGCTTCAAAGAGTATGTATAGCAAGATCCATTGGAAGAAATCCAAAGTTTATATTATTAGATGAAGCTATTAGTTCACTTGATGTATCTGTTCAGGTACAGATCTTAGATCTTCTTATAGAACTTAAAGAAAAATATAAATTATCATATTTATTTATAACCCATGATTTAACAGCGATTACTTATATATGTGATAGCGTAATATTTTTTAAGGATGGAAAAATAGTAGAGAAAGTAGATGACATGAGAGAATTGAAAAATATTCAAAATGAATATTCAAAATCATTATTAGAAGCGGCTTTACATACTGATATAATTTCATAAATTAAATAAAATGTGCTTTAGTATATAAAGCACATTTTATTTTTATCATTTTATTATTTCATTTTAAATGATTTACAGTCTGTACATTCACACATAGTAGGATTACTTTCATGAGTTCCCACTTGAATTTCATTTAATGTACAATAATCCTTTGATTGTGCATGATGTGAACAGTTGTTTACAGAACATTTGATACATGAATTAATATCCATAAAAAATCACTCCTTTTTGTTGTTACAATGATAGTATTACACGTAATGATAAAATTATTCAAAAAAGTTAAATAATGACAATGATTATCAAAGTCATATAATATTATTATGTGACGAAATTATTATATTTATGTTAGAAAGGGATAATATATAGAATGAAAAATAACACAAAAACAATTGATATGACAAAAGGCAGCATAAGTAGAAATTTGATTTTATTTTCAATCCCACTTCTTATATCTAGTATTATTCAACAGATGTATAATACTGTAGATTTACTCTTTGTGGGAAATACTCTTGGGACAAATTCAGCAGCTGCTGTTGGAGCAGGTTCTATGCTTATTACATGCCTTATAGGGCTTTTTTCAGGTCTTGCAGTTGGAACCAATGTAGTTCTTGCAAAAATATTTGGATATGGAGATAAAGAAAAGTTTTCGAGAGGATTACATACAGCAATATTAATAGCATTAATTGGAGGGATTTTTTTAACATTAATAGGACTTATAGGAGCACCTTATTTTTTGAATTTTATAAATACACCAAATAATATAATGAATGAAGCTGTGTCGTATATAAGAATTTATTTTATTAGCATAACCTCAATGCTTATATATAATATGTGTTCTGGAATTATCAGAGCAGGAGGAAATTCAAAATTACCTATGATAGCACAATTTATAGGTGGAATAGTAAATATAGCTTCAAACATAATATTTATTAACATATTAAATTATGGTATAAAAGGAGCTGCTTTTGCTACTTTATTTTCACAAACTACGTCAGCTTTATATGTATTATTTTACTTAGCAAAAGAAGATGATGCTTTTAGTTTTAAATTATATAGACTTAAAATTGATAAGGATATATTTAAAGAAATAACTAAAATAGGTATTCCAGCAGGAATTCAATCCTTTGTTATATCTATTTCAAATGTAATTGTGCAATCTTACATTAATTCTTTAGATGTTAACTCAATAGCAGCTTTTACAATCTATATGAAAATTGAGCTTATTTTGTATTATCCTATAGTAGCAATTGGTCAGGCAATTATGACTTTTACAGGACAAAATATTGGAGCAGGAAATATAAAAAGAATGAAAAAGGGAGCAAATATAAGCATAATTTGGGGTATTGGTTTAGTAATATTAGTAAGTGTATTTATGATTGTAACTGGAGAGTTCTGGTTTAGATTATTTAATAAAGATTTAAATGTAATAGAAGTTGGATTAAACATTATTTGTGTTACATTTCCGTTTTATTTCGTTTATGTAATAATGGAAGTGCTAAGTTCTGTAATAAGAGGTTCTGGAAAATCAATTCCACCAATGATAATAATTTTAAGTAATGTATGTATACTAAGAGTGTTGATTCTTTATTTCAGCGGATCATATATTAGTAATGTAGAAAGAATAGCAGTTATATATCCGATTACATGGATTACAACTTCCATATCTATTACAATTTATTATATAATTCATTTTAAATCTATATTAAAAAGAATATAGATTTAAAATATTTAAAATAATGTTTGCAATATGTTTAATAAAGTGTTATTATAAATAAGAAGTAAAAAGAAAAAAAGAAAAAGATTTTTATAGATTTATACATTTCTCCTTAATAGAGAATTATATTAGTCAATATTGGTCTTTAATGAAGGAGAGTTTTCAATGGAAGATAAGACAATTGTATGTAAAGATTGTGGAAAAGATTTCGTTTTCACAGTAGGTGAACAAGAATTCTACAAGGAAAAAGGTTTTGATAATGAACCAGTAAGATGTCCTGATTGTAGAAGAGCTAGAAAGCAACAAAACAATAGAAGATAATTTTATTAGTTTAAGGAGTCATTACAGATTTGTAATGGCTCTTTGTTTTTATAAAAAATAATACAAGTATAAAACATAATGTGAAAAGTAACAGAAAAAGTGATAATTCATAGAATAATTAACCCTTCTCCTAAACTCTTCAGAAATATTGATAGTAAATTTTGGACATGTTACTATGAGTTTACAAAAACATTGAAGAGAGGATGAAGAAATTATGATGCAGAAAATTCAAAAATTTGGAGGAGCAATGTTCACACCAGTTTTACTATTTGCTTTTGCTGGTATTACAATAGGTGTAGGAACATTATTTACAACAGAAGCTATTATGGGAAGTTTAGCATCTCCAGAAAATATGTGGTTTAAATGTTGGAATGTGGTATTACAAGGTGGATGGACAGTCTTTAATCAGTTACCATTATTATTTGTAGTTGGTTTACCTATAGGTATGGCTAAGAAACAAAATGCAAGGTGCTGTATGGAAGCGCTTGTGTTGTATCTTACATTTCATTATTTTTTAAACACTATTCTTTCACAATGGGGAGGTACTTTCGGAGTTGATTTTTCAGCAGAAATAGGTGGCACAAGTGGACTTACAATGATAGCTAACATAAAAACTTTAGATATGGGAATGATTGGAGCACTAGTTATATCAGGAATTGTAATATATCTTCATAATAGATTTTTTGATACAGAATTACCAGATTGGCTTGGAACTTTTAGTGGATCAACATTTGTATTCATGGTTGGCTTTTTTGTAATGATTCCAGTAGCATTTCTTGCAGCGTTAATATGGCCTAAAATTCAAGTGGCAATGTTGGTATTTCAAGGATTCGTTAAGAGTTCGGGAGCAGTTGGTGTAGGAGTATTTGTATTCTTAGAACGTATTTTAATTCCTTTTGGATTACATCATATATTATATTCGCCATTTTTCTATGATAATGTAGTTGTACCAGGAGGTATTTACTCTTATTGGGCAACAAAACTTCCAGAAATAGCAGCCTCTACAGCTTCTTTGAAAACGTTATTACCAGAAGCTGCATTCACATCTACAGGATATTCAAAAATATTTGGATGCCCAGGTATAGCTTTAGCTTTTTATGCAACAGCAAAACCAGAAAAGAAAAAGCAAGTGTTAGGATTGCTCATACCTATTACATTAACAGCAATTTTCTGTGGAGTTACTGAACCGATAGAATTTACATTTTTATTTGTTTCACCAATATTATTTGTAGTACATGCAGTTCTAGCAGCAATTATTTCAACTACAATGTATCTTGCTGGAATAGTTGGAGTTTTTGCAGGTGGTGTTATAGAGATGGCATCTTTAAATTGGATTCCTCTTATGGGAAATCATTGGCAACAATATCTTCTTCAATTTGCAATTGGTTTGTGTTTTACAGGTGTATGGTTTATAGTTTTTAGAACACTAATATTAAAATTTGATTTTAAAACTCCAGGAAGAGAAGATGATACAGAAGAAATAAAATTCCGTTCAAAAGCAGAATACAGAGAAAGAAATAATAGTGGAAATATAGATAAGAAAACTGAATTTGTAATGGATATATTAGAGGGATTAGGTGGAAAGGATAATATTGTAGATGTAACAAACTGTGCAACACGTTTGAGAGTAAATGTTAAGAATGAAACATTATGCAAAAATGATGCATATTTTAAATCTATAGGAGCTCATGGATGTTCAGCAAATGGAAAATCATATCAAGTAATTATAGGATTAAAAGTAGCATCTGTTAGAGACGATTTTGAAAAGCTTCTTGATAGTATAACAGTATAATTAATATGGTGAATTTAAGGAAGTGAATATATATGGTTAGTACAATTAAAACAAAGTCATTAGATAAATATTATAATATTTCAAAAGTATTGCTTACTTTGAGCCCTTTTGTATGTCTACTATATCTTTCTACAGGAGCAGCCAAAATGGGTGCTTCAATACAGCAGGTTATTGAAGCTGATCCGAAGTTTTTGATAATGTTTTTAGCGTCAATGGTAAATCCATTTATTGCATATCTATTGATTTATATGCATAAGAGAATAAATGATGGAGATATATCATATGCAGTAGTTAATTTAGTAGTACTTATAGTTGCAGAGTTTATATTTCAAAATGCCTTATACATGTTTTTGTTAGGATTTATTTTATACAAGACTATAAAAACTTATAATATTTCAATTAAATCAAGTTTTAAAGATAAAATAAAAGACAAATTTTTAATGGTAATATCAGGTGGCATAGTTGTTATAATATTTGCTTCAATATGTTTATTTGCAACTATCAGAGTTGAAATGTTTTAGTTGACTTTCAACATATTAATGAATATACAAATTAAAATAATATAAATAATTAGAAATAGTCCCATAGAAATTCAAATTTTTATGGGGCTATTTTGTGGTAGAATAGTAAAAGTGAGAAAATAACTAAAGTAAAGTTGATTTTATATACACAAATGAAAATCACAGTAAAGGAAATGATAAAAAAATGAAAATAGCAGTTACAACTACAAGACAATGTGACGTGAGTTTAATGAATAAAGCTCAAAGTGTGTCAGAAGAGTTAGATATACCATATATAAAAAGAGAAAATATAGGAATTAATCAAATATTAGAAAATAGAAATATAGAATATTTATTGGTAGTCGAAAAAGATAAAATAACGCTTAAAGGAAAAGATAGTGTATTGTTTTGGCATCCTAACATGTCAGAACTTAAGATTAAATCAATAAATAAAGGCAATAAGGAAGCCTTGATTGAATCAACTCAATTAAAAGATGGTGATAGTGTTTTAGATTGTACTTTAGGACTTGCAGGAGATTCACTTGTTTTTTCGTTTGTTGTAGGTGAAAATGGAAAAGTAGTAGGGACCGAAGTTAATAAGTTTATAGCATATCTTTGCAAAAACGGATTGAGCTCTTATAAAAATAATAAGGGTGAAACTCCCGAATATATGAAAAATATAAAGGTTATTAATGTGTCATATGAAGAATATTTAACAACACAAAGTAATGATAGTTTCGATGTTGTGTACTTTGATCCTATGTTTAAAAAACCTAATAAAAAATCATCATCAATTAATGCATTAAGAAATTTTGCAAACCATAATAGTATAACTAAAAAAACTTTACTTGAAGCACTAAGGGTATGTAAAAAAAGAGTTGTTATAAAGGAAAGACAAGGTGAAAATGATTTTGAAACTTTGGGGATAAAAACATATTATGGAAGCGAAAAAAGTGGTTCAATTATTTATGGTATTATTGAAAAAAAGGATATGAATCAATTTGAAAATCAAGTTAATGCTAAGGGATAAAGGCAAAGTTTATGAATTTGTCTTTTTATATATTAATTTACTTATAAAGAATAGACTATATTTATAAGTAAATTATTAAAATAGTTACAGACATTGTAATTTACACATGATGAAGGTAAAAGATTTACTGATAGAATTCAACTAACCAAATACAAATTTGGAGTTTCACTTGCTTTAAGGTATATATATTTATAAGTGTAACATATAAATATTAAAAAACATGTAAAAAATATATAAAACAATAAGAAATTGACAAAAAATACTTAATAATATAAACTTAATAAGTATTGTAAAAATTAAGGGGGAAAAATAATGAACAAACTTAAAAAAATTGCAACATTATTATTAACTACTTTTATGTTGTCAATTGCTATGGTAGGATGTGGTGAAAAAATTGAATCACCAGAATTAGTAACTGAATCATACTACGATTTAATTGTATATGGAGATACAAGTAAATTAGAATCAATGGGATTAGGTAGTGATGATGTAGATACTTTAAAGGAAGAAATACAAACACAATTAAAGACACAAACAAAAAATAATTTTACTGCATCAGGATTAAAAATAACTGATGAACAATTAGAAAACGTAATAAATGCACAAAATGAAGCTATGAAAAAAATAAGCTGTACTGTTGAACCAGTTTCAAGTGATAAACAAACAGCAGTTGTTACTCTAAAAACAAATTATCTTAATATAACAGAAGCAGATGAAAAAGCAGCTAATGAGGCTGTAAAAGAAGCTCAAAGTATGGGAATTACAAGTCAAAAAGAATTATTAGAAAAAGCAACTGAACTTTACATAAATAAGTTAATAGATGCATGTAAAAATATTGAACCATCATCTGAAACAGTGGAGAAAAACATGACATTAAAACTTCAATCATTTGATGTTAATGGTAAAGCTAAAAAGATGTGGGCGCCTGAAAATCCAGTTACATTTGGAAATGATATTGGAACTATGGTAACACACTAAAAAATGGACTAGTTATGTATATATAATGCATACTAGTCTTTTTTAGTTTTAATATTTCTAGACAAGTAAATAATAAAGAAGTAATATTTTATAAAGTAGCATAATTTAATATGATTTAGTTAACATTTAAATTAAACAAGTTGACATGCTGGGAGGAATATGAAATATGAACTTAAAGATAAAAATTTTTGATAAAAATAATTATGAAGAAATAATATCTTTAAAAGTGGCTGAGGTAAAGAAAAATGAAAAGTAGAAGCATATTTGAAGAGAAATCAATAAATCAGTTAATAGTGCTATTTTCATTTCCAACAATATGTTCTTTAGTTCTTGAATCACTATCATCAATGATAGATACAGTTTTTGCAGGGCATTTAGGCAATATAAGTACTATAGCTTTGTCAGCTATGGGAATCATAAATCCCATACTACTTTTATTGATAGCAGCTCAATTAATATTTGGTGTATCAACAAGTTTATTAATATCAAAAAGACTAGGAGAAAATAGTCAGGAAAAAATAAATAATACTTTTAAAGTTGGATTCTATTCATGTTGCATATCAAGTGTATCAATTTCACTACTAATATTTCTCTTTGAGAACCAAATTTTGAGTGTACTTGGAGCAAGCGGAGAAGTTATAATATTAGCTAAGGAATATCTAAATATAGCTTTAATTTTTAATGTTTTTAGTTCAACAGGTTATATGTTAGTAAATAATATAAGAGCCTTTGGATATCCGAAAATAGAAATAATGGTTGGAGTTATATCTACAATTATAAATATAGTATTTAATGTTATTTTTACATTTATATTAAATATGGGGATTAAAGGAATTGCTCTATCAACATTAATAAGTGAAGTTTTCTATTTTGGATTTTCAATTATTTTTTTAATAAGAAAAGGACTATGGATAAAGAAAAGCAGCTTTGATTTTAAAGAGTCAAAGGAAATATTGATATCATTAGTTAAGATTGGATTTGTACAGTTTCTAATGCAGTCTTTAAATAGTGTTAGTGGATTTATTATAAATAAAGTATTGATAAAATATGGAAGTGTTTCATATGTAGGAGCATGGTCAATATGTAGTAATATCAACATGGTAATATTGCTTCCTTTAATAGGATTAACTCAGGGGGTTCAGTCTGTTATATCTTATTTTCATGGTAGCAAGGATAAAAATAGAGAAGACATGGTAAAAAGTAAGATTGTAAGGTATAGTCTTATATATTCAATATGTGTAACAGTTTTAGTTTATATATTTTCACGTGAGATTTTAAATGTATTTACTGAGGACATTAATTTAATAATGCTATCTATTCCAATAATAAAAATTGTAGTAATAACTTTTCCACTAGTTGGTCTTATCTATACATTGATTACATTCATGCAAGTATTAGGGCAGGAAAGTAGTGCAAGCAAATTGGAATTGATGCGGCAGGTTGTATTTACTATACCCTTAGTTATTATAATTCCAATACTATTTTCCAATTACAATATACTGAATGTTGAACCACAGTTAGCTGTATTTTTTTCAATGCCAATATCAACAATTTTAATAATAATAATATACTTCAAAAAAATAAAAACTATTTTGAAGTGTATTTTATAAAGTTATAATTAGTATATTAATATATACAAATGTGTTTAATATTATTATTGGTAATTTTGCCGCATAGAATTAATTCTATGCGGCTTTTTAGATGAAATAAGAGAAAAAAATTAATCAACTTGTAAATAAGATTGAAAAGGATTATCTATTTTATGAAAAACCCAATGATGCAGTTAATTTTTTATACTAAAAGAATTTATATATGTGTTATATAAATATAAAAACTCTTTTTTATATTTATAGTAAATATAATTCATGATAATGATAAATAATATATAAGGGGATAAGAATGTTTTAAAAACAAAGGAAGGAGATAATATATGAAAAACAAATTATCAAAAGAAGCCTATGGTGGTATTGATGGTAAAAATTATGTTCCATATGTAACTGATAAAAGCAAAAAAGGAATGAATTTTTTAGTATTAATAATAGGCATAATATTAGCAGCTGTTTTTGCGGCATCTACAGCTTATTCAGGAATGAAATCGGGATTAACTGTTGCAGCAGGAATACCTGGAGCAATAATAGGATCTATGTTTATTGGAGTATTTGCAAAAAGTACAGGGATACTTGGAAAAAATATAACACAAGGTATGTCTAGTGGTGGTGAATCAATAGCAAGTGGAATGATTTTTGTGCTACCTGCAATTATATTAATTGGAAGTGATATTACATTTTTAGAAGGTATAAGTGTTGGTGTTGGAGGAACATTATTTGGAATAGGAGTATTATCACTTGTATATAATTACTTAATTATTGAAGAACATGGAAAACTTATGTATCCAGAGTCAATGGCAATATCTGAAACATTAGTTGCTTCAGAGGGAGGCGGAGATGCCATAAAATATATGGGTATTGGCTTTGTAATAAGCGGTATTATAAATGTTTTAACTGGATCATTCTTAAATATAATTAATAATGTAGTTACATATATAGGAAGTAGATTTTATAAGTGGAAATTCTCTATTGAAGTAAATCCTCTTTTATTAGGAATAGGATTTATAGTCGGTTTAGATGTATCATTAACCATGTTTGCGGGTTCAATATTAGCAAACTTCGGTGTTGCACCATTAATAGGGTATTTTACTGATATGGCAGATCGTAATATACATACATGGAATGATGCTACAGTGCTTCTTCACTCAATGGAGGTAAATTCAATAGCAGGAAGTTACGTTAAATATATTGGCGCAGGAATGATGCTTTGTGGTGGTATAATAGGTGCTATTAAACTTATACCAACAATAATACTTTCAATAAAGGAAACATTGAAAGCTAGATCAGGAAATAATGAGAATGGTGAAAAGAGTTTTGGAGATACAGCAATTTTACTAGGAGGTGTTGTAATAGCTTTTGTAGCAGGATTTTTAATTTCACAAAGTATTATGATGGCTGTTATATCAGCAATAGTTTCATTGATATTATCATTGTTATTTGTAATAGTAGCAGGACGTTTGACAGGTACAATAGGAACTTCTAATCTTCCTGTATCAGGTATGACAATAGCTTCATTAGTTATACTTACATTAGTATTTGTTATAATGGGGTGGACTGGTATAGCTGATAATAAATCATTACTTCTATTTGCTACATTTATGGTTGTTTCAATATCAGTTGCAGGAGGATATAGTCAATCGCAAAAGGTAACTTACATAATAGGGGGAAGTAAAAAAGAAATGCAAAATTGTTTTGCTATAGCAAGTATAGTAGGGGTAATAGTTGTTACAGGAACAATAATGGTACTTAAAGATCAGTTAGCAGTTACTGGTGCAGATGCACAATTTGCATTACCACAGGCAAATTTAATGTCTACACTAACATCAGGTATAATGTCTGGAAACTTACCATGGCCAATGATTATAGCAGGAGTTGTTATAGCACTATTTTTATTTTTATTAAATCTCCCTATAATGACTATAGCTATAGGATTTTATTTACCAATATCAACAACAAGCATAATTTTAGTGGGAGCTCTAATACGTGTGTTTATAGAAAAAACAAGTAAAAATAATAAGGATAAAGAGGTAAAGGTTGCAAATGGAATAAGCTTATCTTCTGGTCTTGTTGCAGGTGGTTCTATAATAGGTCTTTTAGGAATAATACTCCAAGTTACGGGAATAATAGCTCCTAGAACTCCAGTAGGATTTGCATCTAGCAATGGTATGGCTATAATACTATTGATACTATTGATTATAGCATTTACAATACCAGTCATTACATCAAGGGTGAAGAATAATGAAAAGTAATAATGAAATGATTTTAAATATTAAATTTAAAATTTGTGATAATATAAATTACATAGTTAGCAAAGATAGAGTAGTTACAGTGTATGAAAAACAGGATCATAAAATACAGAGGATATTTAGAAAATTAAGATTTAACATTCCTATGTATAAGGAGATTACATTGGATGAATATAGTAGTGAAGTATTCCTTCAGATCGATGGGTGTAAAACTGTTAAGGAAATTGGTCAATTTTTAGAAAAAAAATATGGTGAAAATGTATATCCACTTTATGAAAGATTATTAGTATTTTTAAACTATATAAATGTAGAATGTAGATATATTGAAAAGTTGAAATATTAATAAATATAGAGTAATAAACCTGTATCAGAGATTAGTTCTTATGATTCCTGATGCAGGTTTAATTTCTATTAAGTAAATATATATATGCAGGTATAAGGTAACGATAGTGTTAAATAGAAAGACTGAATAAAAAATTGAAATATACACTAAATGATAGATGTTTTACAGGTCAACATAAATAAAAATAACAAAGAATCTTGCTTTAAATTGATTTATGGTATACTGTAATAAATAGTGAAATTAAAATAAGCATAGAGACAAACTAAACTGATTTACTTAATACAGATATTTTTTATTTAAAGTGTTAGGGATAAAATTAATAATGATTATTATAAGAATAGATAAGGAAGATAAAGACATGACAATGGAATTAGAAAAGTATTATAATAAATTTTGTGAAGATAAAAGGCTAACGAGAAGACATGGCCAAGTTGAATATATAACTTCAATGAAGTATATTCATGAGTATTTAAAAGATAATAAAGATGCAAAAATACTAGATGTTGGTGCTGGTACGGGGAGATACTCTGTGGAATTAGCAAATGAAGGGTATGATGTCACCGCAATTGAACTTGTAAAGCACAATCTTGGAGTTTTAAAGTCAAAGGGAAGTACAGTTAAAGCAATGCAAGGAACAGCATTAGATCTATCAAGATTTTCAGATAATACTTTTGATATGACTTTAGTTTTTGGTCCAATGTATCATTTGTATAAAGTTGAAGACAAAGTAAAAGCACTTAAAGAAGCAAAAAGAGTAACAAAAGTTGGAGGTATTATTCTTGTTGCATATTGCATGAATGAATATAGTGTAATAACATATGGATTTAAAGAAAACAATATAAAGGAGTCTGTAAAAAACGGAAAGTTAAGCAAAGATTTTCATATTATTTCAGAACCAGAGGATTTATATGATTATGTAAGGATTGAAGATATTAATAAGATAAATGATGAAGCAGACATTTCAAGAATAAAGATAGTTTCAGCAGATGGACCAGCTAATTATATGAGACCTATTTTAAATTCTATGGATGAAGATACATTTAAACTTTTCATGGATTACCATTTCTCTACATGTGAGAGATCAGATTTATTAGGTGCAAGTGCACATACATTAGATATTTTAAGAAAATAATAAAGGGTCAAAACGGATATTTATAAAACCTATAAATATGACAAATTAAAAAACTTATAGTATTTATAAGTGGTTGGAAAGTTTAACAAAAAATATAAGTCAAGCTGCAGTTTTAACTTTGTAAAAGTTTAGGCTGCAGCTTTGTTATATAAGAAATTAAAAATAAATTTTTAGGTTATGCGATTAACCTTTGAATTTATCAATGGGATATGATAATCTAATTACTGAGGGATACAAATTATGGAAGTATAGCCATAAAGGAATTAAAATATAAATGAAATGGAGATGTAATAGGTGTATGAAAATGAGAATAGAAGAGTAACAATAAAAGATATAGCAGATGAACTAGGTGTGAGTACAGCAACCGTTTCAAATGTAATAAATGGTAAGACTAAAAAAATATCGGATAAAACAATTGAAAGAGTACAAAAAGCATTAGACGAAAAACAATATATACCTAATATGGCAGGAATACTTCTTGCACAAAATAGTTCTAAAATTATATGTGTTATAATTTCGAATCATGAAAAATATGAAGGTAATATTTTACAAGATCCTTTTATTTCAGCACTTATGGATAGTTTTGCAGTTGAAATAGAGAAAAATAATTATTTCATGATGGTTAAGATTACAGATAATATTAATGAGATTATAAAATATTCATCTATGTGGAATATGGCAGGATTATTTTTAATAGGATTTTGTGAACAAGATTATAACAGTCTAAGAAAACGAATTCATATACCGTTTGTTGTAATGGATGGATTTTTTAAACCAAAAGAAAAGTGTGGGAATATAAGCATTGATGATTTTCAAGGTGGATATTTAATGGGCGAATATCTTATAAAGCAAGGACATAGAAAGATAATGTATTTATCTGATAATGATATGTGCATGGATCACAACAGATATTTAGGACTAGCCAAAGCTTTTAAAGACAATAAACTTGATAGAAAAAACTTAAAACTTGAGATTATACCAACTTATAGAGAGGAAAGACAACTTTATTACGATAAATTGGAAAATGAAATACACAATTATACTGCTATTTTTTGTGCATCGGATGCATATGCAATTGAAGTTATAAATTATCTTAAGGATTACGGTTGTAATATTCCAGAAGATATTTCAATATCAGGCTTTGATGATATCCCAGCAGGAAAAATAATAAGACCTGCTCTTACAACCATTAGGCAGGATATAAAAATGAGAGCATCAAAAGCAATCCTTCTTCTTAAGGAGCTTATAGATGGAAATGTTAAAGAAAATAATTTGATATTACCTGTTGAATTAATAGAAAGAGACAGTGTTGCATATTTATCAGAAAGTAGGTAGTAGAGTATGTTTAATAAAGACAAGTTTTATAAAGACATATTAAGCATAGCAGTTCCAATTACTGTTCAAAGTTTTTTTCAATCATCTGTAAGTGTAATAGATCAGATTATGGTTGGGCAGCTTGGAAGCGTAAGTATTGCAGGAGCTGGACTTGGAGGTAAGTTTTCATCGTTATTTTCAGTTACTATTTCAGCAATTGCAACTGGAGCTGGAATACTTATTTCTCAATATTATGGAAGTAAAAATAAAAAAGGAATAAATGATAGTTTTATATGTAATATGTATTTTTCCTTAATTATAAGTGTATTTTTTACAGTGATTTCTTTTGTATTTCCTATAAAATTAATGTCAATATATTCTACTGATTTAGATACAATTAATGCTTCAGCATCTTATTTAAAAATAGTATCAATAGGATTTATACCAATGACATTAACACTTATAATATCAACATTTTTAAGATGTATAGGATATGCCAAATATCCTATGTGTGCAAGCATTATTTCAGTTTTTATCAATACGGGTTTAAATTACTTGTTGATTTTTGGAAAATCAATATTTCCAGCTATGGGATTAGAAGGTGCTGCTTGGGCTACAAACATAGCAAGAATATTTGAATTTATTTTAATATTTATATTTTTATTAGTAATAAAAAGAAAGAAAAAATTATATATTTCTTTTAATCTTAAGTTGGATTTTAATTTTATAAGAAAAGTTATTTTAATTTTGTATCCAATGTTAATATGTGAATTTTTATGGAGTTTAGGCGAGAATGGATATGCCATGATTTATGGAAGGATTGGAACAGAGGCATGTGCAGCTATGACTTTAACAGGGCCAATACAATCTTTACTTATAGGAATTTTTTCTGGAATTGCATCTGCATCTGGAATTATTTCAGGAAAAGCACTTGGAGATAGACAATTTGAAGACGCATACATTATGTCAAAAAAAATATTTAAAATTGGAGTTGTAGGATCAATTGTTATAGGAATTTTTCTTTCAGCAATTGCTTCTTTGTATGTTAAAATGTTCCAAGTAAATTATGATATAAAACATAATACAATATATATACTTTATGGATTTTCCTTAATACTTTTTGCAAAGGTATCTAACATGATCTTAGGAGGTGGAATTTTAAGAAGTGGTGGAAATACCAAACTAGTAATGTTTATAGATATTATAGGTACATGGATGTTTGGAATTCCAATAGGATTTATTGCAGCATTTATATTTAAAATGCCTATATATCAAGTATATTTCTTGTTGTCTCTAGAAGAAATTATTAGGCTTTTTATATCTTTAATTGTATTTAAGAAAAGATTGTGGATAAGAAATATAACATAAAATTATTTATATATTATTTAGAGTTTTAATATAGAGAATTAAAAAAGGAGAGAGTATTTATGAAGAATAATGAGAAAGAAAGAAAAATCATTTTAAAAGAAGATTTAATAGAAGGTTTTAAAAAATTAGGAGTTAAAGAAGGACAATCTATAATGGTTCATACATCATTAAAAAGTATGGGATTTGTTTGTGGAGGAGCACAGATTGTCATAGAAGCATTACTTGAATCTGTAAAAGATAAAGGAACTATAATGATGCCAACACAAAGTTGGAAAAACCTAGATCCGCAAACAGGTGTACATTGGGAAGAACCTAAAGAATGGTGGCAGCTAATAAGAGATAACTGGCCTGCATATAATAAGGACATCACTCCTACAAATACTATGGGACAAGTTGCTGAAATGTTTAGAAAATGGCCAGGGGCAAAAAGAAGTAGTCATCCTGCACGATCAGTAGCTGCATTAGGAAGATATTCAGACTATTTAACAGAAAACCATGATCTAAGTAATATTTTTGGAAAGGATTCACCTATAGATAAACTTTATAAATTAGATGGATATGTATTGCTTATAGGTGTTGGGTATGATAAAAACACGTCAATTCATTTAGCTGATGCAATAGCTGAGTATCCAGGAAAACATAATGTTAATGAAAGCAGTGCAGTTATGATTAACGGGAAAAGAGAATGGATTACTTATGATACGCTTGCAGTAGATGGTGAAGATTTTGAAGATATAGGAAGAGATTTCGAAAAAGCATACCAAGTTAATAAAATTAAGATTGGTAATGGAGAAATACGATTCATGAAACAGAGAGATATAGTTGATTATGCAGTTAAATGGATTGAAAAATATAGAAAATAAAATAATGTTTTTTAGATAAGCAATAAATTATTATGAAAAGAACTAATTTATAAATTAAATTCAATTACTAAACTACTATGTAAAATTACAATTAATAAATATAACCTTAAGGCTTTAAGAGGCTCTTAAGGTTTTTTTTGAATGTTTTTAAGTTTTATGTATAGTTTTATCAATCTATGTATAAAATATATAAAAATAAACATGAAAACTTATTGAAAAACTGTAAAAAAAGTGATACATTGGTATAGTGGTATTACCACTGTACCAATGTATCACTTTTTTTATATGACTTTAATGTATTGTGCACTATAAAAATTAAAGTAAATTCTCATAATTTATCAATTGATAAAAAAGTTTTAAAAGACTTTTTATATAAAATAAATGTACAATCTGTTTATCAGGTGTAATATGTGGGGGTGAAGTCAATGAAATATTTACAGCAATTAATGATTATTTTAGCAGCATATCTTTTAGGAGTAGTATTACAAGTTGCACTCAATTTACCTATCCCAGGAACAGTACTTGGATTAATTATACTTTTCTTAGGATTATACAGTGGAATTATAAAAGTAGAAATGATTGAAGATATGTGTGAGATATTAATATCCCATATGTCTTTTTTATTTATTCCAGCAGGTGTTGGACTTATTACAAGCTTTGGACTATTAAGTGGAAAAATTGTGGCTTTCTCGCTTGTGATAATAATTTCAACAATTATTGTTTGGGTAGTTACAGCATATGTTGTGAAATTTTTAAGAAAGGTGTGTTCAAAGTGAAAGAGATAATAAGTTCTCCTGTATTTGGAGTTTTAATATCCATAGCAGCTTATTTAATAGGATGTTTAGTTAAAGAAAAATTGAAATATTCATTTTTTAATCCATTACTAATTGCAATAATTATTTTAATTATTGTAATGTCAAATTTACATATTGAATATAGTGATTATAGTAAGGGTGGAGAAATAATTTCATTCTTTTTAGCACCAGCTACTGTAGCCTTAGCGTTACCACTATATAAAAAGTTCTCTTTATTTAAGAAAAATGCGATTCCTATACTGGTAGGAATTATATGTGGTTCTGTATCTGGAATAGTAACTGTTATTTCACTTGCTAAATTGTTTCACTTATCAGATGATCTTACAATTTCGTTAATACCAAAATCTATTACTACGCCAATAGGAATGGCGTTAGCAGAGCAGCTTGGTGGATTACCATCTATTACTGTTGTTGCAATTATAGTAACTGGAATTTTTGGTTCAATTATTGGTCCATTTTTAGATAAGATTTTTAAAATAAATGATAAGGTTGCAATGGGAATTGCAATGGGGAATGCATCCCATGCAGTTGGTACTGCAAGAGCAATGGAACTTGGAGAAACAGAAGGTGCAATGAGCAGTCTTACAATTGCAATAGCAGGAATTATTACTGTAATAATAGCACCGCCATTATGGAATTTTTTCAGTCACTTTATAAACTAAATTTTTAAGGAGGAATAGGTGTGGCTTATAATTCAAGAAAAAAAATAATGCCAATTGAAAAAATACTATACTCGATTGATAATTTGTTGATTGAAGGAAAAGAACAGAAATTAAAAGGAAAGCTTGCCAAAAAAATTAAGAATAGTATTTTTACAGAAGAGATACTATCTAAGCTTCATGAATGTGATTTTACAGGGTTAATAGATGAAGAAGACAATGTATTAAAATTATTTGAGAGTATATTCCCAATATTTATAAAAAAGGGCAATACTATTTTTAGATTATACAAACATAAAATTGAAGTTGATTTATCTGATGAAATGAGAGATAGGTATATTTATATGCTTTCTGATGGAAGACTAACATCGGGTTTATTTCAATGTTATAGTATAAGTCAGGATGAATATGTATATGGAATAAAAAAGATTATAGATGTTATACCTCTAATAAAAGAAGAACTTATGATTACAATTTCTAATTTTAGGAATAATATAGAAAGGCAGAATGTGGAAATAAATAATATTAAAGAAAGAGAAGAATTAGCAGAAAAAAATTACAAAGAATTAAGCTCATATTTTTTAGAAAAGAATTCTAATAATCAGGAGAAGTTATAAATGCTTAATCCAGTTAAGAATATAAAGGTATACGAAGCAATAATAGAACAAATAAAAGATAGTGTTAAAAATGGGGAATTGAAAAGCGGTGATAAACTGCCTTCTGAAAGAGAACTTGCAGAAAAGCTTCAAGTAAGTAGAACCTCAGTAAGAGAAGCATTAAAAGCTTTGAGTATGCTTGGTTTAATAGATTCTAAACATGGTGATGGGAATTTTATAAAGAGCAATGTGGAAGACTGTTTGTTAGAACCATTATCAGTAGTATTTTTACTAATAGGAAATAGAAATGAGGAAATATTCCAATTGAGAAGGATAATTGAGCCTGAAGCAGCAGCAATTGCAGCAAATAATATAACAGAGTATGAGTTAAATGAGCTAAGATTAATTAATGAGAAAATAAAAGAATCATCTGATACAGAATCAGGAGCAGAATTAGATAGAAAGTTTCATTATAAGATTGTAAAAGCATCTGGAAATAATCTCCTTTCGACTATAATGTTTTCTGTATCTGTACTTGTAGAAAAATATATTGATAATTCTCATATTCATAATAGTAATAAAGATATAGTTTACAGTCAGCATGAAGATATTTATATAGCATTAAAAGAACATAATGCTGAAAAAGCTTTTAATTTAGTAAAAAAGCACCTTGAGCTCGGAAATATTTAAAATCTTAATTTATAGACTAATAATTGTAGCAATATGAAAAATCAATTTTATGTAATAATCTTATTATAATAATAAATATGGAAAGAAGGCATATAATGATGTTAGGAGATAAAGTATTTTATAAAACATTATTTAAAAATTTATTTTCAGAAACATTTGAACTTCAACTTTGGGATGGTAGCTCAGAAATTTATGGAGATGGAATTCCTAAATTTAAAATTATTTTTAATGAACCTATTCCTAAATCAGATATAATTAATGATCCATCAATAGCATTTGGTGAGGGATATATGACAAAGAAATTTGATATACATGGAAATATTGAAGAAGTTGTAGAAGCATTATATGGTAACAAAGAAAGTTTTTTAGGCTCTACAAGCAAATTTTCTCATTTAATAAAGGTAGTTAAAAATAACTTAAAAAATAGCAAAGAAAATATTGAATTTCATTATGATATTGGGAATGATTTTTATAAATTATGGTTAGATGATACTATGACATATTCTTGTGGATATTTTAAATCTCAGGAAGATTCTCTAACAGAAGCACAAAAGAACAAAGTTAATCATATTTTAAAAAAGCTAAATTTACAAGAGGGAGAAACCCTACTAGATATAGGTTGTGGCTGGGGCGAGCTTATAATCACAGCTGCAAAAATGTATAAAGTAAAAGCTACAGGTATAACTTTAAGTACTCAGCAGTTTGAAAAAGTTAAAGAAAGAATAGAAAGTGAAGGTCTTAATGCTTTAGTAGATGTTAAGCTTATAGATTATAGAGAATTAAAAGATATTAAATTTGATAAAATAGTAAGTGTTGGTATGCTTGAACATGTTGGGAAAGAACATTTATGCGAATATTTTTCAGCAGTAAATAAATTATTAAATAAAGAAGGTTTATCCTTACTACATTGTATAACAAATACTAGTGATGATGGTGTTAATAGCTGGATAAATAAGTATATTTTCCCTGGGGGATATGTACCATCAATACAAGAATTGATTTCAAATATGTCCGACTTAGATTTTAATATAATAGATGTTGAAAATCTTAGATTACATTATGCAAAGACTTTAGAGTGTTGGTATGATAATTTTCAACAGGCACTTCCAGAAATAGAGAAAAATAAAGATGAGACATTTATAAGAATGTGGGCATTATATTTAAATTCTTGTGCAGCTTCTTTTAAGTCTGGAAATATTAATCTGCATCAGTTTTTATTTTCTAAGGGAGTAAATAACAATATCCCATGGACTAGAGAATACATGTATAAATTATAATTAATTCTATTAAAGTTGAAGATGTATATCAACGATATCTTTAGATTTAAATTACGATTTGTGATCAGTATAAGAGATGTGCAAGTGCACAAATAAATATGTGCACTAACATGTTGAAAGAAAACAATGATAAAGTTTATAATATAAACAGTAAAGATTAGTGTTGAAAAGCAATGAAGCTTATTCTCAGAATAGGTTTCATTGCTTTTTGCTTTTTTATATCTATTATATAGAGAATATTTGTAGATATGAATAAATGTATATTATTAAAAACAGATCTTATTTACCTAAAGGGGGTATGAATAATGTATGAATGTAGTTTAGAAAGAATGAAGGACAAAATAAAAACTTTTTCAGCGTTCGGAGATGCTGGCCACGGTGGAATAACTAGATATTCTTTATCAAAAGAAGCCATTCAGGCAAGAAATGAATTTAAAAAAAGAATGGAGAACATTGGTGCAATAATTGAAATAGATGATTTAGCAAATATGTATGCAACACTTCCAGGTAGTGATAATCATTCAAAAAGAATTGTCATGGGATCACATGTTGATTCGGTTAAAAATGGAGGTAATTATGATGGTATTCTTGGAGTGATGTCTGCTATGGAGGTACTAGAAACAGTTGTAGAAGAAAAAATTCCTCATAAACATCCTCTTACAGCTATGATATGGACAAATGAAGAAGGTTCTCTATATCCTCCCGCAATGATGTGCTCTGGTATATTATGCTATGATTATCTTCCAGAAAGTATAAGAATTAACTTTAAAGAAAGTGATATGATGAATTCAAAAAGCATTCTGGATTCAACTAAGACATTTGGAGAGGCACTTAAAAATTCGGGATTTAAGGGTGAAAAGAGGTATAGGCTAAATCCTGAAAAGTACAAATATATGTTTGAAACTCACATTGAACAGGGACCAATTCTTGAAGATAATAGAAATCATATTGGAGTTGTCGATTGTGTTCTTGGAATGTTTAATTACAGGGTGAAATTTTATGGACAAGCAGCTCATGCAGGAACATTTCCAATGAATAAAAGGCAGGATGCTTTTTACGCAGCAGCACAGGCACTTTGTTATATTCATGATGAAATTGACAAACTTAAAGTATCAGAATTAGTATATACGACAGGAGAAGTTGTGTGTCACCCATGCGTACATACAGTAATTCCAGATTTCTTTGATTTTTCAATTGATGCAAGACATGAAGATCCAAATGTTCTTGAAAAAGTACTTTCAATAGTTCAAAGTTGTGCAGATAAACAATGGAGTGGATGCAGATGCGTTGTAGAAAAGGCTTGGAATAGAGATACTGTTTATTGGGATAAAGAATTAGTTGAATATGTAAAAAAATCAGCAGAAGAATTAGATATTAAACATCAGTATATACATTCTGGAGCAGGACATGATGCTCAGTTTGTATCGTATATGATTCCAACTACTATGATTTTTGTCCAATCTAAAGATGGATTATCACATTGTGAACCAGAATACTCTACACCAGAACATTGTACAGAAGGTGCAACTGTAATGCTTAATGCAATATTAAAAGCAGATTTTGAATAAAAGTTAAAAGAATAGATTGTTTGTATATTAAGAAAACTAAGAAATTTTTTTATCACATATATGATATGATTTTGCAATGACGCAGAACTATTTTAAGTTTTGAGTCATTTTTTTATTATGAAATTACTGATAAAGACTAAAATAATAATCAGTATAGTAGGAGGTATTATTATGGAAATGAAGAAAAGTAAAGAGAATTTAGGTGATATAGAAGAAAAAGAACATGAAACTTTTAATATAAAAGAGATTAAAACAGAAATAAAAATTGAGAATGTAAGTATGAGATATCCAAATAAAAATGGTGGAGAGCCAGTTACAGCACTTAAGGATATAAATTTAGATATAAAACAAGGAGAATTTATTTCACTATTAGGACCATCAGGATGTGGTAAAACTACATTATTAAGAATAATAGCTGATCTTCTACAGCCAACAGAAGGAAGGATAACAGTTCGAGGAGAAACTCCAAGAGATATAAGACTTAAAAAGAAATATGGAATAGTGTTCCAAAATCCGGTTTTATATGATTGGAGAACAGTAAGGCGCAATATATGTATGCCTATGGAACTTATGGGACTGAAGAAACAGGAACGTACACAAATGGTAACGAAAATGCTGGATTTGGTTGGACTTCAGGAATTTGGGAAGCGTTATCCTTATGAACTTAGTGGAGGTATGCAGCAGAGAGTAGGTATTGCAAGAGCACTTGCAATAGATCCTGAGATACTTCTTATGGATGAACCATTTTCTGCACTTGATGAATTTACTCGTGAAAAATTACATGTTGATCTTTTAGATATTTGGACACAAACAAAGAAGACGGTTGTATTTGTAACTCATAATATTTCAGAAGCAGTATTTTTATCTGATAAAGTAGTTGTGCTATCACCCCATCCAGGACGAGTTTCTGCTGTTATAAATATAGACATACCTAGACCTAGAAATATGGAATCAAAACAAAGTAGTGAATTTTATGATTATATTACAAAGATAAGAAACAGCTTTGAGGGGGTATAAGCATGAAAGAAAAAAGGGAAAAGTATTTTATAAATATAGTATGGACTATAGGAATATTTTTAGTGTGGGAATTTATAGCCTTTTTGCTAGATGGAGTTTTACATGATCCAATGGCAGAAGCGAAGTTGCCTTATCCTCATATGGTTATTGTATCATTATTTCAGAATTTCTCAGATCTAATGAGTGCAGCAGGTTTGACACTTTCAAGAGCTTTTTTAGGATTTCTTCTTGGAGGAATAATAGGATTTATTTTAGCAATTATTATGAGTTTATCAAAAATTGCTGAAAAAGTAGCTTTTCCATATCTAATAGTATCTCAAATGATACCTGTGTTGGGACTTGCACCTATAATTTTCACACTTGCCAAGGATATGGATTTATCAAGAATAATAATATCTGGATATATTACATTTTTCCCGGTTTCAGTAAACATGTTAAGTGGTCTTAAAAGTGTAGAAAGTGATAAGAAAGAATTAATGTATTCTTATGCAGCTAAGAAACCTAGTATATATTGTAAACTTATGATTCCATATTGTCTTCCATATTTATTTGCAGGACTTAAAATAGCTGCTCCAATGTCAATTACTGCTTCAATTCTTGTAGATATGCTTGGTTCAAGTGGAGGAATAGGTGTAAAACTTCTTTATTCACTATATTCAGGAACAAAAGATGTATTTTGGAGTTCAGTGATTACAAGTGCTATAATGGGTATTTTTAGCTATTTCATAATTGTAATATTGGAAAAGATATGTATTACATGGAAAAAAGAAACTGTGTAGATGAAAGGAGATTATGTGATGTCAGAAAAGATAAGAAGTGTGTTATGGCCATTAGGATTTGGGATATTAATTATAGTTCTCTGGCAGGCTGGTTTTATACATCATGTATTAGGATTCAAACCATTTCAGTTGCCCATGCCTTCAGTGATAATGAAAACATTATCAAGCAATTTTGTTAAAGCATTATCTGATACGTACATGACTGTATCAGGTGCAGTAGTTGGATTAATTCTAGGATGTATTATAGGTTTTATTGTTGCAGTAATAGCAACATTATTTCCAAAGTGGGGATATACAGGACTTACAGTAATATCAGCTTTTAATGCAATTCCAATAGTAGCTTTATCTCCTATAATGAATAGATGGTTTGAAAATGGTTTTGGGCAGAAAGTAGGTGTTGTAACAGTTGTTTGTATGGCAGCAATGGCAATAAATTCTTATAGAGGTCTTAATGACTTAAAACCATTTTCATTAGACCTTTTGGATTCATATGCAGCAGATGAAAAGACAAAGTTTTTAAAACTACGTTTACCCAATTGTATTCCCAGTATGCTTACTGCATTAAAGATCAACATAGCATCAGCTTTGATGGCAGCAATGATTAGTGAATATTTTGCATCATCAACATCAGGAATTGGATTTGGAATAAAAGATAATTTAAGAAAAGGAATGATGGCAATGGGATGGTCGTACATAATTATGGCGGCATTAGTTGGAATCATTTCATATTTGATTATTACATTAGTAGAACGAAGAGCCATTAAGTGGCATGCGTCACAACGATAAAGCTAGTATAAAAGTAAATTTGTAAAGTGATCTATAAAAATAATATTAAAAAATTAATTAATCAAATTATGACTTAGGGGAGGAATAAATATGAAAAAGAAATTATTATCAATAGTTTTAGCGGCAGGAATGATGGTTATGATGTTTGCAGGATGTGGAGGTAATTCAAATTCAGTCAAATCAGATAGTCAAGAATCTTCAACATCAGCTACAGATGAAAAGAAGGATGGAGATATAAAAAAAATTAAGCTCCAATTAAAATGGCTTCCTCAGTCTCAGTTTATGGGATATTATGTTGCAGCTGATAAAGGATATTATAAAGATGAAGGACTTGAAGTTGAAATTCTTCCAGGTGGAAGTGACATTATTCCAGAGCAAAATGTTTATAATGGTGTAGCAGATGTAGGTGTTACATGGGTATCAAGTTTAATGACTTACCAAGCTCAGGGGTATGAGCTTCAAGAAGTTGCACAAATGTTTCAAAAATCAGGCTTGCTGTTAGTTTCTAAAAAGGATACAGGAATTAATTCACCATCAGATTTGAAAGGAAAGAAAGTTGGTAACTGGTTTGGTGGGAATGAATATGAAGTACTAGCATTATTAGAGAAATATAAACTTAACAAGGATTCAGATCTTAAGTTGGTTCAGCAGGATTATACAATGGATCAAATACAAGAAGGTTCAATAGATGCAGCATCAGCTATGACATACAATGAATTTGGTCTATTACTTGAAAATGGTGTTAATAAAGATGATCTAAATATAATTGACATGAATGATGAAAATGTTGCAATGATGGAAGATTGTTTATTTGTTAATTCTGAATGGGCTTCTAAGAATAAGGATGCATTGGTACGTTTTATAAGAGCATCTATTAAAGGATGGCAGGATGCATGTAAAGATCCAGAAGCAGCTGGAAAGACTGTTTACAATGTAGACAAGTCTGTATCTTTAGAACATCAAATTTATATGGCTAAGGAAGTTGCAAAACTTGTAACACCAGAAGGCTTTGATTCTTCAAAAGTTGGAGAAATAAATATGGATGCAATTAAGCAGACTGGACAATTTTTGAAATTATATAATAAGGATTTAGCAGCGGATCCAGTTGTTAATGATAAAACATTTAATTCATCATATTGGCAAGAAGCAACAAAGTAAATTAGGAAGCATTAAGTATTATAAGAAATTAAATATATTTTCAGTGGATAGTATATGATGTTTAAGCTATTCACTGAAAAAATTAAGAATATTATAGGAGGAATTAAAATGAATTTAATTATAAAAAATGGAACAATTATAACACCTTCTGAAAGTTATAAAGCTGATATTCTTGTAAAAGCAGGAAAAATATCAGCTATAGGTACAGATTTCTCCGAAGAATGTGCAGAGATTGTTGATGCATCGGGAAAATTAGTTTTACCAGGGGCAATAGATGTGCATACTCATTTGGCTATGCCTTTTGGAGGAACAATTTCATCTGATGGTTATTTAGCTGGAACAAGAGCTGCTGCATGTGGAGGAGTTACAACAGTATTTGATTATCCAATGCAAAGAAAGGGACAAGGAATAATTGAAACTGTTGAAGCTAGAAAGGAAATGTGTGATCCAGAGGCATGTGTAGATTATGCATTTCATTGCTGTATTACAGATTTAAACAATGGAAATGTTTTAGACGAATTTCAAGCAGCAGTTGATTATGGTATAACAAGTTTTAAATGCTTTCTTGTTTATAAAAAAGAAGGAATGATGGTTGATGATGCTACTTTAGTAAGAGTGCTTTTAAAGGCAAAAGAAATTGGTGCAATTACTAATATTCATGCTGAAAATCCCGATTTAATTGATTTAAATATTGAAAGATTTTTGAGTGAAGGAAAAACATCTCCGTGGTACCATTATTTGAGCAGACCAGAATTTGTGGAAGCTGAAGCAGATAAAAGAGCTGTACATTGGGCAAAATCAGTAGAAGCGCCACTTTATTTAGTTCATATGGCAGATAAGGAAGGTTTAGAAGCAGCAATTGCAGCAAAGAGAGATGGACATGAAATTTATATAGAAACATGTCCACAATATTTGGAATTCACATGTGATGTATATAAAAGGGATGATGGAAGAAATTTTGTATGTTCTCCTCCAATGAAAGGAAAAGACAGTCAGAATGCATTATGGAAGGCTATCGAAGTTGGTGCAATTGATACGATTGCAACAGATCACTGTCCATTCCAAAGTTATGAAAAAGATTGGGGAAAGGATGATTTTACAAAGATTCCAAATGGATGTGCAGGTGTTGAAAATTTATATCCTTATATGTTATCAGCAGCAAATAATGGAAAGTTGACTTTTAACAGAGTGGTTGAATTATGTTCATACAATCCAGCAAAAATATTCGGATGTACTGATAAGGGTATGTTATCAGTAGGAAAAGATGCTGATATTGTAATATATGATCCTAATAAGGAATTTACTATTTCAGTAGAAAATATGCATTCAGATTATGATCATACAATTTGGGAAGGAAAGAAATTAAATGGGTATCCAGTAAAGACTTTTGTCAGAGGTACATTAGTATATGATAATGGAGAATTTGTTGGAAAACCAGGTTTCGGACAATTTGTAAAAAGAAAAGCACATAAATAGAAAATAATACAGCACATACTTAAAAATGTGCTGAATCAAAATATAAATTTTAAATAGCGTCATGGGAAATATGAAACTTTATTGACAGGAGGTACGAATATGAGTAGTATTTCATACAAAGATATTAATTTAAGAGAGTGTGTATCAGCATGTTTGCTTTGCAATGATGCTCCGTGTAAAAAAGCCTGTTTGAATGGAGTTGAAACAGATAAAATTATACGTTCACTTCACTTTGAAAATAAGGATGGAGCAGTTAATAAGCTTCCAGATATATCTTTTTGTAATGATTGCAAAATTAAATATTGTGAAAAAGCATGTTTAAAAGATAAAATAAGTGAACCGGTAAAAATTCAATATATAATGAAAAATCTTTATGATGAATCTAAAATAGAAGAAAAGCAAGTTGACTTATCAATAGATTTTTGTGGTGTACATTGTGAGAATCCATTTTTTCTTTCATCGTCAGTAGTTGGAAGTAATTATGAAATGGTAGCAAAAGCATTTGATATGGGATGGGCAGGAGTCGCATTTAAAACTATAGGATTTTTTGTGCCAGATGAGGTATCCCCAAGATTTGCATCACTTACAAAAGAAAATGTTCCATTTATAGGTTTTAAGAATATTGAACAAATATCAGACCATAGCTTGGAAGAAAATATAGGTTTTTTAAAGAAGCTTAAAGAAAATTATCCTAAGAAAATAATAGTAGCGTCAATTATGGGAGAAAATGAAGAAGAGTGGACTAAACTAGCAAAAATCATGACAAATGCAGGAGCAGATATTATAGAATGCAATTTTTCATGTCCACAAATGGTTGGAGAAGGTTTGGGGTCGGATGTTGGACAAAATCCTGATTTAGTATCAATGTACACACGTGCAACAAGAAAAGGTACTCATTTACCGATTCTTGCCAAAATGACACCTAATATCGGAGATATGACAATACCAGCAAAAGCAGCTATGAAATCTGGAGCAACAGGAGTAGCAGCAATAAACACAATAAAGAGCATTATGAATATCGATCTTGAGAACTTTGGTTCAGAGCCAGATATTGAAGGCAAAACAAGTATTGGTGGATATTCAGGTAAAGCAATAAAGCCAATAGCTTTGAGATTTATTAATGAAATGAAAAAGTGTAATGAGCTAAAAGATACACCTATAAGTGGAATGGGAGGTATTGAAACATGGAGGGATGCAGCTGAGTTTATGACACTTGGATGTGAAAATTTGCAGGTTACGACTTCAGTTATGCAATATGGATATAGAATAATAGAAGATTTAATAGAAGGTACTAAGCTATACTTAAGTTCAAATGGTTATACTAGTATAAGGGAAATAGTAGGTAAGGCTTTAAATAATATTGTAACTGCAGATAAACTTAAAAGAGATAGTATATGTTATCCAAGATTTAATATGGAAAAATGTGTAGGATGTGGAAGGTGCTATTTATCTTGCTATGATGGTGGACATCAAGCAATAACAGTAGATAGAAAAACAAATAAACCAGTTCTTATAGTAGACAAATGTGTAGGATGCCATTTATGTATAACAGTATGCCCAGTACAAGCGGTAAATCCAGGCAAGAGAGTCCATAAGAATAATAAAAAGACAGGATAAAAAAATATTAATAAATATAAAGTTAGAGATATGGCACTATGTTATATAAATCAGAGTTCCATATCTCTTTATTTGTGATTAATAAATATTATTAATTTATTTTTCATAATTCTAAAAGTTTTTCAGCAATATCAAGGGATGTCATAAAAATATCAACATATCCACTTTTTAAGGCAGCTTTTGTTGCCTCAACTTTTTCGTTGCCTATGGAAACTGCAATTGTTGTGGTATTCTCAAGTTCATTAAGGGAGATTCCAATAGAACGTGAGTTTAAGTCTGTATCTATAATTTTACCATATTTTGAAATATAAGACGTACAAACTGAGGCACAAGCATTGTGTTTTGTAAGTGAAGTTACATCATTTATTGAAAAAGCACCTCCAAGATAGGACGTTGATAATGTATTTATTTCACCAATACCAATTAGTGCTATATTGCAAGATCTTCCTCTATCAAGTATTTGGGAAATTGAGGGTTCTTTTTTCATAAGATTACAGGTTTCTTTGTTTTGAAATAATATAGGAGCATTTAAAAGGCAGTAATCTCCACCAGTTTTTCTCGCAAAGTTCTCAGCGATTACATTTGCATGCCAAGTATGACCTTTTGTTCCCATATTTCCAACTAAGGGTACAAACATTAATCCTTCTCTTGTAAGTTTATGTGCGAAATTAGAAATAGATGCTATGGTACGTCCGCTCATTACTCCTATTGTAGCGTTATCTGTAAAATATTTATCAAGTTGCAAAGCACAACACTCTCCAAGCTTTTCTATTCCTTCAGTGATATTTTTATATGGAAAATTAAATACAAAAACCTCTTTTAAAGAATACCTATTTATAAGTTTTTCTTCTAAGTCAAATTCATGGGAATAGGGATTATTAATTGTAAATTCTACAATATGATTTTTTTTTGCATAGTTGAGCATTCGGCATACTTGTGGCTTAGATATGCCTAACACAAGAGAAATATCTTTTTGGCTCATATTATCTTCATAAAATAACTTGCATATTTTAATCACTAGCCTATCATTATCATATATTGCCATTATAACTCTCCTTTTAAATTTAATTTTATATGTTACAAGTGAAATATATTTCAATAATAGAAATTTATTCTATTTATATATTATCATAATATTATAGAAATTAAAAAAGAAAGGAATGAAATAATATGCAGAATAAAAAATATGGAGAGTTCGGAGGACAATATGTTTCTGAATCTCTTATGAATACACTAAATGAGCTAGAAAAGGCTTATAATCAAGCAATAAATGATGAGAACTTTTGGAATGAATATAATTATTACATGAAAGAATATGTTGGAAGAGAAAATCCGCTTTATCTAGCAGCAAAATTAAGTAAAAAATATGGTCCTAAGATATATTTGAAAAGAGAAGATTTAAATCATACAGGTGCTCATAAAATAAATAATGTTATCGGACAGATTTTACTTGCTAAACGTATGGGCAAGAAAAAAGTAATTGCAGAAACAGGAGCTGGTCAGCATGGTGTTGCTACAGCAACTGGTGCAGCACTTTTTGATATGGAATGTAAGGTTTTTATGGGAACAGAAGATATTGAAAGACAAAAACTCAATGTTTTAAGAATGGAAATGCTTGGAGCAAAGGTTGTACCTGTAACATCTGGAAGTAACACATTAAAGGATGCAACAAATGAAGCTATAAGGACATGGTCAAAGGAAGCAGAAGATACTTTTTATGTTTTAGGGTCAGCATTGGGACCAGAGCCATATCCAGAAATAGTTAAGAATTTTCAAAGCATAATAAGCAAGGAAGCAAAAAAACAGATTTTAGAGAAAGAGGGGAGGTTGCCATCAGCAGTTGTAGCATGCTGTGGTGGAGGATCAAATTCAATTGGAATGTTTGCAGAATTTATTGATGATAAAAAGGTTGAATTATATGGAGTAGAAGCAGCTGGTAAAGGAATAGAAACTGGAGAACATGCAGCAGCCTTTTCAGAGAAAAGACCTGGTGTATTACACGGAATGAGATCATATCTTCTTCAGAATGAAGATGGAAATATTAAGCTTGCTTATTCTATTTCTGCAGGTCTTGATTATCCTGGAATTGGTCCTGAACATGCTTATTTAGGAAGTATTGGACGTGTAAAATATGATAGTGTTACTGATAATGAAGCAATGGAAGCACTTTTAGAATTGTGCAAAATGGAAGGTATAATACCTGCAATTGAAAGTGCTCATGCTCTTGCATATCTCCCTAAGCTTTGTAAAAAACTTAAAAAAGATGACATTGTAATAGTGTGTTTATCTGGACGTGGTGATAAAGATGTTACTACAATTGCACAATATATAGAAGAGAGAGGTGGTTTTAATGAATAGAATTGAAAAAAAACTAAAAGATCTTCAAAATAACAATAAGAAAGCTTTTATTACGTATATGACAGCAGGGCTTCCTGATATGAAAAAAAGTGGAGAAATAATAAAGGCACAGTCAGAAGCTGGAGTTGATATTATTGAACTTGGGATACCATTTTCAGATCCAATTGCTGATGGTCCTGTAATTCAAGATGCTTCATATCGATCTATACAAAAGGGGACAAACCTTAAAAAGATATTTGAGCTTGTAAAGGAAGTTCGAGAGGAATGTGAAATACCAATTATATTTATGCTTTATTATAATACAGTATTGTATTATGGTGTTGAAAATTTTGTGAAAAAGTGTATTGAATGTAGTGTTGATGGAATAATAATTCCAGATCTTCCATTTGAAGAAACCTTTGAAATAAGAGAATTTTTAAATAAAGATGAAGATGCACCATTTTTAATTCCACTTGTCTCACCTGTATCAAAGGATAGAATTCCAATGCTTGTTGAAGATCAGAAAGGTTTTGTCTACTGTGTTTCTTCAATGGGTGTTACAGGACAGAATGGAGAGTTTCATAAAGATGTTAAAAATTATTTGAATGTGGTCAAAAATTCATCTAAAATACCTGTAATGATGGGCTTTGGAATAAAGAATCCTGAAGATATAGAACCATATAAAGATGTTATTGATGGATGCATTGTAGGTTCACACTTTATAGAAATTATGAACAAAAGCAATTATGATATAAATGAAATAAAAGAGTATATAAGTACATTTAAATTAAAACTAAATAAATAGCAGTATTATTACTATATATTAAAAGGAATATCTAATTAAATTTTTAATAAGATATTCCTAAAATTTATTTTAATAAAAAATCAATAAGAGTATCCGCAGCAATAGAAAGGGTAGAGTTTTTTTTATATATAATTCCTATATTTCTTGGTTCAATGGTAGTTTCAATTGGAATTTCCACAAGAATTTTATTTTTAAGTTCATAAGCAAGAAATTCTTTTAATGTAGAAGTTATTCCAAGGTTATTTATTGCACATTCAATTAAAAAATCCATATTACTTGCTTCAATATCTGGAACTATATCTATATTGTTAGAAGCAAAGTAATCATCTATATATTGTCGTGTGGCATTAGGATTTTCAAGAAGCATAAATGAACCTTTGGTAAAAACATCATTTATATCACTTAAATTCAAATTATTAAGATAAGTATTGCTTGCCACAAAGATATCATGAATAGTCTTGACTTTGATAAAACCTATGTCAGCTTCTACTGGTGCAGTACCAATAATTCCAAGATCAAGTTTTTCTTCTCTTACAAGCTTTATTGTATCTAATGTAGGTTTATTTACAATTTTAATTTTAAAGTTAGGATATTGACTTATAAAGTCTCTGAAGCGTGGAAGAAAAAAATGTTTTCCTATAGTTGTACTTACACCTAAATTAATTTTTCCTATTTCTTTGTTTTTTAATTTTTTTATGTAATTTTCACCAATGCTCATATGATTAAAAGCCGTTTCAATATGTTCATATAATATATTTCCTTCAGGAGTTAGAGAAACTCCTTTAGAATTACGAGAAAAAAGTTGTATATTAAGGTGCTTTTCTAATGTTTTTATAGATTTGCTTACAGCTGGCTGAGATACAAACAATATATCTGCAGCATGAGATATATTTTGACATTTAGCAACTGTTAAGAATACTTTATACAAGTTTAAATCAATAATCATATTTATAAATCTCCATTTTAAATAGAATATATTTACATTATACAATACTACAGAAAATAATCAGTATTTTAATTATTAAAATACTGACTATTTATAAAATTAAAATGATATAACTTATAGTTATAGTATTTATAAATAATATATATTTCTTTTATATTAAATTCAAT
>OGTS01000027.1_pt1 | contig 123996 bp, 112 predicted proteins | sample 1574681 | NCBI WGS metagenome assembly OGTS01 (sample SAMN03295829, study PRJEB24534) | human gut metagenome | isolation source: fecal sample 4 from infant 4 | host: Homo sapiens | place: USA: Pittsburgh, PA | collected 2014-07 | reverse complement strand
TAACAGCTATATCAGTATATTATTATTTTTTTCTATTGTCAAATATTTTTTTATTTGTTTATTTTATTAGATTTCTGCTATTGCTTCGATTTCTAATAATCCATTTTTTGGAAGTTTTCCAACTTCTACGCAGCTTCTTGCTGGTTTGTGATCTCCAAAAAATTCTGCATAAGCTTCGTTTACTGCTGCAAAGTCGTTTACGTCATCTAAGAAAATATTTACTTTTACTATTTTTTCTACTGATGAGCCACCTGCTTCTACGATAGCTTTTACATTTTCTAATGATTGTCTTGTTGCTTTTTTAACGTCATCTGAAATTAATTCACCTGTTTCTGGAACTAATGGTAGTTGTCCTGATGAATATACAAATCCGTTTGATACTATTCCTTGTGAATATGCTCCTACTGCACCTGGTGCATTTTTTGTTTCAATTATTTTCATAATTTCCTCCTATTTAAGTAAACGTTATTCATTATAAACATACTTTTTTTCTATTTTTATTCAACTGCAATAAAAAAAATCTCAAAATTTAATTTGAGATTAATTTATTTTATATTGTTCTTTAATTATTTGTAAGTTTGTTGATAATTCGTCGCTAAGGTCGTCATAGCTTTCTAAATTTTCTATATCTTCTTTGGCTTTGTTGATATTATTTAGTGATAAATTTATTTGCAACCTATTGTAGATCATTCTTGGATCTTCTGGGTATTTTTTTAATCCTTGATTTATTATTTCTATTGCATCTATTGGTTTTTCTATTGCGTATAAGCTTATTGAGTAATCGTTATAAAGCTCTCTAAATTCTCCGCCTTTTTCTAGGGAATTTTCAAAGGCTAGGATGGAATTTTCGTATTGTCCTACATTTTGATAGGCTACTCCTAAATAATAATAAGCGTCTGCTCTTTTTGTTTTTGATAGAAGCCTTGTTAGAATTTGTATTGCTCTGTCAAAGTTTCCTTTTCCAATATAGTAAAGTCCTTCTTCGATTTCTGCATTATCAAAAATCATTTTGATTTTATCTCTTATTTCGTTTTGGGCTTCTATGTCTTTTGTTCTTTGTAGAGCATTTTCATAATAGGATCTTGCTTTTATATATTCTCCAAGATTTGCGTATATATTTCCTAATTCATAATATGAAAGTGGAAAATCTTCGTCTTGGCTTATTATATCTTGCAAAATTCTAAGGGATTCTTTGATAAATTCGTCCTTATATTCTGTATCTTCGTAGGCTTTTGGCCACAAAATTCTTGCATAATTATAGGCGTTATATTTATCAAAAGGATTTATTATATAGGCTCCTCTCAATAAAAGCAAGGATTTTTCTGTTTTGTTTTCCAAATTTTTTAGGGCCTTTTGTGTGGCGTAGGCTCCTATATTTTTTATATAATTTTCTATTATTTTTATATAGGTATCTTTGTATTTAAAATCCTTATCTATGGCAAGGTTCATTATTAATCCATCTAAAATAATATCTAGATTTATTTTATTTTCAAATTCTCCATTTATTACATTTTCTGATAAGTCTTCTGTGTAAAGAGCTAGTGGAGTTTTGTTTAATAAATCGTATGATGATTCTTTTTTTAGGTCAATATATCCAAGCTTATCTGTAAAATTCAAAAAATATTGGTCAATTTTTGCCATCTTATCCTCTCATAAATTTTCTTTGTCTGTAGGAATGATTTGATAATGTTTTGAATAAATGTCCTTTAAATAATAAAGATATTGTATCCCATAGGGCAAGCAATATTACATATATAAATTCATTTGCAAATGCTGATGTGTTTACTACAATCTTATTTATCAAAAATGAATCTATCAAAATAAATATTAGGGCATAAATTCCCCAAACAAAAAAATTGTTTTTTACAAAATTAAACGAGTCTATAAGTATACTAAATCCATAAACGCTATCTATATAGACAAGCTCTATTACAGCTGACGTGAATAATTTAAATACAATTTTAAGCAAATTAGAAATTGCAGGATCAAGTCCGCTCAATAAATTATCAAATATAAGCTCAATTATATAAATTGAAAACATTGCTGCCATTATTAAATAGAAAAAATTCGATATGGAATTTTCTATAGATTTTTTGCCTGTATTATTGTAAAGAACAATTGATCTTAAAGCTTGGGCAACAAAACACAAAATTAATATTTCTATAAAATAATTTATTAATGATGATAGGTATGAAGAGTTTAAAATTGATAAACCCTTCATGCCTTCAAATATCGACCTAACTACCAAAGATATGAAAAGAATATAGGATTTTTTTATTTTTTTTACACTTTCTGAAAATGCGTATTTAGAACATTCTAAAAAATCTATAATTCTTTCACTCATTACATTTGTTCCACTGTTTTGATTCCTAATATTCCTAAACCATTTTTAATTACTATTGATGTAGCTTTAGTTAGGGCAAGTCTTTCTTCTTTTAATTTTTCATCATCTACCAAGATTTGTGTAGAATTGTAAAATTTATTGAATTTTTGAGCAACTTCCATTACTTTTCTTGCAACTACTGATGGTTCAAGTCTATTTTTAGCAAGTACTATTGCATCTTGGAAACTTTCTAGTGCTTTAATCAAGCTGTATTCTTCATCTGTATTTAATTTTTCAAAATTAATTTGTCCAAATTCTTCTTTTCCAGCTTTTCTTAATACAGATTTTGCTCTTGCGTAAGTGTAGTGTACGTATGGGCCTGTTTCTCCTTCGAAGTTTAATAATTCATCCCAATCAAACACATAATCTTTGATTCTTGAATTGTATAATTCTTGGAATTTAACTGCACCAATACCTACAATTTTTGCTGCCTCATCTAGATTTTCAATTTGATTATCTCTATCTTTCATTATTGAATATGTTTTTTCGATTGTTTTATTTAAAACATCTTCTAAGAAAACAACGTGACCTTTTCTTGTTGAAAGAACTTGGTCTTTTAGTGAAACCATACCAAATTGTACGTGTAAAACTTCTTCGCTTACATCTTCGTGTCCCATTAAGTATAAAATTTTCTTTAATTGTTGGAAATGTAATTTTTGTTGGCTTCCTACAATATATATATTTTTATCTAGTCCGTAAGTTCTATGTCTATAAAGTGCTGTAGCAACATCTCTTGTAATATATGCTGATGAACCATTTGATTTGATTAACATTGATGGTGGCAAATTAAATTCACTCAAATCTACAATGTAAGCTCCATCAGATTCTACCAAAAGATTTTTTTCTTTTAATTCTTCAAGGGCTGCTGGCATCCATTGTGAATGGTAACTTTCTCCGTGATAATTATCATATTTTATATCAAGCATTCCATAAACTCTATCAAATTCTCTCAAAGATAAGTCTTTAAACCATTGCCATAATCTCATAGCTTCTTCTTCGCCATCTTCAAGATTTTTAAATTCTTCTCTAGCTTTTTCTTGATATTCTTCGTTATCTTCTTCTTCTTTTGTATATCTAACATATAAATTTAAAAGCTCATTGATAGGGTCTTTATCGATTGCTTCTTTATCTCCCCAAAGTTTGTAAGCTGCAATCATTACACCAAATTGTGTACCATAATCTCCAATATAGTTTGAAGCTGTTACATTGTATCCAAGATATTCATAAATATTTCTAATAACATCTCCAATTACTGTTGATCTAATGTGACCAATGTGGAAAGGCTTAGCAATATTTACAGATGAGAACTCAACAAGTTCGTTGATTCCCTTACCCATATCACTTTTACCATAATCGTCTTCTTTTTCTATAACTTCATTAATTACATCATTTGTTACTTTTTGTCTATCTAGATAAAAGTTTACATAAGCATTTTCATTTACAATTTTTTCAACGCCATCAATTTCCAAACTACTTGCAACTTCTTCTGCAATAAGTTTAGGATTTTTTCTCATAGTTTTTGCCAATGTAAAGCAAGGAAAAGCAAAATCTCCCATATTTTCTTGAGGTGGAATTTCAATTAAATCATAAATTTCTTTGTAACCCAACCCTAGTTCTTTCTCTTCTAATTTTTTAGCTATAATTTCTTTAAAATCTTTCATATTTCCTCCAAATCTTATTTGAATTTTACAATTGTTACTCCGTATCCACCTTCTTTTTCATTTCCAGGTCTATAGGAGTCGATCATCTTATTATTTTTTAAATAATCATTTATACCATTTCTCAAAGCACCAGTTCCCTTGCCGTGGATTATTTTTGCTTGGTCAAGCCCTGAGAGCATAGCATCATCTAGGTATTTGTCAAAATTTCTCAAAGCCTCGTCATATCTTTGACCTCTCAAATCAAGAGTTGGAGAAATGTGCATGGCTTTTTTTGCCTTATAAATTCTGTTAGTATTCTCTTTAGTCTTATTATTTGACTTTATTTTGGTAACATTTTTAATATTGGAATCCATTTTCAAAATACCCATTTGTACTTTTATATTACCCTTTTCGTCGGGATTTTCAATTACTTGAGCCTTTTCATTTAATCCTTCAATTAAAACTACATCTCCAACTTTTAAATTTTGTGGAGCGTTTTTGCTTATTTTTTCTTTAAATACTTCTTCTTGCCTGTCAATTTTTGAATCTTTATATTTATTTCTAATATCATTTAAAGACCTATCAATATCAGAAGTATTTGCATTTTTTGATTTTTTTGCAATTTTTAGCATATCTTGGCTTGCTTTATTTGCTTCTTCCAAAATTTTATTTGCCTTATTCTCTGCCTTTTCTATAATTTCTTTTTCTTGTTTTTTAATATTTTCAGACAAAGCTAAAAGATCATTTCTTGCTTTTTTGATTTTTTTCTTGTAATCTTCTATCTCTTGATTTTTAATTTCCATTTCTTTTTTATTTTGATCAATCTGTTCAAGAATTGTATTGAAATTTTTATTATCATCTGAAAGAATTGATTTTGCATTTGCTAATATTTTTTTATCTAAGCCAAGTCTTTTTGAAATTTCAAAAGCATTTGATTTTCCTGGAGTTCCTATAATTAATTTGTAGGTTGGCGATAAGCTTTCAACATCAAACTCCACGCTTGCATTCATTACTCCTTCTTTTTCCAAAGCATAATATTTTAACTCAGAATAATGAGTTGTTGCAAAAGTCATTACATTTTTATTTTTCAAAAATTCCAAAATAGAAATTGCAAGGGCAGCTCCTTCTGTTGGATCTGTACCACTTCCAACTTCATCTAATAAAACCAAAGAATTTTCGCTGACATTTTCTGTGATTTTTACAATATTTGTTAAAGATGCCGAAAAAGTTGAAAGGCTCATCTCAATTGATTGGGTATCGCCAATATCCAAAAATATATCATCAAAAACATTTACCACACTATCTTCATCACATGGAATATAAAAACCTGCTTGGGCCATCAAGGAAACAAGGCCTACAGTTTTAAGTGATACAGTTTTTCCTCCTGTATTTGGTCCTGTAATTATTAATGTCTTGTATCCATCTCCAATTTTTACATCTATCGGAACAACATTTCCTTTTAAAAGTGGATGACGGGCATTTTTTAAATTAATTATTTTTTTGTCGGTAAGTTTTGGCATGGTGTATTCGTGTGCCAAAAAATATTTTACCTTTGCTTGTAAGAAATCTATTCTTTGAATTAATTTTTGGTTTTCTAAAATTTCTTGGTCAAAGCCTTCTACAAATCTTGAAAGCCTATCTAAGATTCTTCTAATCTCATCACTTTCTTCAATTTGCAAATTTGAAAGGTCATTGTTTAATTCTACAATGGCATTTGGTTCAATAAAAAGTGTATTTCCTGATTGGGATCTGTCGTGGATTATTCCATTTAAAACTGCTTTTTTATTTGTTTTTACTGGAAGAACATATCTTCCGTCCCTAATTGAAACAACCTTATCTTGGAGAGATTCGTCAAATTTTGGAGATGAAATATAAAAGGACAATTTATTTTTAATTTCAGCTTCTTTTTTGCCCATTTTTTTTCTAATAGACCTTAAATTTGCTGACGCATTATCTGCTATTTCATCTTCTGAAATAATTGACCTTTCGATTTCATCTTTTATAAAATCATTTACTGAAATCCTATCAAACAAATCTTTTATGTAAGGATTTTCAATATTTTCTCCATATTCCTTTAAATAATTGCTTACCCTAAGTAAGTCCAAAACTTTTAAAAGCTCAAAGGGTTCTAGTATTCCTTTTTTTCTTACATAACCAATAATTTCTTTTAAATCGAAAAGTCCAAAAATATCAATATTTCCATTTTCTACAATGACATCTTCCATGGCTTTGGTTTTATCAAGTTCATCTTTTATTTCTTTTAAATTATTTTTAGGTTTTATTTTTGAAATTTCTTTTTTAACAAGTTCACTTCTTGCATAAGTTTGGAGTTTTTCAAGAATTTTTCCAAACTCCAAAACTTCTAAGGTTTTTTCCTGCATTAAATAACACCCCTGTCATATCCAAGATTGTTAATCTTATTTTTTCTTATACTTTTTAAATCTTCATCATCTCTTACAAGATACAATAAAGATACTGATTTTTCAATTTTTTTAAGGTCAATGTTGGCACTTTCATTGGAATAAATTCTAGAAAGACCATCCATTCTTTTTATATCAAAAAGATTTCCGTCTTCATCTTTTATTTTTGAATCTGAAAATTTACAAGATTCACAGCCAATAAGTCCACATTTTTTTATGGCAGAAAATGGACAATGACGCATATTCATAAGTTCAATTAGACCGTATGCCAAAATTTCTGTAGGGTATCTTCTTGAATTTTTGTTTATATTTTCAAAAGAATTTTCAACTGAAGATGAAATCATTGAAGAAAAATTACTGTAAAAATCAAAAGCATAGGAATTAAAAACATTTAAGTATCTACCGATCCTGATTTCAAATCCATTTTTTATAAGTTCATCTTTTAGGACAAAATCTTTATAATTATTAAAAACTACTCCCTTAAATTTCTTTTCTTTCAAAAAAGAAATAAAATCAAAATCATATTTTTTATCAGCATCAAAAATAAAGAAAATGTTTAGTCCATCAAACTTTTTGTCGTATTTTCTCAAATAAATATTGTCAAAATCTTTTAATAAGGAAATATCTATGTCATTTGACAAAAGTTCAATGTTTTTTTCTCTTTTAAAATTCTTTTTATCTTTTAGTTTTCTTTTTTCAATTTTAACCGGATTATTTTTGTAAATGGCAAGTCTTTTTTCATTTAAAATTTCTATCGCTTTTCTTCTCATGGAATTTATATCTTTTTTTCTTAAAAATATATTTGAATCGATATTTATTTCAACTTCATTAGCCTTATAAATTGTATTTCCAAGTTTTGTAAGATTTTCTGAAATATCTTTTTTTGTCAAGGAAATATTTTTTCCTTCTTCAACCAAATTTTCTCCTTCATAAGAAATTTTTGTGTCTTTATATTTGAGGGTAATTTTTGGATTTTGTCCAATTTTTGCTTCAAATTTTATGTCCAAAGGCAAATTTTTATAAAAATTTAGACCTTGGTCCAAATTGTCTCTTAATATTTTTGAAGAAAGAAGATAAATTTTAGAACCTAATTTTGCATCTTTAAAATCTTTTAATTCCAATTCTTGATTTTTTTTCAAATCCTCTGTCAAGGTCAAGGGAAGTTTTCTATTTTTTTCAGTTGTAACTTGAAGAATTGATTCTTTTATCAAATTTGAATTTGATTTGAAAAATCTCTTATCATTTTTTTCATAAACTTCGCCAATTTGTCTGTGTTTATTTTCATTTTCAAGAGCAAGATAGGAAGATTTTTGACCAAAAATAAATCCATTTGTGTATGACCTATTTGAAATATCTCTTAATTGGTCTTTATCATAAGAGTTTTTATCTAACTTTTGCCTATAATTTTTGACAGTATTATAAACGTACTCATCAGTTTTCATTCGCCCTTCAATTTTTAAGGAATCAACTCCAGCCTTTATCAAATCATCTGTAAAATCTATGGTTGATAAATCTTTCATTGAAAGATAGTAATCTTCTCCCAAAACTTTTCCGTCATTTATAAGCTGATATTTTTTTCTACAAATTCCTGCACACCTACCCCTGTTTGCAGATCTTTTTCCAAGATATGATGACATCAAACATTCTCCAGAAAAAGAAACGCAAAGAGATCCATGAACAAAAACTTCTTTATCAATATCTAGTTTGCAAATTTTTTCTATCTCATCAATTTCTGTTTCTCTTGCAACGACCACTCTGTCAAAACCAAGTTTTTTTGCTGTAAGTGCCCCCTCATAATCTTTTATCGCCATCTGGGTTGAAGCGTGAAATTCTAATTTGTGCTTTGCATTTTCATTTATATATTTAACCAAAGAATAAAGACCAATGTCTTGGATCAAAATCGCATCAGCTCCGTATTCAAAAAGTTTTTCAATATAAAAAATCGCCTTATCAATTTCTTCATCTTTAATCAAGGTATTTATAGTTATAAAAACTTTCTTATCAAATAAATGAACATAATCAATTACTTCCTCAATATTTTCAAGCGAAAAATTTTTGGCGTAGGCTCTTGCCCCAAAATCGTCCAAGGCTAAATAAAAACTGCAAGCCCCTGCAGAAAGTCCAGCATAAAGCATGGACATCTTCCCAACAGGAGCTAATATTTCAACATTTCTCATTATAAATCTCTTTTCAAATCTTCATTTTCTTTTTGTAAATCTAAATTTTCTTCTTGCAAAGACATAAGATTTTCCCTTAATTTTTGAAGATTTTCATCCTTGGATTTATTTATTTTATTTTTTTTGTCAATTTCATCATTTAACCTATTGATTGTAGAATTTAATTCATCAATTTTTTTCATAGATTCCATAAAATCTTTTTTGGATTTTTCAAAGTCATCTTTTATAAGTTGATTTTCTTCTTCCAAATCCTCATAGGCTTCTTTTATTTTTGGATAATTTTCAATTGGTTCTTCGGCTTCTTTTCTTAAATTTTTGTGCTTAATTAAAAGTTTATACATTTCATCGGCAATATTTAAAGATGCCAAAACCAATTGGTTTTCACGAGTTAGCTTGTCATTGTCGATTTCTCTTATTTTTTTGTCGACATAAGCTGCTATTTGTTCAATTTGATTTTCATCTTGATCACTTATCAAAGTGTAGTCCATGCCAGCAATATTAACAACAATTTTATTATCTGCCACTTTTACTCCTAACTACGCAAGTTTATATTTTCCTTACTTAAATCTTCTAAAAATTTTTTTTCAATTTTTTCTACTTCTTGATCTTTTAAAGTTCCATTATTTTTTCCATAAGCTACCTTGTAAGAAATAGATTTTTGTCCATGATCAATTTGACTTCCAGTATAAATATCAAATATTTCGATATTACGAACAAGTCCTTTTGCCCTATCAATAATTATATCTTCAATTTTTTGACTTTCTACATTCCTGTCACAAGTAAATGAATAATCACGTAAAATTGATGGGAATTTTGAAAGAGCTTTATATTTTACTTGGTCAATTTTTTTATCCTTAATCATAGAAAGATCAATTTCAAGAGCCAAGGCTGGATTTTTAATTTTAAATTCTTCCATAACTTCATAGGAAATTTGTCCCATAATACCAATTTTTTCTCCATCAAGATAAATATTTGCACATCTTCCTGGGTGGAAAGTTTTGATATTTTCTTCAGTTTCAAATCTAAATCCATAAAAACCAGTTTTGCCCATAGCTTTAATAAAGAAATCTTTCAAATCATAAAAAGAATAATCTCCATAAAGACCCATAGTCAAATATTGTTTTTCTTCTGGAAGGTCAGCTCCATCTTTAATAAAGGCAGTTCCAATTTCGTAAAATCTCAAATCATTTTGTTTTTTGGAAATATTTTTATAAAAAGTATCTAGCATATTTGAAAGAAGGGTTGTTCTCATTACAGAATAATCTTCTCCCAAAGGATTAATTATTTTTATATAATCTCTTAATTTTGAATTTTCATCAACTAACAATTTATCATAATCTCTTGGAGAAATAAAAGAATAGGTTGTAATCTCTGAGAATTTTTGTCCAAATAAATTATTTTTCAATTCATCTTTCAATAATCTCATAGGAGTTTTTTCTCCTCTTTGTAAAGATGAATAGAGTGGCTTTGATTCAACTTTTCCCATTCCATAAAGTCTTGCAACTTCTTCAATTAAATCTGCTTCAATTGAAATATCCATTCTGAAATTTGGAATTGTAGCCTCTATCGTGTCTTCATTTATATCTTCAATATTAAATTCCAAAGATTTTAAATAAGAAATTGCCTCATCTTTTGAAAAATCTTTTCCAATTAAAGAATTTAATCTAGAGATTCTAAGTTTTACTTTATTTTCTGGACTTTCTTTTATTCCCTCATCAAAATTATCTTCTAAAACTTCTCCAATTCCAAGATCTGTTATAAGTTTCATCACTCTTTTTGATGCAAAGTCTGCATTTTCTACAGAAATTTCTTTTTCAAATCTTGATGATGCCTCGCTTCTTAAATTTAAAAATTTAGAAGATTTTCTAATATTATCAGAATCAAAATTTGCTGATTCAAGAAGGATAGTTTTTGTATTTTCTGTGATTTCGCTATCCATTGAGCCCATAATTCCTGCAAGACCAATTGCTTCTTTACCATCTGAAATTACCAAAACTTCTTCATTTAATTTTCTTTCTTCTCCGTCAAGAGTTTTAATTATTTCTCCCTCATTAGCATCTCTTACAATAATTTTCCTATCGTGTAAAGTTTCAAGATCGTAAGCGTGAAGGGGTTGACCTGTTTCAAGCATTACAAAATTTGTAATATCTACAACATTATTTACAGGTCTCATTCCAGCAAGCATCAAACAATTTTTAAGCCATTGAGGAGATTCGCCGATTTTTACATTTTTAATAATTCTTCCTGTAAATCTTTTACAATTTTTAGATTTTATTTCAATTCCATTAAAATAATCATCTTTTTTATCAGAAACTGTTGGATATTCTAATGATGGATAAGTGATTTTTTTATCAAAAGATGCAGCAGATTCTCTTGCCATTCCAATAATTGAAAGACAATCAGGTCTATTTGGGGTAATTTCATATTCAACTACTGGAGTATTTGAAAATAAAACTTCAACAGCAGGAGTTCCTGGTTCAAATTTTCCAGATAAAACTATAACTCCATCTTTTGATTTTTTTTCAATAACTGAATCATCATAACCAATTTCTTTGTATGATGTAAGCATGCCTTGGCTTATAATTCCAAAAAATTCGTGGTCATCAATTTTTTGTCCATTAATTTCTGATCCTGATCTAATTACTATAAGATAGTCGCCTTCTTTTGTATTTTTTGCAGAAGTTACTATAGTAATTTCTTCTCCAACATCAATTGTAAGAACAAATAATTTGTCAGCATTTGGATGTTTTTCTTGTTTTAAAACTTTTCCTACAACAAGGCCATCAAGTTTATCAGAAATAAAATTTACACTTTCAACGTGTGATCCTGTCTCTGATAATCTATCTGTAATTGTTTTTAAATCTTCGTCTAATTTTATATAATCATTTTGCCAAATTAAAGGTACTAACATAATCCCTCCTAGAATTGCTCAATAAATCTTTTATCATTATCAAATAGTAATCTAATATCATCTAGTCCGTACTTAACCATGGCAATTCTATCAACTCCAAGACCAAAGGCAAAACCAGTATATTTTTCACTATCTATTCCACAATTTTCTAATACATTTGGATGAACCATTCCTCCACCCAAAAGTTCCATTGACCAACCTGTATTTGAACAAGCAGGACATCCCTTGCCACCACAAATCGGACAAGTTACATCAACTTCTAAAGATGGTTCTGTAAATGGAAAATGATGAGGACGATAACGCATTTTCATTTCATCGCCAAACATTTCTTTTATAAAAGTTTCAAGAGTTGCTTTTAAATTTGCAAGTGATACATTCTCATCAACAACTAAACATTCCAATTGATGAAACATTGGAGAGTGAGTTGCATCTACTTCATCATTTCTAAAAACTCTTCCAGCTGAAACCATTTTTATTGGAAGTTTCCCTTCATTCATCACACGAATTTGCATACTTGATGTGTGAGGACGAAGAAGAGTATTTTCATTTATATAAAAAGTATCAGAAAGTGATCTTGATGGGTGATTTTTTGGAGAATTTAAATCATCAAAAACATTTTTCACCGTATCAATTTCTGGTCCTTCAACAACGTCAAAGCCCATATTTTGAAAAATTTCTTCAAGCTCTGCCATTGTTTGATTTATAACTGAAAAATGTCCGCTAGAATAAAGGTCAAAATTTGCAGTTACATCGATTTTTTCTTCTTTTATTTTTTTATAAAGAAGAATTTTTTTAATTTCTTCTTTTCTTTTTTCTAATTTTTCTTCAACTTCTTTTGATATTTCATTTATTAACTTACCAGCCATAGGTTTTTCTTCGTTAGGTAATTTTGAAATATTTTTCTTTAGTGAAGTTATTTCTCCTTTTTTTCCTAAATATTTAACTCTTAATTCTTCCAGATTTTTTAATCCATCTGTACTTTCAATAGCCTTTTTTGCATCTTTGACTAAGGCTTGTAATTGTTCTTTCATTTTTTCTCCTTTAATTTTTGGTACAAAAAAACTGCCCTGTAAAAGGACAGACTTATCTGCGGTACCACCTAATTTGATTGTAATAATCCACTCAATAATTATAACGCATTACCGTCTCAACTACTTAATTCGTATCAAAGCTAGGCGGGGAATTACTATACCGTTACAAGGTGGCCTTTCATCATCTACCACTTGCTTTGCTTGGATAGTATAGCTTTTATCCGCTTTGGCTAAAATTATTCATCAATATTGATGCAGCAATTGCCGCATTTAATGATTCGATTTTTCCATCCATTTTTATGGATACAAAATCATTTGATAAATCTTTTAAAGATTTACTAATTCCATTAGCCTCGTTTCCTATTGCTAATATTATTTTATCACAAGATTTGTAATAATCTACTGATTTTCCATTCATATCTGCCAAAATCAGTTTGTAATTTTTATCTAACAATTTTTTTAAATCATTTATTTCAAATTCGATAAAATTTAACCTAAATAGAGAACCCATACTTGCTCTAATTGTTTTTTCGTTGTATATATCTACACAAGAATTTAATAAAATTATATCCTTAAAAGAAAATGCCTCGGCACTTCTTATAATCGTGCCAAGATTTCCTGGATCTTGTATATGGTCTAAAAGTAAAATTTTATCAGAAGAAATTTCTTTTTGATTTTTTATTTTCAAACAAGCTGAAACACCTTCAGGATTTTCAAGCAAAGATAGCTTATCAAATAATTTATTTGAAAAAACTATCTTTTTAAAATTAGTTTCATAATCTTTCATATCTTCATTTACAAAAACAAATTCGCATTCAAAATCTTTTGGAATTTGCTCTACAATTTTTATTGATTCGACTATGAAAGAATTAAACTTTTTCCTGTATTTCTTCTTTTTTAATTTATTTAAATACTTATATTTTTCGTTAGATTCTGATTTTATTATCATTAAGCTGCTTGGTTAGCTAATTCTACTAATTTTGTAAATTCTTCTGGATTTGATACAGCAATTTCTGCAAGCATTTTTCTATTAATATCTATATTTGCTTTTTTAAGATTTCCCATTAATTTAGAATAGCTTGTTCCATTTGCTCTTGCTGCTGCATTTATTCTTGCAATCCATAATTTTCTAAAATCTCTTTTTCTTCTTTTTCTTCCAATGAATGCATATTGTAAAGATTTCATTACTGCTTGGTTTGCAGTTTTGAAAAGTAATGATTTTGAACCGTAGTAACCTTTAGCTTGTTTAAGAACTTTTTTATGTCTTTTTTTAGCGTTTAATGCTCTTTTTACTCTTGCCATTGTTTCCTCCTATTAGATATTTAATAATCTTTTGATATTTTTTGTATCGCCTTTAGATGCCATTGTAGATTTTCTTAATCTTCTTTTTCTTGCTGGTGTTTTTTTAGCTGTAAGGTGTCCCTTGTAAGCTTTGTGTCTTTTTATTTTTCCACTGCCTGTAACTTTAAATCTTTTTGCAGCTGCTCTTTTTGTTTTGATTTTATTCTTAGCCATATTTGCCTCCTATTTTTCTTCTGTCTTTGGTGAAATGAATAGTACAAGTGATCTTCCTTCCATTGCTGGTTTCTTATCAACTTGTGCACAATCTCCAACAAATTCCATAAATTTATCTAATACATCATAGCCTAAGTTTTTATGACCCAATTCTCTACCTTTAAATCTTAATGAGACTTTTACCTTGTCTCCGTTATTAAGAAATTTCTTTGTTTGATTAGCCTTGGTTGCTAGGTCATGATCTTCGATATTTAAGCTAAATCTTGTTTCTTTTGTTTGAGTTGTTTTTTGTTTTTTCTTATTTTCTTTAGCTTTTTTCTCTTGGTCGTATTTAAACTTCCCATAATCCATAATTCTTGCAACTGGTGGCTTAGCATTTGGTGACATTAATACTAGATCCAATTGTTTATCATAAGCAATATCCAAAGCTTCATCTTTTGATACAACTCCAATTTGTGATCCGTCTTCGTCTATAAGTCTAAGCTTATTGTCTCTAATTTCGTCATTAATTTTTAAATCTTTTATAATGTTACCTCCAAAATATTCAAATAAAAAAATGGGCACTCAAAGTACCCATTAAAATACAAAATATAATTAGAAAAATTTTCTAACAAGAGATTGTAACCTGAAAACATTGTGTCGGCAGGTGAGTTGTGGGTACTTCTTTAACTCTCTTTTGTTATGATACAAGAATTTATATTTTTTGTCAAATATTTTTATTTGAAAATTTAATTTTAAAATCAAATTTTTTTAAATGAAAATTTAAAATTATTAAGCTCTTTCATTTAAAATTCTTGCCATTTCAACTCCTGATGCTGAAGCTTGTGATAGGGAATGTGTTACTCCTGATCCATCGCCTAAACAAAATAGATTTTTTTGACTTGTTTCAAATTCTTCATTAACTTCTACAACTGAATTATAAAATTTAACTTCTATTCCATATAAAAGTGTATCGTCGTTTGCCATTCCCGGAGCAATTTTATCAAGAGCATAAATCATTTCTATTATGTCATCTAATTGTCTTTTTGGCATAACTAATGACAAATCTCCAGCTGTTGCATTTAAGGTTGGTCTTAGGAAAGATTTTTTCATTCTTCTTTCTGATGATCTTCTTCCCTTTACAAGATCTCCAAATCTTTGCATCAATACTCCGCCACCGAGCATATTTGAAACTCTTGCTATTGATTCGCCATATTCATTTGAATCTTTAAATGGTTCTGTAAATTTATTTGTAACCAAAAGGGCAAAATTTGTATTTTCTGTTCTAAGTTCTGGGTTCGCATAAGAGTGACCGTTCACAGTCATAATTCCATTTGTATTTTCAGTTACAACTTCTCCGTATGGATTCATACAAAATGTTCTTACTAGATCGTTATATTGTTTTGTTTGATAAACAATTTTTGCTTCATAAACTTTGTCTGTGATGTGTTTGAAAATTTCTGCTGGAACTTCTACACGAACTCCAATATCAACCCTATTTTTTTTCATTTCTACATCAAATTCTTGGCAAGTATCTGAAATCCATTTTGAACCAGATCTTCCAGCAGCAAGAACTAAATATTTACATTTTATTATTTCATTTTTGTCAGTTTTTACAAAATAATATCCATCTTCAAAATCTACACTTATAACTTTTGTCATAAATTCAAAATCTACAGTATCTTTTACATAATCGTATATTTTTTGTAAAATTTCTCTGTTTCTTTCTGTACCAAAATGACGAACTTTTGCTGTTAATAAATGCAAATCATTTTTTAGACATTCACTTTTTAATCCTGTATATTCTGTTGAATAAAGTGTAGCATCTCCCTTATCAAAATCCATAAGAACAGAATCTACATATTCCATTAATTTAAGAGCCTTATCTTCTCCAATATAATTATGTAAATCTCCACCAAAATTGGTTGTTATATTATATTTTCCGTCTGATAAAGTTCCTGCTCCTCCAAATCCATACATTATATTGCAAGGATTGCATCCTATACAAGAATCAACTTTTCCTTCTGATATAGGACATTTTCTAGCTTTAACTTTTCTTCCTGCATCTATTACACAAACTTTTTTATCTGAATTTAATTTAGTAAATTCGTAGGCCATAAAAGATCCGCTAGCGCCGCTGCCTACTACAACAACATCATATTCTTTCATAATATTCCTTTCTTGTTTCGCATACATAGTTATTATAGCATTTTAAAATAAAAAAACGAAATGATTTTGTTTTTATATTTTAAACTTCTATACTTTTGCAAACAAATTTAATATAATGATATTAATTAAAGCAGAAAGGTAGGTGAGTTTTTTGAAAGAAAATAAAAAAAATTTAATTTTTGCAACGATTATTTTTATTTTATCTATAATAATAGCAATTATTTTTTATGATAGACTTCCGGTAAGAATTCCAATTCATTATGATTTGTATGCAGATTCTAATTTTTATACAAATAAAATTAATGCTTTGTTGTTTGTAATTACTTTTATGATTTTGCTTTATCTAGCGCTTTTTCTTATCATTAGCCTTGATCCAAAATCTGACAAACATGATAAAAATTATAAGCACATTTTTTTATTATTTATACCAATTTTAAATTTTCTTATCATAAGTTTGACTGTTTGGAAAACTTTTAATGATAATATTGATGTTGGCAGAATTTTACTTGGACTTTTTTCTTTGCTTGTAGCAATTAGCGGAATTTTTATGCCAAAAATAAAAAGAAATTATACAATGGGATTTAGGACATCTTGGGCTATGGAAGATGATTTAGTGTGGAAAAAAACTCAAAAGTTTGCAGGGATTTTATTTTTCTTTAGCGGAATTATTTCACTTACATCCTTGTCATTTTCTTTAAATATTTGCTTTTATATTTTTATAGCTAGTCTAGTAATTTCAACTTTATTTTCCTTTGTTTATTCTTATTATATTTATAGGAAAATAAAAAAATAAATTTGTAATTTTAAAATGAGATTTTTTGTAAGAACCTATTAAATGATTGTGATGAATGTTCTTACAAAGAATCTTTTTTTCTTGTTTTAGATGGGGATTTGATATATAATTAATAAAAATTATTAATAAAAATAGAAAAGAGTAAAGAAAGAGAGATAAAATGAGCAAAGAATTTTCGATTACAGGCAACAAAGCCATATTAAATTTATCCGAACAATTTTTTAATGATGTAAATGAACTTTTAAATAGTGAATCCTTTCTTGATTTGACAAAATGTTTTATAAATTATCACAAAAAGGATTCGACAAGAGTATATGCTTATATTGAACAGTTTTTTATAAATTCATCTGTTGATTCTCTTGCAAGAGAGCTAACTGATATTTTGAAACTTTTGACAGTAATGAATATTGATGAAGTTTCATCAAAAATTAATAAATATCACAATTTGAATAAGGAAAAAGATGGCTTACTAAAAATCGTTGAGGAATTTTATAATTATTGGAGAAATCTTGAAAGATATTCAATAATACAACAAAATGAAAATTCTAGAGGAGTTGGAGTTGTAAATTTTGTTGAAATAAATGAAAAATTAAAAAATATGATTCTTCAAGCCTACAGGCGAATTGAAATGTCAATTCTTGGAGAATGGCCAAAGGTTTATAGGCAAGTCCCAGCTGCTGCCGATGCGTCTATTATGATTAGGCAATTTAATAAAAATTATCCAGAAATTTATAAAGATTTAAATAAAATTCCATTTATAACTCAAGTTATGATTGAAACTCCTTATATAACTTATACAAAATCAAACAAGAGAGATGGGGTTTTTGAAGAAGTTTATGAAAATCCAATTTTAAATACAAATATAAATTATCCACACTTTTTCTGTTATCCAGCAAAAGTTGGCGACAATTTGATTTTTATATATTTTCATAGAGATTTATTAACACATGGAGTTTCTGCATCAAACCTTTTTGAATTAGCTGATGTTAAAGAAATCGAAGAAAAAGCGCCAGATGCAATTTATATTTATGGGCCAAAAGATGAAGGCGAAAGAAAAAATTCTTTTTACTATGATAAGGAAAATAAATTATATGTAGGCTACATTGCATACTCTGATAAAATTGATTATTTTGGTTATTTGAAAAAGATGGTCCTTACTTTAAATAACGTAATAAATATTAAAAAAGAATATTTGCCAATTCATGGTGCAGGACTTTCTGTAGTTTTGCAAAATAATAAAACTGTAAATATTGTAATTCTTGGAGATAGCGGAGCAGGAAAAAGCGAATCAATAGAAGCTTTCAGATCACTTGCCAAAGATTATATAAAAGAAATGACAATAGTCTTTGACGATATGGGTTCGTTTAGAATTCAAAATAATAAAGTTTATGCTTATGGAACAGAAATTGGAGCCTTTGTAAGACTTGATGACCTTGATGCAGGTTACGCATTTAAACAAATCGACAGGTCGATTTTTATGAATCCTGACAAAGTAAATTCAAGATTAATAATGCCAGTTGCATCTTTTGACGAAATAAATTTAGGATATGAAGTTGATTTTTTCCTATACGCTGACAATTATTCAGCAGTTCTTGACGGATGTGATTCGATAGAAATTTTCGATAAAAAAGAAGAAGCCCTAAGAGTTTTCAAAAGAGGTGCAAGACTTGCCAAAGGAACAACAACCGAAACAGGACTTGTTCAAACATATTTTGCAAATCCATTTGGTCCAGTTCAAAAAAGAGAAGAATGTGACAAATTACTAGATAAATATTTTGATAACTTATTTGAAAATAAAGTAAAAGTAGGAACAATAAAAACCCAACTAGGACTTAACAATATGCAATTTGAAGGTCCAAGATCGGCAGCCATTGAGCTTTTTGAATTAATTAAAAATATGTAAAAAAAATAGACCGAAATATAGGTCTTAATCAGAAGGCTTTTATATCAAATCAAAATAAATAGTCTGTAGATAAAGTTATTAAATAAATCTTTTTAAGATTATTTTGTAACTTTATCTACAGACTTTTTGATTTAATATATTTTTAAAATAGTTTCAACAAAGTTTTATTTCAAGCTTGATTCAATAAACCAGATTTGTTTATTATAATCTTCAATATGGGATTCCATAACATTTGCTATAGAAAAATCATCTTTATTATTAGCTTCTTTTCTAATTTCCAAAGCAAGGTCTTTTTGAAGTTTTATATCTGAAAGAACAATTTCTAAAGCATCTTTCACACAAATTTCTTTAGATTCTTCTATTTCTTTTATTGTAGTAATCTCTAAATATTCTTTTAAATTAGCTACAGGAAATTCTCCAGACATTTTGATTAATTCTGCAACTTCATCAAGTCTTTCACTTGCTTTATCATATTCAGCTTCTAAATATTCATGAATAGCTACAAATTGCTTTCCTACAACGTTCCAATGTAAATTATGAAATTTAATATTTTCAACCGCAAGATTAGCGATATATAAGTTTAATTTTTTCATCTTTTTTTTCTCCTTTTTAATTTAATTATTAATTTTAAATTGATTCTAATTATCTATACTTTTACTATTATCCAAAAAAAATTTTTTTCAAGTTTTTTTCAAGTTTTTTAATAAAAAATTAATTTTATAGTTTAATTGTAATAATTTAAAAGTTATATAAAAAATAAAAATATAAAATTATAAATCATAAATATTTTCTGAAATCACAAAGATATTAGCTCAAGACAATTTAATATTTTTAAGATTATTAAGACTTTAGACAAAGGTAATTTGGTTGTATCAAAATAAAACCATCCTACACCATATTCTCAACTATCTAAATATGCCTTGATTTGACACATTTACCCCTAAAACAAAGTGTGAAAACAATAAGAAGTTCTCAAAACAAACGCATTTCAGTTTAAGTGAAATAAACATATAGAGAGTTCTTGATACTTCTCAGCTTACTATGCTCACTCAAAATAGCAAAATATTTATTTTTTGTAAAACTGTAATATTGAATATATTTTCTAATTTATATTATCCATCACTTCTTTTATAATCTTTGGAGAAATTTTGCATTTTTCTTTGCTTACTGCACATACTGCAAATCTTAATCCTTCTTTATTTGCAACTATATACATATCTCTTTCTTTTAATTTTTCTGCGATTTTTTTAGAATTTTTGCAAGGAATTGATATGAAAAATCCTCCAAAATATGGAAGTGTAACAAGTCCTACTTTTTTTGAATTTTCTGTGAAGGCTTTAGCTCTTTTTTCAAGCATTATTCTGTAAAATTCTAATTCTTTTTCGTAAGATTTTTTCTTTTTTTCATCTTTTTCTAAATCTACCAATATATTCATTCCTGCATGAGTTATATTTGACCAAATCGCCCTGTTTGAGTGTTTCATTGAATCAAAAACTTGATTTGCAATTTCTTCATTTGATGAAACAATTATACAAGCTCCTGACCTTAGTCCATAAGCTGTGTAGGATTTACTCATTGAATAGGCAACTGTTGTGATAATATTTTCTGGCAATTCTCCAAATTTTTGAAAAAATTTCTTTTGCCTTCCATCTCCTGCAAATTCAATGTAGGCTACATCTAATAAAATCGCAATATATTTCCCATCATCTGCTCTATCTTTTATAATTTCTAAAATTTTATCCCACATAGAATCTTCAATTGAAAATCCTGTTGGATTATTTGCAGGCGAATTAAAAACGCACACTACCCTATCTTTTTTTTCTAAAGAAAAATCCAAGGCTTTTGTAAATTCTTTTAAATTAAATTCAAAATTTTCATCCAAAAATTCATAAGTCAAAAATTCTCTATTGTATTCTTCGCACATTGTGGCGTAAGCTGGCCAATACCAATTTGGACAAATTACATAATCGCCCACACCTGATAGAGTCCAAATCGTATGTCTTACTGCTCCACTTCCCCCAGCTGTTGCAACTGATTTTATAAATCCATTTGGTTTATAAGCTCCAAAACATTTTTCAATTACTAGATCCAAAAATTCTTTGTCGCCTTCTATTGCTCCATAGCTTGCTATATCTTTTTTGTCCATATTTTTTAAAGTATCATAAACGCTATCAAAGGCAATAATATTTCCATCATCATCAATTAAAGTTCCCAAAGTGGAATTTATAATTTTATCTTTTCCTTTTTTTGCTATTGCTTTTTTACACTCTCCGCTAATTTTAAAAATTGCATCTTCAAGTCTAGGCCATTTCGCATGGTCTGCTATAATATTTTTCCCCATAATTTATCTCCATTTTTCATTATTATTGAAAATATTGTATCACTAATTAATTCATTTTAAAAGTAAATAAAAATTATTGCCTTAATTATTATAAATTAGTAAAATATTTGTAAGGGGGATATTATGGATGAGAAAATAAAAAAAGATAAACTAAATAAGATTTCTAAATTATCTTATGAGGTTACTCAAAAATCTTACACAGAAAAACCTTTTTCTAGTATCTACAACGATTTTTATAAGGATGGAATTTATGTAGATATAATTAGCGGAGAGGTTTTATTTTCATCTTTAGATAAGTTTGATTCAGGTTGTGGCTGGCCTTCTTTTACAAAGCCACTAGAAAATAATATAAAAGAAAATGAGGACTTATCTCATGGAATGATAAGAACAGAAGTAAAATCCAAAAATGCAAATTCACATCTGGGCCATGTTTTTCCTGACGGACCAAAAGAAAAAGGCGGACTAAGATATTGTATAAACGGCGCAAGCCTTAGATTTATTCCAAAAAAGAAATTAAAAGAAGAAGGATACGAAAAATATCTGGATTTATTTGAAAATTAAAAATAAATTTTCAAATAAAAATTTTTTATATTTTTAATAGACAAAAAATGAGCCTTAAATTTTTGTTAGAAATTTTTGGCTCACTTTTATAATTTTTTTATTCGTTTATAGCTTCTGGCATTTCTCCTAATTTTGCATTTTTGCCGTATTTATTTATGGCGTAAATAAAGGCATCCAAATTTTCTATTGGGGTTTTTACAGGAGAACCGCATCCTGTTGCTGCTATATATCCACATTTTGCGTCAGCTGCTTTTTTTATGCAAGTTTTTACTGATTCTATTACATCATCAACCTTCCCATATCTCATTACTTCTACTGGAGGAATATTTCCTACAACAATTAATTTATCTTCAATTTCTTTTTTACATTCTTCTAAGTCTTCACAATTATCAACAGAGAAAAAATCTATATCCAAATCTTTAAAATATTTCCATTGTTTTTTTGTATGACCGCAAATATGTAAATTTGCTTTTATTCCATTTAATTCATAATAAGCACTCAATTGTTTTTTCAAATATGGCAAAGAAAATTCTTCAACTTGTTTTGGACTTAAAATATCATCGCAACCAACTGGATCTACAACCATGATACTTGTTGGACCAAATTCTTTTTTGAAAGCTTTCGCCCATTTCATATTTGCTTCAAAACAAAAATCTAATAATTCTTTTACTCCTTGGGGATTTTTTCTCAAATCTCTCAAAAGTTTTTCGATCGGTCTAATAGCGGCTGCTGTTGTTATTGGTCCAGGAATTTCTGTTTCGATTGCCATATTTGGAAATCTTTCTTTTTGGATTCTTGCTCTTTCTAATTTTGGAGCTAAAATTTTATTTGTAAAAGGATCTGGCAAATCAATTAAATTCATATCAAGCTTATCATCCATTACAAATTCTTCTATATAATCAATATCATCTTCTGGAAAAATTAATTTTGAACCGACAGCATGACCCATAGTCCTAAGACTTAATTCTTCTGTTAATCCCACAATTTTATAATTATCGTATTTATATTGGATAATGTCAGATAATTTGTCCACATCTTCCATATCACTAATTGTATAATTTAGATGATTTGCAATAATCCTATTTGTACTCATAATTGCAAATGGAATGTGATCAACTCTTTCTCCACTCAAATATTTAGATATTCTTTCTGAAGAAGTAATTTCTGGTTTATAATTTTTCATCTCATCTTTAAGTTCTTCTTTGTTCATAAATCCTCCCATTAATCTTCCCACACAGCTTGTGGAATTTCTCCGATTTTTGCATCTTTTCCATATTTTTGAACTGCATAGACAAAGGCATCCAAATTTTCCTTTGGACTATTTGCAGGTGTTGCACAACCAGTTGCACAAATAAAGCCCATTTTGTTGTCTGCACCTTTTTTTATACAAGATTTTACAGAATTTATTACATCATCCACGCTGCCATTTCTCATTACATCAACCGGCGGAACATTTCCCATCAAAGATAATTTATCTTGAATTACTTCCTTACATTCACTAAGGTCATGACAATTATCTACACTAAATGATCCAATTTGTAATTTTTTTAGATTTTCCCATTGCCTTTTTGTGTGACCGCAAATATGAAGATTTGCCTTTATATTATTTACCTTATAAATCCTATCAGTCAATTCTTTTAAATATGGAAAGGAAAATTCTTTTACTTGTTTTGGACTTAAAATATCATCACAAGAAACTGGATCTGCAATCATTACTCCCACATCTCCAAATTCTTTATTAAAAACTTCAATCCATTTTATATTTGCCTCCATTACAAAATCTAATAATTTTTTTACTCCTTTGGGATTTTTTCTCAAATCTCTCAAAAGTTTTTCAATCGGTCTTAAAGCTGAAAGAACAGTCATAGGTCCTGCTACAAAAGTAGAAATTTTATGGTCTGGGAATTTTTCTTTTAGCCTTCTTGCATTATCAATTTTTCTTTTTAAAAATTTATTCTTGTAGGGATCTGGCATTTCTAATAAGTCCATATCAATTTTATCTTCTAACAAATATTTTTCGACATGGTCTATATCATTTTCTGGAAAAATTCCATTTGAACCAAGGGCATAGCCCATTGCCCTAAGATTTAAACCTTCAGAAATTCCATATACCTTGTATTCTTGGCATCTTTTTTTAATAATTTCTATTAAATTTTCAATTTGGTCGGTTTCTTTCAATGTATATCCTAAATTCATTCCATAAGCCATATCAAGGCTCATTAGATTAAATGGCAAGTGGTCAACTCGCTCTCCTTTAAAATAGGCTTTTAATCTTTCATCTGAAGTCATTTCTGGTTTATAATGTGAAATTTCTTTTTGAAGTTTTATTTTATCCATCATCTCTCCTTAATTTTTAAAATGCTTTTCTCCCGTAATATATTTTTCAAGCCTAAAGATAAGAAAAATATATATTACAATATTTCCAACCATGTGGTTTATATCAAAAGGAATTGATCCAGCATAAAGTCCAAAAAAAGTAAAAATATTTCCACCCATAAATAAGACTTGCATTATAGTAATCAAAAATCCATAAATAAATCCAGAAATCCCTAGAGCAATTGCCTTATTTGTTTTTGTTTTTTTAATTTTTATTTTATTAAATATCATATAATTTGAAATTCCCAAAATCCCAAAATCCAAAACTTGAAATATAACCCAATAGCCAAAACCAAGAAAAAAACTTGTTATGATCATAGTAGTCGCATTTACAATCAAAGATTCGTCAAGTTTTCCATTTATTGCAAGAATTAAAATTATATCTGATAAGATTTGGACATTTGGAATTAATTTCAAATATATCCTTGTGATTACACAAATCGCACAAAGACTTGCAAGTCTTGTAAGTTTTTTTGTATCCATCTACATTTGTTCAAATCTAAATTCTATTTGGTCATTTTCTTTTGGAAGGTAATCGCCTATTCCAACTTCAGCCATTTCTCCATTTACATAATACATCCAGTATTGATTTTTTTCTTTGTCTTGTTTTATTCCTTCAAGTTCTGTCATCATTCCATCTTCAAATTTTGCCTTGTGATTTTCTTCAAGGTATTTTTTAAGACCGTCCTTATTAATTTTTCCGTCTTCTTTTAAAATTTCTTTGTCATTTACTGTATCTTTAATTAAAATACTTACACTTGTGACCTCTTTTTTTTCGTTAGACTCAATACTTACAATATTTGATGGGTTTGAATTATTAGAATTTTTTTCTTCATTTTTGTTCCCACATGAAGTAAGAGTTAAAGTTGTTAGGGTAAGAACGGTTAATAATTTTTTGTAATTTTTCATTTTTTTCTCCTTAAAATTGCATTGCTTTCGCAAATTTTCTTTCATAATTTTTACTTGTTGCAAGGTCAAGATAAGTTATATTTTTGGATAAGTCTTCCATTTCTTTAATAATATTTTCATTCATAAGGGCCATATAGGCTCCAATTAGGGAGGAATTACCAACATATCTTATCTTTTCTTCTACTTTTTTTGGCAAGATGCCAACGCCTGTCAAATCTTCTTTTTTTAGATGACTTCCAAAACCACCTGCTATTATTACAGAATTTAAATCTTCTATCTTCATATTTTCTTTTTCAAGAAGAATTAAAAATCCTGATAAAATTGCCCCTTTTGCAAGTTGAACCTGCCTAATATCTTTTTGACTAATATAAATATTTTCCTTTGAATCTAAAATTATAATTCTTTTTTTATTTTCATCTTCTCTTATAAAATTTTTCCTATAATCATCTTTTTCTAATTTTTCTGGATCTAAAATCCTTCCTCTTTTATTTACAAAATCTTTCTCAATGATTTGAGCTACTAAACTTAAAAGTCCACTCCCACAAATTCCTCTTGGCTTTTTATTATCTATTGTAGAAAAATTTATTTTTTCATTTTGAATTTTTAGCGAATCAATAGCCCCACTTTCTGCTCGCATGCCACAAGAAATATTCATACCCTCAAGGGCGGGGCCTGCCGCAGTTGACGTTGCGTAAAGTTTATCCTTTGTTTTTAAAACTATTTCTCCATTTGTTCCAATGTCGATAAAAAGTGTATTTTTTCTATTTTTTAAATCTGTCAAATAAAGTCCTGCAACAATATCACTTCCCACAAAAGCAGAAACATTTGGAAGGGTATAAATTTTCGCTGAAATATTGATTCCAAGATCTTTAGAATCTATTTTTAAAGAATGCAAAAATTTTGCCTTATAAGGAAATTTACCCAAAGATTTTGCATCTTCGCCTACTAGCATATGAAGCATGGTAGTATTTGCTCCAATTACAAGTTTTTTAATTTGGCTTCTTTCAATTTCGTTTTTATTTACAAGCTCATCAATTAAATTATTGATACTTTTTATGATTTCTTCTTGGAGTAAATTTTTACCATTTTCATTTTCATATTCAAAGCTAATTCTTGTCATGACGTCAAGCCCATATTTAACCTGAGAATTTATGGAAGAGATTTTATCTATTATTTTTCCATTTGATAAATCAACCAAGTACATAGCAAGACTTGTAGTCCCAATATCAAGACAAAGGCCATAGCCTTTATCAAATTTCATTTTAAAATCAGGAATTTCTCCATAATCTAAAATTTTAAAAGCTAAATTTTCACCTAGAGTTTTAATTTTAAGGTCAGTTTTAGGAAAACTTAGACAAGCAAGTCGAATCCCTGAATTTATCTCGTCATCGCTTAACAAGGATTTTTCTAAAGATGTGATTGGATTAAGACTTCCCTTTAAAATTTTAATTTTACATTTTCCACAAGTCCCCTTGCCGTTACAAAAATTATCGATTTTTATATTATTTGCAAGTAGACTTTCTAAGATATTTTCATCCTTTGAATCAATAATTTTATTCAAATTTTCAATTTCAATTTTCATGATTTTTAATTAAACTTTTTGCAACCTTTACTGCCTCATTTGCATTTTCACTGTAGGCATCAGCTCCAATATCTTTTGCAAAACTTTCAGAAACTGGACCTCCTCCAACCATCACAATAAATTGGTCGCGAATATTTCTTTCATTTAAAATATCAATTACTTTTTTCATATTTGCCATAGTCGTTGTCATAAGTGTTGACATCATAATAAATTGAGCCTTGTTTTTAATTGCCTCATCAACAAATTTTTCACAAGGAACATCCTTACCCAAATCAATCATTTTAAAACCGTTGACTTCAAGCATCAATTTCACAAGATTTTTCCCAATATCATGAGTATCGCCTTCAACAACTCCAATAACAGCTGTGGCAAGATTATTTTCTCCGTAGCTTTCAATTTTTTCTTTCAAAACATCAATGCCGTTATACATGGCATCTGAACAAATTAATAAATCGGAAATAAAATATTCTTCCTCTTCAAAAAGTCTTCCTACTTCATTCATTCCCTTAATTAGTCCATTAAAAATTGCATCTTCTGGATCATAACCTTCTTTTAAATATTCTCTACATAAATCTCCTATTTCCTCATCTTCCATTTCAACAACCATCTTTGCCATTTTTTCTAAATATTCTTCTTTACTTGCCACTTATTCCTCCTTCAAAATTATTTTATTTACACTTTTAAATTTTTTATCCGCCAAATTCAAACACCTATCTCCCAAAAAACATTTATTTTCATATAAAATATCTATATATTTTTTAGGACTTTCATATTCAATAGGAAAAAAGTTTGCCTTACCTAAATCGACAAGGATAAGGCTTGATTTTGGACAAAGATGAAAGGTAAAGGGAATTTCTTTTTGCAAAATCCTTATTTCTTTTAAAAATTTTAGCAAAAAATCATCCACATAATTGCCTACTTCTCTTGGTCCAAATAATTTTACATCCAAAATGCTTTCAGCAAAACTAAAAATTGTAATTCCTTTTTCAAGCATTTTTTTTATATAGTCAAGATAAATTTTAATAAATTCATCGTAGAGAAAAATCAAATTTTCCCTATTTTTTCTCATAGCCCTCATTATCTTTTCTATTCCCAAAAGATTATCCAAAATAGCAAGAGGTCCTCTCATTTCAATTACAGTTTTTTTATTATCAATAATTTCTATGGATTTAACCATTGCCTTGTATTCTTCTTTTTCATAATCCATTTCAAGTTTTACATCTTGAATTTTTTCAAAAATCGGATTTGCCTTGATTCCATTTTCAAATTCAACTCCCAAGCAAAGAGAAATCATAGGAAGAAGTGGTAAGGAAATAAATTTTTCTCCACAAGCATAATCTGCCATTTTATTTGGATTTAATAAAATATCATAGCTAATAGGTTTTTGTGGATTGTCGATACATTTATAAGATCTAATCATAAAATCCCTCTTAAAAATCTTCATAAATTATTAAAAACAAAAAAATTAATGACTAAAATAGTTTCAAAATTTGATTTTAACTAAAATAATCATTAATCACATACTCCATATCTAAATCTAGATATTATTTATATCAATTTATCATTTAGGAAAACATTTGTCAAGTTGATTTTTCTAAAATCAAAATTTAATAAAAAAATAAATTTAACAAAAAAATTCTCCCCAAATTTTAGGGAGAATTTAATTTATTTTTGCTTAAAATATTTAATTATTTTTTTATTTCTGAGAAATTCCTTCTTCTCTTGCACATTTTGCTACAGCTTCTGCAACAACATCAGCAACTCCTAAATCAAATGCTGATGGAATTACATAATCTTCTGAAATTTTTTCATCAGGAATTAAACTTGCAATAGCTTCTGCTGCCGCAACTTTCATTTTTTCTGTAATTTTTGATGCATGAACTAACAAAGCTCCTTTGAAAAGTCCTGGGAAAGCTAAAACATTATTAACTTGATTTGGATAATCGCTTCTTCCTGTTCCAACAACTCTTGCTCCTGCTTCTTTTGCATCTTCATAAGTAATTTCTGGATCTGGATTTGCCATAGCCAAAACTATTGGATCACGTCTCATTGATTTTACCATTTCTTTGCTTACTTTATTTGGTACAGAAACTCCTACAAAAATATCAGCGTCTGCCATCGCTTCTTCTAATGTTAAATTTTTATTTTCTTTGTTTGTTTCTTTTGCAAGTTTGTTGTATAAATCTTTTGAATATTTTTCGTCTTCTCTTAAAATTCCTCTAGAATTAAAAGCATAAATATCATTAATTCCAAAATCATTTAACATTCTTACAATTGATGAACCAGCAGCTCCTACGCCAGAAATTACCACATTACATTCTTCAGGTTTTTTATTTACAAGTTTTAAAGAATTTATTAAAGCTGCAATTGTAACTATTGCTGTTCCATGTTGGTCATCGTGAAAAACCGGAATATCTAATTCTTCTTTTAATCTTGTTTCGATTTCTATACATCTTGGAGATGAAATATCTTCAAGATTTACTCCGCCAAAAGTTGGAGAAACTTGTTTTACAAATTTTATAATTTCTTCAGTATCTGTTGTATCAATTACAAGAGGAACTGCATTAAGTCCTCCAAATTTTTTAAACAAACAAGCCTTACCTTCCATTACAGGAAGTGCTGCTTTTGGCCCAATATTTCCAAGTCCCAATACAGCTGTTCCATCAGAAATAACTGCAATTGTATTTGCTTTTCCAGTATAAATGTAAGCATCGTCTTCATTTTCGTGAATTTTTTTACAAGGTTCAGCAACTCCTGGAGAATATACTAAAGATAAATCATCTTTGTTTTCCAATTTTGTTTTTAATTCTGTTGAAATTTTTCCTTGAATCTCTTTGTGTAAGTCAAGTGCTTTTTCTTTTAGATTTTCCATTATTTTCTCCTTATACCATTTTTTCTGGTTTTACTATTTCATCAAATTCTTCATCGCTTAAATATTCTAATTCGTGACAAGCTTGTTTTAATGTTAAATTATTTTTATAAGCATATTTTGCAATTTTACTTGCCTTATCGTATCCAATATGTGGAGATAAACTCGTTACAAGCATAAGAGAATTTTCTAAATTTTTTGCAATATTTTTTTCATTTGCAACAAGTCCTTCTAATAATTTTTCCCTAAAACATTTTAATGATTTAGACAAAAGTGTAATTGAATTGTCCATTGAATGAATTATCAAAGGCATGTATGTGTTTAGCTGTAACTGACCTTGAGTGTTTGCCATTGAAATTGCAAAATCATTTGCCATTATTTTTATACAAACCATAGTAATTGATTCAACTTGAGTTGGATTTACTTTTCCAGGCATAATTGATGAGCCTGGTTCGTTTGCAGGAATTATTAGCTCACTTATTCCACATCTTGGACCACAAGATAAAAATCTTATATCATTTGCAATTTTATAAAGATCTGTCGCAAGAGCTTTTATTGTTCCATGAACATTTACAAGAGCAGATTTTGATGACAATTGATAAAATTTATTCTCATCAGATTTAAATTCAAAACCATAAAAATCTGAAAGCTCTTTTGCCATTTCATCTCCAAATTCTTTTTTTGCATTTATTCCTGTTCCAACTGCAGTACCACCTATAGCAAGGTAGGTCAATTCTTCTTTTACTTCTTTTAAAACTTTTAAATCTCTTTCAAGGCAAGTTCTCCAAGCAGAAATTTCTTGAGAAAGTTTTACAGGAGTTGCATCTTGAAGGTGGGTTCTTCCTGTTTTTATTATATTTTTATTTTCATCTTCCAATTTTTTAATTGCATCAATTGTTTTTTCTAATTCTTTTAATAATTTTTCTGATAAATTTTTGTAAGTTGAAAGATGCATTGCTGTTGGGAAAACATCATTTGAAGATTGGCTCATATTTACATGATCGTTTGGATGAATTATTTTTTCATTTTCATTTGCAATATGGCTTATAACTTCATTTACATTCATATTTGTTTGAGTGCCAGAGCCTGTTTGCCAAACTGTTAATGGAAATTCATTGTCAAATTCTCCCTTTAAAATTCTATCGCAAGCTTTTACAATCAAATCTTTTTTATTATCATCTAATTTTTTTTCTTTATTATTAACAATAGCTGCACATCTTTTTATACTTGCTATTGCCATAATTTGAGAATGTGGCATTTTTTCAACTTCTTGAGGAAAATTTTCTAAAGACCTTTCAGTTTGTGCTCCCCAAAAATGATTAGCTGGAACATTTACTATCCCTAGAGAATCTTCTTCTTGTCTGTATTTCATTTTTTACCTCGATTTTAAAATTCTTCTTTAGCGTATCTTTTTAACCTATCTATAAATATTTTTGCAATAGTTTTTAATTTGTGATTTTTGGAATAATTTATCATAGCAGTTCTTGATGATAAGCCTTCTTTTAATTTAAAATATATAAGATCATCCTTTTTTTCTTTTAGCATTTTTTCAGGCAAAATGGCAAGCCCCATATTTTCTCTTACACATTTTTCAGCTATAAATATTGAATCTGTTTCAAAAACTGTATTCAAAGAATTATCTGTAAATTCATCAAGCTCTTGGTATTGCAAAATAAGATTTTGTCCTTTTTTCATTCTTATAATATTTTGCCCTGCAAGTTTTTTGGAACTAATTGTTTTTATTTTTCCTTTGCCTGACAAATCATTTTTTAATTTATTTTCTTTTGACATAGCCAAATATACATCTTCTCTATAAAGATTTATGCTTTCCAAATCATCAAACCTATCAGTTTCATAAGTTATTGAAAAATCACACAAACCATTTAGGGCAAAAGTGTTTAACTGATTAGTTTTTGCTTCTAATAAATTTATTTTTATTCCTGGATAATCTTCATTAAAATCTTTTAAAACTTTTGATAGGAAAAAATAAGTTTGATAATCGGTAGAGCCAATTGTTAGCTCTCCGATTTTTAACTTATTTATTTCTTCAATTTTTAATAGAGTATTCTCTTTTAATTTTTCTATATCTTCAAGGGACTTTTTATAAATTATTCCAGCCTCAGTAAGTTTTATAGGTTTAAAATCTCTATTAAATATTTCAACTCCCAATTTTTTCTCAATCCTAATGATGTGTTGACTTAAAGCTGATTGGGAAATATAAATTTTTTTTGAGGCCGCGGTAATAGAACCATATTTTAAAATAGCTCTAATATATTCCAAGTCCATCTCTGACATATTTGCTCCTAAATTTCTATATTTTTTTGAAGTTTAAGTCCTAACTTCAAACTTTCATTTACCAATTCTTTTTCACTATCAATTAATGGATAAAGATTTGAATTTTCATCTTTGCTATTTATATAAGAGCCTTCTGTGCATCCTATAATTATATAATCGCATCCTTGATCCATCATTTCTTTCAAAGTGTTGTGGTATCTTTCAAAATTAATTGTCCCTTTTTCTTTTACATCACCATAAAGACATTCGTTTATATTATCTTGAATTTTTCTTGATGAAACGAAAGCCTTATGAGAACATCTTTCTATTATATTATTAAATAATTTACTTTTTATCGTTCCTTCTGTTGCAAAAATTCCAATTGTAGAAGGCTTTTTGATTTTATTTAATTTATTTTCAACAAGCTCAATCATATTTATGATTGGTTTTTGTGTTAATTTTTGTAAATCATCATAGAAAAAATGTGCTGTGTTACAAGTAATCACATAAAAATCTGGATTTAATTTATCAACACTTTCTATATCTTCTTTTAGAAAATCAAATGGATTTTCTTTTGATTTTTTTAATATAAAGGAAGTTCTATCAGGAATTGTGGCGTGGTTTACTACCAAATAATTTAAATATTCTTGATCTGAGCTTGGCTTATAAGCTTCGTTTAAATCATTTAAAAAATTTGTTGTTGCTAAGGTTCCCATTCCTCCCAAAATCACAAAGAAATTTTTCATATTCTAAAAATCAACCTCTTCCATTTCTGGTTTTTCATCAGATAAATATCTATTTTTATCTAATAAGTTTTCTTTAGTTGCAGAAACAAATGTTGACACAACATCTCCTGTTACGTTAAGTGCTGTTCTAAACATATCTACAATTCTTTCAACACTCATAATTAAGCTTACGCCTTCTACTGGAAGACCTACTGATGAAAGAACCATTGATAGCATTATCATTCCACTTCCTGGAACTCCTGCTGTACCAATTGATGATAAAACAGCTGTCAATACTACTGTAACTAAATTTCCAAATGTCAAATCTATTCCATAAGCATTTGCTATAAATATTACAGCACAACCTTGATATATTGCAGTACCATTCATGTTAATTGTTGCACCTAGTGGAATTGTAAAAGATGAAATTTCTCTTGGAACTCCAAGTGTATCACATGATGATAGGGTTAATGGAATTGTGGCATTTGATGATGCTGATGAAAAAGCAAAAGTATAAACTGGAAATACTTTTTTCAAAAAATGGCTAGGACTTGTTTTTGATGTAATTGCAATTAATGGAATGTAAGCTAAAACTATCAATATTACCATTGAGCTTAATACTGATCCCAAAAATGTAAGAAGTGGTCCTACTATGCCAAGTCCAATATCTGTAAATGTTCTTGCTATTAAAGCAAATACCCCGATTGGAGCAGCTTTCATAACTAAAGCTGTAACTTTCATCATAAAATCATTGCCAACATTCATAAAATCTTCTAATAATTTCAATTCTTGCCCAAATCTTCCTATAACTATACCAGACAAAAACGCCCAGAAAATTACTTGGAGCATATCTCCGTTTGCCAAAGATTCTATAGGATTTTTTGGAATTATATTTACCAAAGTTTCAATTAATGTTGGGGCTTCTTTCGCATCTGCTGCTGGTGCTGATGATTTTGTAGCCTCAGCAAGATTCATTCCAACGCCTGGTTTTAATAATTTTGCTATAAATAAGGCAATGGCAATTGCAAGTGCAGTAGTTATCAAATATAAAACAAGAGTTCTTATAGCAACTCTTCCAAATTGTGAAACATCTCTCATTTGCATAACGCCAGTACCAATTGAGAAAAATACAAGTGGTACTACAAGCATTTGTAATAATCTAACAAAGCCTTGACCAAATAAGAAAAATACTCCATCAATCAAAACAGATTGTTTAAAAAATCCGTCGGGTACTATATAATGAAGTCCTATACCTACTACAAGACCAATGAGCATTGACAATAATATTTTTTTAGTTGCGCTCATTTTTTTATTTTCATTTGTAGTCATCTTATCCTCCTAATATTTATTATCTAAAAATTTATTTTTCTTCCAATTTGTCCTCTTCTAAGATTCCAGGTGTAATCATTTTTTTGAAATCTAAAATCTTATCGAGTTCATCTTCTCCTAATAATTTTTCTTCAAGAACAATTTCTCTTACAGTTTTACCTGTATCTTGAGCCTCATGAGCAATCTTACTTGATTTTTCATATCCGATATGTGGGGCAAGGGCTGTAACAAGTCCTACACATTTTTCAACTTCTTCTAATAATAATTCTTTATTAGCAGTTATTCCATCAATACAATTAACTCTTAATGTATAAATTGCACCTTTTAGAGCTCTTAGAGATTCAAAAAGTTTATAAAATATAACTGGTTCAAAAGCATTAAGTTCAAGTTGTCCAGCTTCAACTGCCATTGTAACAGTAGTATCATTTCCACAAACTGCAAAAGCAACTTGACTTACAACTTCTGGGATTACAGGATTTACTTTTCCTGGCATTATTGATGAACCTGCTTGTCTAACTGGTAAATTAATATCGCCAATTCCAGTTTGAGGACCTGAAGACATTAGTCTTAAATCGTTAGAAATTTTTGAAAGTGAAACTGCAAAAGTTTTTAAAATTGATGAAGCATATAAAAATCCGTCCAAATTTTGTGTTCCATCAACCAAATCTTCTGCTTGTTTTAAATCAAGACCTGTTACATCTTTTAAAACACCAACAATTTCTTTTACGTAAGTTCTATCCGCATTAAGACCAGTTCCAATTGCAGTAGCTCCCAAATTTACATTTGATAATTCATCAATAGCTTTTTGAATTCTCTTATAATCTCTTTTAATTACAGAATGATAAGCATTAAATTCTTGACCTAAACTTATAGGAACAGCATCTTGCAATTGAGTACGGCCCATTTTGTAAACATCTTTAAATTCATCCGCTTTTTTCTCAAAAGATTTTAAAAGTTTTTCACATTCATCTTTAAGTTCAATAAAATATCTAACAAGAGCAATCTTTCCACTTGTTGGAATAACATCATTAGTTGATTGGCCCTTATTTACATCATCATTTGGATGAACCTTATCATAAACTCCAAGTCCACCACCAAGTTTTTCATTTGCAATATTTGCAATTATTTCATTAGTATTCATGTTATAACTTGTTCCAGCTCCACCTTGAATTGGATCAACAATAAAATTATCCCTATATTCTCCAGCGAGAATTTTATCACAAGCATAAACAATAGCATCCTTTTGCTCTTTTGAAATTAAATCTAATTTTTCATTTTCAAAAGCTGCAGCCTTTTTAACTTCAACCATAGCATCCAAAAATTTATCATCAGCTTTAAGACCTGTTATTGGAAAATTTTCCTCAGCTCTTTTGGCATTAGCACCATAATAAGCATTTTCTAAAATATCCATTTCACCAACAGAATCATGTTCTCTACGAAACTTAGTCATAATTTCCTCCATAAATTCTCCTAATAATTTTCAATGTGATTTTCAATTTCTAATTTCAAATCACTTACAATTATAATAAATATTAGTAGCTTTTTTCAAATATAATTATATAGAAAACGTTTTTAATAGTAAAATTATTAATTTATAATCGACATCATAAGTCAAAACTTATAACGTCTATATTTAAAGTGCTAGACTTCATAGAAATTTGAATTTTTTAAAAATTTTATTCAAAAATACATTAAAAACAAAAATAAAAAAATGTTTTCCTTTTAGATAAATTTATAACTATTTATTTTCACAAGTTGCTTATTGAATTTTAATTAAAACACAATTCTTTTTAAAACTTTCTATAAAAAAAATCAAAAAATATATTTTAAAAACGAAAATTTAAAAATAAACACAAAAAAAGCACTCAATTTTGAGTGCATAAATTTGGTGCAGGATAGAAGATTTGAACTTCCACGTCCTAAAATCGGACACAAGATCCTTAGTCTTGCGCGTCTGCCAATTCCGCCAATCCTGCAAGTACTTAAATATAATACCAAGTTCTAAATGTCTTGTCAAATATTTATATTTTTATTTTGGGTATAAATTACTAGGAGGTTTTATGAAAATTATTGCGCACAGGGGCTTTTCTTCCCTTTATCCAGAAAATACTATGCTTGCTTTTAAAAAAGCTTTTGAAATGGGAGTTTATGCTATTGAGCTTGATGTTCATTTATCAAAAAATAAGGAATTGATTATAATTCACGATGAAAAAATTGACAGGACAAGTGATGGTTCTGGTTTTATAAAAGATCATAGCCTAGAAGAATTACAAAAATATTCTTTTTCTTACAATAAAAATTTTGAAAATATAAAAATTTCTGATATTGATGAATATTTTTCTTATTTTAAGGACAAGGATATTATCACAAATATTGAAGTAAAAACTAATGTAATTGAATACGAAAATATTGAAAAGCTTTTGATGGGAAAAATTTATGCTTATGGTTTGGTCGATAAAATTATTATTTCTTCTTTTAATTTAAATTCTTTAAAGAAAATTAGAGAAATTGACACTGAAATTCCCCTTGCCTATTTGACTAGCAAAAAAGTTGATAATATTAAAAATCTTTGCAAGGATTTAAATTTGCAATATTATCATCCAAAAAATACTGCCGTTAGTCAAAAAGAAATTATTGATTTAAAAAATATGGGAGTTTTGACTAATATTTGGTTTTCAAATAAAAAGGAAGATTATGAAAAATTAGAAATTTTAAATCCAAATGGAATTATTACAAATCATGTTGAAAAATTTATAAAAAAAATCTAGCAAAAACTGCTAGATTTTTTTATGCTTTTACATTTTCTTTTAGATTTTCTCTTGCTTGACTCATCATTAGCTTTACTCTATTTATTTGATTGACTTCGCTTGCACCTGGGTCGTAGTCTATTGCTACTACGTTTGCTTGTGGATAAATTTCTCTGATTTTTTTCATTACTCCCTTACCTGTGATGTGGTTTGGTAAGCAACCAAATGGTTGTATGCAAACTATATTTGGTGCATCTTGATGAATTAATTCTATCATTTCGCCTGCAAGAAGCCATCCTTCTCCTGCTTGATTACCAAGACTTGTAACTTCTTTTGCAAAGTCTTTCACGTCATTTATATAGACTGGCTCATCAAACCTTTTTGAATTTTTTAAAGCCTTTCTTATTGGCTTTCTATAAAATTCTATTGTATTTATGGCTGTTTTTCCAAAAAATGCTGTCATTGGACTTTTGCCATATAAATCTTTTTTTATTTGTGTGTTTGCAAGACAATACATAAAGAAATCTATCAAATCTGGAACTATTACTTCAGCTCCTTCAGCTTCTAGTGTATCTTGCAGATGGTTGTTTGCTTCTTTTAAATATTTTACAAGAATTTCTCCAACAATTCCTGCTTTTGGTTTTTTTATATCTAAAACTTCAATCTCATCAAAATCTTCTACAATATCGTTTATAATTTTTCTATAAGATTTTGAACTCATTTTTACAATATTATCTCTACAAATTTCAATCCATTTTTCTTTCAATTTATCTACAGATCCCTCTTCTTTTTCATAAGGTCTTGTAGCGTTTGAAACTCTATTTATTAAATCTCCCAATAACAAGGCTCTTAGTGAATTTACTAACAAAGGAATATTTGAAACTTTTTTTAAATCAAAACCTGAGTGTGATTCTATTCCTTGAGCTGATAAGGCAATAACTGGAATTTGTGGATAGCCAGCATCTTTTAATGCTTTTCTAATATAGCCTACATAATTTGATGCACGACAAGCTCCTCCTGTTTGAGTCATAAGAAGTGCTAATTTGTTTGGATCATATCTTCCAGAATTTACAGCTTCCATAAATTGACCTACAACTGTAATTGAAGGATAACATGAATCATTGTTTACATATTTTAATCCATTATCTATTACTTTCTCGTCAACTTTATTTAAAAATTCTATCTTGTATCCATTTCCATTAAAAAGTTTTTCCAAAATTTGGAAATGCTCTCTTGCCATTTGTGGGGCAAGAATTGTATAGCCCTCTTCCTTCATTGCCTTTGTAAATTCATGATTTTCATAAGAAATTTTATCTTTTCTTTTTCTTAAATGAAGGTCTTTGTCATCTTGTTGGTCTAGTGCTTGAATTAATGATCTAATTCTAATTTTTACAGCTCCAAGATTTGAAACCTCATCAATTTTTAACAAAGTATAAATTTTTCCGTTTGCCTCTAAAATATCTTGAACTTGGTCGGTTGTAACAGCATCAAGCCCACAACCAAATGAATTTAATTGAACTAATTGAAGGCAAGGATCTTTGCCTACAAATTCTGCCGCCCTATATAATCTTGCATGATATGACCATTGGTCCAAAACTCTTGTTTCTTTTTCCAAATCTTCTGTTGAATAAGCAAGGGCATCTTCTGATAAAACTGGAATTCTCATTGATTCAATCAATTCTGGTATTCCATGATTTATTTCTGGATCAATATGATAAGGACGACCTGCAAGAACGATGGCTTTTTCTTTATTCACATGAACATATTCTAAAATTTCCCTACCTTTTTTTCTTATATCTTCATGGTAGTCGGCTTGTTTTTGCCAAGCATTTTTTACAGCATTTATTATTTGATTTTTCTTCAAAACATATCCATCATGCTCATATCCTTCAAAAATTTCAACCAGCCTATCTCCAATAATTTTTTCAGATTCAAATGAAAGATATGGTGCTAAATATTTTATATTTTTAAGTCCATCAACATTATTTTCAATTACATCAGGATAACCTGAAACAACTGGACAATTCATGTGATTTTGTGCCTTATCAAATTGCTTGTACTCATAAAAAATTGCAGGATAAAAAATCATATCTATATTTTTTTCTAGTAAATTTTCTATATGACCGTGGGCAATTTTTGCAGGATAGCAAGCAGTTTCTGATGAAATTGTTGCAATTCCTTTTTCATAAATTTTCCTGTTTGATTCATCTGACAAAATAACATCAAAACCTAAGGAAGTAAAAAATTCATGCCAAAAAGGATAATCTTCGTACATATTTAAAACTCTTGGTAGTCCAACTTTTCCAAAAATATTTTTCTCCCCCAAAGTTTTCCTATCAAACAAAAGTTTGTTTTTAAATTTGTACATATTAAGATCTGCCAAAGTTTCTTCTTGTTTTACTCCAGCTCCTCTTTCGCACCTATTTCCTGTTATAAATCTTGATCCGTCTGGGAAAATATTTATTTGTAGGGAACAATTATTTGTACATCTTCCACACCTTGCAGATTTTTGTGTATAGGTAAAATTATCTATTTCATTTTCTGATAAAATTTTGGAATGGCCTGTTGATTTTTCTTTGGAAATCAAAGCCATGCCCATAGCCCCCATAAGGCCTGAAATTTCTGGTCTTGTTACACTTCTTGATGATAACTTTTCAAAGGCTCTTAAAATTGCATCTCCATAAAAAGTTCCACCTTGAACAACTATATTTTTCCCCAAAGATTTTGGATCGCGAACTTTTATAACTTTTTGGATGGCATTTTTTATTACGGAATAACAAAGTCCTGCCGCTATATCAGAAACATCTGATCCTTCTTTTTGGGCTTGTTTTACCTTTGAATTCATAAAAACTGTACATCTTGAACCCAAATCTGCTGGTTCTTTTGCAAAAAGAGCTTTTTGTTGAAATTCTTCTACAGAAAGACCGACGCTTGCTGCAAAAGTTGATAAAAATGACCCGCAGCCTGATGAACAAGATTCGTTTAATTGGATTGAATCTATAATTCCATCACGAATGTGCATAGCTTTCATATCTTGTCCGCCAATATCCAAAATAAAATCTACATCTGGATTGAAAAATTTTGCCGCAGAATAATGGGCTATAGTTTCAACTTCGCCGTTGTCAATGTGGAGAGCATTTCTAATAAATTCTTCCCCATAGCCACAAATTCCTGATGAAACAATTTTTGCTTTTGCAGGAATTTTTTTATAGGCATCTTTTAACATAGAAATTACAACTTCAAGAGGTTTTCCCAAATTCATCCTATAATCTTGGTGTAAAATTTCATTGTCTTTGCTGATTAAAACAATTTTTGAGGTGGTTGATCCTGCATCAATTCCAAGAAAAATTTCTCCTTCATAATCTTCAATATTTTTATATTTTACAAGATTAGTCTTGTGTCTTTTCTTAAATTCTTGGTAGTCTTTTTCATCTTCAAAAAGCCTATCCATTTTCTTGGTCATTTCCATATCAACTTTTTTATCTTCTTCCAAAGATTTTATAAGAGATTTGTAAGAAATTGGCTTTTCATTTTCAGATAAAATTGCAGCACCCTTTGCCACATAAAGCTCTGCATCTTCTGGAATATAAAAATTATTTTCTTCTTCGCCCAAAGTTTCAATAAATCTATCTCTTAAAGCCTTCAAAAAATGAAGTGGTCCTCCTAAGAAAGTTACATTTCCCTTTATTGGTCTTCCACAAGCAAGATTTGAAATTGTTTGGTTTACAACTGATTGAAAAACAGAAATTGCTATATCTTCCCTGCTTGCCCCCTGATTCATAAGAGCTTGAATATCAGTTTTTGCAAAAACCCCACAACGACTTGCTATTGGATAAATTTTTTTATAATTTTTACTTAATTCATTTAAACCTTTAGCGTCTGTATCAAGAAGAGCTGCCATTTGATCAATAAAAGCACCCGTTCCACCAGCACAAATTGAATTCATTCTTTGCTCAACAGAGCCTTTGAGGTAGGTTATTTTCGAATCCTCGCCCCCAAGTTCTATTACAACATCAGTTTGAGGAATAAATTTTTTTATAGCTTTTGTTTCAGCAATAACTTCTTGAACAAAATTAATGCCTAAATATTTTTCAACAAACATTCCACCAGAGCCTGTTACATTTACAGTAAGATAATCATCTTTAAATCTGTCGTAAGCTTCTTTTAAAACATTTGTAACTGTTTGTTTTACATCTGATTTATGTCGTCTATAAACTGAATAAAGAGTGTTAAAATTTTCATCAGTTATAACAATCTTTACAGTCGTAGAACCGACATCAAGTCCCATATGTAAATTCATACATTTTCCTTTCCTATATATCAAAATATTTAAATACAAATAGAATAAAAATATCTACCTTATATATTTTATTATAAATAAAGTCAAATACAAGCAAATAAGTCGGTTTTATTAATTAAATTATATAAAATATTTTTTGTAAACTTATTGCAAATTTACCTAATATTTTTAACAATTTTAAAATACAAAACACCAAACTTGTATCAATATATAATAAGATAAAAAGAAAAATTCATCAAGGATTATTTAGATATTATTTATTATGAAAAAAAATAAAAATAAGCACAAAAATAGCCTTCATAAGAAGGCTCAGACTGTTGACAAAGTATACAAATCCTCATGCTAAGAATATCATACGGAAAAAATTGATTTGATTTCAAATTTCAAAATTCGTCAAAAAAACGCACTGTTTGAGAGCGTAGCTTGAGTTTGCGTTTTTAGAATTTTGGAATTTAGAAATCAGCAATTTTTGAAGTCAGATATTCGTGCTTGAGGGTTTGTCTACGTTCTGTGCCTTCAGTAAGAAGGCTAAATTATTTTCTTAAATTTTTTACCATTTTAGAAATTTCTTTGAAATTCTCATCCTTTGCATCACTTGCTAAGTCAAACATTAGCATTTCTGTATTTACAAGGCTTGCTCCCATATCAGACATAGCTTTTAATCCCAAATCTTTTTGCTCTTTATTAAAACTTGATACAGCATCTTCAACCACAAAAACCTTATATCCTTCAAACAACAATCTTCTTACTGTTTGATAAACACAAATATGAGTTTCTGCTCCTGTAATTATTACATTTGTGATTTTATTTTCTTTTAAATAAGAAGAAACTTCATCTGTGATTGCATCAAAGCTTGTTTTTGAAAAAATATTCTTATCATCAAGATTTTCTTTTATTTCATCTACACTTTGACCAAGCCCTTTTGGATATTGTTCTGTTGCAATTTTTTTGATTCCATACATTTCAAAAACTTTTAAAAGCGTCGCTGAATTTTTAATTATTTTATCGGATTCATAAATTGCTGGCATCAATTTTTCTTGCAAATCAATTACCAATAAAAGTGTATTATCCTTGTTATCATAAGTTTTTGTGTCAAAATTATAGCCTTCAATATAAAAATTTCCTATTTCTCTTTCCATAAATCCCCCTGATTTTTATTTCTATCCTTTAATTTTTTATCAATTGTAGATAAAACTTTTGCCTTATTTTTTGACCAAATCGGCCAAATAATTTTATCACGGCGTCCATCTCCGGTTAGTCTTTGGACAATTATATTTGGATTTAAATTCTCCAAAATAAGTATAACATAATCGACAAACTCATCCAATGTCATTGTAAACTCATCTTGATTTTCCAAATAGTAATCATAAATTCTAGAACCTTTTTCTATATAAAGATTGTGAATTTTAATCCCCCAAAATTCTCTTTCATTTATATAAGAAATAGCTCCAAGATAATCATTCAAATCTTCGTTTGGAAGTCCAATTATAAGATGAGCCAAGCATTTTATATTTTTTTCTTTTAATTTTAAAAGTCCCTTATCAAATTCCTTGTGAGAATAGCCTCTGTTTATAAATTCTATCGATTTTTCATTTACAGATTGAAGACCAAGCTCAACAATTAGAAAAGTTTTTTTATTTAAATCATCAAGTAATTCAATTACTTCATCCGAAAGACAATCCGCACGAGTTGCAATAGATAAGCCCATGATATTTGGATTTTCTATTGCTCCATAAAATAATTTTTTCATCTTTTCTATATCACCATAGGTTGAAGTAAAATTTTGAAAATATGCCATATATCCTTCATTTCTATTTGGTTTTTTTAATCTTTTTATTTGAAAATCTATTTGCTTATCCAAATCATCATTTCTTGTAAAATCGCCAGCCCCATTTTCCGAACAATAAATACAACCTAATTTTGAAATTTTTCCGTCCCTATTTGGACAAGTAAATCCTCCATCAAGAGGAATTTTTATTATTTTTTTATTAAATTTTCTTTTAAAATAGGAATCCACATCCCTATATCTTTTTTTATTTATTTCCATAATTTTATTTTACTTTTATATAAAAAAAAGACACCCCTTAGGCGTCTTTTGCTTGCTTATTGAAAGTTTATATTTTTATTTATCTTTAATTATCTTCGTATGGCAATAAAGCTACTTGTCTAGCTCTTTTGATTGCTCTTGTAATTTCTCTTTGATGTTTCGCATTTAGTCCTGTAACTCTTCTTGGAAGGATCTTTCCTCTATCAGAAATAAATCTTTTTAGAGTTTCAATATCCTTATAATCTATTACTTTTGAAGGGTCTTTGACAAATGGATCGACTTTTTTTCTTGGTCTGAAATTTCTACGCATTTTATCCTCCTAAAATCTAGAAAGGAATTCTTCCGTCGTCTTCAATTTCTGTAAAGTCATCGTCAAAAAAGTCATCGTTATTATTCATGTTTTGATTGTTATTTTGTTGGAAATTATTTGAATTATTGTAAGAATTATCTTGGTTCATATTTCCAAAACCATTGTCTTGGTTCATTGGATTATTTTGATATTGACCATCTGATCTTGATTCCAAAAATTCAACTCTGTCTGCAATAACATCTGTTGTGTAGACCATCTTTCCATCTTTGTCTTGGTAAGAACCTGTTTGGATTCTACCATCTATCGCACATTGATTTCCTTTTTTTAGATACCTTGATACATTTTCAGCTTGAACTCCCCACACTGTAATTCGTGGAAAATCAGCTGTTGGACGATTCATTGATTCCATTTCTTGTCGTTTTTGTTTACTTAAACCTCTATCAACTGCTAAAGAAAAACTAACAACTGCTTGTCCTTGTTGAGTGTATCTCAAATCTGGATCTTTTGTTAATCTTCCTATAAGAAAAACTTTATTCATTTAGTCCTCTTTTCTGATTACCATATATCTAAGAATTAAATCAGATATTCTAAGTCTTCTTTCAAATTCTTTGATGTGGTCACCACTAGCTTTGAAATCAACGATATAATAATATCCTTCTTTGATGTAGTTGATTTCGTATGCAAGTTTTCTTTTTCCCCAGTCATCTACAGATTCTACTTCTCCACTTTCAGCTATAATGCCTTTAAAGATTTCTAAAGATTTATTTCTTTCTTCATCTGAAATTTCTGGTTTGTAAATCAATACTGCTTCGTAGTTATTCATCTTATTCACCTCCCTTTGGTCTTTGACCCCGATCTTTTGTCGGAGTAGAGAATTCTTATCTATGTTACTATAATTAGTTTTAAAAGTCAATAATTTTATTAAATAAATTCGCTAGAATTTTCTATTTTTGAAAAATAAATTGCATTTGCAATTGCACGAGCCATAACTTTTGCTCCAAGGCTTCCTACAAGATTTATATCTGCCTTTATTTTATTTGTAGCAAGAGAGAAAATTGTATCTCCATCCATCATAGTATGAACTGGTCTAATCGCTCTGGCATAGCCGTTGTGAGTCATTGAGGCGATTTTTCTAAGCTCAGTTTTATTAAATTTTCCATTTGTTGCAATAATTCCAATTGTTGTGTTCAAAGAATTTTTTTCAGAAATTTTTTCTAAAACTTCAAGAGTTGGAATGAATTTATTATTTTTTAAAATTCCTGCAATTTGTTTATTTTTTTCATCATCAAAAATATCTCCCATGGCATTTACTGCAACTATGGCTGAAACTTTTAAATCGCCAACGCTTATTGTGGCAGAGCCAAGTCCTGATTTCATCAAAAATTCTTTGCCCAAAGCCTTTCCAACTGTAGCTCCAGTCCCTGCACCAATTATTCCTTGACGATTTTCATCAAAACTTGCATTTTTATAAGCATCACTTCCCATTTTTTTATCCGGTCTAATTTTGTAAGATTTATAATCCAAATCATATAAAATCGCTTGGGGAACTATGGGAACAATTCCACTTGGAACTTCAAATCCTCTTCCATCTTTTTCTAATTCTTCAACGACTCCAACTGATCCTGCAAGTCCATAAGAAGAACCTCCAGATAAAACTATAGCTGAAACTTCACTTACAGTATTTACAGGATTTAAAAGATCAGTTTCGCGAGTTCCTGGCCCTCCTCCTCTTACATCAACACTTGCTGTATTTCCTTTTGGAGGAATTAAAACTGTAAGACCAGTTCCTGCATCAAAATTTTGAGCATGGCCTACTTTTATTCCTTCAATATCTGTTATGTAGCCCTTATACATTTTTTCTCCTTATTTTAAAATTTTAAAAAATATAAATCCTACTTCCTATACCTATCCATCATTTCTCCAAAAACTTCTGCTGATGATGGCGCTGTGTAGGAAATTGCATTTGCTCCTGCATCAATTGTTTTTTTAATTGATTCAGCTTTGCTGCCACCAGTTGCTATAATTGGAAATTTATCTCCAATTAATTTTCTAATTTCAGCGACAAGCTCTGGTGTTTTTGGTCCGCCAGATACATTTAAAATTTCTGCGCCTGCTTCTATTTTTCCCAAAACATCATCTTTAAATCCAGTTACAGTTGCAATTACTGGTATATCTACAAATTCTGAGATTGCTTTAATATCTTCATTTGGAATCGGAGAATTTACAACAACACCATAAGCTCCTTCAAGCTCTGCATCAAAAGCAATATATTTTGATCTTGCTCCTTGAGTTGTTCCTCCACCAACACCAATAAAACAAGGAACTGATGCAGTTGAAATTATTGATTGGGCAATTGTATTTTGTGGAGTGTAAGGATAAACTGCCATAATAGAATCCGCATTAGAATTTCTAATTATTGCAAGATCTGTTGTAAAAAGTAAAGATTTTATTCTTTTTTCATAAATTTTTATTCCACTTGCCTTATAAATTTCTTCAGGCATTGTTATAAAAGATTTTCTAAGTTTTGAATGTACTTCTGGTACAAATTTATTATTTTTTTCAACCATTCTTATCTCCTTTTATAAATTATTTTATGTAAGTTTCAAATACAAAAGATTCATAAGCTCTCAAATTGATATTTTTTACTATAGTTCGTTTGGAAATATTGCCAATTACATAAGTTGATTTTCTTATATCAATAAATTTTGGCAAATCTACTATTATATCTTTTTGACAAAGATTATTTAAAATCACAAGAGCTTTTTTCCCATTGTAAAACATATAGGAAAGAACATCTTTATCCTTTAATTTTATGGGAAAATATCCCCCTCTAATTATATCAAGATAATCATATCTTACCAAAAAAATCTCCCTATAAAAATCAAATATTTCCTTTCTTATCCTAGAGTCAATTTTGTCTAAATAATATAAAGTTTCTTCCCCTTCTTTAATAAAAATATCATTTTGCCTTATTAGTGTAATAATAGCTATAAGTTTTGCTGATATTGTGTAAAAATGTTTAAAATCCAAAAAATTAAGACAAGAAAAATCAAAATCATCATTTAAAGAAAATATATTTGAATTTTTATTTTCATTTAAAATCAATTCTTTCAAATTTTCATTTTCCATATTTTTATAAGATAAATCTACAATTTTACAAATATTTTTATATTCTTCCCCATTTTTTGTATTCACAATTAAAATCAGATTTTTGTAAGTTTTTTTCAAATATAAAAGGACTTCCCTAAAATTAATTTTAGAATTTTTACAATCATCAAATAAAAATCCATCAACTCCCTTATCAATCCAAAAATTTAAAATTGCCAAAATATTTTTCGCTTCCATTTGCTCATTTATTTTATTTATATCAATCCTCAAAATTATAGACAAAGACATCTCGTGACACAATAAAATTTCTCCTACAAAATCTCTAGTTTGACCCAAATTTTTATCAACTTGCGAGTAATCAAAAAAATTATTTTTATCCTTTTTGAAAATATCTTCTATTATCAAACAATCAATCCCAAGAATTTTTGCAAGCATAAATCTTTTATCAAGATCATAAATATCCACAAAACCCAAATCTGATTTATCTTTATTCAATTTTTTTGGATAAGTTCTATAAAAAATCTCAGCCATAATTCTCCTTATTTCTATATTATTATATTTACAATACTAAAATATTCAAAAAGTCTAGTGATGAGTGTAATTGTCATTAAAATAATTTTAATAAAAATAAAAAAACTTCTGGAGCTTTAAAAAATCCAAAAATAATTAAAGTCAAATCTATTTAGATATTTTTCGAAATAGATTTGACTTTTTTAATTTTAAATTCTATAATAAAAATAACTATTTAGATAATTATCAAAATAGATTGAAAGGAAGTGGTTAATTGTTTTCTGATACTTTTAAAGCTTTATCTGATCCGGTAAGAATTGAAATTTTAAATTTATTGAGAAAAAAAGGACCTATGAATGCAGGAGAAATTGCTGAAAATTTTGACTTATCAAAGGCAACCATCTCCCACCATTTAAAATTATTAAAAAATGAAGATTTAATTTATGAAACAAAAAAGAAAAATTTTATTTATTACGAGCTAAACACAAGTATTTTTGAGGATATAATGACTTGGTTTGTGAAATTTAAAGGAGTAGAAAATGAAAAATAAAATTAAATTTAAAAAAGAAAGTGTAATCTCAGTTATTATTTCTATCTTGTTGTTTGCCCTTGTAAATTTATTATTTTACAAAAAAATGCCAGAAACTTTGCCAACTCATTGGGGATTCAATAACAAAATTGATGGCTATTCAAGTAAATTTACAACTCTAATAACAACTCCCTTGCTTTTGATTTTTTTAAATATTTTTTCTTGCTTTATGCTTGATAACGATCCAAAAAACAAAGACAAAAATAATTTTGTAATAACAATCGGCAAGGCAACAATTCCTTTGGTTATGCTCATAACTTTTGTAATCAGCGTTTTTTATGGGCTTGGAAAAAAGATCAATGTTATGGTAATAATTTCTATATTCGTAGGTTTTCTATTAATTTTAATTGGAAATTATTTGCCAAAAACAAAAAGAAATTATACAGTTGGAATCAAACTTCCTTGGACTTTAAATAGTGACGAAAATTGGAATAAAACTCACAGACTTGCAGGATATTTTTTTATACTTGGAGGAATATTTTTCTTATTGACTCCCTTTATAGGAAATGAATATTTGATTTTTTTAACATTTATGATAATAGTAATAATTCCTGCGATCTATTCTTTTTATCTTTATAAAAATGGAGTGTAAAATATAAAAATATAAGTCAAACACAAAAAAAGCATTGAACATAAAAGTCCAATGCTTTTTCTAAATCTTTTATTTTTCTTCTTTGAATTGTTCAAGAAGTATTTTTAATTTTTTAGGAATTGGCAAATCTATAGCAAGGGCATTTTCAAGAATTGAAAGTCCCTCATTTGCAATATAAAAAAATATTATCGAACTTCTTATCATAGCTTGGTTCTTAATCAAATTTTTATCGCAAATATTTGCAATTCCTACTATTATAAAAATCATAATCTTTTTTAAAATTCCTTTAAAGCCTATTTTTAATGATAATTTTCTCTCAAATCCCGCCCTTATAATTCCAGAAATATAATCGCAAATTACAAAAGCTGTAAGAGAGTAAATGAAAATATCCAAATCTCCAAGAAAAAATCCTATTAATGAGCCAAAAATAGTAAAAAAGATTTTTACTAAGTCCTTAAATTTGTCCATACTTTCTCCTTTAAAAATTTTTTCCATAAAAAAATCACCTCCTACTTATAAATAAGTAAAAAGGTGATCTTATCCCAAAATATTTAATTTTCAAAAGATTTAAGTTCAATATCTTTTTTAATTTTATTTATTTCCTTAGATTTTTCCTTAGAAAGTTTTTTTATAAGAGTGATAAGTTTTTTTTCGGATTTTTGAATATCCAATTTCTTTTTTCTCATATCAATCCTTAATTTCATATCAGAAAGAGCATTTCTAGGTCTTGAAAATTCACTAAGTTTATAAGGAAGATCTAGAATACTTGCAAGATTTGGATCAAAAATCAATAAATCAGCATGAAGTTTTAATAAAACATCTTGACTTCTATCAATCGATTTATTAATTACATTATTTTTATTTGATCTTAAAAAATCTCCAACAATATTTCGTCCAACAAGACCAGTAATAGAATAATCAGACGCCTTTCCCACTCTTATACTTGCTCTTTGCAAAACTCCAAGGGCTTCTCTTGCCTCATCAAGTAATTTATTAATTTCTTTTATTCTAGTATTTTCATAATTATAATCTTTCATAAATCTCTCCCCAAATTTTTCTCTTATTATATTATACCCAAAAGTGAGCAAAATAACTTTTTGGGTATAGTAATAATAATTAAAAATAAAAGGAGAGTGTATGGCTTTAATAATTTTATTTAACGCTAATGATATAGAAAAAGAAAAATTAAGAATTTTGTGCAATAAAGAAAATGTAAAATTAAAAATAATTGGCATGGAAGATGTTGACCAAAAAGTAGGCTACCTTGCAGAAATTGATGGTTTTGAAAAAATAGAATCCAAGGGAGAATATATAAAAGAATTTGATTTTACCTTTGCGTTTTTTAAAGATTTTGGAGAAAATGATTTGTTTCCATTTATAGATAAAATGAGAGAAAACGGCATTGTGATAGAACACAAAGCAGCAATCACTCCAACAAATATAAAATGGACACTTAGATATTTATTAGAAGAAAACGACCAAGAACACAAAACAATGCAAATTGTAGAAGAAATAAATACCTACTTAGAAAAAGCAAGCAAAATAAAAGAAGAAAGTGGCAAAGAAAATCCAGAAATAGCAAAATCAGTGAAAGAATTAAACCACTACTTCCAAACAGCCGGCGAAAATTTTGAAATAAAAATCGCAAAAGAATTTAGAGATAAAATTAAAAATTTGGTAGAAAATTTATAGGAAAAACTCTTACATTAATTTGTGAGAGTTTTTAATTTTAAAAATTCAATTATTTTTATAAAAATCAAAAAATCTTTGCTACACTCTAAAAGTGAAATATTAAAATATTTATAAATTTATTTGACAAAGTGTAAAATGCATGGTATTATTTTATCAATACGAAGAAGAGTTAAGTAAATTAAAAAATATTAATCGCAGAGAGGTTTCGTTTGCTGAAAGGAACTATGATATTTTTAATTGAATAGAGGCTTGGAGTTGGAAGTATAATACATAAGCTTCCCGTTGACTGCGTTTTAGTCTTACTAATGAGGCAAAATTTATTTTGCGAATTAGGGTGGCAACACGTTTATATCGTCCCTTTATCGGGGCGTTTTTTTTATAGAAAAATATTAAATTTTTTTTAAAAAATTCAACTGACTACAGATTACATATATAAATATAAACTGTTATAAACGCTTAATTTACCTAAAATATATATAAATAAAAAATAAAACTACCAGTTTTTTGCTGGTAGTTTTATTTTTTCAATTTTTTATTTTCTTTTTCTTAATAAAGCATACAATAATCCGCTTAGTGAGCTTGTTAGAATTGTGGATATTTTATTTCCTACTCCTGTTTTTGGATTATTTGATGATGGACTTTCGATTTTTATTTTGCTTTGATTATCCTTTGTTTTTATTTTTTGTTTAGGTCTTTGTGCTTTTTCTTTGCCTTCTTTTAATTCTTGCCAATAAGCTTTTAAATTAATATTATCTTTTAAATAAATTTCAGAATTTGGATAATAAATTTTATCTCCATCTTTCCAATACAAAAATTTAAATCCTTTTTTCATTGGTTTTGGTAGTTTATATTTTGTATTTCTTTGTCCTTTTATTGCTACATTTCCCAAAACTCCATTTAAATCTCCTCCATCAAGATCAAGATTTATATTTACAGACATAAATCTTTCCAAATCTTTTTGAGCAAAATTGAAATCTGCAAGAGCCATAGCGTATCTTTTTTTAGCTTCGTCAAATTCATCTTTTAATTTATTTGTTTTTTCTTTTTGTCTATCAAGATTTTCTTTTGCCTTATCCAAAGCAATTTGAGCCTTTTCTTTTGCTTTTGCCTTTTTATTTATTTCTTCAATATTTTCATAACTTTGCGGATTATTTAAATCTATATTTTGAGCAATTTCAAAATCAGCCTCAGCCTTTGCTAAATTTTCATTTTTCAATTTTAAATTATTTTCGGCATCTTCTTTTGATTTTTTTAAATCTTCAAAAACTTTTTTCATAGCTTTTACTTTTCTATTTGCCTTAGCTAGATTTTCTTTTGCCTTAGAATAACTTTCAAACTCTTGATTTTTTTGTTCTAATAATTCATTTGCTAATTTTAATTCTTCGTTAGCCTTTGCAAGAGCCTTTGCCGCTTCATCTTTTTTAGTTTTTAAATCACTTATATTTTTATTTGTATTTTCTATATTTTCATTTAGCTTATTAGTTTCTTCATTTAATTTATTTATTTCTTCATTTTTAGAATTTTCTTCTGATTTCTTTTCTTCTAATTGTTTTTGTTTGTCTGTCAAATTATTTTCTAAAGCTTTTCTTTTCTCATTTAAGCTTAAAATTTGATTTTGAAGATTAATTTTTTCTTCTTCTGCTTTTGTTTTTGCATCTTCTAGTGTTTTTATTTCATTATTTTTATCTTCAAGTTCTTTATTTGTACTAGCTAAATCATTTTCTAGTTTTGTTAATCTTTCTCCGTATTCCTTATTAGAAGCTATGTGATTTGCAATTTTAGTATCAAGCTCATTAATTTCAGTTGTTAAACTATTTATTTCACTTTCTAAGACTTCCTTTTCTTTTTCTAATCTTTGAATTTCACTTTTATTTGCTTCAAGTTTATTAATTTTTTCTTGATTTTCATTTTTCTTATTTTCTAGATTTTGATTTATAGCTTGTAGGTCTTCATTTTCTTTTGCAATCTCAGAATCTTTAGCTGCAATTTGTTTTTCTAAATCAGCAATTTCTTTTTTTAGATCTTCAATTTTTGCCAAATCTTCTTCGCTAGGAGTTTTTATTCCATTCATTAAATTTTGAAGATTTGTACAATAATCATCAAAAAGTTTTTCGTATTCTTCTATAGTATACGCTGTATTTTCTTTAGTATAATTTAATTGAAGAGATTGAACGAATCCAAACATTCCTGGTCTTATAGCATATCCAGATGTATAAGAGTCTCCAAATTTGAATTGCCCCCACATCAAATCATCTACTAGATTTGTGTAGTGTCCTATTTGTTGAAAAGATTTTGATATTCCTGTATCTTTAAATATTTCGTCGCTGTGTAAAGCTATATAGTATCCCATCTCTTCTCTACTTTTACAGCCTTTTTTTCTCAAATAATCAAATAAAATTTTTTCTTGATCCCACCAGCCTTGAATTGCTTCTTTTCCTTTGTCAGATCCACCCCAGTGTAAATTTTCAAAAGGTGGTTGATGAATTCCTGCGTGTTCGATTTTATTAGCTGAATAATTCGCATTTGCTTGGGCAACTGCCATATCAAAATCGCTGATTTTTAGAACACTTAATTTTCTTCCATCAATTCCACCATCTTTTTGTCTTTTTTCATTAACAACTTTTAAAGCCTCAATAGCTTTTTTCATATTTTCAAGACTTCTAGAATCATCAGATGACATATTTTTATTTGCAGCCAAATACTCTTGACCAATTTTTTTAGCCCTATCATTGTTTGGAAGTTTTGTAAATACATCAAGAGCTTTTTGTGATTTGTTATGTTCAAAAAATCCTACAGAGCCTTTGTCCCATTGCTCTTTTGCTTTTTGTTTTTCTTCTTCGCTTACAGTCTTCAAAGATTCTTCTAATTTTTTCAATTCTTCTTTTTTGCTGTTAAGATTTTCTTCAAGCTCTGTTTTTTCGGCAGTTTTTCCCTTAATAGAATTTTCTTTTTTAGTTTTTTCATTATTAAGATTTTCTATATTTTTCTTTTCTTCATCTATTGTTTGTTGTAAATTTTCATTTTCTTTGGAAAGATTTTCTATCTTGGTATTATCTGCATTCAGCTTATTTTCTTTTTCAGTTTTGCTTTTTTCTTTTTGTGATTTTTCCTTATTTAATTCATCAAGTTTTTTACTAAATTCTTCATTTTCTTTTTTTAGATTTTCAATGTCTTCTTGAAGTTTTGATATTTTATCTTCAATAGATTTTTTATCTGATTCTGATGTTTCAAGATTTTCTTTAATTTTTATAAGTTCTTGCTCTTTTTCTCCTAGCTTATTTTGTAAATCTTTGTAGCTTTGGCTATCTTCGCTTACTTCTCCAATAGATTTTTTTATCTCATCTATTTCGTTTGATAGATTATTTTCTTCACCTTTAATCTTAGCCAATTCTTCATTTGCTTTATCAAGGTCATTTTTCAAATTTTCTTGTTCTTTTTTAAGTGAATTTAATTTTTCTTCTTCTTGTTTTAGGCTTTCACTTTTTTCTTCCAAATCTTTTTGAGCTTGATCTTGTTTTTCCTCTGCCTCTTTTTTCTTATTTTCGGCATCTTTTAAACTTTCTTCAGCATTTGGATTTTTTTCTTTTTCTTTTTCAAAGTCAGCATTGGCATTCTTTTCTTCTTCATCTGCCTTATCAAGATCTTCCTTTGCCTGATTTGTTTTTTCTTCTTTTTCTTTTAAATCTTTTTCGGCTATTTCTTTTTCGTTTTTTGCATTTTCTAAATCTTTTTCTTTTTGAGATTTATAATCTTCTACTGTTGAATCTAAATCTTCTTTTGCCTTTTTATTTTCTTCTTCCAAATTTTTATTTTCTTTCTCAAGATTTTTTTCTTCTTCTTTGGAATTTTCATAATCTTTTTGGCTTCGGTCTAGATTTTTTTCTTCTTTATCAAGATTATCTTTTGCCTTATCGTAATTTTCTTTTGCTTGTTCGTAAGTTTTTGCCTTTGTGTCTTTTTCTCCAGAAGGATTTTCAATTGTAGAATCTTTGTAAACGCTTTCATCAGCTATAGCCTTATTTGCTCCATTAATTATAAATGTGCTTGAAAGAGCCATTATCAAAGCTATTTTTTGTATATTTTTCTTTTTCATTTTACTTGCGAAAAAATCGCAGACCTCCTTTTATATATTTTTTAATTTCTTTTATTATTATATCAGATTACAGCAATAAAATAAATTATTTTGTATAAAAATAAACTTTTTACAATAAATTTTTCAACAAGTCCTTGTCCAAAATATAAATTTCTCTTCCCTTTATTTTTATTATATTTTCATCTGCCATATTTGATAATTCTCTCGAAAGGGATGGTCGTGTTGTTGCTAGAAAATCTGCTAGTTCTTCTCTCGTTTGGTCTAAAATAATTTTGCCATCGTTTTCTTCAATCAACAAATAATTTCCTATTTTTTGTCTTAGGGTAAATTGATTTGTTATTTGATTTTTTTGACTTAAAACAAGACATTTTTTGCTAATTAAATCTATATAATTTATCAAAAATGATTTTGGCATAGTTTCATTAATTAATTTTCTAAATTCTTTTATTACTAATAATTTTGATTTTTTTTGAACATAGGCTGAAAAATCGTAAGGCTCTTTTAGGTAAGCATAAACTTCTCCAAAAATTGCTTTTTGATTAAATGTTTGAATTATAGATCTTTTGCCATTTGCATCAAATTTTGCGACTAGAATTGAACCTTCTATTAAAAAATATAAATCTTCTTTTATTTCGCCTTGATTAAAAATATATGAGCCTTTTTCATAAATTTTTTCTTCTATTTTTATATTTTCTTGTAAAATTTCTAAATCTTTTTCTGATAAATTTTTAAAAATTGGTATTTGTCTTAAATTCATTTTCCACCTCTACTAAAATTATATCTTTTATTAAATTTTTTCAAATTAAAAAGCGATGAATTTTTTTCTTCATCGCTATTTGCTTATAAAAATTTATTTCTTTTTGTATTAAAATCTAAATTTGATTCAAAAATTTCATCAATTTTTATCTTATTTTCTTTTGCTAATGGCTCAATTTTTTCTAAATCTTCCTTATTGTATAGATAAACTGATACTCCACAAGCATGGCTAGCCTGTCTTGGCGTTGGCGCAAGGGTTGCTTTTATTTTTTCTTTTCTCAAAATTTCTAAAAGCTCTGTCGCAATCATTGCATTTTCTACTAAAATAAAATATTTCATTAGTCAAGCATTTCTATAAATGCACCAATTCTTGTTTTTAATTGTTCTGCATCTTCGTCTGTGTAGTCTGTTTCTATTCCAATGCAAGGAATATTTTCTTCTTTTAATCTTTTTTCTACAAAATATCCTTCTGTATCATAAATATTACAGAATTTAAGGTTGATGTCGATTACTCCATCGGCATTGTATTCGTGATATAGTCTGATTATATCGTCAATTCTTGATGTATTTGGTGTAAAGCAAGCACAATTTATACTTCCCAAATATCTTTGTGCAAGATTTTTAACTTCTGTATCCAAATCGCCCTTTGTTTCGTCTACTGGATTTTCTATATATCTAATTCCTGTGCACAATTCTTCTCCAACAACTGCTCCACCGTTTGTTTCGATTATTTGATGAAGTTTCCAGTTTGGAATTGAAAGTGGAGTTCCTGTAAGAAGAATTCTTTTTGTTCCTTTTTTAAATACAGATACATTTTCTTTAACTCTTTTGTCAAGTTCATCGCATAGTTCATTTACTTTTTGGGTAAATCTTACTGGATCATCGAAAAATGAAATTTGTGTAATTAAAAGTGTATCTCTTCCTGAAATTGGCACATTATCTAATTTTCTAAAATCGTATAGTCTTTGCATTGCACGTCTTTTGTTATTTATCATTACAATTGCATCGTGCAAGCTTTCTGCTGTTACTTTATTTCCTGTTAATTCTTCTAATTTATCAATATATAATTTGATTTCTTTTTCCCATTTTTGGAAATCTTCGTCCCTTTTCATTTGTGGAATATCCATTATATACATTGGGGCATCTTCTGCCAAAATTTCCCAAGCTTTTTTCTTGCCATCGCAAGTTGTTTCTCCAACAAATAAATCTGCTATTCTAAAAAATGGACAAGTTCTATCAAATCTTGCGCCAAGTGATGCTTTTATCAAAGGGCAAGTTGCTGTTGGCAATTTTTTCTCTCCACCTGGAACCCAAAATTGTGAGCCTGAGCAAAGTCCTGTAGAAATTCCATTTGCTGCCCAAACAACTTCTTCTGGAACATGGATACAAAAACTTCCTATAACTTTTTGTCCATTTTTTTGAGCCTCAATCAATTCAGCAGGTCTTACTCCGTGAATATCTGCTGTAACTGCATTAAAATAATCCATTTTTTCTGGTCTGTTTTCTTGTGATAAAAAAACATCCCCAAAAGCTTGTGGTAAAACTTCGCACAATAAATCGTGCTTATCAAGATCCATACTCAAATCGTCCCACATTTTATGATTTTTATCCATTTTATATCTCCTCATAAGTTAAAATTTTATCCGCCTTATAGATACAATTTTTGAAAGTAAAATCTGGATTTTTTGATTTACTTATTTTATAATTTTCGTAAACTTTTTTGTCGATAATATCGCTTATAGCAAATGGACAAGTTGCTTTTATAATTTTTCTTTTTATGTTTTTCTTTTTATATTTGGATTTTATCTCTAATAAAAAAGAAATCCTATCATCTAAGTTTTTAATAAATCTTATGTAAAATTCTAATTTAAAAAGCAAAGTCCCACTAATATCACTTTCTTGTAAATCTTTTAATATCTGATTAATTTTTTCGATTTTTCCAAGACTTTCAAAATATATTTTTTCATCAAAATTTCTATTGTCCAAATTTTCAAGAAAATTTTTTAAATCTTTCTCATAAACAATTTTTTTGTCAGTATTTTTTTCCAAATACTCATTAAATTTCTTGCAATAATCATCAAGAACAAAAAATTTTGAAGAATATATCAAGGGGCATTTTTTAGTTTTTAGATAGGCAATTGTAGAATTAATTGGATCACATACATTTTCTAATTTGTAGTAATCAAATACATAACTATCAAGTCCAATAATTGGGTAAACAATAAAACCATAAGAGATCAAGAGAGCATCAAACTTATCTGAAAAAACTCCAACTACATTGTCATTTTCCATTTTTGCATATATTGCATCCACATAGGCTTCTCTTCTCAAATCTTCTAGTTTTATCTTCATAAAATAGCAGCTCCAATCGCTCCCGCAAATCTGCCATCGGGATGACTTTTAACACTACTGTTAAGTTTTTCTTCCAAAGCTTTCATTATGTATTCATTATTTGAAAAACCACCAGTAAGAAAATATCCATCAGTATCAGATTTTTTTTGAGCAAGCTTTGAAACTTTTGACACAATAGAATTTATAACTCCACTTGCAATATCTTCTCTTTTTGTTCCTTTTCCCATCAAAGAAACAACTTCAGATTCTGCAAAAACTGTGCAAGTTGAAGAAAGTTCTATGTCCTTGCCTTTATTTGCCATTTGAAAAAATTCTTTCAAATCAAGACCAAGCCTATTTGCCATAACTTCCAAAAATTTCCCAGTTCCAGCCGAACATTTATCATTCATCAAAAAATCCACAACCCTATCTTCATTTTGGACAATTATTTTTGTATCTTGTCCGCCAATGTCGATTATAGTTCTATCTTTTGAGCCCAAAAAATGTGCGCCCTTGCCGTGGGCAGTAATTTCTGTAATAATTTTATCAGCAAAATCTACGGCAATTCTTCCATAACCTGTAGCTGTGATATGACTTTCTTTTCTTTCATATCCCAAATCTTCTAGCTTTTTGATTATTTTTCTGCCAGTTTCTTTGCTATTCCATCCGCTGCTTATAACTTCTTTATAAAGTATTTCATTTTTTTCATTATTTAGGACAACATACTTACTAGCAGTTGATCCAATATCTATACCAATATAATACATATTACCTCTCTACATTTATGATAACATACAAGAAAACTTTTTCCAAATTTGATTTAAAAAATTTTCCAAAATATTTAATTAAATTTTAATTTCAAAATAAAAAATTCCCCAAAAAAATTTTTAAATTTTGGGGAAATATTTTTAAATGTATATAAATTTATTTTTTCTTTTTATGCAGTAATTATTTCCAAATCTTTTTCTACATTTGTAATTGGGGAAATATTAAAATTTTCTACCAAGAAATTCACAACTGTTTCTGACAAAAATGCTGGGAGAGTTGGTCCAAGATGAATATTTTTCACTCCTAGACTTAACAAAGCCAATAAAACTATTACAGCTTTTTGCTCATACCATGCTATATTAAATTCAAGTGGCAAATCATTTACTGATTCAAGTCCAAAGGCATCTTGTAATAACAAAGCAGTTTTTACCAAAGAATATGAATCGTTACATTGACCAGCATCTAAAACTCTTGGAATTCCATTTATATCTCCAAGATTTAATTTGTTGTATCTGTATTTTGCACAGCCTGCTGTTAAAATCACATAATCTTTTGGCAATTTTTCGGCAAATTCTGTGTAATATGATCTGCCCTTGTGTCTTCCATCACATCCTGCCATTACGACAAATTTTTTAATATTTCCAGCCTTAATTTCTTTTACTACATCGCCAGCAAGTGCTTCTACTTGATTGTGAGCAAAGCCTCCAACAATTTTTGTATTTTCTAAATTTTCTGGAGCCTTGCAAGATTTTGCCATCTCAATAATTTGAGAGAAATCTTTTTTGCCATTTTCATCAGCTTTTATGTGTTTTGCACCAGGGTATCCTGCATTTCCTGTTGTAAATAACCTATCAAGATAGTCATTATCTTTTTTAAGTGGAACTATACAATTTGTTGTCATCAAAATTGGTCCGTTGAATTTTTGGAATTCTTCATTTTGGCTCCACCAAGAATTTCCATAATTGCCGTGGAAGTGGTCATATTTTTTGAATTTTGGATAGTAGTTTGCAGGTAACATTTCTGAGTGGGTGTAAATATCTATTCCCAAACCTTTTGTTTGTTCAAGTAGCATTTCCATATCATTAAGGTCGTGACCTGAAATTAAAATCGCAGGATTATCTCCAGCAGAAAAATCAACTTCTGTGATTTCTGGATTGCCAAATTTTTCTGTGTTTGCCTTATCCAAAAGCTCCATTGCCATAAGACCATGTTTTCCAGTTTCCATTGTTAAATTTATTAAATCATTAATATCTTTATCATCTTTTAAAGTTTTTTCCAAAGTTTGGGCGATAAATTTATCAACTTCTTCATTTCTATAGCCCAAAACATTTGCGTGATGATTATAAGCTGCCATTCCTTTTAAGCCATAAGTTACAAGTTCAACCAAAGACCTTTCATCTTCATTTATTATATTTAAAACTCCAACTTCAATAGCCTTTCTTCTTAGCTCATCCCTATCATCACTTGTATATTTTGCTGCATCAGATAAATTTTCAAGTTTATTTTCTTCAATTAATTTATCCTTAGCCTTTAAAGTTTTTTCTGCTTTTCTTAAAATATCTTCCTCATCAAAATTTGCATTTGTGATTGTAACAAACATATTATTTGAAATTAAATCATAATATTTAGAATCAACATTCTCTATTTTATTTAAAACTTCAGCAAGTCCTTTTGTAACATAAATTAATAAATCTTGGCTGTTTGCAGTATTTTCATTTTTTCCACAAACACCAACCTTAGTACAACCCTTGTTGCCGGCTGTTTCTTGACATTGAAAACAAAACATAATAAAATCCTTTCTTTTTTTTATCTTTCTTACATTCTTATAATACAAAATAAAAAATATTTAATCGGTAACTTATGTTACAAGAAGTTAAAATCTGGTTTTATTTTCAATTTTTATCATTAAAAAATTTTTAATTCCTAAATAGTTTTGATTGGTATGTGAAAAATTACAGTACAAAAACTTAATAAAAAAGATACTACCAATTAAGGTAGCACCTCATAAAAGTTTTTTTAATTTTAATAGAAATTTTTTAACCATAATTTTCAATGAAATTTTTGTACCAATATCCACTTTTTTTTATTTTTCTTTCGAGTGTATCAAAGTCTACGCCTATTAGTCCATATCTTTTTTGATACCCATTTGTCCATGATAGTAAATCAATTGCAGACCATACGTAATAAGCACTTATATTTATATCTTTTTTTGCTTTTAAATACTCTATTATTTCTATGTGCCTTTTTACATAATCAATTCTTTCATCATCTTCAAAACTGCCATATTTATCAGGCTGATCATCAAATCCCATTCCATTTTCAGCGATTATAATTTCCATATCTTTATACTCATTTTTAATGTGAAGTAAAAGATCTGATAAGCCTTTAGGATAAATTTCCCAATCCCATTTAGTATACTGACCTCCTGGAACTTTTATAAAATTAAATTTATCTTCAATAAATTTTGAATCCAAGTTTTCTGCTTCTATGACTCTTCTCATATAGTAATTTATGCCTAAATAATCGCCTATATTTTCTTTCATTAATTTTCTATCTTCATCTGTTATATGTGGTGAATTAAAATTACTTTTACAATATTCTAGCATATTTTTGGGATATTCCCCTATTGTCGCTGGAGAAATATACCAATCGCATAAATAATCTTTTGCAAAATTTAAAGCTTCAATATTTTTTTCATTTTTTTCTAACAAATAACATGGCATTGGGTTTAATACTATTCCAATTTTCCCACTTAATTTCATTTGTCTAAATAGTTTTATAACTCTTGCACTTGCAACATTAAAATTATGAGATACTTGAAGAGCTTCCATATAAGAATTTTTCATTTGTGGTGGATGGCTAGCTTGAACATATCCTTCTACAACTTCTGACATAGGTTCATTTATTGTTGCCCAAAGTGGAACCTTATCTCCAAATTCTTCGAATAAAATCTTTGAATAACTAACAAAGTTATCTATTACTTCTTTATTTAACCATCCGCCTTTATCCATAAGAGCTTGTGGCAAGTCCCAATGATATATTGTTACAAATGGAACAATATTATATTTTAATAGTTCATTAATTAAATTCCTATAATAATTCAATCCTTTTTCATTTATTTTACCACTTCCATTAGGTAATATGCGTGCCCAAGAAATAGAAAATCTATAAGTTTCAAGCCCAATTTCATGAAATAATTTTACATCTTCTTTCATACGATTATAATGGTCTACTGCAATATTTCCATCATAACCCAAGTCATTTTTTTCATAAAAAACATCCCAACTTGTTAGACCTTTTCCATCTTCTCTAACAGCTCCTTCAACTTGATAAGCAGCTGTTGCAGCTCCCCATAAAGTTTTATTCTTTACCAACTTCTTTTTCCTCCTTTAGTAATTGTTTCTCGTATGTTTTGAAAAATGGATACCACATCAAAATATCTAAAACAATTAAAAAAATTATCCAAAAGAAAGCTATGATACTCATAGTTGCTATAGCTGCACCTATAGGTGCTGGAGTTGTCCAAGGAACATAAGTATAAGTTTTTCCTAAAATATCTAATTTCATCACAATATATGTTAAAATTCCATTAACAGTTTGAACTCCAATAAATGGTATCGCTAATACTGGATTTAAAACAATAGGAACCCCAAAAATAATTGGTTCGTTAATGTTGAATATAGATGGTAAAATAGCTAACTTACCTAATGTTCTCATTTGTTTATCTTTACTTCTTAGCATTAAAATATTTAATCCTATAGTAGCACCTGCCCCACCTAATATCATAAAAAATGCACGGAATGGTTCAGTGTAAATAAATTCTGGTGCTAAACCTTTTGTTACAGCTTCTGCATTTGCTGCTAAATTTCCTAATTCAAAAGCTCCAACTAAACCACTTACAATTGATGAACCGTGAAGACCAACTACCCATAATAATTGAGTTACAATTGAAATCAAAAATATTCCTACTACTGAATCAACAGCAAATACAAAAGGTGAGAATAATTTCTTTATTAAATCTGGAATTAATAATCCACCAGTTAAAGATTGTACTAATAAACTAATCAAAAAAATACCAACAACATTAACTACCAAAGGAATAATTGACGCAAATGATGCTTTAACCGGTTCTGGAACAGCTTCTGGCATTTTTATAAGAAGTCCCCTATCTTGTAAAAATCTTGTTGACTCCGTTACTAACAGTCCTATAATTATTGCTGTAAAAATTCCTTCTGCTCCCAAATAATTCATTGGTAAAGCCATACTTTGTCCTTCAAGAGCTTTTTCAATAGTTTTTGATTTGTTTAATATATCTGAAAATACAACAAGATTTGAAGGTGCTGATGTTATAAGAAATGAAACTGCTGCAATAATCATTGTATTCATTGATTGCATTTTATAATGTTTAGCAAGTGAGTTTGAAATTGCCATACATACAAATAGAGCCATTAAACCCATTGATGATCTAAATAAAAGCTCTATCCCTAGACCATGTTGCATTGCCCATTGTTTCCATGCAATTAAAAATTGGAAAAATATATTTGTAGGTTTCATAGTTTCCAAATTTACAGGAGGCGATGTTACAATTAATGTCATTCCACCCAATAATGCCACAGGTGTAGCAGCTACCATTCCATCACGAATAGCTTTTAAGTGAGGTTGATTTGAAATTTTTGCACCTAAAGGAACTAATTTATCGTTTAAAAACTTATTAAATTTGTTATTTTTTTCCATTTTTTACTCCTTTTTATTTTTTCTTAAAACTATTACATCATAATTAATAATTTGATTATAATATTCATACTTATTATTTATTAAAAGTTTTCCATCACTAATTTTGCAATTATTTTCTACTCCCAATACATCTACATTCTTTCCTATTTCTTTCAAAAATTTATTTTCAATTTTAAATTCATTTTCTTTTTGAGGATTTATGAAATAATAATTAAATTTTTCATTTGTAGTACTATTAATAAATTTAAAATTTGCTCTAGTATTAAATATGGCTTCTCCACAAAATTCTAACCATCTTCCTACTTCTTTTAGCCTTTCGACCTGTAATGTTGGTATTTGCCCATCTGCTCTTGGTCCAATATTTAATAAAAAATTTCCGCCTTTAGAAACAGTTTTATATAATTTTTTAATTATTTCTTGACTTGTTAAATAGTCTTCTAGTTTTTCTAATCTATTATATCCGTATGATTTTCCTATCCCCCTACTTTCTTCAAATATATGATGTTCTTCTAAAACCTTATCATTGTATTCGGTTGAATAATAATCACCGTGCTTTCCTTCCATTCCTTTATAAAAGCGATCATTAACTACTACTTCGTCTTTTACCGGAGATTTGTTGTATAACCAGTATAAAAATTCTTTAACTTTAACTTCATCTTCCGTTAAATCCCATTCTCCACCATCGGCAAATATTAAACTAGGCTTAAATTTATTTACAATTTCATATAATTGTTTTTGCAATACTTCTTTTAAATAAACTTCCTTAGATAATCCATATTTTTTTACATCTTTCATTGGTATGAAATATCTTCCATCACATCTGTGAGATGGTACACTCTCCCAATCAATAATTGAATAATAAAGCCCAAATTTTATGCCTTTTTTTCTAATAGACTCTGACAATTCTTTTACTAAATCTCTATGAGGACCTATGTCTGCACTATTCCAATTGACTTTGTGAACATTATCTGTTTTCCATAAACAAAATCCATCATGATGTTTTGATGTGAGTACAGCATATCTGGCTCCTGAATTTTTTATTATTTCAGCAAAAGAATCAGGATCAAATAATTCAGCTTTAAAATCATATCCAAATTCCCTATACTCTTTATTTCCATAAACTTTTTTATGAAATGAATCTTTATTATCGCCATAATTTCCATAAACTGTGGCATAATACCATTCTGCATAAGAACCAAATTGTTTATCAACTACAATTTTATATGATGGAACGCTATATGGACCCCAGTGGATAAAAATTCCGAATTTTGCATTTGCGTACCAATCAGGCAAATAACGATTATCTAAATAATCCCATGAAATTTTCATTATATCCTCATTTATAAATATTTTCTAGGATAATATTTTCCATATTTTTGACACCCATAGGCGTTGGGGCATAAGCATTAAAAGGTGTTTGAGCTATAATTTTTCCAAATTCGTCAGCATTTTTCTTATATTCATCAAAATACATTCTAATTTGAGGACTCAATAATATCATAGAATATTCATCAGACTTAAAAATATTTTCACTATTTGAAATTGTAGTTGCTTCTACATATATTTCATGTCCATCCTTTTGCAATTGCTTAGTTACTTCTTTTGCCATTAAAGAACTAGATAAACCTGCATTACATACAAGAATTACTTTTTTCATATTTCCCCTCCATTTTTTGTAATTTTTTATTTAATTTTATCCACCTTTTTGCATTTTCCATTGCCATGGTAGCCATTGTAAGATGATCTTGTGCATGGACTAATATAATGTTTATTTTATTTTTTTCTCCATTTGCTTCTTCAGTGAGCATATTTGTTTGAATTTCATGGCATTTTATAAATTCATCGTTAGCTTTTTTTAATAAAGATTTAGCCTCATCAAACTTATATAATTCTGCAGCATCCATAGCTTCTGATGATAAGCTTCTGCTTTCACCTGCATGGACAATTATATTAAAAACTAACTCGTATACTTTTTGATTTTCATCCATAAAACTGCTTATTCCTCCTTTAAAAATATCTTCATAAATTTTATTTTATCGTCAGCTGTTAGCGATTCTGATATAAGATTTTTATTTGATAAGAAATTTCCCAGTTTCTCATAGTAAAATTTCATATCTCCTATATCTTTTCCGATTACCAAGCTATAAATAAGTCTAATTTTTCTACCGTTCCAATCTATCGGTTTTTTTAACATTATTATTATTGAATATGACTTTCCATCAACTTGGTCAAATATGTGTGGTATAGCAATATTATCAAAAGATGTTTGACCCATCTTCTCTCTATTTATCAACTGTTTTAAAGCTTTATTATTTGGAAAATTTGATTTTGTGGAAATTTTTTCTGCTATATATTCTAGAACTTCATCCTTGTTTTTGAATACTTTGTCTTTAACAAATATTGAGTTTGAAAATATATTGTATATCTCATCTAGATTAGAATTCTCAAATGCTAATTTCAATTTATTTAAATCACTTTTTGAAAAAATAACATCTACATATATAACTGACATATCAAATTTATCGCTAATATTTACTGATGATATGATCAAATCATATCTATCAATATCAAATTTTTTTAAATTTCTAACATCTGTTGTTGCTATGTTCTCAATATTTCCTTCAAATTGCTTCATAAGTTGTGATTTCATTATTTGAGCAGAAGAATTGCCTGATCCACATACTATAAGAATATTTTTCTTATTAGATGAATTATTACCGATTGCAGCCATTATATGTAATGCAATATATCCTATTTCGTCATCTGATAATTTTGTCATATATTTATCATTTATTATGTTTGAGCCGATTGTCGCTAACATAAAAGAAATCTTATCTTTTTTTATATCTTCAAGTATAGGATTTTTCATATTAAATCCATATTTTATCCTATATATTAAAGGTCCAAGATGTGTTGCTAAAGCAAAATAAAATTCTATGTTTGATCTGAAATCATATTTTGATACCTTATATATCTCATCTATTATATCCTGAGATAACTTTAAGATTTCTGAAGATAATTTTTCTTGATCCCTAATTGTGTTTTTTGCAATTAAGTGCATGGTTATATATACTAATTCTTGATTTGGAATTTCTATTTCTAGTTTAGCTTTTAAGCTATCAACAATTTTATTTGCAATTTTGAATTCTTCGTATGAAACAAGCTTTTTTTCTACTGATTTTGGCAATTTTACATATTCTTTTTGCTTAATTCTTAATATAGAAATATAGATATGGATAACTAAATTTTTAAAATTAACATAAGGCATATAGTAATCTTCACCAAAATCTATATTATCTATTATTTCTTGAATTTTATTAAAAAGCTCTTTATTTTCATCACCATCAAAAAGTTTTGGATCTACTCCTATTTCATTTTTTATTGCAAGTCTTATATTTTTCTCGCTACCTTCAATTTTCATTCCATAATATGGTTTTGAAATTAAATCTAGCTTGTAATTATTCAAAGTTTTTTTTATTATTGGTAAATCTTTATTTATTTGTGACTCACTTACATGAAAACTTTCAGCTAATTCATATTGCTTAATATATGAACTAGAAAATAAAAACATTCTCAAAATATTTTCGTATCTGCTATCTTTATCACCTCCACCTTGTTGAAAGTAAGCATATTTATACCAATCATTTTTTAGGAAACTTTTAAATTTATCTTGATCCTTAATTTTAAATTTAAATCCCTTCCCTGTTTTAGACTCTATTATCGCTCCCTTATCTTTAATTACTAAGTTCAATAGATCTATCTCTTTTCTTATAGTTTTTGAAGATAATTCCATTTCTTTTCCTATATCTTTAGAGGTGTGATAATCATAGTCTAAAGTTAAGTAGTCGAATATTTGTTTCATTCTTGTTTCAATCATTTAACCACCTCGTATAAACATTATAATAATTAAAAAAACAAATCTCCACACAAACATTTTCCTCATACTTATGGAAGTTTGATTTTTGAATTATATAATTTCTCTAATATAATTATAAAATAAGAGAATAAAGGAGTCATTATGAAAAAAATTATTGCAGTTGATATAGATGGTACTTTGTTAAATTCGAAAAGGCAGATTACTGAAAAAACTAAAAATGCTTTGATTAAGGCGCAAGAGCTTGGTCATATTGTTGTTATTGCATCTGGGCGTGATCCTCTTGGGGTTTATCCTTTTGCGGATATTTTGGAATTTGAAAAATATGGTGGGCTTATTTCTAATTTTAATGGTGGAAGAATTACTAATTATAAAACAAAGGATGTAATTATTAATCATCCTATGGATTTTGACCTTGCAAAAGAAATTTTGCAATTTAGCGAAAAAAATCTTTTTATGCACTATATTATTTACACTGAGGATAAAATTATTACAAGTTCTTCTAAAACTTACAAGCTTGAGGAAATTTGTCAAAAAGCCTTTACTCATTATGAAGTCATTGATGATTTGGCTTATAGTTTGGATTTTGCTCCTAATAAAATTTTGTTTTCTCAAGATCCTAACTTGATTGATGATGATGCAAAAAAATTGATGGATAAATTTTCTGATAAAACTACTCAGGTAAAATCTACTCCTTATTTTTATGAAATTATGCCAAAGGGAATTGGCAAGGGAGAAAGTCTTGTTGAAATCGCCAAATATTTTGATATGGATATGAAAGATGTGATTGCTTTTGGCGATGAGGAGAACGATCAAACCATGATTGAGATGGCAGGCCTTGGTGTGGTTATGGAAAATGGTGCTAATTTTATGAAAGAAAAAGCTGATTTTATTACAAAATCAAATGATGATGATGGAATTGCTTACTATTTGGAAAAATTTGTTTTTAATGAAAAATAATTAAAATTTTTGATTTTTTATTTGATTTGGGTATATTTTAATTGAGATATTTCGAAATATATAAGGAGGAAATATGATAATAGGAATACCAAAAGAGATTAAGGACCAAGAATCTAGAGTTGCAACTGTGCCTGGCGCTGTTGCGGAATTAGTTAAAGCTGGTCATGAAGTTTTAATTGAAAATAATGCCGGTTTAAATTCTGGTATTACAAATAAAGATTATGAAGATGTTGGCGCAAAAATTGTCGATTCAGCAAAAGACGTTTGGGAAAAATCTGATATTGTCTACAAGGTAAAAGAGCCTTTAAAAGAAGAATATAAATATTTAAGAGAAGGTTTGATTTTATATACTTATCTCCACCTTGCAAGTAATGAAGAATTAACAAAAGAATTAGTCGATAAAAAAGTTACAGGCATAGCTTATGAAACTTTAAAACTTGATAACAAATTACCACTTCTAGCTCCTATGAGTGAAATTGCTGGAAGAATGGCGGTTCAAGAAGGCGCAAGATATTTAACAAAGCCTGAAGGCGGAAGAGGAATTTTACTTCAAGGAGTTCCAGGAGTAAGACCTGCTCACGTTGTAATTGTTGGAGCTGGTACTGTTGGAGCTGGTGCTGTAAGAATTGCTGTAGGAATGGGCGCAAGAGTTACAGTTTTGGATGTAAATATTGACGCTTTGAGCAGATTACAAGATATTTTCCCAGATAAAATAGAAACACTCTATTCAAATCCTATAAATATTGAAGATTCTGTTAAAGATGCAGATTTAGTAATCTCCACAGTTTTAATTCCAGGAAGACGTGCTCCACAACTTATAAAAGAAGATATGGTAAAACAAATGAAAGATGGATCAGTAATAGTTGACGTTGCAATCGACCAAGGTGGTTCAACAGATATTACAAAAGGACATCCAACAAGCCACACCGATCCAGTTTTTGTAAAACACGGAGTAATTCATTATGCTGTTGCAAATATTCCAGGAGCAGTTGCTATGACATCAACTTATGCCCTATCAAACGCAACAACAAAATATGTAAAAACAATAGCAAATCTTGGACTAAAAAATGCCTGCGAAAAATCTCCAGAAATAATTTCTGCAGTTAATACTTACGATGGATATGTTACAAACGAAGGAATAGCAGAAGATAACGGCTACGAATATAAAGAATTAAATATAAAATAAAAATCAAATAGGGACTGTTTGAAAATGAAATAATCATTTCAAACACTCCCTTCCTTATTCACAAAATATAATTTTATTTCACTAAGCACACTAATCAAAATCAAAAAAACAATTTGGATTCCAACTAAAATCAAAACAATTTTATCATTCAAATCATATTTGTAAAAAACAAACAAGGTCATAACCATACTAATTATCCCAAAAATCAAAGACAATTTGCTAGCATAAAGATTTCCAATTTCCCAATTTTTTTCATTTTTCATAGAAAGCCTAGTCCTAAAACCAGACCATTTTGAAATTTTTTTACCAGCCTTGTTCTTTAAGAAAAAATACATAAAAAAGAAAGAAATAGGAATAATCAAACATACAAAAAATAAAAACATACCATCCTCCAAGTTTTATTACTTTACTTATACCCAAAATATACTATTTTTTAAATTTCTTAAATACATTTATAAAAAAAGAAGTAGAAAGCTCTACTTCTTTAAATTCTCTTATTTACTTATAAAATATTTATAAACTTAGCAAAAAAGCATTTTTCGCTGATTCCTCTATTTCTTCAATCATATAAAAAGCTTCTTCAATGCTTTCTCCTACTACTATCACTCCATGGTTTTCCATAACATAGGCTTTTATATTTTTATCAATACTTTTCTTTAGCTCATCAAAAAGTTCTTGACTTCCTGGATCCTTATATTTTACCCAACCCAAGTCTCCAACTTTAATTTTTAAATATGGAGTTTTACATTTTAAGTCAATAGTTTTATCTTCAGATTCTAGTATACAAGACCAATATGTTATAAAAGTACTATGAGTGTGAATTACACACTTATATTTATCATCAATATCGTATAATAATTTATGCATCGGGTATTCTTTACTTGGTTTATTTTCAGAAATAACTTTATCATTTTTTAAAACAGAAAAACTATTTTCATTCATATTTCCAAAGCATGAGCCTGTTTTTGACACATATATTATATCTTTATCTTTAAAACTAATATTTGCTGTCGAACCTGATACTTTATTTCTATCAAACAAGGCCTTAGAAACCCAAATTAAATCTTTTAAATCTTTTTCTTTCATTTTTAACCTACTATCATCTCATAAGTTTTATTGAAAAAATCTTCCTTACCAAAGTTACCTGACTTCAAAACCAGTCTTACTTTATCATTATTTACTGGCATTAAAATTGGAACTCCAGCTGCAACACTTTCACCTATATAATAAGTTTTAAAACCTAAAGTAGAAGTTGCAACTCCACTAGTTTCGCCTCCAGCTATAATAAAGTTATTAAAATCTTGGTCTAGTGCTTCTTTTGTTAATGATTCATATACTTTTTCTAAGTTTTCAGTTATTTTTTCTTGACCATATTTTTTTTGTAATTTATCCAAAGTAACAGCATCGTCACTACTATAAAACATTACTTTATCATCAACTTCTTTTAATAGTTTTTCTATATAGGTACCCGGTTCTTTCATTAGACTATCAATATCTATTTTGACCTTCTTAAATTTAAAATTATCAATTTGCTTTAGGGTCATTTTTGAGCAAGATCCTACTATATAAATTATTTTTCCTTTATTTTTGCTTTCTAAATCAAATTTATTTATATCTTTTTCTCTTTTGATTTTTTTAGAAATCGCAGTATTTAATCCACTTCCACCAGTTAGTAATTTTAAATCACCAAAAGCATCTATAATAAGATCATCATCGCCTTCTTCATAGTAATCTGGAACAAGATAATACTTTTCTTTTTCATCTTTTTTGGATTCAAATATTTTAGTTATTTCTTCTTTTCCCTTATTTAAAAAGTCTCTAGAAATATTTATTGTTTTATACTTACCTTGATCTTTCATAAGTTCGCTAATTCTACTATCCCACATAGGATTTAAAGGATGATCTTTCATATGACTTTTATGAAGCTCCAGACCATCCACATATAACTTGCCATCTTTTATTTCTCTTCCATTTACTGGCAAGGCTGGTTCCAAAATTGTATATTTTTGATCCATTTTTTCTAATAAAAAATCTGTAATAGGTCCTATATTTCCTTTTGGTGTAGAATCAAATGTAGAACAATATTTATAAAATATTTTTTCAGTATTTTTATTACATAGATACTCATATGCCTTATCTACTTTTTCTAAGGCTAAATCTTTTCTCTCGCTTCTGATTTTTAATGCTATTACAAGTACCGCATCTTTATTTAGAATAGTATTTAAATTTTCATCATTTTCATCAGGCACTCCATTACTTAAAACTGTCCTGATTTTATTTTCTGCAAAAAATGAGGCTGCATCGCTAGCACCAGAAAAGTCATCTGCTATTACACCTAATAATATACTCATCTAATCCTCCTTCTTAACTTAATGTTAGTATAGGGAATAAGGCTACAAAAATTGCGACAGCAATCATAATAAACCAAAATGGCATTAATGATTTTGAAATCTTTTCTATTGATATTTTTGATATATTACTTACAACATATAAGGCTGTTCCAACAGGGGGAGTTAGTAAGCCAACTGTTAGTAAAATTACCATAAAAACACCAAATTGCACTGGATTTATTCCAATTGAACTAGCTATAGGATATAAAATTGGTGATAACATCATTATTGCAGGGCTGCTATCGATAAACATTCCTACAATTAATAGTAAAATCGACATCAATAGTATCAACGCTAACTTGTTATCAGTTAGAGATATTATATACATTGAAACTCTTTGAGGAATTTCATTTGATGCTAAAAACCAAGTTAATGCACTTGTTGCACATATAATTAGAGTAATTGCTGCAGTAGATAAAGCTGCATCAAGACATATAGATTTTAAATCTTTTAATTTTATATCTTTATATACAAAAATACTAATTATTAGTGCATACACTGATACAATTGCTCCACCTTCTGTTGGAGTAAATATTCCTCCTCTGATTCCTACAATTATAATTATAGGCATAAATAGTGCAAAAATAGAATCCTTAAATTTTTTTATTTTTTCTTCCTTACTAATATTATTTTCTTTGGGGTAATTGTTTTTTGTTGCAACAAAGTGGCAATATAGTAAAAAACATAAGCCTATTAAAACACCAGGTATTAATCCTCCCATAAATAAATCACCTATTGATGTTTGAGTGCTGACTCCGTATACAATTAAAGCAATACTTGGGGGAATTATCAATCCAATACTTCCTGATGATGCAATTACTGCTGCAGAAAATCCTTGATCATAATTTCTATCTTTCATTTCTGGAAATAGTATTGAACCTAAAGCCGCAGTATCCGCTACTCCCGATCCTGAGATACCTCCCATAACTATTCCAGTTACAGTTACGACCTTTGCCAAAGCCCCTCTTGATTTATAAAAAATTACCAAAGCAAAATCTATTAATCTTTTGGTAATAGTACCTTTACTCATTATTGACCCTGCAAACATAAACAATGGTATAGCCATCAAAGAAAATGAATCAATTGCTGTAAAAAATCTTTGAGAAATTAAAGCTAAAGGTTCTTGTTGAATAATTAAACCTGATAAAGTAGATAAAATTATTGCGAATCCAACTGGCAATCCTAAAAATAAGAATACTAGGAATATTAAAATCAGCAAAATATTATTAATCATTATCTGCCATCCCTTCCTTTGTAAATATTTTCTCAACGGAGAATATACTGATTAGTACACCTGAAACTGGTATTACTAAATAAACTAAAAACATGGGAACTCCTAATGTAGCAGAGCTTTGATGAACTCCTAGATTCATTAAAACAATTCCTCCATATGTAATTATTATTCCAATAATACAAGTTAAGCTATAATTTAACCTAGAAACTATTTGTTTTCTATCTTCACTCATTCTATCTGTTAAAATACTTAATGCTATATGACTTTTAGTCCTAACCGCATCAGCTATTGCTAAAAATGATATCCAAACAAATAAATATCTTGACAACTCTTCTGACCAAACAAGAGGACTATTAAATATATATCTTGATATAACTTGAAGAAAAATAATTAAAGTCATTGCAAATATAGCTGCAGATAAGAAAATATTTATTAACTTTTGGATTAAGTCTAAAGTTTTTTTCATACTAATTTCCTTTGCTTTCTAAAATCTTTTGATATAATTCTTTATCAATTGAATTTGCATATTTCTCTGCTATTGGCATAGCTTTACTTCTAAATGATTCCCTATCAGGTTCAGTAACTTTCATACCATCTTCTTGCATTTGTTTTAACATTTCATCTGTAACTTTTTTAACTTCTTCATTTTGATATTCTGCCGCTACTTTAGAAGCATCTTTTATTATTTTTCTATCATCTTTATTTAAAGATTTCCAAGTTGATTCACTAAATGAAAATGTTACATATTCATATTTATGTGCTGTTAATGATATATTAGATTGAACTTCTTGCATCCTTCCACTAAACATAAACGGAATAGGATTTTCTTCAGCTTCAATTACGTTTTGACTCAAAGCAGTATAAACTTCACCCCAAGCCATTGTTGTTGGAGATGCTCCTAAGCCTTCCCAAACAACTTTCATAGCTTCAATTTCTGGAATTCTGATTTTTAATCCTTTAATATCGTCAACATTTTTTATTTCTTTGTTTGAACTAATATGTCTAGGACCCCTATCCCAAAAATCTAAAACTCTTATTCCAGATTTTTCTCTTAATCTGTCACACATTATTTGACCAACTTCACCGTTTACTACATTTTTATAATGGGTTTCATCGTCAAAAATATAAGGTATCTCTAATAAATTGAAAGAATGTTCAAAGTTACTTAGTACTCCTGCTATTAATCCTATATCAATAGATCCTATTTGCATTCCCTCAACTATATCCCTATCTCCACCTAAGGTTGAGTTTGGATAAATTTTAACTTCTATTTTACCATCAGAATTTTTTTCAACTTCTTCTTTAAATTTCAAACTAGCTTTATGCCATAAATCAGATTCAGATTGAATATGGCATAGCTTTAATACTTTAACATCTTTTTCTTTATTTCCACAAGAAACAAAGAAAAGTGATAAAAATATTACTACTAAACTATAAAGAGCATGTTTCTTTTTCATAATTAACCCCTTCATTTAAGGTTCATATCGATTAAAATTTTTACAGTATCTTCTGTCCTATCTCTTAATAATTCTAATGCATCTTGACTTTCATCTATAGGATATTTTTTAGTTACAAAACTTTCCCAGCCTATGTCATTATTAATTAGTTCAATTGCCTCTTCAAAATCTTTACTTGTATAGGTCATAGCTCCTATTAATTTTAGTTCTTTAAATACTAAATCATAACTATAATATGGTATATCATCTGTTATCATTGCAACTAAAACTATTTGTCCTCTTTTCTTTGCAATCTTACCAGCTTCAGTTAAAATTTTTGTATAACCTGTACTTAGCAAAATATTTTCGCAACCTTCATTATTGGTAATACTTGAAACTTTTTCTACCATATTTTCTTTTGAAGGATTAATAATATAATCAGCACCATTTTCTTTAGCTTCTTTTAAAGTAAATTCATCCAAATCAACACAAATTATATTTTTATAAAGATTTTGTCTTTTCGCTACTTTTAATGCCAACAATCCAATGCTACCCATACCAATTATTGTTAAAGTATCACCATGACTTTCAAATCTATTTAATGCGTGAATTGAAACTGCTGCAGGCTCTGCCAAAACTGCACTTTCATAACTTGCTTCATCTTTAACCTTGTGAACATACTTTTCAGGAGCATTAAAATATTCTACAAATGTACCAGTCCAATCACCTGTTCCTGGTGCAGATTTATTTAGACATAAATTAACAAGACCTTTTTCACAGTATTCACAATGCCCGCATCCCTTATGAGGTTCAACAGTAACCTTATCACCTAATTTAAATTCATTTACATTTTTACCAATCTCTACAACATCACCAACAACTTCATGACCCAAAACTACAGGAGGTTTTCTAAATGGATGCTTACCTTTGAATAAGTGTAAATCTGATCCACAAACTCCAGCATATTTTACTTTTATTAAAACCTCATCATCTTTTATTTCAGGAATATCATTTTCTTTTATTTCAATTTTTCCTGTATCAACTAACACTGCTGCTTTCATTTTTTTTGACATATTTTCCTCCTTATATTATCATTTAACTATATTCTAAATAAAAAAATCGTTTTCATCAAAAAATAATCTTTATATCTTCTATAACTTATTTTTGCATATTAAAATAATCTAGATTTACTTAAATAACATTATTTGCTTATAAATAAAAACAATAAGAAGGAGGAAATATGAAAGAAAAATTTGATAAATATATAAATAAAAATCCTTTTACTAACTATTCTGATCTGACTTATAAAATATTATCAGAACAAATTATAAAACTAAAAATAAAACCTGGAACAATTTTAAATGAATCTAATATATCCAACAATTTAAATATTTCAAGAACTCCTGTAAATTCAGCCATAAAAAAATTAATAAAATCTGGTTTGGCTACAAAAGATGACAATGAAAAATTTACAAAAGTTTCAGAATTAAATATGTATCATTTAAATCAATATTATAATTCTAGAATGGCAATAGAACCATATTGTGCTATGATAGCAGCAAAAAATTTTGATGATAAACAAATTGAAAAACTCGAAATTTTAACTTCAAATATAAAAAAATCTTGCGATATTGATAATTTAAGCTCAGACTTGATAAATAAATATATTGAAAATGAAATAGAATTCCACAAGTTCATTGTTATAGGAAATGAAAATAAGTACCTAAATCAAATGTTTAAAGTTACATTCGATATCGGTCTAAGATATAGGTACTATATGCTAAATTTTATAGCAAAAAACCAAAAAAATATAAATATTAAAGAATTTTTACAAGATAGCATAAAATTTCATGAATCAATCTTTTTCTCAATTAAACACCATCTATCAACAATTGCTTACGATCAAATGAAAGAAGATATAAACAGAATGATACCGCTTATTCTTGACTCTAATTTTTATATTTTTGCTAAATAAATATTTAACTTAAATAAAATTTAATTTAATAAAAAAGATGCCCTTCTTAACTGAATAATTCTTTAAAGAAGGGCATATTCATATAAAATTTTTATAACTAAATTCTATTATCATCAGCAAATCTTTGAATAGGCAAATATTTTTTGTAATCATTTAAAAATTTGTCAAAGCTTTTTATTATTTTATCATCAGCAAGCTCGGTATATTTTGATTGATTTGCAAACAAAAACTTTTCCAAAAAATCATCCAATGATTTGTAATCATCTTTTTTATCCATATACATAGCTAAGCAAGCCATTCCCCAACAACCGCCTTCACTTGCAGATTTGTATATGGAAACATTTGTATTTAAAGCTGATGCAACAATTTTTTGCATAACTTTTTTTGTTTTAAAAACGCCTCCATGAGCATACATTTGTTTTATTTGTATATTTTCTTTTTCCGTCAGTATATCTTGACCAATTCTAATACTTGCCATAATGGAGTAAAGATTTGCCAATATAAATTTTGAAAGGCTTGGAGTATTAGACTTATCTCTAATTATCATTGGTAAGCCATCAAGCACCTTATTAATAGGTTCTCCTGATAAATAATTAAAAATAGTAAAACCACATTCATCATCAACTGCTTCCAAGGCTTTATTGAATAAATAGGAATATATTCCTCCTTTTTCAGAAAAATCAATTTTTAAATCTAAAGCAAATTCTTTAAAAATATTTAACCATCCATCAAAATCAGCTGTACCATTATTACAATGAACCATAGCAACTGGTTTGCCATCTGGTGTTGTAACCAAGTCTATTTCTTTATAATATTTTTCTAATTGATGATCCAAAACTATCATAGAAAATATAGACGTACCAATAGAAATATTTCCTGTATTTTCTCTAATAGTATTTGTTGCGATCATACCAGTCCCTGCATCGCCTTCTGGTGGACAAAAATTTATTGACGCCTTTAAATCTCCATCAATATCTAATAATTTCGCTCCTTTTTCTGTAAGCTTTCCTGCACACTCCCCTGCAACCATAACTTTTGGCAAAATATCTTGCAATTTTATTCCAAGATTTTTAATCTCATCTAAATCATTTGTTTTTTTCAAAAAATCTTTATTATAATTTAAGCTATCATCCACAGGAAATATTCCAGAAGCATCTCCTATGCCTACAACTTTCTTGCCCGTTAGCAAATAATGTATATATGATGATAGGGTACAAATATAATCAACATCTTTTACAAAATTTTCTTTATTCAATATAGCCTCATAAAAATGAGCAAAAGACCATCTATGAGGAATATTATATTCATAAAGTTCACTCAAAAACAAACTTGCCTTGTCGGTATTAGTATTTCTCCAAGTTCTAAAAGGAGTAAGTAAATTCATATTTTTGTCAAAAGCCAAAAGTCCATGCATCATCGCAGAAATTCCAATGGCTTTAAAATTTGAAATTTTATAGCCATACTCTTTAAAAATATTTTCCTTTAAATTTTTAAATGAACTTTGAAGCCCCTTTGTCAACAAATCAAAATCATAAGTCCAATAGCCATTTTCAAATTTACTTTTCCATTCATATATTCCATTAGAAATTATTTTTGCTCTATTATCAATCGCTATAGCTTTTATCCTAGTAGATCCAAGCTCAATTCCCAAATAAATATTATTTTCTTTAACTTTTTCCAAAAATAAATCTTTATCGTACATTTCCCCCTCCACAAATAAAAGCTGCTGCCAATAAAATTAAAATTTTATATAGCAACAGCTAATTTAATTATTCTTTTACTTGTCCATATTCTTTAAATTTAACAAGCATTTTTGTCATTTCATCGTCATCTAAAATAACAGGTTTTCCAATAGATTTTGCCATGTAATATATTTTTGCACAATACTCAACTTCATCAATTATATTAAAGGCATTCGCAAGCGAATAAGAGCCAGATAATATTCCGTGATTTGCAAGTAAAACTGCATATCTATCTTTCATAGCTTCATAAGCATTTTCTGCTAATTCTTTTGTACCAAATGTTGCATACTCTGCACACTTTACATCAACTCCTGCAACAGCTATCATATAATGAGCAGGTGGCAAAGTTTCTCTTAAAGTTGCTACAACGGTACTATAAGTTGTATGTGCATGAATAACTGCTGTTATATCATCTCTATTTTTATATTGGATTGCATGCATATACCATTCGCTTGAAGGTTTTTTATCCCCTTCTAAAATAGTACCATCTAGTTTCATAGTTACTATATCTTCTACTTTAATATCAAAAAAATCAATTCCTGAAGGAGTAATCAACATTTTTTCTTCTGATGGAATATATACACTTAAATTTCCACCTGTTCCTTTAGTTAATCCTACTTCTACTAATTTTTTTCCATATTCAATTAACTCTTGTTTTAAATTTTCATGTGACATTTTTTTTCCTATTTTATTCGTATAGTAGTGATTTTACTTCTTTACTATCAATATTTTCAGCGTTATACCAAACTGCTCCTGTATCAATATCTTCTACTTTTTCACCTTTTGAAGCTTTAACTGCAAGCTCAACTGCTTTGTATCCTATAGAAATTGGATCTTGTGTAATTGAACCAAATAAAACACCTTTTTTGATTGCGTCGATTTGGATTGCACCAGAGTCAAAACCAACTCCTATAATTTTATCTTTTCCAAGTTTTCCACCAACAGCATTGTCAGCATTTATAATAGATTTTGCTGCAAATTCGTTAGAACCGTAAATTGCTATTAAGTCTTCTTTGTTTAATAAAGTTTGTGCTTGAGTTTGTCCTTCTGCATCAGTTACATTAGCTGGAACTGCTAAATCTATTACTAAAGCAGCATCTTTTTCTTTTACATCATTTGCAAATTTATCATTACCTACAACTGCGATTTTATCTTTTAAATTGTCAAGTTTTGAAGCTTGTTCAACCATTTTATCGATAAAACCTTTTGTTCTATCACTAATTGATGCTGAGTTTACTTCTTGAGATACAACTCCAACTCTTACTTTTTTATCAACTGAAGCTTTTTTCAATTTTGCTTCTATTTCTGGATATAATTTATCAGCTGCCATTGCTGAAGCTGCTATATTATCTGTAGCTGCTGTAGCTTGAATTGTTCCTTCTGGAGCATTTGGAACACCAGAATCAAATCCAACTACTGGAATTTTATCATCTTTAGCTTGTTTTAATAAATCAATTGAAGCTTTTGTATCTAAAGCAGCGTATGCTATAGCTGCTGGTTTTTTGTTTACAGCATTAGCAAACATTTGTACTTGTTCTTGAACAGCTGTTTCATTTTCTGGACCTTGGAAAGTAATTTCTGCATTTAAGTCTTTTGCAGCATTTTCAGCTCCAGTGTTTACAGCTTTCCAAAATTGATGTTGGAATCCTTTAGCAACTACTTCTACTTTTATTTTTTCGCCATCACTTGCTTGTTCTTTTTCATTAGAAGCCTTTTCAGTTTCTGTTGGTGCGTTACTAGCATTATTTTCTGCTGGTTTTGCTTCATTTGAGCCACAAGCTGCCAACAAAAGTGCAGCTGACATTAAAATACTTACCTTTTTAATTTTTTTAAACATAAATTTCTCCTTATTTAATAAAATTTATTTTTCTTTACGATTTCTAATTACGTCTAGGTAAACAGCTATTAACAATACAATTCCTGTAATTAATATTTGATAGTGTGATTGAAGTCCAATAAATGGTAGACCTACTTTTAAAACTGTCATTATAAACACACCAATCATTGTTCCTAGAATAGTTGCTTTTCCACCTGCCAATGATGATCCACCTATTACTGAAGCAGCAATAGCATCTAGTTCGAATCCAACACCTTCGCCTGGCATTATTGTTGTATATGTAGCAGAATATGCAATTCCTGCAAGACCAGCGAAGAACCCACAAAGTACAAATGAAAGCATTATATATTTTTCTGTATTAATTCCTGAAAGTCTTGCTGCTTCTTCATTTGAACCTATGGCTAGTAAATACCTACCAAATTTTGTCTTTCTTAATATTACTGACATTAAGATTGCAACCAAAGCTACAACGATTATTCCAACTGGAAATCCACTTCCTAATTTGAAAATTGATTTATACCAACCATCAGCTGCATCTCTTAATGGATAATTTACAGTTTGCACTTTTGTAAAAATTGAACCTAAACCTACAGCAATCATTTGTGTAGCTAAAGTTGTTACAAAAGGATTAATTTTTGCTTTTGTTATCAACAGACCATTTATTAAACCAAATATTAAACCAATAATTATTGATATAATTAATGCAACTATTATTGGAAGTCCCATTTTTATTGAAATAAATCCTGCAATAAGAGCTGAAGTATTCATTACAGCTCCGATAGACATATCAAAAGCTCCCGTTGCTATTGTAAATGTTACACCTATTGCCAAAAAACTTAGATAATAACTAGAATCAAAGATACTAGCAAGTGTAGTTGTTGAACGAAAAGCCGTACTTTTTATATAAAAGAATATGTACAGTATGGCCAAAACTATCATGGCTATACCCTGTTGGGTGCCGAATATCGATTTTTTTCCTTTATTTTCTTTTTTTATTTTCATACTAATCCTCCACAGATGCTAATTCTAATATCTTTTCTTGGCTAGCATCTTCTATTTTCAATTCTCCTGCTTTTTTACCTTCAGCCATAACGATAATCCTATCGCTAAGTCTTAATATTTCATCCATTTCTGATGAGATAACAATTATAGATTTCCCTGCCTTAGCTAGTTTATTTATAATCTTATATATTTCATTTTTTGCACCAATGTCTATACCTTTAGTAGGTTCATCAAATATTAAAATTTCAGAATCTCTTACTAGCCATTTTGCAACTATTACTTTTTGTTGATTACCTCCAGAAAGTGTCTTTACAACTTGATCAGATGAAAAACATTTTATGTTTAAGGATGTTACAAAGCTATCGCTAACTTCTTCTATTTTTTTATCATCAATAATTTTATTTTTGATAAAATCATCAATAGCACAAATTGAAATATTATCTTTTATTGGAAAACCAGTAATTACTCCGTCAACTCTTCTATCTTCTGACAAATATCCTATACCATGTTTTGCTGCATCCTCAGTATTTTTTATATTAACTTTTTTGTTATATAATAAAATTTCTCCTGAGTCTAATTTATCTGCACCAAATATAGCTCTTGCAACTTCTGTTCTTCCAGAGCCCATTAAGCCTGCCATTCCAAGAATTTCTCCTTTTTTTAAAACAAAACTTACATCTCTAATTTTTTTGCCTCTGTTAAGATTTTTTACTTCAAGAACAACTGCTGCATTATCTGCAATACTTGATTTTGTTTTTGGTTCAACATAAGAAACTCTACCAACCATCATATTGATAAGTTCATCTCTACTTGTTTCTTTAGTATTTACAGTTCCTACATATCCACCATCTCTTAGAACAGTAATTCTATTAGATATTTTTCCTATTTCATCCATCCTGTGTGAAATATAAATTATTCCAACGCCCTTTTTTTGTAAGCGATCAATAACTTTAAATAAATGTCCAATTTCTTCTTCTGTTAATGATGATGTAGGTTCATCAAATACAATAACATTTGCATTTAAAGATATAGCTTTAGCAATTTCTGTCATTTGTTGGATACCAACTGGCAACTCTCCAACTACAGTTCTAGGATCTACGTCAACTTCAAGAATTTTGAAAAGCTCTTTTGATTTTTCAATCATCTCTTTGTCGTTTATGATCTTACCATTCATAGATTCTCTTCCAATAAATATATTTTGTGCTACTGTAAGATCATTTAGCATATTTAATTCTTGATGAACTATCGCAATTCCTACTTCTTGTGCTTGTTTAGTATTGTCAAATTTAACATCTTTTCCTAGATAAGTCACTGTTCCACTTTCAAGTGAATAAACACCTGTAAGTATTTTCATTAAAGTTGATTTTCCAGCTCCGTTTTCTCCCATCAAGGCATGAACTTCGCCAGATTTCAACTCTAAGTTTACATTATTTAAAGCCTTAACATTTCCAAAAGTTTTGGTAATATTTTGCATTTTTAATAAAACTTGTTCCATAAATCCTCCGAATTTATTTTATTTTACTACACCTTTTTTGAGGATTATGTTAGCATAAAGAGCTGTTTCGCCAGTATGAACTACTGCAAAAGCTTCTTTTGCTCTTTCGTAGAATTTAAATCTTTCTATATTTCCTATAGTATAATTTTCTTTAGATTCATCTAATACTTTTTTATAATCTTCCCATATTTCAGGCTTATAAGTATCGCCCGGAGTTACTTCCATTAAGAAAACTTGTTCATCTGAATAATCAGTATCAAGAGGGAAAAGAACTAATATAGATTTTAATAAATCCGTAACTCCGGTACTATCACATCTAACAACTTTATCGTTAATTCTTTCAGATGGAAAATTTCCATCTGAAAGAACTATTTCATCGCCATGTCCCATTTCATCTAGAACTTTTAAAAGCTCTGGCGAAATATTTTTTGGAATATTTTTTAGCATTGCTTGCTCCTAACCTTTGTATAGTGGTCCAAAATATTCACAAGCTCTATAATCTACACTTTCAAGATCTTTTGTACCAAATCCATTAAATGTTTGTGGTCTAAATACATCTTTATCTTCAACGTTGTGTAATGAAACTGGAATTCTTAACATACTTGCTAAAGTTATGAAGTCTGCTCCTACGTGTCCATAAACTGTTGCACCGTGATTTGCTCCCCAGTTTGCCATTACTTTATATACTGATTCAAATCCTTCCATGCCTAAACGTGGTGCAAACCATGTAGTTGGCCAGGTTCTATCTGTTCTATCTTCTAGAATTTGTGATTCTTTATCTGGAAGATTTACTGTATATCCTTCAGCAATTTGAATTGTTGGACCAACGCCTTCTACCATATTAACTCTTACCATAGTAACTGGCATTTCTGCATTTGTTCTAAAGTGTGATGAGAATCCGCCGCCTCTAAAATATTGGTGGTTTGCTTGACACCAATCTGTATTATCAAGCATTGCTTTTATATCTTCATCTTTTAAATCCCAGAAATGTTTCATTATAGAATTTCCGTCTTCATCTTTTGCAGCTCCTGTTGCATCTAAGCAAGTAGCTCCTGAATTTATTAAGTGGATAATTCCATCTTGACCTTTTCCTTCTAATTGATAGCCTGTAACTCTTTTAACAGAATCTTTTGACCAATATGTTCTAACATCTGAGAATATTGGAGCTCTGTTTGTTAAAAGTGTTCCAAATAACATTGCAACTCCATTTAATGTATCATTTTCTGTTGCGAATGCTGTTGGAGCTTTTGGTCCATTCCAATCAAAAGTTGATGCCATAATTGATTCTGTAAAGTCAGCATTTGGTAACCAATCTGTCCATTGTCTTTGGCCTTGGAATCCTCCTGCTATAGCATTTTTACCTAGTGCTTCTTCTGACCAACCAATTTCTGCAAGCTTTGGATTTCCAAATAAAATATCTCTTACTATTAGGGCATGTTTTAAACAGAAATCCCATTCTTCTTCGTAAGGTACAACTTTAGATCTCATTAGATTTTCTTGTAAATCTAATGTTTCATTTATATTAAATCCTTCTTTAATATATTCTTTTTGCCATTTTTTTGCTTTTTCAAATTCTTCATGATCATAAATTCCTAGTTTCATTCTTCTAAGAATTTCTGTCATATCTACCCATTCAGTTCTCATTCCCAAATAATTTTGGAAGAAAAGTGCGTTTGCGTCAGAACCTGCTATACCCATAGAGATTGCACCAATATTTACATAAGCCTTATCTCTCATTTGTCCAACAGCGATAGCAGCTCTTGCAAATCTTAGAATTTTTTCTTTTACATCATCTGTTATTGAATTATCATCTGCTTCTTGAACTTCTGAGCCATAAATTGAAAATGCAGGAAGTCCTCTTTGTGCATAAGCTGACATTACTGCTGCAAGATAAACAGCTCCTGGTCTTTCAGTTGCGTTTAATCCCCAAACAGCTTTGAGTGTTTTTGGATCTAAATCCATTGTTTCTGTACCATAGCACCAGCAAGATGTAACGCTTAAAGTTGCTACAACATTTTCTGTTGAAAATTGCTCAGCACATTGTTTTGCCTCATAAGATCCGCCTATAGTTGTATTTGAGATTACACATTCTACAGGATCTCCATCAGCATATCTTAAATTAGATTCAATTAATTCTTTTGCAAGATGTGCCATATTCATTGTTTGTTCTTCAAGGCTTTCTCTAACGCCTCCCCATCTTCCGTCGATTATAGGTCTAATACCAATTCTTGGATGTGTCATATTATTTCCTTTCTTTTTTAATTATTTTTATTAGGTAAGTATGTAATTGTTTCAAATCCATCCGTTACAATTTTCCTAATATTTTCTTTTTCATTCTTATACTCTAATTGTGCCAAAATATTTCCTATAGCTGTTGCCTCTTTAGGTCCTGCTATAACTTTTATATTAAGTTTATCAGCTATCATTTGACACAACACTTTAGATTGAGAGCCTCCACCCATAACGTGAATTCTTGTAAATTTTTTTCCTAAACAACTTTCTATATTCTTAACTACTTCCTTATAATTTGCAACAATGCTTTGATAAATAATTTTAAAATAGTCCTTCTTATTTTCAATAGCTAGATTATGTTTTTCTTTAAAATATTTATCTAAATCCTCGATGAAATTATCAGATTCTTTCGTGAAAACATCATAATCAACATCAATAATACATTCATCACTTATAGAAGATTTCTCAACAAGCTTAGTTATTTCATCAAATGAAAACTTGCTTTTATCTTCCTTAACTAAACTATCTCTTAACTTTTCTATTAAATATAGTCCCGTAACATTTTTAAAAAACATATTTTTGTTATCATAACCCGTTTCATTTGTTAGGGAATAATTATAAGCTTGATCTGTTAAAATTGGTTTTTGATTACAACATCCAATTAGAGACCAAGTTCCACTTGATAAAAACAAGCAATCTTCATCATTATAAGATTCAGTAACATAAACAGCACTTGCAGTATCGTGGCTTGCTACAGAAATAACCTCAATATCTAAATCTCTAAGAGAATCTATTAAAGAATTTCTTGTGCTACCAATTACGATTTTATTGTTGATAATTTCTGGAAGTAAATCTTTATTAAGCCCTAGATTTTCAACTAAATCTTTATTCCATTCGCCTTTTTCTAAATCAAACATTTGACTTGTTGAACAAATAGTTCTTTCTCCATATTTTTTGCCAGTAAGTAAATAATTTATAAAGTCAGGTGTCATTAACAATTTTTCTGCTTTTTCATAATAAGTTTTATTAGTTAGCTTTACTGTTTCTAATTGGAATAAAGTATTTATACTCATTATTTGATTACCAGTATTTTCAAACAATTTATTGAAATCGATTTTTTCTTTTATAGACTTAAATCCTATTTCACAAGATTCATCCCTATAAGAAGTAGGATTATAAACAAGCAATCCATTTTTGTCAATTAATCCAAAATCAACTCCCCAAGTGTCAACTCCGATAGTAGAAATTTCATCCTTATATTTCAAGATAGTATTTTCTATTTTTGAAATCATAGCGTCAAAATCCCACTGTTTTCTTCCATTTATATCTTTGATTTCATGATTGAATCTCATAACTTCTTCAGTTATAAGCTGTCCATTATCTATGTAGCCAAGAATAGCTCTTATAGAAGTTGCTCCCATATCTATGGCTAAAGATTTTTTCATTTCCACCTCCTTATGATAATGTTTTCTTTACAATATTATGATAGCATTTAAATTATATTTTGTAAATTTTGAACTAAATTATTATAATAATTCAACAAAAATCCTTTTTTATTTCATTTGAATTCATATTAGTTCAGTGATATAATAATTTTAGGAAAAACAAAAGGAGAAAAATATGATTACAGAAGAAAGAATGACAAAAATTCTAGATATTTTAAAAGAAAAAGAATTTGTAAGTATACAAGAAATATCTGAGAAACTTTATATTTCAATTTCTACAGTAAGAAGAGATTTAATAAATTTAGAAAAATCTGGAGCTATTAATAGAGTTAGAGGCGGAGCTTCCTTAGTAAAGGAAAAAAATCAAATACAACCAAGTAACATCAGAAGTAAGATTAACACAGTAGAAAAAAGAATTATTGCTAATCTTGCTCTTAAATTCATTAAAGAAGATATGTCAATATTTATGGACGCTTCGTCTACCGTACAATTTTTGTGCCCAAAATTAGAAAATTTCAAAAGACTTATCCTTATAACAAATTCAGCAACTATCCCCTATATGTTAAATGACAACAGAAACATAAATATATATTGCTCTGGAGGTTTTTTGAAACCAAATTCTCATTATTTTATAGGAAGCGCTTCTACAAATTTTATTTCAGAATTTTCAACAGATATTTATTTTATGTCTTGCAAATCGATAGATTTCAACAATATATATGATGCTGATTATGAACAAATTCAACTTAAAAAACTTATGATTAAAAATTCTAAAAAAACTGTTCTACTTGTAGACTCATCAAAATTTGATGAAAATTCTTTCATAAAACTTTCAAATCTTTCAGATATAACTTATATTATAACTGACAAAAAACCAAAAAACTTTGAAAAATACGATAAAACCATTCAAGAAAAATTTATTTGGCCTGATGATTAATTATTTGACAAAAACGATTTTCTGAATTATAATGAACTAAAATAAACTATTTTAAAGGAGAAAATTATGGGTTACAAATTTGTTTTGAACGAAACTAGCTATCATGGATACGGAGCTCTTGATGGCATAACAGAAGTTATTAATGACAAGGGATTTAAAAAAATAGCAATTTTTGTTGATTCTTTCTTAAAAGAAAACAATATCGCTAAAAAAGTTACCGACAAAATCGATGCACTTGATGTAGAATATACTTTCTACACAGACATCAAACCAAATCCAACAATCAAAAATGTTCTTGGCGGACTTAAAGTTTTAAAAGATTTTGGTGCTGATGCAGTTATAGCTATTGGTGGCGGTTCTGTAATTGATTGTTCAAAAGCTGCTGCAATTATAAATACAAATCCTGAATTTGAAGATGTTAAAAGCCTTGAAGGTCTTGCTGAAACAAAAAATGCTGCAACTCCAATAATCGCTGTTCCTACTACAGCTGGTACAGCTGCTGAGGTTACAATTAATTATGTAATAACTGATGAAGAACTTGAAAGAAAAATGGTTTGCGTTGATCCTCATGACATTCCAATAGTTGCAGTAGTTGCTCCTGAAATGATGGAATCAATGCCAAAATCTCTTACAGCAGCAACAGGAATGGATGCATTAACTCATGCTATCGAAGGTTATATTACAAAAGGCGCAAATGATCTTTCAGATATGTTCCATATCAAAGCCATTGAATTAATAGCAAAATATCTTCCATTAGCTGTTAACAATGATAAAGAAGGAAGAGAAAAAATGGCTCTTGGTCAATACGTTGCTGGAATGGGATTCTCAAATGTTGGACTAGGTTTAGTTCACTCTATGGCTCACCCTCTTGGAGCAGTTTATGATACACCTCACGGAGTTGCAAATGCAATTATTCTTCCAAAAGTTATGGAATTTAATGCTGAATCAACTGGAGAAAGATACAAAGAAATTGCAAAAGCTATGGGAGTTAATGATGTTGACTCAATGAGCCAAGATGAATATAGAAAAGCTGCTGTAAAAGCTGTAAAAGATCTTGCAAAAGAAGTTGGTATACCTGAAAATCTAAAAGAAATCGTTGATGAAAAAGATTTAGATTTCTTAGCAAAATCTGCTTTTGAAGATGCTTGCTTGCCAGGAAATCCAAGAGATACAAATCAAGAAGAAATCAAAAACCTTTATAAAGAATTATTATAAGTCCACATTTAAATAGTGCAAAAAAATACCAAATTTACGAAACTAAATTTGGTATTTTTATTACTTATTAAATTTCTATTAACATAATATATAAAATTTTTACAAAATTCCTTAAATCAAAAACCAAACTAAAAAACACCAAAAATTATTTTGGTGTTTTTAAATTTATTTTTCCCAAATATTATCTGGGTATAATCCTTGGTCGAACATTTTTTGGAAGGATTTTTGTGCTGGTATTAGGTCTTCTTTGTAAGTTATTCCTATCCATTTGTCGTTTGTTGGAAGAATTGTTATATCAGCTTTATTTTCTTTTATTAGCTCTCCTATCATTTCTGGAAGAACGTATTCGCATGAATCTAAATTTTCTTTATTTTTTTCTAGATATTTTATAAAATAATCTTCGCTCATATCAATAAATTCTGGGAATGATGCCCAAAGGTTCATTGATACTGTTGTTTCTAGGTTAAGTATATCGCTATCTAAATTTTCTTTGCTTGATATTTTTCCATCTTTTTCTAATTTTATTTCGTGAGTTTCTATTATATCTACTAATTTATTTTCTTCGTTTCCTATAGATACTCCTCTTGTAACTGCTCCCTTGTCTGATAGGGTATTTTTTAATTTATATCCTGCCATAGCTATTTGTAGCTTGTCATCGATTTTTTTATCGCTTGTTACAAGAAATTCGTGTAGGGAATTAAACACACCTTTTCCATAATAATCGTCTGCGTTTATTATTAAAAATGGTTCTTTTACTATATTTTTTGTAGATAGTAAAGCATCAACTGTTCCCCATGGTTTTTTTCTGTCTTTTGGACTTTCAAATCCTTTTGGCAAATCCATATCTTGGTAAGCATATTCTACTTCTACTATTTTTTCAATTCTATTTCCAATTATTTCTTTAAAGTCTTCTTCTATATCTTTTCTAATTATAAAAACAACCTTATTAAATCCAGCTTTTATTGCATCATAAATTGAATAATCGATTATGGTATAACCGTTGTCATCCATTTTTGCAAGCTGTTTTATTCCTTGTCCATATCTTGAGCCAATTCCTGCAGCAAGAACTACTAGTGTTGTATTCATTATTACTCCTTTTCTTCATAACCGTTAGGATTTTGTGATTGCCATCTCCATGAATCCTCGCACATCTCATCAATGCCTTTTTCTACTTTCCATCCTAATACTTCGTAAGCTTTACTTGCATCTGCAAAGCATTTTGCAATATCTCCTTCTCGTCTTTCTACAATTTTATAGGAAATTTTCTTGCCACAAGCTTTTTCAAATGCTTTTAAAACTTCAAGGACAGAATATCCATTGCCTGTTGCAAGATTTATAATTGAAACTCCTTCTAGCTTATCAATTTTATCTACAGAAAGCACATGGCCTTTTGCAAGATCTACTACATGAATGTAATCTCTAACTCCTGTTCCATCAACTGTATCATAATCATCTCCAAAAACTCTCAAATAGTCAAGTTTTCCTACAGCAACTTGGGCGATGTATGGTAAAAGATTGTTTGGAATTCCTTGTGGATCTTCTCCAATTTTTCCTGATTCGTGAGCTCCTATCGGATTAAAATACCTCAAAAGAACAACTTTCCATTCGGGATCTGATTTTTGTAAATCTGTCATAATTTGTTCCATCATGGATTTTGTCCAACCATACGGATTTGTGCAAATTCCTTTTGGAAAATCTTCAGTAATTGGAACTTTTTCTGGATCTCCATAAACTGTTGCTGATGATGAAAAAATTATATTTTTGCAAGAATATTTTCTCATAATCTTTAATAAGGACAAAGTTCCACTTATATTGTTATGATAATATTCTAGAGGTTTTTTCACTGATTCTCCTACAGCTTTCAAAGCTGCGCAGTGGATTACTACATCTATATTTTCTTTTTCAAAAACTTCGCTTAATTTTTTTTCATCAAGTATATCAGCTTCATAAAAAATTATATTTTTGCCAGTAATTTCCTCTACTCTTTTTACAGAAATTTTTGATGAGTTTGTTAAATTATCATATACTATAACCTTGTAATTTTTATTTAATAATTCAACTGCTACATGGCTTCCAATATAACCTGCTCCACCGGTTATCAATACATTTTTCATTTAAAATCTCCTTATAGAAGAATATTTTTTTGACTTTCTTTATCAAAGAAATGCATTTTTTCTTCGTCTAGGTATATTTTTATTTCCTTATTCTTTTCCAATAAATTTTCAACGCTCAAAGCGCAAGTAATTTTTTCTTCTTTGCACTTAATATAAGCGTATTGTTGGGCTCCTAATAATTCTACAAAATCAACTTGTCCTATTAATGTTGAATTAGTTTTTCTAAATCCATCATATATATGCTCAGGTCTAATTCCACAAACAATATCTTTTGATAAATATCCTAAATCTTGAAGTTTTAATGCTTTTTCTTGACTAATATGGAATTTTACATTTTCATTTTCCATATAATAATCGTCATCTTCTTTTATTATTTTACCACTTATTAAATTCATTTGTGGAGAACCAATGAAAGTTGCTACAAATAGATTTTCTGGTTTTGAATAAACGTTTATAGGAGTATCTACTTGTTGGATAACTCCGTTATTCATAATTACAATTCTATCTGCCATAGTCATTGCTTCTGTTTGATCGTGGGTTACATATATAAATGTTGTTGCAAGTTGCTCGTGAAGTTTTGATATTTCTGCTCTAGTTTGCACTCTAAGTTTTGCATCCAAGTTACTAAGAGGCTCGTCCATCAAAAATACTTGAGGATTTCTTACAATCGCACGCCCTAAGGCAACTCTTTGTCTTTGACCACCAGAAAGAGCTGCAGGCTTTCTATCAAGATATTGTTCTAGTCCCAAAACTTCTGCTGCTGCTTTTACTTTTTTATTTATATCTTCTTTTGGAACTTTTGCAATTTTTAAAGCGTAGCTCATATTATCTTTTACAGTCATTTGTGGATATAAAGCATAATTTTGAAATACCATTGCTATATCTCTATCTTTTGGTTCAATATCATTTACTAACCTATCTCCAATATATAGCTTTCCTTTTGATATTTCTTCAAGTCCTGCAACCATTCTAAGAGTTGTAGATTTTCCACAACCAGATGGCCCAACAAAAACAATAAACTCTTCATCTTTTATTTCTAAATTAAAGTCATTTACAGCAGTAAATTTATTATCATATATTTTATAAATATGCTCGAATTTTAATCCAGCCATATCAAACCTCCTTAAACATGTCTTCTATTATATAAAAACAAAACTAAAAGCATAAGCGCTAGTGAAACAAATTGAATTAAAAGTGGGCCATAGCCTGCTTTTCTATGTCCTACAAATTGCAAAATAACTCCAAGAACAAATATTATAAAAAGTACAATATTATTTAATTTTTCTTTTTTGTAATAATCCATATTTACTCCTCAAACCAGATAATTTCGCCTGCATCAATTTCTATTTCGTGCGCATTTTTATCTCCATCATAAACAATAGATTTTACTTTTTCATTTGAATTGTTTATTACACAATATTTAGAAATTTCAGGATAAGCAGTTACTTCTAGCCTAATGTCTTTAGCAAAATATTTTTCTAAAATATCTTCCTTATGAGAAACATAGTGAATAGCTCTTTTTAACAATCTTGTATTTTCTAAACTATAGGAAAGGCCCATAGCATAAAAACTTCTTCCTTTTCCATAATCATTTGCTGCCATATAGACTTCATTATTTTCATATTTTAAAATTTGAGTCTTTTCATTTATTGCATAAACATTTGGTTTTTCTTCCCCATATTTATATTCTTTTAAATCTTTAGTTATAAAATGATCTTTAGTTTCTTGTGTAAAATATCTATCAAATCCTTGTGAAAATCCTTTTTCAACATCAACTCCCAATACATCTGCAAGTTGGAAAAATCTTCCTTGATGTTGGTAAGCACTTGGCTCTCCTATTCCTATAAAACCTCCGCCTTCATAAACAAATTTTCTAATATTTGCAAGGACTTCTGGATCTAAGAAATTTTCTCCACCAGAAAATGCAGTATAAGCATCTCCAGCATTAATTATTACATCAATGTCCTTATCAATTCCTTTTTTTACATCTTCAAAATTAATAAATTTAACATCCATGTCCATACCAGAAAGTGCTTCAATTATTCCACTGTATGAATAAGCTAATTTAAACCATTTTCCATGAGCTACAACATAAGCTCCCCAAGTTCTTATAGATCCCCAAGAATTTAAAATTGCAACTTTACAAGCCTTATAAGGTTTTGCCTTTGATGAAATATCATAAATTTCTCTAAATTCATCTGCAACTTTTGTTATATAATCAATAAATTTTGGAAATTTGTAAGCAAGAGATAAGTATCCGCCATATCCAATCCTATCAAGAGGATTTCTCAATAAAGCACGTCTTGCCTTTACCCAATTATCTTTTGCTTCAATTGATGGGTCATTTCCTTCATAAAATTCATCTGGGAAAAAGTATGGTAAAAATCTTCCCTCTGTCATAGGAACATCTATGTCTGAAATTATTCTTAAAGTTGCTCCATCTCCAACAGAACCAACAACTCCATCAAGTCCTATATTTTTAAAATATTTTCCATAAGGCTCTGTTCCAATCCAATGATCTCCCAAAAACATTATTGCTTTTTTGCCATATTTATGAACAAGATCAACTAATTTTTTTGCCTTATTAGAAACAAATCTTTGTTGAAAATCAATGTAATCTAAATATTTTTTGCTTGGTATTCTGTAATTACTATTATAAAAACCTTGGTCAACAAAATCTTCACTTGTTAATCTATAACCATATTCTTTTTCAAAGGCAATCATAGCCTCTGGGGAAACGCTGTTTGAATATCCAAACCAATCTACATATTTTTCCTTAGCATCTTCATTAAAGAAAAGTGAAAATTGATAGAAGAAAGTTGTAAATCTTACTACATTTGTTTTTGGATTTTCTTGTAACCATTTTTCTAAATTCTTTTCTACAAATTCACTAGATTTTTCATATCTAACATCAAAAGGAATATGATGAGCAACTTCATCTCCCCAATCATTTGTTATGTGATTGTACATTTGAACTGGATCCCAAATTCCATAAGCCAAAAAGTTTACTGTATAAACATGATAAGGAATTGTTTTTACACTAACTATATCTTTTTCTTTATCAATTTCCCAATTTGAAGGATCAACCACTTCGCCTGTGCTTCTATCAATAACTTGCCACCATTTTTTTGGATCATAATCATAATCAGCTATTAATTGTTTTTTGTAATAGCCTTTTAGAAAATCTATTTTTGTATTATCGCTAGTTGCTGTTACAAAATCACTTATCAAGAAAAATCTAGATCTTTCAAAAGGAACAGTTTCTGCAAATTCGTTGTGACCACGAGTTGGAAAGAAGTTTGTATATATGTCAACTCCTTCTATATCTTTAATCTCATCTGGAAGATATGTTCCATCAGAATCTCTTATTGCATCTGCTCCAAGCTTTTCAAGCATCTCGCAAGTTTCATCATAAAAATTCGCTTCACTTGGAAGAGTCAATCTTCCTCTTTTTTTATCTATCATCCCTTATCTCCTCCTACCATCATTCCTTCAGTAAGTTGTTTTTGAACTAAAATATAAATTATTAATGTTGGTATCATTACAATTACTAGACCTGCGTAAAGTCTTCCATAATTTGCTGCTCCTCTTGCTGCTTGTTGAAGATTTATTAATCCAACTGGCAAGGTTCTTTTTGATGGATCAGTCATAAGAGTTAGAGCTAGAATATATTCATTCCAAAAACTCAAAAAATTAAACAAAATAACTGTAATAACTGCTGGTCTTGCCATAGGTATCATTATGTCCATCATAGTTCTATAATAACCAGCCCCATCAATATAAGCTGCCTCTTCATAAGATTTAGAAATTGATGAGAAAAAGTTTGTCAAAAGATAAACTGTAAATGGAACTGCTGTTGACGCGTATATTAATGCAAGGATAAATCTATTATTTAATAAAGCTAATGGAATAGATTTTGAAACATCTCTTAACATTAAAAATATTGGTATAACGATGTATGACAAGTTTATAAATAAACCTGCTTTTATATATGAAGTTACGAATCTTCTTCCTTTAAATTGCATTCTTGCTAAAATATATGAAAATGGAAGTGATATAAGCAAAAGCAAAGCCAAAGCAATTGCTGTAACTATCAAAGAATTTAAAAAATAATCTCCCATATTAGCAGCGGCCCACGCATCTTTAAAGTTATTTAAGTAAAAACTCATTGGCAAGGCCCAAGGGTTGCCATAAAATTCTGGATTTGTTTTTATTGATGCCATAAAAACCCAAAAAACTGGGACTAAAATTGATAAGGCAAAAATAACCAAACACAAATAAATAAATATATTAAAAAGTTTTGATTTTTTCTTCATTTTTTTCTCCTAGTATTGCATGATATCTCTTTTTGTCAATCTATGAATTATTGCTGAAAGAATAAAAGAGAATAAGAACACGACAACACCAATAGCAAGTCCATAACCAAAAGATGAATTGGTGTAGGCTTGTTCATATTGATAATTTAATAGGGTCAGACTTGCACCATCAGGTCCTCCGCCTGTCAAAGCTTTTATAATTTGGAAAGCTATGTTGATATTTGAAATTACATAAAATGTTAATGTAGTTCTAATTGTTTGCCATGTAAGTGGTAAGGTAATATCAAAAAATTGACGAATTTTCCCAGCTCCATCGAGGTTTGCTGCCTCATATAAATGTTCAGGAATTTGACTCATAGTTGACATATACATTACCATATAATATCCAATTGCTTGCCAAATCATTGCAAAGCCAATTGAATAAACAACATACATCCTATCTCCTAAAAAAGGAATGTTTGTATGACTACTATTAAATAATCTCATAAATCCATTTATAAGACCTTGATCCATTCCATAAATTGCTGCAAAAATTGATGCAATAACTGCTATAGAAAGGATGTTTGGTATATAAAATATAATCCTAAAGAAATTTTGGCCTGCTATTTTTTCTCTTGATAAAATTGATGCGAAAATAATTGCCAAAAACATAGTCACGATTGTAACTATTACTATTAAAAATATTGTATTTTGAAAAGACCTAATAAAATTACTATCAGAAAATAATAATTTAAAATTAGCTAGACCAACAAAAGTTTTATTTCCAGATAAGCCTCCAGTTTTAAACAAAGACTCATAAAATACATTTATGGTAGGATAAACCATAAAGATAGTATAAAGTATCAATGAAGGTAATAATCCTAAGGCTATAAATCGTTTTTTATCCTTACTATTTTTCATATTAACTCCTTATAAAAATTTAAGGCGGAATAGACCGCCTTAATTATTTTCAATTACTTTTCAGCTTTTACAGCTTCTGATATTTTTTGTGCTGCAGATACTACATCTTTTTGCCAATCTTTTACAGATTTATCTTTATTTGCTACTGAGTTTATAGCATCAAATAATTCTTTTGACATATCTACACCTTCAACTGCTGGAGCTGCTGCCCATCCACCTAGAGCTGCTTTTACATCATCGCCATAGATTGAATAGAATAATTTTTGATTTTCATCAGTTATCATATTTTCAACATCATTGATTGGTTGAACTGCTCCACCGTTTTCTATAAATGCTTTTGCTGCTTCATCTGAATACAAGTAAGCAAGAAATTCTTTAGCAAGTTCTGGTTCTTTTGCAGTTTGTGTTACAAATATTTGTTCAAACCAAGAATATGCATATCTTTCGCCGTCTTTCATTGAAGGAAGTGGCATAAAGCCCCATTCAAATCCATCAGCAACGCCTTTTGCATCTTTCATTTCTTCAACTACCCAAGTTCCGTTTGGCATAAATAATGCTTCGTTTTTCATAACTTGTAGTTGGTTTTGTGTAAATGATTCGTTGTTAGCTTGAGCTACTGTATTTGGATTTAAGTATTCCAAAATTTTTCCAACTGTTTCAAAATATGGTGTAGCTTCATTTTCCCAAGCTTTTGCATCATAGTTCATCAACTTATCAAATAATTCATTTCCACCAATGTTGTAGAACATTGCAAATGAGAATGTGTCAAAATATCCTGTTGTAGGATATGTAAATAATGAAATTTTATCTTTTTTAGCTTCTTCACCAAGTGCTAAGAATTCATCCATTGTTTTTGGAAGTTCATATTTTCCGCCACCATCTTTAAACATTGCTTTGTTATACCAAAGTCCTGTTGGTGAATAGAATAATGGAGCAAGATATGTTTTACCGTCGCCGTAAGGATTTGTTACAGCAGTATCTGTAAATCCTGGAATTATTTTTTCTCCTACAGTTTTTTCTTCTCCTGGAACTTTTTTGTCCAAAACATCGCTTATATCCATAAGCATTTTTTCTTTAATCATTGTTTCTGTAAGACCTGATTCTTGTCCAATATTATTATAAATTACGTCAGGAGCATTTCCTGCTTGGATTTCTGGTCTTATTACTTCGTGAATATTTTTTTCAAATTTTGCTTCTACTTTTGCGCCTGTCTTTTTTTCAAAGTTAGCTATAACTTTTTTCCAGCCTTTTGTTCCATATCCGCCGTCAAGACCTGCTAGTGTTAATGTCTTACCTTCGAAAGCCTTTTCAGAATTATCTGAACTTTTTTCAGTTTCTGAAGACTTGTTTGACGCTGCATTGTTACTAGTATCGTTTGCTTTATTATTTCCACAAGATGTAAGTGCAAATACTGCTAACAATGCCACCAAAGTTGTTTTCCATTTTTTCATATTTTCCTCCTCGTATATGGTAATTACCTATATTGTTATTATAATTAATAACTTTCAAAAAGTCAAGATTTTTTAGAAACATTTTCAAGGCTTATAACGTGAAAATACTTTCAATTTTCCCTTTTAAAAATACCGTTTTCTAGGAAATAATTTCAAAATTTATTTTTTTATTTTAAATTTGAGTAAAAAAATAGAGTTCGATAAATAAACTAATCTTTTTTTATCAAACTCTTGTATTTTTTATAAATCATAAAATCCTTTTTGATATTTTTTCAAACATGATTTGTATAAAAAAATTATAGAAATTATTATTAAGCTTATTACAAATAAAAATCCCAAGTAAACATTTGTAAAATTATAAATTAAATACGCAAAAACTCCAACTATTGTCATTATTATTCCACTAATTACATAATAACCTACGTTTTGTGATGAGCCTTTTGTAAGATCTCTTTCTTTTTGCCAATGAATATTGACTGAATTTGCATCCATCAAAAGTCCCAAAAAAGATGAAAGAAGACTTGCAAGTGTAAATCCCAAAAAAATTACAAAGCTTACAAGAATATTTATTTTAATTATAAATTTTAATACCATACAAAATGAAATATTTATAATTAAATTTACAAGATTTATTGATAGGGCTCTTCCCAAAATATTTTCTTTTGGGCTTATTGGCAAGGTTAGGGTTTGGTACAAGCTTTCTCCTTCTCTTGAAAGAGAAGAATTTATTGCCAAGTCGTTTGCTGTTATGAAAAATCTAAAGGCAAATGCTCCAATAATTATAAATAAATATATTTCTACATTTGAAAAATCAAGTTTTTTTATAAAATCAAACATTTCAATTGTCCCAAATCCCCATATACATGTAAAAATAATCATAGATGAAATAATTGGAAACAAATATACCGGACTTTTTATAATAGTTTTAAAATCTTTTTTAAAAATTGCTATTATAGTTGATGATTTTTTGCTTGATATTTTTATATTTTTCTTGTGAATTTTTCTTTTTTCATTTCCTAATAGGGAATCAAAATATATTTTTGATGCAAGCTTTGCCAAAATATATAAGATTAAAAAAGTGTATATATAAAGAAGGAAAGTATAAACAATAAAATCTATTCCACTTCCTCCTAAACTTTTTCCGTAAATTCTTGTATGGAAAAATATAAGTGACAGCTTATCTTTATGGTCAAGAAAAAATTTTGTTACTAGCTTGATTATACTTACATCTCCATTTTTCCTATAAGAATAAAAATATATAAAGCCCAAAAGCAAAAGCAAAAATCCATATCCAATAAATTTTAAACTGGTTTTGTAAAATCTTATGTTTGAATACCTCATAATTACCATTATAAAAATAGAAATTATGGCAACTGATGTTACAAATATTGGAAATGAATTTATTATCATACCAAAAAATTCAATAAAGGAAAATCCCATATTAAATAAATAAACCAAAATCATCAAAATATAAAAATAAAATATTTCAAATTTGGATAAAACTATGGCAAGAAATTTTGACAAATAAATTTCTTCATCTTTTATTGGCATAGTCATCAAAATATTTGTGTCCTTGCTTTTTGAATAATCAGAAATCAAATCAACCGCCGATAAAATTATTGTAAAAATACTTATGATTAGACTGGCAGATAAAAAATAGGAATATTCATCATTTTTCCTTAAATACGAAAACGCCAACAAGGAAAATGTTGCAAGTCCCATAATAGTATAAAATCCATACATCAAAAGTATGTATAAAATCCTAAGTGTATAATCATTTGGAAGTCCATAAACTTTTGTTCCAGGCAAATATTGGGCGATTTCTTCCTTAAAATTTTTCCTAAAAAGAATTTTTAATCTTTTATTTTTCATCCGTAAGCTCCAAAAATAATTCTTCTAGTGATTTATTTTCATTAAGATTTGCTCTCATTTCTGAAAGCGAACCTACTGCTACAATTTTTCCTTTGGAAATTATAGCAAGTCTATCACAGATATTTTCTGCAACTTCCATTATATGAGTTGAAAAGAAAACCATCTTACCCTCATCTTTTCTTTCTTTCATTATTTTTTTAAGATTAAAAGAAGATTTTGGATCAAGACCAACCATTGGCTCATCTAAAATCAAAAGATCTGGATTATGGATAAGGGATGCAATTATGGCAAGTTTTTGCTTCATTCCATGAGAAAATGAAGAAATCAAATCAGCCATAGCCTCTCTTATATTAAAATAATCAAGATAAGTATTGAGCCTTTCATCTCTAGTTTTTTCATCGATTCCATAAATATCTGCCACAAAATTTATATATTCAACTCCTGTAAATTTATCAAATAAATCTGGATTATCGGCAAGATAGGAAAATTTATTTTTGTATAAAATAGGATCATCTTCTAATTTTAATCCATCAATACTTATCTCTCCTTTTGTTTTTTTGATAAGACCTACAATTGCCTTAATAGTTGTAGATTTTCCAGCACCATTTGGCCCCAAAAATCCAAAAATTTCTCCATTTTTCACTTCAAAAGAAATATCATCAACGGCAAGCTTGCCATTATTGTATTTTTTTGTAAAATTTTTAACTTCTAACATAAAATCTCCTTTATCTTAAAGCCTAGAAAATATTTACCCAATATTTACGCAAAAAAATCTCACAGCATTTTCCGTGAGATTTTTAAAAATTTATTTAATTTGCTCCCTCAAGTTTAACAACTGGCTTTTCGTATTCGCCGTGAACTTTTACAGGATCAACTGTTAGACGAGCAATATTAAAGGCGTGGTCTCCAATTCTTTCTACTGTTGATGCAATATCGACAAAAACTGAGCTTGCAACTGTAGATAATTTTTCGCCTTCGGTAAGTCTTCTATAATGAGATCTTCTTAGATTTTGTTCTAATAAATCCAAATTTGCCTCATCTTCTCTGAGAGTTTCGTACAAGGCTGAATCTTCAGATTCAAAAACTTCTATGGCATTTACATAGTTATTAATTACAAGCTCATAAATACTATTTAAATCAGCCAAGGCCTCATCGTTATATTTTTCTCCTGCCTCATTAATTTCATCAAAATATTCTCCAAGATTTTGAGCAAGATCTGAAACTCTTTCTACATTTATTTGTACTTGTAAATAATTGTGAATTTCTCCCTCAAGCTCACTTACCAAATTTGATTTTGAAATGTCCAATATATATTTTTGAATTTTTGTATCCATTTCATTTACCAAAGCCTCAGCTTGATTGGCAGTTGATAAATCATTTTTATCTCTTGAATTTAAATATTTTTGAGTTGATTTTATAGTTTCAAGAGCAATTTTACTTTCTTTTATGATGGCAGTTTTTGCTTGGTCAAGAGCAGCTGCTGGGAAAGTATTTATTAGACTTTCTTCAAGTTCAATGTCTGAAACGTCAGAGAAAATTGAATCTTTACCAGGAATAATTTTGTGAAGTATTGTTGATACTTGCTTAATAATTGGAACAAATAAAATCATACCCACAAAGTTAAATGAAAAATGTCCCAAGGCAATAGTCATCATTGGATTTAAGGAAAATTTATCAGAAACAAAAGAAATAAATCCTCCGTAAGGTACTAATAATACCAAAAATATTGCTGAAATTAAAACATTAAACAGAACATGGAATAAGCTTGTTCTTTTTGCAGACAAAGAGCCACCCAAAGATGCAAGAATTCCAGTTATACAAGTTCCAATATTTGCTCCAAATAAAAATCCTAAAGAAAGATTTAAGCCAATAGCTCCAGACGCATACAAAGATTGAACAATACCAATAAAAGCAGATGAAGATTGGATAATAGCAGTAAGAACTGCTCCAACCAAAACAGCAATTATAGGATTTTTGCCAAGATTTGTAACTATATCTTCAAAGCCTGGAATATTTTTAAGCTCAGCAAGGCTATCTCCCATCATTTTTAGACCAATAAATAAAAGTCCAAAACCAATTAAAATTTCTCCAATATATTTGCCCTTTCTCTTTTTTGAAAATAAAAAAACAATAACTCCAATAAGGCAAATAAAATAAGATAAATAATCTAAATTAAAACCAATCAAAACAGCTGTAACAGTTGTACCAATATTAGCACCCAAAATTACACCGATTGCTTGTTCAAGGCTCATCACACCTGCCCTAACAAAAGAAATAGCTATAACGGTGGTTGCTGATGATGATTGAATTAATCCTGTAATAACAATTCCAACTAGAATTCCCTTAATAGGATTTGACGTATACTTTTCTACATATCCCCTAAGTTTTGGTCCAGCAAAATTTGTAAGAGAATCCCCCATCAAATTAATACCGAACAAAAATATTGCAAGTCCCCCTGCAATAAGGTTCCATTGCAAAGACGATAAAGTCGATAATTGCATAATTCCTCCAAATATTTTTTTTAAGATAAAAGATTTTTCAAAAATCTCACCTAGTTATAATATTATCATAAAAAATATAAAACAACAATTGAAAAATAAATATTTCAAACTAAAAAACAAATTAAAATCAGACAAATATTTTCCCCTTTTAAAAATTTTTATCTGCTAAGAAAATTTTTTAAAAATAAACCAAATTATAATTAAAAATAAAAAAATCTTAAAAAATAAATATAATTGACAGCTAATGATTATTAGCCTATAATGGAATTAAGAAATATTTCTTAGGAGGTCTAATGAATACAAAAGAAAAAATTTTGTCAAAATCCTTGGATTTATTTTCCAAATATGGATATTCTGATATGTCTATGGAAAATCTTGCAAAAGAAGTTGGCATAAAAGCTCCTTCTATTTACAAACATTTCAAATCAAAAAAGGATATTTTTGATACTATCGTAAAAGATGCAATGATTAGAATAGACAACCAAATTGATGATGTGGATGATTACAAAATAATAAAAAATAATCAAAAAACATTAAATATAGAAAAATTATCTATAGATATTTTTAAATACTTACTTCACGATCCCTTTGTTTCAAAAGTTAGGAAAATGTTATCTATAGAAATGTACAAAAATCCACAAGCCATGCAATTTTATGTAGAAAAATTTATCCATAACCCAATGACAAAACAACAAGAAATTATAAATTATTACGGGCTAAACAAATTTGCTGATTTAAAAGTTTTATCAACAATCTTTTATTCTCCGATTTTACTTGCAGTAAAATTATATGACGCAGATCCAAAAAAAGAAGATGAACTTATAGAATTATTAAAAAAATCCTACGAACAATTGGAAAAAATAATTATATAAAAATTTAATTTTATATTTCAAATAATAAAAGGAGGAATTATGAATATAAACAATAAAGTCAAAACATACGGTGTAGAAAAAACTTTAAAATATGTTCACAAAGATCCAGAAAAAAATTTAAAAAAAGCAATTGATTTAGCAAAAAAAATTTCGCCAAACGATTATAGAACACAAATAGAAACAATAGATAAGGTAATAAAAGATCCAGAAGATGTTTACCATAAATACATATTAAATATGCTAAACACAATAGATCCCGAAGTGTTTGACAAAACAATTATAAATTTTCTATTAAATTCAGTCTTGTTCAGTGAAGATTTAAAAAAACAAAGCAGAGAAAAATACAAATGCAATATTCCTTGGACAATACTTTTAGATCCAACAACAGCCTGCAACTTAAAATGCAAGGGTTGTTGGGCAGCAGAATACGGTAATAGTTTGAATTTATCCTATGAACAAATTGATGATATAATTTGTCAAGGAAAAGAAGTAGGAATCTATTTTTACATATTTACAGGCGGAGAACCACTTGTAAGAAAAAAAGATATAATAAAAATTTGCGAAAAACACAATGACTGTGAATTTTTGATTTTTACAAATTCAACCCTAATCGATGAAGAATTTATTGGCGAAATGCTTAGACTTAAAAATATAGTTCCAGCCATATCAGTTGAAGGAGAAGAATTTACAACCGATGCAAGAAGAGGAGATGGAGTTTATAATAAAGTAATTAAAGCAATGGAATTATTAAAAGAAAATAAATTGCCATTTGGAATATCTTGTTGCTACACTTCCCAAAACTATGAGTCAATAATTAGCGAAGAATTTGTAGACGAAATGATAGAAAAAGGCGCATTATTTGCTTGGTATTTCCACTTTATGCCAGTAGGAAAAGGTACAGGCAAAGAACTCTTGCCAAAACCTGACCAAAGAAAACACGTCTACCATCAATTAAGAAAATTTAGAAAAACAAAACCACTATTCTTCCTAGATTTTCAAAATGACGCTGAATATATCGGAGGCTGCATTGCAGGAGGAAGAAATTACCTTCACATAAATGCAAACGGCGATTTAGAACCATGCGTATTTATCCATTATTCAGACTCAAATATAAAAGAAAAAACCCTAGTAGAAAGTTTGCAATCACCATTATTTATGGCATATCACGACGGACAACCATTTAACGAAAATATGCTAAGACCATGTCCAATGCTAGAAAATCCAAATTTATTAAGAGATATGGTAAAAAAATCAATGGCAAAATCAACAGATATATTAGAAAAAGAAAACGTAGACGATTTGTGCGATAAATGCGAAGACTACGCCAAAGATTGGAAACCAGTCGCAGAAGAATTGTGGAATAAATAATTAAAAAATAATCAAAATCGAATTAGCAAAACTTATTGAAAAATAAGCATTTAAAAAAGTGCCTTAAGGCACTCACAACTAAAAAAAACAAATCCTCATGCAAAAATTTATTTGATTTCAAATTTAAAAATCAAAAATTTAGAAGCCTAAAATTTGTATTTGAGGATTTGTTTTTATTTAAAACACATTCAAGAAAAAAACTTAATCACTTTTTCCATCTTTCGAATAAATCGTCTCAAGTCTTTCATCTTCATTTACCACTTCCATTTTAATTATTTCATCTCCCGAAACATAGCAGATTACATAAGTTTTTTCACTTACCCCTTGCCTTATTTCAAAAACATTTTCATCCTCTAAGACCTCTCCATTAGCTTTTCCTATTTCATTTAAAAGTTTTTTGTAGTCAGTGCTTTCTCTTATAAAATTTCTAAAAAAATCAACAGAAAGCTTCCTATCAACGGGCTCATATTCTCTTCTATTTCCATACAAAATCATAGTTTTGTAATCTTCACAAGCTTCTTTTTGCACATATATTCCATCTTTAGAATGCCAAAGGAAATATCTGTCTTCGTAAGCATTTTTTGTCGACAAATCAATAATGTGAATCCCTTGATTTTTTGGATTATTTTTATCCGAAGTTACAACTTTCATATAAATAAAAAATTCTTCCTTACCCTTTTTCAACATCAAATCAGCATCCAGACACCAATAACTCTTATCTTGAATGCCTTGTGTACGAGTCAAAATATCATTCCTATCAAAATCGCTGGATCTAGCATTTACTTTATAAAATTTCAAAAAATCATTTAATTTCTTATCAAACTTATCCTTATTTCTTACATTTTCTGCAAACATCTTCTTTATAGCTTCCTTATCATTTTCATCAGCCGCACTAAGAAAATCCGTAAGAATGTTAGAAAAATCCTCATCATCAGAAGAAAATAAATAATCAGCCATAAAAGCTCTCCCACATCCAGATAAAAATATAGTAATAAATAAAAAAATTCCTATTATCCTTTTTTTAATCATTAAATTTCCCCAAATTATTCCTATAAAATTATATATCAATTGTTAAAAATTTCACTTAAAATAAAATTCAAGAAAAAATTTCATCAAACAAATCATTTTGGCAATCCAAATGTCCAACAAAGCCAACAGGAATTTTCCCGCAAGTTGCATCAATAATCTCCCTTGCACCACTTTCCCCAAAAGCCCCACAAAGCTCAATCACATCAGCAATCCCAATTAAAGATTTAGCAACCACTTTAGCCTCATCCAAATTTCTAACACCAATAATTTCAGCATTATCGTTTTTTCCAATGGCTTTTCTGTCAACCTTTGAATCAAAAGGCCCTATAATTATATAAATAAATTTCATAATCCCTCTCTTACTGCAGTGTTTCTTTTGCAAACTTCCTAATATCTAAATTTATCATACATTTTCTAATGAAATATTCGTTAAAACTAATTATATTTTTCGAATATTTTTACTACCCAATTCTTATAAATTTTTCAATAAAGATCATTTTACTATAGTAGTTACAACAGAGATTAGAATTATCCCTATAATAGAAATTATCGGCCAATGATTTTTAAAAATATTATTTCCAGTATAAATTTTTCCTACTGATCTATAACCACTGATTATGTCTTTACTATTCATAGCTGAAATCATATCATCTGTAACTCCAGGAATTACTTTCGTTATAGAATTTAATCCATTTCTAATCGCGGCCGCTTCTTCTATGTCCAGCATATTCTGTAAAATCCATTCTTCAAATTCTGTGCGTTCTCTGTTACAAAAATTAATGTATCTTGTCATCATTCCCACCTGAATTCTTCCAACAAAAAATACAATAAGCCCAATAACTAATGTACCAATTGTAGCAAGAAACATAAAAACCTCATTAACGTCACAAAACATTATTATAAAAGAAAGAATCCCCCCAAATAATAAGTCAATCCCCCAATTCGACAAATAGAATCCTCTTCGAAGTCTTTTAGTAACTTCTTCCGGAGAATAAACAATCTTATTTTCATCGAATTTCTTAAAAATACGAAAAATCAAATATGAAGGAATTCCTATAATAGCCAATGCTATAAGTAATAAAACAATGATTTCCATACAACTACTACCCCTTGTAAAAAATTATATTTATAATTATATTATATCATTCATTATAAAAATTCACATTTGTATTTTTTCAATATACAATACAAAAATTATTGTAAAACTGATATTTCCACCATTCCCCAACTTATTTTCTCTCTGTTGTTTTTACTTATAAAATGCTTATCTATTATAAGTAAGACTATATTTATACAAAAAAAATTATATTTCAAACAAAAAAATGCAAGATGAATAATTCAATCTTGCATTTTTTTGTTTGAAATACTGTAAGGTTTTGAAAAGAAACTAGGTTAATTTTAATGATTTTTAATCATTTTACAACAACACGAAAAACGTATCTTTTTTAGGTATTTCAATTTCAATTTATCTTGTATCTTATTCCCGCTCGATATTCCCATTTATATTGTTTTGTATAAATGGCACAAAATCAATGTTATTCTTATATTTTTAAGCCTTATTATCTAGTTTATTACTGTTTATCTGATTTTTTTAAGCAGAAATTGATTTTTCAGATCAATATTTATATTTATTTAAAATATTCATTCAATTTGGAGTGTACTTTTTTATTTTTCCTTACTCTATTAAAAATATATTTTCTAAATTCCATTGCTGAAATTATTGCTATATCCGTTTCATAGAAAGTTGGAAAATAGCCACACTGAACAATCCTATTCCTCAATTTTTATTTCCTATAGATTTACTAAATTTATAATAAATATAAGAAAAAACATCTCTTCCGTCACTCTAAAGCACCTATCATATAAAGTATAATACTTTTTTTACAGGTAAATCCTTATGTTCCACAATAATCTTTTAACGTTCATGTGTTTTATAAAAATAATGCAATATACAGTTTTCTTTTGTAAAATTAAATAAACTCTTATCTTCCAATGCTAATTGAAATGGCAAAGATATCTCAAATTCTAAAAATCTATTTATATCAAATTTAACATTTTTATAATGTGGCTTAATTTGGCTATAAAAAAAATCTTCTCCAATAAGAAAAGTTTTCTCATTTCCCAAACAACATTTTTTATATTTTTTCCCACTTCCACATGGGCAAGGATTATTTCTACCAATTTTCATAATTATTCCTCACATAATCACAATCCAATTTCCATCACGCTTTGATCCAATTCTTTCTATCATTTTCTTTAAATGTAAAGATTTCAATGTCCTGTCGATAGCTCTCTTTTCTACACCTGTTTTTTGAAAGTTGAATTGATTTAAATCTTGGATTTTCTATCAAAATTTCTATCACTTTCTTTTCAGTCTTATTCAATACGACACTAAAACCGACATTTTTATTGTCGATATAGACAATTACTTCTCGCTCAAAAGGAATATTACATCTAGTATAGTTGCTTTCAATTTCAAAAACGTCTTCCCCATATTTTTCTAAGAACTTCATCAATTTTGTAAATTCCAACCACAAGTCCATTATCTTTTATACCAATTAGAATTGTTCCTCATGTACCATTAAGGGAAGATACTATTACCTTTGTATTATATCTTTATTTTTTCTTTTAGTTCCAATGTTTCTGATTTAATTTATCGGTTTATCGAAATTCTAATCTAATATAATAATTATATCAGATTTGCGACAATGCTAGAATTTAAACCGACATTTTATTGTCTCTTTTAATTTTACAACCTATCAAATAAAATAAAAAAGACCATAACACTTAAGTTATGATCTAATTTTTTGTCCAAATTTAAACCGCTTGGAACTATTATTCAGTTTATTCTTTTTTACTTCCAGTACCATTTGAGTACCAGTAGCTGTTTTTCATTCTCTTCGTTTGAGTAAGTCTATATCATACTTGAAAATTACTTCGTAATTTTCAAGCCCATTCAGCGAATCAGAAAAGCCAACGCTCCTATTCGTCGCGTCGGCTTGTTTAATGGATTTAGATTAATTTACTTATAAACGTGGTATAATATTATAGAAATACTGTACAAAGTAGAAGATTATATTGAGGTGGATTATGGGATTTTCCTATGATAAATTATGGAAAAAATTAATAGATGAAAAGATGAATAAATTAGACCTACAAAAATCCATAAAAACAACTCCTCATACCATAGCTAAAATGGGACGAGATGAGAATGTTAGTATGGAAATACTGGGTAGAATTTGTAGGTATTTTAAATGTGATATATCGCAATTTTTGGAGCATAAAATTGAAAATATTAATGATTGAAGATGACAGCACAATTGCCTTTGCTGTTAAAACTTACTTAAACAAAGAAAATATTGAGACTATTATTTATAACAATCTTTCTCTGACAGAAAATCTTAATTTTAATGATTTTAATTTAATTCTACTTGATGCCAATCTTCCAGATGGATCAGGCTTTAATTTTTTGAAGTGGCTGAGAGAATTTTCTGACCTTCCTGTAATAATGCTTACTGTAAAAAATGAAGATGAATATGTTATAAAAGGTCTTTCTCAAGGAGCAGATGACTATATTACAAAACCTTTTTCTCTTCCTGTCCTAAAGGCGAGAATAGACAATGTATTTAGCAGAAAAATAAAAAAGGTTGATGAACTGACTTTTGAAAATTTATCTTTAGATCTTATATCAAAACAAGCTTCGATAGATGGGAAAGATTTAGACCTTAACTTAAAAGAGTTTGCTATATTGGAAATGCTTTTAGAAAACCAAAATATAAATCTACTAAGAGAGCGAATTTCAGATTATGTTTGGGGTTATGATTTTTATGAAGTTAATGACAATACCCTAACTGTCACCATAAAAAGACTCAGATCTAAACTTGGAAATTATGGCAGTCATATAAAAACTCTTAGAGGTATAGGATATAGGTGGGACAATGAATAAAAACAAAAATATTTTACTTGTCTTAATTTTAAATTTGATAATGTCTTTGTTTGTAGTTTATCTCAATCCAAGATTTGATATTCTAACACTTATTGGTTTTTTACTTATAAATATAATTCTGTTTATAGTTATTTCAAAAATTGAAAAGAAAAAAGAAAAAGCTCTTGAGGATAAGATTAATAATATATTTAGCCTCCTCCATTCACTTTATATTGACTCAGATAATTATGAAATTATAGACGATGAATTTGGCAAACTCAGAGATGAGATTATTAAAATTATTATAGAAAATAAGAGAATAGCTGAAAATGCTGAAAAAAACAAAGAGATCTTAAGAGAATATACTGAAGACATTGCCCATCAAATAAAAACTCCATTGACGGGGTCCTTATTATTGCTAGACCTATTAGAAGACGAAAATGACAACTTTTCCGAAGAATATATAGAAAGACTCAGAGATAATTTACTTAGACTCCACAACTTGTCTGATATTTTATTAAAACTTGCAGCCCTTGATTCTGGAACAATAGAAATGGCAAAAGATAGTATATCAGCTAGAGAGTTAGTTGAAGATATCATACGAAACCTAAAAGATTATTTTATCAATGATAATATTGAAATTCCTCTTGATGGAGAAGACTTTTATCTTATATGTGATAAGAAATGGACCTATGAAGCAGCATTTAATGTGATGAAAAATGGTCTAGAAGCAACAGAAGATAGGCATATAGAAATTCAACTTAAAGAAACAAATCTATATAAAAGTATTTTTGTGGAAGATTTTTCTAAAGGTTTGGATCGTGAAATGTTAGAAAAAGTTTTTAAACGTTTTTATAAGCTGGATCCAAATTCAAAAGGTTATGGGATTGGGCTTCCTATGGCAAAATCTGTTATGGAAAGACAAAATGGAGAGCTTTTATATCATAAGGGAAAAAAATCAAATGCCTTTGAACTGAGATTTTATAACTGATTTAATTATGGCTGTGTAAATAAAGCACAGTCATTTTTTTCTAGTCACTTTCCAGTCACTTAAGTCTAATATCATACAAGAAAGATAAGGAGGACTAAATATGAATATTGTAAAAACAGTAGATTTAACAAAAACTTACAATAGTGGTGTAGAAGTATACGCTCTATCAAATGTGAATTTTGAACTAGAAAAAGGAGATCTTGTCGCCATTATTGGAGATAGCGGGTCAGGAAAGTCTACCTTGCTTCATTTATTAGCAGGAGTTGATAAACCAACAAGTGGGGATATTTTTATTCAAGATAAAAATATTACCAAGTTTAACAAAGATGAGATGACAATCTTTCGAAGAAGGAATATAGGCGTTGTCTATCAATTTTTTAATTTGATTCCAAACATTAACGTTCGAAAAAATATTTTACTTCCTCTTTTGTTAGACAATAAAAAGGCAGATGAAGAATATTTAAAGGAAATTTTATCGATACTAGGAATAGAAGGAAAGCTTGATAGGTATCCAAAACAATTATCCGGTGGTGAGCAACAAAGAGTTGCCATTGCCAGAAGTCTTATTACAAGACCTGCCATAATTCTAGCAGATGAACCTACAGGAAATCTCGATAGAAAAAATTCTGAAGAAATCACAGGACTTTTCAGACTTGTAAATAAAAGATTAAATTCTACAATTATGATAATAACTCATGATGAAAAAGTAGCAAATTCTTGTGACAAGGTTTATAGAATGGTAGATGGTAGGTTAAATTTCTTAGGAGATGGAACTTATGAAAATTATTAATGACCTAGCTGATGGAGCTGTAAAAAATAACAAGAAAGACAGTTTTGCTATTAAAATATCAATACTTTTAGCAGTCATGTTATTAGGAACTGTAATTTTTATCTTCAACTCGTTAAAAACTGACAAGTATGAGTATGTAAAGAAAACTTTTGGAGATTATCATGTGAATATAAGTAATATTGACCAAGGTTTTTATGATAAATTAAAAAATGATAAAGATATAGAAAAAGTTTCTTTCAACAAAATAATAAAAACAGACTTAAATGCAGTTATATATGAAAATGGAGATCCTGCAAGTCTTTTAAGCTATGACATTAAGGAAGGAAAAAAGCCAGAAAAAGCAAATGAACTTTTAGTTCCAGAGGGATTTTTGATAAAAAATAAAGAATATGATCTGGGTTCTGAAATAACTGTTCGTGATAAAACTTATAAAATAGTTGGTATTTATGAAGATTTTAGCTATTCATTTGAAGAGGCTATGCTTGTAGGTTTATCTGAAAGTGATGATAAAAAAGTCATATTTGAAAAAAATGGTGGAATAGAAGCCCAGATTTGGTATAAAAATATAAGAGATACTTATACAAAAACTAGAGAAATATTGTCAGAAATGAATATTGACGAGAACCATGCCTTAGATATTGGTAGAGTATTTTATAATAAAGATATCTTAGAATATAAAATGGTCTATCCAAAAGGAATCATTCCACCAAAAAGTGTTGTTAATTCAGCTTTAGAAGAATATGGAGCAGATTTCTTACTTTGCCTACTCTTTGCTTTTATCATTTATGGGGCTTTTAATGTGTGGAATAATAGGGATTTAAAGGAAATTGCCCTTTTAAAAAGTACAGGAATGACAGATAAGCAGGTCAAAAAAATGATTCGAAAGAAAGCTTTTAAACTTTCAACCTCACCAATAACCTTGGGAACAATTCTATCTTTGGCATTTGCAAATTTGCTCTTATATTTGATGTGGCTTAACAATTCCATATCCTATAAAAATATGTCTGAGATAGTGGGAGAAAGTTTAAAATCGCCAGACTTTCATTTCGTTTATCCAAATCCTATTTCTATAATAATCATTCTCTTATTATCTCTTTTAATGGTGTATTTGTCTGCGACAATCCCTGCTAGGAAAAGTGCAAAATTAAAGATAATAGAAGGTTTAAATGGGATTACAGAAAAAAATATAAAATTAGGAAAATCAAAAATAAATGGACCAATAGAAAAGACTTTAGCAAAAGATTATTACAGGTCTTATCGTTCAACCTATAGAATTATTGTAATTTCCATGGCTCTGTCTGCCTTTGTACTGACCACAGTCTTAGTTAGCCAGTCCTATAGAGCTTTGAATGAAAAATATAACTCTTATAAAAGTCCTTACAATTTTAATTCAAGTATTTACACTGATAAGAGTTTAGATGAACACTTATTATATGACTTGGAAAAAATTGAAGGAGCAAAAGACCTTCATTTATATCAAAGAAATGATACTAAGTTTTACCTTGACGAAAATAAAAATTTTATTTCTAAAGACTTAAAAGATTCTTTAGCTAGTGGAAAAATAGCAGAAGATAGACTATATGCTAGTATATACGCTTTAACAGATGAAGATTTTGAAAAGCTTTTAAAAGAAAATAACATCTCTCATGCATCTTATTTATTGCTTAATAAGATAAGAAAAGATAACAAAACTCCGTATGCCTTTAGTGAGTATATAAAAATTTCTGATAAGGGATCCGTAGATATTACTTTAAAATATAATGCAAATGGTAAGTCCATGCCTATAAAAATAGATTCAAGTATCGATGAAATGCCTTATAATATAGAAGCTTATAATGACAATCAAATATCTATCTTTACAAGTGAAAGTGCTATGAAAAAATTTATTGATGAATATGGAATAGATGAAGGCAACCCAGTTTATTATTACTTTGTAAAAATCAAAGCCGATAAAAACAAAGAAAAAGTTTTTGATGATGCTGAAAAAGTGATTTCAAATTATGTTCCAAAATCAGATCATGGAACTTCTACAGAAATTATAAAAGCTGCTATGAATAAAGAACAAATGAGAAATGAAAAACTATTAAATCTTGGCATACAAATCATTCTTATAACAATTGCTCTTTCCAACGCCTACAATAGTTTTAAAGGAAACCTTAGAGCAAGAGCCAATGATTTTAAACTTCTATCCACTACAGGTATGACAGAAAAACAAATGGAAAAGATGGTCTTTGGAGAAGGAAAAATATTGTTTAAAAATATTTTCTTAGCCTATATCTTTATGTTCATTATGGGAATTGCATTGAGAGCATATAGAAGCAACTATGAATTAGTATTTGCGGTAAAAGGTCTGATAACAAATATGAATTATATCCCTCTAATAGTAGTATTTGTATTTATGATTGTAGGAGTTTTACTAGCAATAAAAAGTGGATTTAAAACAATAAACGAAAACTCAGATAATACTTTCAAGAGTATATAAGAAAAAGGCTGTGAGCATTAAACTCATAGCCTTTTTTCTAGCACCAAACTTCCCTATAATAAAAAATCGTATTAGAATCCCATACAAAACTGAACTATTACTATCATTGTCTTCTCGCGTTTTCATAAACTGAATATGTACAGTAGATAGATAACATTTGAATGAAGATACCAAGATTTTTTCATCAGTTTTTTCAATCTTAGTAATGTAATCTATTGCCAAATTTAAAGTTGATTTTATTGGATGTGTTTTTATAATTGCCATACTAATCACCAGAACTTTCTTTTGATTTATTAAGAAGTAGGGAATGGATCTGCCATATTTCTTTTGATAATTTTTCTATCTGATTATTCATAGATTCAATTTCATTTTTGTAAATAACACCAGTTGTATTAGTAGCTTTTGCAATCTGGTTTATGTTATTTGTTGCATTTGAAAGTAGCTATTGGGGATCTCTAAATGGTTCTAGGTCTACAATATAAATTTCTTTTTCTAATACACATTTTCTAAGAAAGTGGGACATTGTTTTGACATTAACATCTGGCATTATTAATATTTTTAAATCATTCTCTAGAAAAAATTTTATACTAGGATATACCCATTTAAAAAAGGTATACCCTAGTATGCTCATTACTATTACAAACAAACTAGTAATTTTTCTTGCATCTCTTTTAGTTATTCTCATTTTTCAATAAACTCTATATCTTTTGCCTTTACACTTAACATATTAGAGTAATCTCCATAGACCTTAGCTTCAGCCTCTATAATCTTAACTTTAGATAGCTTTTTAAAATGCTTATTCTCTGCACTTACTTTAATAGTTAAAGATTCTACAGCATTAACTCCTGCATCTTTAGGATTTTTATACTTGGTATTATCTGAAAATATAATACACTTATACTTAGTACCAATTGTTTTTCCATCACTACCTTGGCTATAATCTATCCAAGGCTCTGAAGCAAGAACTCGAATATCTTTTTCTTTTAAAAAGGCATCTAAATCAAATGCCATAAACTCTATGAGTTTTTTCATTTCTTATCCTCCTTATTATCTAAATCACAGAAAACTTCTTCTAAGAGATTTTTTAATCTTAACATTTTATTTATATGTAAAATTAAATCTTCAGTACGTTTAATATACGGACTTAACTCTTTTAGAGATTTTAAGTCCTTGACTGTAAAATCATAATCCGATTTAACAATACCATGTAACTTTCTAATATCTAACTCGAACCTATCAAATTGCTCAGTGGTTATAGCTTTCTTTTTAGCTATATTATAAAAAGCTGTATAACCATAATTTGCTAGAATATCAGCGCGTAAATTTTGATATTCTTCTCCTTCTCTTGTTAAAACTAATATTTCAAATTTCATTTATTCTCCTTTTTGATGAAGCCCCATCATTTTGTTATATTTTTAACCTTGTTTTTTTATATTTATCCTTGCTATCAATGGGGTTTAACTAGTATATTTATATTATATGATAGTTTATATAATTTTTCTATGGAGAGTTTTTTTGATTTTTTCTAAAATTCCCACACTATTAGGTCCATCTAAAATTTCTACTATAAATGATATACTTATAATAATAAAGGAGATATTATGATTAATAATCAAGGATTAAAACTATATAAAAAGTACCCTATTTATAATGAAACAACATGTTTTATATTAAACATGGCCGCAGATAGAGTTATTAAATTAAAAAATATAAGTAATAAAACTAACGAAGAAATCTGTACAGTTAATAAATCATATTTATCAAAGGTGCTTAATAAGACAATAAAAGAAAAAAATAGATATCTATTTACAGACAATGTACTCTATGGAATAAAATCTTCTTTTAATTTTAGATCTTATGCTGAAATAATATTTGGTAATAAAAAAGAACAACGTTTATATGGAGGAGAACTATTTTATCATTTAATTACAGATATATTAAGTTTAGATTATAAAAATTATAAAGATAAAATTGAGCTAGTAAGATCAACTCTTATGGAATACTATGAATATTCCATAGCATGTTTTTTGAAAGATTTAGAATTTAGTGATGAGTTTAATAATCCTATTATTTATAAAATATTAAATGAAAATGAATTTAAAAGAGTTATAATCAAACCTGATGAATATGAAATAGTTTTAAGATATTCTACAGCTTATACATATAAAAATATTGAAGAAGAATTCTTAGATATTTTTTATAATTTTAGTAAAAAATTTGAAGAAGATGGGACTAAAAAAATATGCGAAAAGTTTGACTTGTTAATAGATAATTTAAGTAATTTATTTCTTGAGCAAATAAATAGCTCCATTAGTGGTACAAATCTTTATGATGTACTTTATTTTGATTCATTAAAACTAAAAGATATGGATACTAATAAACAAGATACTAAATATCAAAATATAAAAAGTAATATAAAGTTGAATTTAAATTTTTTATATGATAAAAGTAAATTACAACATAAATATATAGATAAAGTAATAAAAAATGAATGTACTGAATATAATTATATGCAATACATGTTTGATATTTTGAAATCTAAATGGTGTATAGATAAATGGGATAAAAAAAGCATAGATAGTTAAAATATTTACTTAAATAATCAAATATTAATTTATTTGGTTATTTTTATATCTCGGTAAATTACAAAATTAAGCATGAAAATAAAGACAAATGTTTAATGATTCCTAGTATTATTGATATAAAATAATTAAAAATAAACTAATTTTCAGTATATACTTAACTTATATTCAACATAACCGTTTTGACCTTTGGTGCCTATTTTTGTTTCAGCATTTGGGTCGTTTACAGCTCTAAATGTTTTAAATGGAATTTCTTCTCTTTTAATTTCTTTTGTTATTTTTTCTTTCTGGTTCAGATGTTTTTTCTTCAGAAGGTTTATCTGGATTAGATGGTGTTTCTTCTTCTATTTTGATGCCGTCTAAATCTTTTGAGTTGATGTTTAACTCTTCGATTAAGTTATCATTTCCTAAGTCTTTTGCAGCGTGTACGCTTGGTGCTGTTAGTGTTAGTCCTATTGCAAGGATTAGGGCTGTTGATATTGTTTTTTTTCTTCATAATTAGTCTCCTTACATAAAATATTATAATTGATATATATACATTATATATATTGTCAAAATTTAGTTATTATAGTAATTCAAGGGAATCCATTAGTAGAATTCTTAATAAAAAACCAGACTTTGAAATTCAAAATCTGGTTTAATAATTTAATATTTAGTTATCTACTAGGTTTTACGATGAAATTCAAAAAATAAGTAAGTTATGTGGATTATATTTTGAAATTCATCTATGATATACTTAATTTATAGATATAATAATTTCTGGTCGAATGATAAATCATTCCACCAATGGAAAGAATAATAAATTATTCCTACCTTAAGATCCAAATCCTTAGAAGGATTTTGGAAGGGAACTATGTTTAGTTTAATGGATTTTCTTTTATTTAACCCATCCAAATCGGCTTAAATTAGGCATTCCCCATTCAAATCGTGTAGTATGTTTATTCCCATTCTTCTTTTCCAAACGTACGATATATCTCAAACCATTCAAAATACTAGGTTCTATTTTTTAGAGTATCACCAAATCCATCTAATTATAGGACGTTTTCAAATTTTTAGTCCCGTCCCAGTCCCAGTACCGGAGAAATATTGTTTTAATATAATATCTCTTTTTGTCTTCTAAGCTCTTAAAAGCAAAAGAACAAGTAAAGAGTAAAAACAAGGATAAAAAGTCCATATTAGGGCAAATAAAAAGCTTTAAGACAGATGACAAATCTAAGTTAAATAAGAAAAACTATAGCAAAGGTGCAGAGAGATAAATATCGGCAGTCTTTGGGCTGCCTTTATTTTTTTGCTCATTTTTTTAATCTAATATATTTAGGTCAGATATGCATATCCACTTAAACTCATACAAAAATATTGCTTGTAAAAAAATACTTAATCACAATAATCGCATTTTAACTTGTGATCCTTGCAAACTAAATTACGGACTTCACTTGGAAGTTTTCCCTTGTATCTTTTGTAATAAATGGAAAATTTGCTATGGGATGTGTATCCAACAGATTCAGCTATTTCCTTTATAGGTAGTTTGGTATTTAAGAGAAGAGTTTCAGCTACATTCATTCTTTTTCTTTGGGTGTATTCTGTAATGCTTTGACCATATTTTTCTTTGAACAAATTTTTTAATTTTGTTCCGCTCATTTTAGATATTTTTTCAAGGGTTTCTTGATTTACATTCATGGCAAAATGATCATCTAAAAACCTGGATACATCTTCAAGTGCTTTATTATCGTCAAACTCAATTTTATATTTTTTTCTATTTAAGTAGGTATCGATTACTATGCTTATCCACTCATTTGCCTTTGCTTTAAAGAAAAAATCAGCGGCTGGAGTGTTCATCTTACAATCTAATATTTCCATTGCCACTTTTTCTAAAGACTTTGTAAGTATTATTTGATTAGTTTGAAGTAAAGCCCTATAAAAGGATTCAAGATCGATATTAATGGATGACAGATGCTTTTCTAAAAGTTCTCTTTTAAATCCAACAGAAACAGTGAGATAGTAACTATTCTCGTGTAATAAAAATAGAAAGTCATCTTCTATATTGTCAAAATCAAGAGTATACAAGGAGTTTGGAGTCAAAGTTTGATAAGGGTTAAATTTTTCACCGTTTGCACTTACAATATAGCTAGAGCATATCGAAACATAGTTTTCCATACTATAAGTACTATTTTGAATAACTTCTTCTTTGATATAAAAATCGTGGATATCAATAATAAATCCATTTCCTTCATAAAACCAATATAGGCCTTCTGCATTAATTGAATCATCTTTACTCCAACAAAATGTATGCCCTGCACTTGAATATTTCTTATTATTTTTACATTCATCTACGTTCATATATTCTTTTACAAAATCATAATATGTCATAACACACTATCCCTTTTAGACAATATTCCAATTAGTCTTATTAATTCAAAACTATTGTATTAGTAATTATAACTGATGTATAATAAAAACGCAATGATAATTATTATCGTTCAGGCGAATTTGAATCTAATAGGAATATTAAAGGAGGAAAATATGAAAATTTATAAAAGGCTTTTTTCCTATGTGCCTGAAGAAAAACATAATGGATATATAGCAGTTTTTTTATCAGCACTATCTGCATTTCTAATGGTGTACGGATATTCGTTACTGTATAAACTTTTAAGAAGTTCAATTGTTGAAGGAGATTTATTAGTAGCTAGGACTTTGTCCATTCAAGCTGTCTTATATTTGACGATAGGGGCACTAGTTTACTTTTTGTCAAACTTTTTTTCTCATAAACTTGGATTTCGCTTAGAAACTAATTTAAGAAAAAAAGGTATAGATGGACTTACAGGAGCAAGTTTTCGCTTTTATGATTTAAACCCATCTGGAATTATAAGAAAAACTATTGATGATAATGCAGCTAAAACTCATACGGCAGTAGCACATATGATACCAGATAACTCTCAAGCTTTTTTAATTCCAGTATTATCTTTAATACTTGCCTTTTCTATTAGTAGCAGAGTGGGATTAGTTATTCTTATACTAACAATAGTAGGGGCTCTTATTTTAAAGAACATGATGGGTGGAGGAGAGTTCATGGAATACTACCAAAAATCCTTAGAAATTTTAAGTGGTGAAACAGTTGAATATGTCAGAGGCATGCAAGTTGTTAAAATATTCGGAGCTACTGTAGAGTCTTTTAAAACTCTTTATAAGGCGATTAAGGATTATTCTAAGTATGCTCTTGATTACTCAATTAGTTCTAAAAAACCTTATGTTCTATATCAATGGATATTTTTTGGAATTATTGCAATTTTGTCTATCCCTTTAGTTTTTACCATAAATAAAGTTAATAATGCTAATTTGCTTATTGTTGAACTATTCATGATTTTGTTTTTAAGTGGAGTAATGATGGTTTCATTTATGAAAATTATGTGGGCTAGTATGAACATTTTTAACGCTAGGTATGCAGTAGATACTTTGGAAGATTTATATAAAAAGATGAATGAAGATAAATTGTCTTATGGAGAGAATAGTAATTTCAAAAACTATAATATAGAGTTTGAAAAAGTGAATTTTTCTTATAATGAAAACAAAGTACTAGAAAATTTATCTTTTAAATTAGAAGAAGGAAAAAAATATGCTTTGGTGGGTCATTCAGGATCAGGTAAATCGACTATTGTAAAGCTATTATCTGGTTTTTACAAAGTAGATAGTGGCAGTATAAAGATTGGAGAGAGACCCTTAGAATCTTATAGTAAGGATGCTCTAATAAACACAATTTCTTTTGTTTTTCAGGATAGCAAACTTTTTAAGACATCTATTTACGAAAATGTTGCTCTTGCTAATAGAAAGGCAAGTAGAGAAGAAGTTATGAAGGCTATGGAACTTGCCGGTTGTAATGTTATTTTAAATAAGTTTCCTGAAAGGGAGAATACCATGATTGGCTCAAAAGGAGTCTATTTATCAGGAGGAGAAAAACAGAGAATTGCTATTGCGAGAGCCATGCTCAAGAAATCTAAAATTGTAATTATGGATGAAGCTAGTGCTTCTATTGATCCAGACAATGAGTATGAGCTTCAAAAGGCCTTTAAAAACCTTATGAAAGATAAAACAGTTATTATGATTGCCCATAGGATGAGTAGTATTCGTTCTGTTGATGAAATTTTAGTTTTAGAGAATGGAGAAATAATTGAAAGAGGCAGTGATCAAGAACTTATTTCAAAAGGTGGAAAATATAAGGAATTATTAGAGCTTTATGACAGTGCAAATCAATGGAGGGTTAAAGATGAGGAAATTTTATAAAAATCGCTTTTGTCTGACTGATAAAGGGGCTAAAGATCTCACTAAATCTACTATATCAAGTTTCTTGGTCTACTGTATTAATATGGTTCCTGCCTTTATTTTAATGATGTTAACAGATGAGCTTATTTTGAAAAATGTTAAAAGCCCTTATTTATATTTTGGTGTTTCTGTTGTTACATTAGTATTAATGTATGTTTTGTTAGCCAAAGAATATGATGATCTTTATACTACAACTTATGAAGAGAGTGCTAATTTAAGAATAGATATTGCAGAAACTCTATCAAAACTTCCCCTATCCTACTTTTCAAAACATAATTTATCAGATATATCTCAAACGATTATGGCAGATGTGGAAAAAGTAGAACACGCTATGAGTCATTCAATTCCTAAAGTAGGAGGAATGGTTTTATTTTTCCCACTAATTGGAATTATGTTAATGATAGGTAATTTTAAGATGGGGCTTGCAGTAATGATCCCAACTATTTTAAGTTTTATACTAATACCTATTGCTAAAAAGTCGCAGGTAAAAGGAAACAAGAAATATCACAAGGTACTTAGAGAAAACTCAGAAAAATTCCAAGAAACCATTGAACTTCAACAAGAAATAAATAGTTTTAACTTATCCGATGAAGTGAGGTCTTCGTTATATATGCAGATGGATGAAAGTGAAAAAATACATCTTAAAGTTGAACAAGGCTCTCTTTTTGTAATGGGTTTATCCTCTGCTCTTGGCTTTGTAAGTATTGCAGTAGTTAGTTTTGTTGGGATTAGCCTTATTCTATCTGGGGAGATTGACATTTTATATCTCTTAGGTTATTTAATGGCTGCCATAAAGATAAAAGATATTTTCGATTTATCAAAAGAAGGATTATTAGAAGTGTTCTATATAGATCCAAGTGTTGAAAGGATTAGGGAGATTAAGGAAACAAAAATTCAAGAGGGTAAAGATGTAGAACTGAATATGTTTGATATAGTCTTCAAAAATGTAGCTTTTTCTTATGATGATAATCAGGTTTTAAAGGACATTAGCTTTACTGCGAAACAGGGAGAGGTAACGGCTTTAGTTGGAGCTTCCGGCTCTGGAAAGACAAGTATATTAAGATTAATATCAAGATTATATGATTATGATAAAGGTCAAATCTTAATAGATGGAAAGGATATAAAAAACATTTCCACAGATTCTTTATTTAAGAAAATATCTATTGTTTTTCAAGATGTTACTTTATTTAACTCATCTATATTAGAAAATATTCGTATAGGTAAAAAAGATGCCAGCGATGAAGAAGTTGTAAAGGCAGCTACCCTTGCAAATTGTATGGATTTTATTAATAAACTTCCTAATGGGTTAGATACAGTTATAGGAGAAAACGGGTCAGAGCTTTCTGGTGGTGAAAGACAAAGACTTTCTATAGCTAGAGCCTTTCTGAAGGACGCACCAATACTTATATTAGATGAAATATCAGCAAGTTTAGATGTGGACAATGAAAAGAAAATTCAAGAAAGTTTGAATAAATTAATAAAGGATAAAACCGTTATTATTATATCCCATAGATTAAAATCTATAGAAAATGTAGACAAAATTATAGTCATAGAAAATGGATATGTGGAAAGTCAAGGCAATCATAAAGAACTGATAGAAGAATCAAAATTGTATAACAATTTATTAGAAAAAACAAAACTAGCAGAAGAATTTATTTATTAGGAGGATTAGAATGAATAATAAAAAGTTAAAAGGAAAAGACGTTATTACGATAGGTATATTTACTGCAATATATTTTGCAATCAATTTTGGGTTTATGCTTTTAGGAGGTCTCCATCCATTAATGTGGATACTTATGCCTGGCTTTATAGCTTTGGTTGGATCTATACCATATATGATTATGGTTCAAAAAGTAAAAAAAACAGGAGCAGTCATAATAATGGGAGCTATTGTTGCTATAATATACTATTTAACTGGTCAGTTTAGTTTAATAATAATTGCATCATTAGCAATTGCTAGTATTTTGGCAGAAGTGATAAGATACCTATCAAAGTATGACAGTTATAAATGGAATTCACTTTCATATGCTTTCTTTTCATTAGGTATGATAGGTTCTCCAGCACAAGTATGGATTCTAAAAGATGAATTCATATCAAAAATGCTTGAAATGGGGATGCCAGTAGATTATGTTAATATATTAAAGACTTTTATTAACACACCGATGTTAATTGTATTAATTGTAACACCGTTTGTTTTTGGACTATTATCTTGTGGTATTTTAAAATCATTTTTATATAAAAATTTTGAGGCAAGGAATTGAAATGTCCAAGCGATTAAAATTAGATCCTAGAACATCAATAATATTGCTTTTATTAGTAAATATATTTCTATTTAAAAGTAGATCGTTGGCAAGTGAATTAATTTTAATGAGCTATTTGTTGATTATTTTGACAGTTTGCGGAAATTTTAAATCGGGATTAAAAGTGTATTTAACTTTTATTACTTTTTTAATAATAAATTATTTTGTTTTTCCTCATTCACCCAAGTGGATTGTAACGACATTTATTGTACCCGTTTCTTATGCAAGGAAGATTTTTCCTTGCATAATGGCAGGAACATTGTTATACAAAACGGTGACTGTAAGAGGAATTGCAGGAGTTTTTAGAAAATTTAAATTCTCAGAAAATTTTATTTTAGCATTTATGATAACTTATAGATATTTTCCCACATTAAGACAAGATATACATTGTGTTAGAGAATCAATGAAAATAAGGGGGATTAGTATGATTAAAAACATGGATATATTTGTTGTACCTATAATAAATTCTGCAATTGATATGTCTGAAGAGTTATCTAAAGCAGCTGTAACACGAGGAGTCGAGAATCCAGGTAGAAAAACAACGATAATTGATTTTAAGTTCACTGTTTATGATGTATTAGTGATTTTATCTATTGTTTTAATTATGGTTATATTTTAGGTGAGTTGTAATGGATTATATAAATATAAATGATGTAACTTGTACATCTAAAACGGGATATAAAATATTAAAAGATATCAATTTGAATGTTGAAAAAGGAGAATGTATACTACTTATGGGACTAAGTGGTTCAGGCAAAACTTCATTGACTAAATTAATAAATGGAATTATACCACATTTTGAAGAACAAACTGACTTTGTTGGAGATGTTTTAATAGAGGGAGAATCTACTAGAAATATATCACAATATAAAATTTCAGAAAAAGTTGGTTCAATATTTCAAAATCCAAAATCTCAATTTTTTAATTCTGATGTTGAGGGAGAAATTGTATTTGGTCCTGAAAACATGGGAGCTGATCCAGAGTTAATAAAAAAAAGCTTGAAAAAGACTATTAATAGATTAAACATAGATAGATTACTGGGGAAAAATGTCATCTCATTGTCAAGTGGAGAAAAACAAATTTTAGCTTTTGCATCTATTTTTGCATTAAACACAGATATTGTCGTATTGGATGAGCCATCTTCAAATCTTGATATGGATACAATTGAAACGATAAAAAATAATATTGAAATATTTAAAAAAGAAGGGAAGACAATTATAGTTGCAGAACATCGACTATATTATTTAAAAGACATAATTGATAAAGCATATTATATAGACAAAGGCATAATTAAGGATTGTTTCACACAAGAAGAGATAAAATCATTTAATTCAAAAAAAGAAGATAATCTCAAAATTAGAACCTTATCTACTCCGAAGTTGGAAGTTCTTGAAAAAGAATTTAATAAAAATGATGAGTATTTATGCGAAGATTTATCGTATACAATAAATGGAAATTTCATATTTAAAGATATTAATATTTCTTTGAATAGAGGTGAAGTATTAGGTATAGTTGGGAAAAATGGTATAGGAAAAACAAGTTTATTAAAGTGCATTTCAGGACTTATAAAGAAAAATACAGGAAGTGTTTTTTTCAACAATAAACTCTTAAATAATAAAGATAGATTAAAAAACACATATCTTGTAACACAGGACATTAATTCACAATTATTCACTCGAAGCGTAAAAGAAGAATGTGAATTAAATTTACCTGAGGATAAATTAAATCAGGTAGATATAGTTCTAAATAGGCTTGGATTATATAAATATAAAGATAAGCATCCAATGTCGCTTTCAGGAGGACAAAAACAAAGGTTAACAATTGCCTTAGCTCTACTTTCAAATAAAGAAATAATAATCTTTGATGAGCCTACAAGTGGTTTAGATTTCAAAAATATGATAATTGTATCAGAAGCTATAAAAGATTTGGCGAAAAAATCCAATAAAGTTGTAATTGTTGTTTCGCATGATTATGAGTTTTTAAATAATGTAGCAGATGGAATATATAAAATGGCATAAAATCAATAATTAAAATCTTAAGGGTATGTAAATAATTTTGTGTATCAACCTAAATCCTGGTAAAAAGGTAAGGGTTGATACATTTTTTATTTATCAATGTTTATCCATTCCTCTAGAATTGGAGTTTTACTTAATTTTACACAACTTTGATAAACTATCAATTTTTCATGAAAATTTAGAGTTGATTTTATTGGATGTATTTTTGTAATTGCCATACTAATCACCAGAACTTTCTTTTGATTTATTTAGAAGTAGAGAATGGATCTGCCATATTTCTCTTGATAATTTTTCTATTTTTTCTCTCATATAGTCAATATCTTTTTTGTAAATAACACCAGTTGTATTAGCGGCTTTTGCGATCTGGTTTATGTTATTTGTTGCATTTGAAAGTAGCCATTGGAGATTCCTAAATGGTTCCAGGTCTACAATATAAATTTCTTTTTCTAATACACATTTTCTAAGAAAGTGGGACATTGTTTTGCAATTTGCAAGTTTCATTTTCTTTTCAAATATTTCTTTTTCTTCATCTGTTAAATATATTTTAAGTTGATTTTTTCTTGTTCTATTATCCATAATTTTCTCCTTTGCTCATATCTCTTGGGGTCTTAGGGTTCTCCCTAACAAGGTAAAAATCGTAAAATTATATAGCCTTAAAAGCTATTGATTTTTCGATTTTTTCGTAAGTGGGTACTCACTTACTGTGCTTGCTCATATACTAATAGTATAAGAACAGCTTTAAGCATAGTT
>OGTS01000026.1_pt1 | contig 124798 bp, 116 predicted proteins | sample 1574681 | NCBI WGS metagenome assembly OGTS01 (sample SAMN03295829, study PRJEB24534) | human gut metagenome | isolation source: fecal sample 4 from infant 4 | host: Homo sapiens | place: USA: Pittsburgh, PA | collected 2014-07 | reverse complement strand
CGCATGAAAAAAGTAGATGAAGTTGCATTTTTCATCTACTTTGTCTACAGTCTGAAACAGCTTCGGCTGTTTTTTTATTTTTAAATTTTATTTTGGGAATTCAAACCACTTTTTTTAAAAAATATAAAAAAAATTAAAAATTTCAAAAAAATTTCAAAAAAATAAATTTTTTAATCCTTTACAATTTAAAGATTTTAGTATAAAATGTATGTGAAGTGGAAATAAGTGGTAGAAGGTGGGTCATGTTTTTAGGAGAATTCATTCACAAATTAGATTCTAAAAATAGAATAATGATGCCAAGTGAATTTAGAGATGATCTTGGTAATGAATTTTATGTAACCAAGGGCCCAGAACGCTCATTAGTTTTGTATACTATTGAGGAATTTGAAAAACGTGCTAAAAAGTACGAAGAATTATCCTACCAAAATAAAAACAACAGGGCGATAAAAAGATTGTTTTTTTCTTCCACTATCAAGGCTTATTTGGATAAACAAGGGCGAGTTTTATTAAATAAGCAATTACGCGACTATGCTAATTTAGGCAAAGAGGCTATTATAATCGGAAATAATTCAAACATAGAAATATGGGATTTGAATAATTGGAATGATTATATTGGTGATGTTGAAGTGAACTTATCAGAAATTATGGATCAGTAATATGGAATTTTCTCATAAATCAGTTTTATTAAATGAAACTATAGAAAACTTAAATATAAAAGAAGATGGTATATATGCTGACCTAACTTTGGGTAAGGGAGGCCATTCTAAAGAAATTTTAAAAAAATTATCACCAAATGGTCTTTTGATTGGCTTAGATCAAGATAAGGATGCTATCAAAGCAGCTAGAGAAAATTTGAAAGATTTTTCTAATGTCTTATATTTTAATGAGAATTTTGAAAATATTGAAAATGTTCTTGATGAAGCTGGTTTTAATAGGATAGATGGCGCTTTGATGGATATTGGCGTAAGTTCTTACCAAATTGACAATGAAGATCGAGGCTTTTCTTATATGAAAGACGGTCCATTGGATATGAGGATGAACAAAGATAATGAGTTAACAGCAAAACAAATTGTCAATGATTATTCTTTGGATGAGCTTTGGAAAATTTTTTCTGAATATGGAGAGGAAAGATATTCCAAAACAATTGCTAAAGCAATAGTAGATTACAGAAAAATGCACGAAATTAATACAACTTTACAACTCCGAAATATTGTTATGAAATCTGTAAATACTAGTGAAGCTCATCCTGAAAAAAGAGTATTCCAAGCTTTAAGAATCGAAGTTAATAGAGAGCTTGAAGTTTTGGAAAATACTTTAGAAAAAATAGTTGATCGTCTAAACAAAAATGGAAGATTATGTGTAATAACTTTTCATTCTTTGGAAGACAGGATCGTTAAAAATAAATTTAAAGAGATGAGTAAAAAATGTATTTGTCCACCTGATTTTCCTGTTTGTGTTTGCAATCATGAAAAAAAGGTAAAATTAATTAGCAAAAAACCTATTTTGCCAAGCAAAGATGAATTGAAAAATAATAATAGGTCTCATAGTGCTAAGCTTAGAGTTTGTGAGAGGATTTGATATGTCAGGAGCTTTGAAAAAAAGAAAAATAAATAAAAATTTAAATAAAAAATTAAAGCTAAGTTTGCACGATCAAACTTCTTATGATATTAAGTTTAGATATAATAAACTCCAAAAAAAAGATAGGAAGTTTAAGAGAAATATATTAGCTTTATTATTTTTATCTTTTATTTTTATGGGTTTTATTTCATTACATAATTATATTAAATTGAATAATAGAATAAAAGAGTATAATAAATTACAAAGTCAATATACATCTTATCAATTAACAAGGGATAGATTAAATAGTGATCTTGAAGATTCAGTTAGTTTGAAAGAAATTCAAAGATATGCGATGGAAAATCTTGGTATGATTTATGAAAATGAAGGTAATGTTGTATATCTTAATATTGATAGGTAGGAGAGATGAAAAATACGATTTTAATTATTTTAATAAGTTTAATATTAACTTTGATTTTGGGAAAAATTATAATTCCAATTTTAAGATCAAGTCATATTGGACAAAATATTAGACAAGAAGGACCAAAAAGTCATTATGGAAAAGCAGGTACGCCAACTATGGGTGGTATTATATTTTTAATATCAGCACTTGTTTTGACATTGATATTTGTTCCTTTTTCTATGAAAACTTTTATATTATTGTTAGCAACTTTTGGATTTGGAGCTATAGGTTTTATTGATGATTTTAGAAAATTAATTTTAAAAAGATCATTAGGATTAACAGCTAAGCAAAAAATAATTCTTCAAGTTGCTTTATCATTTTTAATTGCAATTTTATGTTCTATTTTCCAAAATGATACAATAACAAAATTATGGATTCCTTTTACAGATATTAGATTAAATGTTTCAATTTTAGGAATTCCTATAATGATGTTTATTATGATTGGGACTTCAAATGCTGTAAATTTAACTGATGGACTAGATGGTTTATCTACTCAAGTTTCTATTCCAGTATTTTTAACATTTATAATTTTAAGTCAAAATATAGAAGACGAATTGTTTGCAAGTATTATGCTTGGTTCTGTTTTAGGATTTTTATTTTATAACTCAAATCCAGCAAGTGTATTTATGGGAGATACAGGTTCTATGGCAATCGGTGGAGCTGTAGTTGGACTTGCCATAAATATGGGAATGACTTTATTTTTAATTATACTTGGAGGAGTTTATGTGGCTGAGGCTTTAAGTGTAATAATTCAAGTTGCCTCATACAAATTTAGAAATAAAAAGAGAATATTTTTGATGACTCCAATCCACCATCATTATGAATTGAAAGGATACAAAGAACCAAAAATAGTTACTGGTTTTACAATAGTATCAGTAATTTTATCTTTGATTACTTTACTCGCATTATTATGAAAAAAGTTTTAGTTTACGGTTTAGGAATTACAGGCATATCTACAGTAAAAACTTTGGACAAATTAGGTTATGAAGTTTTTACTTTCGATAAAAATAAAAATACTGATGAAAGATTAGAGGGCTATAATTATAGCCCTATTTCTGATGTTAAAATTGAAGAAAAATATGATTTTGTAGTAAAATCTCCAGGAATTAGACCAGACGATGATATTATAAAAATTTTAGAAAAAAATAATGAGATAATTACTGATATTGAATTGTCATATAGACTTTTTAAAGATAAAAAAAATATAGCAATTACAGGAACAAATGGCAAAACAACAACCACATCTCTTATTAGCCATATTTTAAATCAAAGTGGAAATAAAGCTATTGGAGTCGGAAATATTGGCGAAGGCATTTTGTGGCAAATGTATAAGAATGATGAGATTTTTGTTGAAGAAATTTCTTCATTTCAACTTCACAATACCAAATTATTTAAGCCACATATAGCAGGGATTTTAAATATTACTCCAGATCACATAGATTGGCATGGATCTTTTCAAAATTATATAGAAGATAAGTTAAAAATTTCTATAAATCAAAATGAAAGTGATTATCTTATCATTAATCACGACGATGAAATTTTAAGAAAAAACAAAAATAAGTTCAAATCAAAAATATACGAATTTTCTATAAAAGAAGAAGTTCAAAAAGGAATATATTTGAAAGATGACTCTCTTTATTTAAAAGACGAAAAAGAAATTTATTTATTAAAAAGAGATGATTTAAAAATTGTAGGAGATCACAATCTTTTAAATGTATCTTGTGCTATACTTTGCTTGTATTTATTTGGCCTTAATCTTGATGAAATTATAAAATACACAAAAACTTTTAAGGCTATTGATCATAGACTTGAGTTTGTAAAAAAAATTAGAAATGTATCTTTTTACAATGATTCTAAGGCTACTAATGTAGATTCTGCAATAAAAGCAATAAATAGTTTTGATAAAAATGTTATTTTGATTGCAGGTGGCTATGATAAAAAAATTGATTACATGCCCCTATTTGAAAATACAAAGAAAAAAATAAAAACTATGATTTTAATGGGTCAAACAAAGGAAATTTTACAAAATCTTTGTGAGAAATATAAAATTAATTATTATTTAGTAAATGACATGCAAGAAGCTGTAAATAAATCTTTTGAAATAATGAAAGATTTTGATACGGTATTGCTCTCTCCTGCAAGTGCTAGTTGGGGAATGTATGACAATTACATGCAAAGAGGAGATGACTTCAAAAATAGAGTTTTAGAAAAGGAAGATTAGATGAGAGTAATAGTATCTGGCGGTGGAACTGGCGGACATATTTATCCAGCCATAGCCATGTGCCAAAAATTAGAAGAAGAAATAGATGATTTGGAAATTCTTTATGTGGGATTAAATGATGGCCCAGAAAAAAGAATTGTAAATAAATATGGTTACAAATTTAGAGCTATTGAGGCAATGGGTCTACCAAGAAAAATTTCTAAAAGACTTTTTAAATCTCTTTTGACAAATTTAAGAGGTTTCAAAGAAGCAAAAAAAATTATTAAAGAATTCAAACCAGATTTTGTTATAGGAACAGGTGGTTATGTTTGTGCACCAATTCTCTATCAAGCAAGCAAGAAAAATGTAAAAACTTTGATTCATGAATCAAATTCTTTTCCGGGAGTTACTACAAGATTTTTGTCAAACAAAGTTGACCTTGTTTGTATATCATTTGAAGAAGCAAAAAAACATTTGAAAAATAAAAAAAATGTTTATGTAACAGGAAATCCAGTAAGAACTAATTTTAATACATCATACAGTCAAGAAGATTTGGACAAGTTAGGAATAAAAAAAGATAGACCAGTAGTTTTTTCTTTTGGAGGTTCTAATGGTTCAAAATATTTAAATGATGCAGTTAAACAAATGAGTGAATTTATGGATGGAAAATTTTATTTGCTCCATCAAACTGGATTAAAAAATTATGATGAATTTATAAAAAACACAAAAGAAAATGAGTATATAAAGACATTTTCCTATATAGATAATATAGATTTATTTTATGCAGTAAGTGATTTAGTAATAGCATCATCAGGAGCTATGAGTTTAAGTGAGATATCAAATCTAAAAAAAGCATCAATTTTAATACCAAAAGCCTACACAACAGAAAACCATCAAGAATATAATGCAAGATCATATTTAAAAAAAGGTGCTTGCTCAATGATTTTAGAAAAAGAATTAAATGGCAAAATCCTCTATGAAAATATACTAGATATTGTAGAAGACAAAGAAAAAATAAAGGAAATGGGCGAGAAGGCAAGTTTATTACAAAATCCTAATGCAAGTGATGAAATTTATGATTTGATAAAAAAAGTTATGGGTATGTGAAATGAGCAAAAAAAATAGACAAAAAAATAAAGGCAGAAAAAAATTAAAAAGAAAACAAAAATTATTTACTCCTTTTTTTGTGATTTTTTTAATAATAGTAATCGCAGCTATATTAATTGTTAATTTATTTAGGCATGACTACTATAAAATTTCTCAAGTTTATATAAAAGGAAATAAAATTTTATCAAATGATCAAATTTTATCAAAATTAAATAATCCAATGGGAACAAATATAATTTTATACGATGAGAAAGAAAGTATAGAAAATCTAAAAAAAGAAAAAATAATAAAAAGTGCCAAAATAGAAAAAGAACTTCCAGATAAAATTATTGTAAGAGTAAAAGAAGAATATCCTTATATGATTGCAAGATACAAAAAGGATAGCTATGTTATTGCAAATACAGGGAAAGTATTAGATAAAACAGCAAATGAAGAAAATAATAATTTACTAAAAATCAAAGGAATAAAAAACAAACCAGAAATTGGAAAAAATTTTACCGATAAAAAAAATCTAATAAAATTTATCGATTCTATTCAAAAGCTAAAATATGCTAAAGACATAAAAGAAATAGACTTGGAAAACTATAATGAAATTGGTATAATAATAAATGATATTCAGATTAATTTCGGAGATTTAAAAAATTATAATTATAAACTTAAATTACTAGATTCAGTTTTAAAGGATATAGAAAATAAAAAAATAAAAGCGTATTCAATTAGCCTAGATAAGGGTAAGAATCCAGTAGTTGAAGTTGAAGAAAAAAGTCTTGACGAAAAAGATGAAAATAATTAAAAATATTAATCTTAATGAAACGGGGGATGAAGATGGCAAATATTAACATGGAAGTAGAAAATAACGCCTTAGCCAAAATAAAAGTAATAGGAGTTGGTGGCGGCGGAAATAATGCTATAAGTAGAATGAGAGAGGGCGGCCTTTCTGGAGTAGAATTTATTGCATTAAATACAGACCTTCAAACTTTAAATGAAGCGAATGCTGACATCAAATTACAAATAGGAGCAAAGCTTACAAGAGGACTTGGAGCTGGAGCTAATCCTGAAATTGGTGAAAAAGCTGCTGAAGAAAGTGAATCTGAAATTGATGAATCACTAAAGGGAGCAGACATGGTATTTATCACTGCTGGAATGGGCGGCGGAACTGGTACTGGAGCAGCCCCTGTTGTAGCAAGAAAAGCAAAAGAACAAGGAATACTTACAGTAGGTGTTGTAACTCGTCCTTTCACATTTGAAGGAAGAAAAAGACAAACATCTGCGGAAGGTGGAATTGAAGCTTTAAAAGAATGCGTAGATACATTAATTACAATACCAAATGATAGACTTTTACAAATTGTAGAAAAAAGAACATCAATGGTAGACGCATTTAAAATGGCTGACCAAGTACTTATGGATGCTGTAAGTGGTATTTCAGAACTTATAGCTGTACCAAATGTAATCAACCTTGATTTTGCTGATGTTAAATCAATTATGTCAGATCAAGGAATAGCTCACATGGGAATTGGTAGAGCAAGCGGAGAAAACAGAGCAGTAGATGCAGCAAAAGCAGCTGTAAATTCTCCATTACTCGAAACATCAATCGAAGGAGCTAACGCAGTATTATTAAATGTAACTGCAGCAGAAGTTGGTTTAATGGAAGCAAACGAAGCAGCAGAATTAATTAGAGAACACATTGATTCGGATGCAAATATAATTTTTGGTGTAGGAAGCGATGAATCATTGGGCGATGACATTAAAATTACTGTAATTGCCACAGGATTTGATCAAGACAATCAAACAAGAAGAGAAGTTTTAGAAAACAGAAGATCTTCACAAGGTGTTAGCCAAAGACAAACACCAAAAAAACCAAGCTCTTCAAATCCATTTGACGATATAGATCTTCCAGATTTCTTAAAATAAAATGAAGTGTCCATATTGTGACTCAAATGATACAAAAGTTATAGACTCTAGAGCAACAGAAGATAATCATGCTATTAGAAGAAGAAGACTATGCCAAACTTGTAATAAAAGATTTTCAACTTATGAAAGATATGAAGACCAAACTTTAATGGTTGTAAAAAAAGATAATACTAGAGAATCTTTTGATAGGTCAAAGCTTATAAGTGGAATTGTAAAATCTTGCGAAAAAAGACCTGTAAGCATGGAAGACATTGAAAAAATAGCAGATGATATAGAAGTTTCTATAAATCATATTGGTAAAAAGGAAATATCATCCACTACCATAGGAAAATTTGTCATGGAGCATCTAAAACAATTAGATCCTGTAGCTTATGTGAGATTTGCATCAGTATATAGGGAATTTAAAGATGTTGAGAGTTTCTATAGAGAGATTAAAAATTTAAAAGAAAAAAATTAGAAAATTTAAGGGGCTATTGCAAGATGAAAATGACAAAAAGCAAATTCATTTTGCAACAGTCCTTTTTTTGAAAGATTGGATAAAATGGACTTATTTGAATTAAATAAATTAAGAGAACTAGAAAAGTCTGCGCCATTAGCTGACAGGATGAGACCTGAAAAAGTTGAAGATTTTTTAGGACAAGATCATCTTCTAGGAGAAGGAAAAATTTTAAGAAGAATGATAAAATCTGATAGAATATATTCTTCTATTTTTTATGGACCTCCAGGAGTTGGAAAAACTACTCTTGCAAAAATTATTTCAAATTCAACCAATATGGCTTTTGAAAAAGTTTCTGCGGTAGCTAGTGGAATTAATGACTTAAAGAAAAAAATTCAAATTGCAAAAGATAATTTGAAATTTGAAAATAAAAAAACTATTTTATTTATTGACGAAATTCATAGATTTAATAAGAGTCAACAAGATTATTTACTGCCTTTTGTTGAAGATTCTACAATTATTTTGATAGGAGCTACAACTGAAAATCCATATTTTGAAGTAAATAAAGCTTTAATTTCTAGAATGTATGTATTTGAATTAAAAGCACATACAGATGATGATTTAAAAAAATTAATAGATATGGCTTTAAGTCGAGATAGGCTTTTACAAAATAAAAATATAAAAATCGATGATGATGCTAGAAATACTTTGGTAAAATATTCTAACGGGGATTGTAGAGCCTTGTTAAATGCTTTAGAAATTGCAATATTTTCACAAGAAGATAAAGAAGGTATAATAGTAGTTGATCGAAAAAGTATTATAAATTCTATTCAAAAGAAAATTTCTATTTATGATAGGGATGGAGATAGACATTATGATACTATTTCTGCTTTTATAAAATCTATGCGTGGCTCAGATCCTGATGCAGCGGTTTATTATTTGGCAAAAATGTTAAATAGCGGGGAAGATATAAAATTTATAGCAAGAAGAATGATTATTTTTGCATCAGAAGATATTTCGCTTGCTGATCCCTACGCACTTAGCCTTGCTACAAATACTTTTACAGCGATTAATACTGTAGGAATGCCAGAGGCAAGAATTATTTTGGCAGAGACTTGTATATATTTATCTTTAGCAAAGAAAAATAATTCTACATACCTTGCTATAAATAAGGCTATGGATTTTGTAAAAAATGAAAAAGATTTGGAAGTACCAAATAAATTAAAAGATACCCATTATAAAGGAAGTAAAAATTTAGTTAAAGATACTTATTTATATCCTCATGATTATGATGGATATGTAAAACAAGATTATCTTCCAGATGGCTTTGTAGATGAAAAATTTTATAATCCAAAAAATATAGGTTACGAAAAAATACTTAATGAAAGTTTAGAAAAAATTAAGAGAGGAAATAAGGATGAAATTAAGAGAGATTAAAAAAGATGTTGAAAAATACATCGACCAAGAAATTACAGTTGAAGGATGGATTAGACAGGCGCGATTTACAAAAAATGTCGGCTTTATTGAATTAAATGATGGTACAATTTTTAAAAATCTTCAAATTGTTGTTGGAAAAGAATTAGAAAATTTTGAAGATTTACAAAAAGAACATCTTTCAGCTTCATTAAAAATTAAAGGAATTCTTGTGAAAACAAATAATGCCAAACAAGCCTACGAGCTTCAAGCAAAATCTGTAGAAGTTTTAGGTCATAGTGATGAGAAATTTCCTATTCAAAAACAAAAACAATCTCTTGAATATATGAGAACTATTCCTCATTTAAGAGCTAGAACTAATACTTATAGGGCAGTTTTTAGATTAAGATCAAAACTTGCTTATGCTCTTCATAAATTTTTCCAAGAAAGAGGATTTATTTATTTAAATGCTCCATTAATTACTGCATCTGATACAGAAGGTGCCGGGGAAATGTTCCAAGTTACTACCCAAAATTTAGATAAATTAGATTTAAATAAGGATGGAAAAGTTGATTATTCTAAAGATTTCTTTGGAAAAAAATCTTATTTGACAGTTTCAGGGCAACTTGAGGCAGAAGATTATGCTCTTGCTTTATCTAATATTTATACTTTTGGTCCAACTTTTAGGGCTGAAGAATCAAACACACCAAGACACGCTGCGGAATTTTGGATGATTGAACCAGAAATTGCTTTTGCAGATTATAATGTGTGCATGGATGTGGCTGAAGATATGATGAAATATATGATAAGTTTTGTTTTAGAAAATTGTAAGGATGAAATTGAATTTTTCAACGAAAGAGTTGATGATACTTTGATTGAAAGACTTACAAAAGTTAAAGAGGCGAAATTTGCAAGAATTACTTATACTGAAGCTATAGAAAAATTACAAGAAGCTGATGTTGATTTTGAATATCCTGTAAAATGGGGAATGGATCTTCAAACTGAGCATGAAAGATATTTATCAGAAAAAATAGTTGATGGTCCAGTTTTTGTTACAGATTATCCAAAAGATATTAAGGCATTTTATATGAGAAGAAATGAAGATGGAAAAACTGTTGCAGCTTTTGATATGTTAGTTCCTGCTGTAGGAGAATTAATTGGTGGAAGTCAAAGGGAAGAAAGATATGATGAGCTTGTAAAATCTATGGAAGATAATGGATTAAAACTTGAAGATTATCAAAATTATTTAGATTTAAGAAAATATGGAACAGTAGTTCACTCAGGTTATGGTCTTGGATTTGAAAGAGCAGTAATGTATCTTACAGGAATGAAAAATATCCGTGACGTAATCCCTTACCCAAGAACAGTAAAATCTTTTGCATCAAAAAACTAAGGAGAAAAAATGAGAGAATATAATCCAAATGCCATCGAAAAAAAATGGCAAGAGAAATGGGATGAAAATGAAACTTTTAAGTCAGTAATTGATAAAAATAAGAAAAAATTCTATCCACTCGTAGAATTTCCTTATCCGTCAGGTCAAGGTCTTCATGTTGGCCACCCAAGACCATACACAGCTTTAGATATTGTTGCAAGAAAAAGAAGACTTCAAGGAGAAAATGTAATTTATCCTATGGGCTGGGATGCTTTTGGACTTCCTACAGAAAATTATGCTATAAAAAATCACATTCATCCTTCAATTGTAACAAAAAATAATATCGAAAATTTTAAAGCACAAATGAAATCTATTGGATTTTCATTTGATTGGTCCAAAGAAGTAAATACAACAGATCCAAATTATTACAAATGGACTCAATGGATTTTCATTCAATTATATAAAAATGGACTTGCTTATAAAAAAGAAATGCCAGTAAACTGGTGTCCATCTTGTAAGGTAGGACTTGCTAATGAAGAAGTTGTAGATGGAAAATGTGAAAGATGTGGGTCAGAAGTAACTCACAAAGTTAAAAATCAATGGATGCTAAAAATCACAGAATATGCCGATAGACTTATTGATGATTTGGACGAAGTTGATTATGAGGAAAAAATAAAAACTCAACAAAAAAATTGGATTGGAAGAAGCCACGGGGCAGAAATTAATTTTTCTTTAAAAGATAAAGATTACAAATTAGATGTCTACACAACAAGACCTGATACAATTTTTGGGGCAACTTATATGGTAATTGCACCAGAACATCCAATGCTTGAAGTATTTAAAGATGAAATTAAAAATTTGGATGATGTAAAAGAATATCAAGATTTTGCAAAGAAAAAATCAGATTTTGAAAGAAGTGAGCTTACAAAAGAAAAAACTGGCGTAATGCTTGATGGAATTTCTGCAATAAATCCTATAAATGGAAAAGAAATTCCAATTTGGATTTCTGATTATGTATTAATTTCTTATGGAACAGGAGCTATAATGGCGGTTCCTGCTCACGATGATAGGGATTTTGAATTTGCAAAAAAATTTGATATGCCAATTGTTCCAGTAATCGATACAGGCGATGAAGATTTGCCAACAACTTCAATTGATAAGGGGATTTTAATAAATTCCGATTTTCTAAATGGTCTATCTGTAGAAGAAGCTAAAAAGAAAATGATAGAATTTGTTGAAGAAAAAAATCTAGGTTCTGCGAAGGTAAATTATAAATTAAGAGATTGGGTATTTTCTAGACAAAGATATTGGGGAGAACCAATCCCAATGATTTATTGTGAAAAGCACGGATGGGTTGCTGAAAAAGAAGAAAATCTTCCAATAAAATTACCAGAAGTTGAATCTTATGAAGTAACAGATGATGGCGAAAGTCCACTTTCAAAAATTGATGAATTTGTAAATACTACTTGTCCAATTTGTGGAAAGCCAGCAAAAAGAGAAACTGACACCATGCCACAATGGGCTGGCTCTTCTTGGTATTATTTAAGATATACAGATCCAAATAATAATGAAGATCTTGCAAGCAAAGAAAGTTTAGATTATTACACACCAGTTGATTGGTACAATGGTGGAATGGAACACACAACTCTTCACTTATTGTATTCAAGATTTTGGCACAAATTTTTATATGATATAGGAAAAGTTCCAACAAAAGAACCATATCAAAAAAGAACTTCTCACGGAATGATTTTGGGAGAAGACCATCAAAAAATGTCAAAATCAAGAGGCAATGTTGTAAATCCTGATGATATTGTAAGAGATTATGGGGCAGATACCCTAAGATGCTATGAAATGTTTATTGGAGATTTCAGATCAACAGCTCCATGGTCAGACGAAGGGGTTAAGGGTTGTAGAAAATATTTGGAAAGAGTATTTAACCTTTATGATTTAGTTGAAGATGGCGACGAATATACAAAAGAAATTGAAATTTTAATTAACCAAACTATTAAAAAAGTAACTGATGATTATGAATCATTAAAATATAATACAGCAATAGCTTCACTTATGAGCTTGTTAAATGAAATGAGAAATATTGGAAAAATTACCAAAAAAGATTTCAAAACTTATTTGATTTTATTAAATCCAGTTGCTCCTCACTTAACTGAAGAATTGTGGGAAGAAATTGGTTTTGAAGGCGAATTAAATGAAACAAGCTGGCCAACTTATGATGAAAGTAAACTTGAATATGATTCAATCGAACTTCCTGTTCAAGTTAATGGAAAAGTTAGGGCTACAATAAAAATTGCAAAAGATGCAGACCAAGAAGAAGCTGTAACAAGTGCAGAAAAAGATCAAAATATTCAAAAAAATATAGATAGTAAGGTAATATTTAAGGTAATATATGTACCAGGAAAAATATTAAACTTGCTTGTAAAATAATAAAAAAGGCTCTTGCAAAAAAATTAATGCAAGAGCTTTTATTTATACCTAGATTTTTGAATAAGTGAAATTATTTTTCTGATTTTTTCAGAAGAATTTAAGTCATCAAAAGATATTTTTTTAATATTATTAATTATTTCTATATTATTATTTGTGAAATTTTTGTAGTCAGATCCTGTTATAAAATCAATAAAGAAATTTTTTTCGATTTTTTCTATAGAAAGAATAAAAATTCCTTCTAAATCTTTTGTATTATTTAAATAAACTCCAAAATTTTTTTCTTGTTCAAAACCATTTATCCAAACAAAATCTTTATCCTTATTTATTTTCAATCCCAAATCAATTATTTTATTAAAAATTTTCAAAAAATCATCGGCAATAAAATCATCATAGAAATTGGAAATTTTTATTTGCCCATAAGAATTTTTGATTTTCAAAGAAACTTCCTTGTTATTATAAAATTTAGCAAACAGAGATTTAAAAATATAAAAAGCTGTATTATACGATAAATTTTTTTCTCTCGTATTTTTGTCCAAAGAAAGAATTATAGATGATTTTTGGGGTTTATTTTTGATTGTATGAACTAAATTTCCATTTATAAACTCAACATCCAAAAGCACATTTTCTGAAATTTTTGGATTTTCATCTAATAAATAGGAAGAATTAGGCATAAAAATACTTCTGTCCAAAATTATTTTTGTTGTATCATCTTCGTATTTTCTTTTTACAATTTTGGCGCTTATTTGATTTATTTGTGGATGACTAATATATAATAAATCCTTCATAAAATTACCTCTAAATTATTATATCATATGTTATAATCATATTGGGAGAATCTTATGAGAAAAAATTTGTTTTTTTTACTTATTTCTTTAATATCTGGTATAGGAATTTTCACTTATTTTGAGGCTTATAATTTTTTGTTTCTGATTATAGGCTTATTTGTATGTGGAATTTTTCTTTTTGTAAAAAAATCTTCTCTTTCTTTTCTTTTTTTTGGATTTTCTCTTGGTATTTTTTTGGCATCTTTTAATTTTCAATCTTATAAGCTTGAAAAATATGATGATTTAGATTTAAATTTAATTGTTGTTGAAAAAATCGAAAATTATGAGTCTTATACTTATTATGTAAAAGCAAAAAATACGGATAAAAAAATAGATGAAAAATCTACTTTTATATCTGATAAAAATTTTGAAATAGGAGATAGGCTAAGGGCAAATTGTAATATTTCCATGCCTTCTACAAACACCAATCCATATTTATTTTCTTATAGGAAGTATTTATTATCTAAAAAAATAAAAAGCAAGCTTGATATAAAATCTTTTGAAAAATTGGGAGAATCTTCTTCTGTTTTTTTAAAAATCAAGAAAAATTTTAACCAATATATTAATAAGGTGTTTGAAAAAAATTTGTCTAAGGATTCTTTTTCTTTTGTAAAAGCTGTTATTCTTTCGGATAGATTTGAATATAGACAAGGTCTTTCGAAATTAGGATTAGCTCATATTTTGGCGGTTTCTGGTCTTCACATTGATTTATTGATGGCTTTGTTAATATTTTTATTGATAAAAGCAAATATTTCATTCAAGTACGCTTATCCGATTTCTTTGGGAACTTCTTTATTTTATGCCTATTTAATTTCATTTCCATTTTCGGTTTTGAGAGTTTTATTTATATACAGTTTATCTTATTTGGCATTTTTACTAAAAAAAGGCAAGGATACAGGAAAAAATCTCATTGTAGCCATGTTATTAATTTTACTGGCAAATCCTTTTGCAATTTTAAATTCTGGCTTTATTCTTTCGTTTTTGGCAGGATTTGCAATTTATGAGATTTATCCAAAACTTGTAAGGGGGAAAAATTTCTCTTATTTAAAAAAATACATAATTTTTATTCTTTGCTTGCAAATAACTTTGGCTTTTCATGTGATTTACTATTATGGATATTTTAATTTGCTTAATTTTTTTGCGAATTTTTTGGTTGTTCCAATTTTTTCTATAAGTATGTACATAATTTTTGGGATAATTATTTTGTATCCGATATTTGGTGGATTGTTAGCTGGTTTTTTCTTTATTTTGGATTTTTTGATAAAATCTATCATGGATATAGCAAATTTTTTGAGTACTTTTACAATTTTTGGCTTGGATTTTCCAAAAGAGTCAATCTTAATTAGTTTTTATTATTTAATACTTTTGTATATACTTGTGAAATTTAAAAATAAAAAACTAAGGGCAAAAAATTTTTTGGCGATTTCTATGATTATAGTGATTTTTTCTATTGTAAAAGATAAAAATAAGCCGATTTCCTATCAAATGCTTGATATAGGGCAGGGAGATTTTTTTATTTTGGAAGATAAGGGCGATTTTTATTTGTTTGATTGTGGGGAAGTTTCTTACAAAAATTATTCATCAACTGAAAAAATAGCTATAGATTTTTTAAAGGCAAAAGGAGTAAAAAAAATCAAGGCGGTTTTTATTTCTCATGAGGATAAGGATCATTCGGGCGCTTTGGAAAAATTGCAAAATGAATTTGAAGTTGGTCCTGTAATTTCTAATATTTATAATAAAAATCTAGGGAAAAAATATAAATTTTTGGAAATGAAAGAGGGAAATATTTACAAAGGAAAAAATTTTAGCGTTGAATGTTTAGAAAATTTTTCTGGAGACGAAAATTCTAATTCTATGCCTCTTTTAATTAGAATAAATAATTTTAAAATTTTGACTATGGGTGATTTGCCAATGGAGTATGAACAAAAAGTTGCAAGAGATATTGATATTTTAAAAGTTTCCCATCATGGCTCAAGATTTTCAACTTCAAAGGATTTTGTAAATAAAACAAGTCCACAAGTTGCTTTAATTTCAGCTGGAAGAAAAAATACTTATGGACACCCATCAAAAGAAGTCTTAGATAATTTAAAAAATGTTAAAATATACAATACTCAAAAAGATGGATATTGTAAGATAGAATTTTACAAGAATTCATTTAAGGTAAAAAAATATGTGAAAGGAGGATTTTTTAGATGAATTATAAGGAATTTATGGCTGAACTTTTTTCAAAAAAAAGCAGGGGAATTTATCTAATCGATTCAAAAGAAGAATATCTAAAAGAAACAATTATAGACCAAGCAAAGGATTTAATTTCTTTTCCTGACTTTAATTATATAGAAATTAAGGGCAAAAAAAGCCTTGAGGACATAAAAACTGCCCTGGATACATATCCAATAATGGAAGATAAAAAAGTTGTGATTTGGAGAAATATCGACTTATCTAAAAATAATATAAAAGATTATGAGGAAATTTGTAATTTGATTATTGAAGATATAGAAAATTTAGCAGATTTTTTGACATTTATAATAATATCTGATGAAAGTGTATTTAAAGGAAAATTTTACAAGGCAATCAAGAAAAATGGAAATATTGTAGAAATTGATAGGCTAAATAATAATGAACTTGTTTCTTTTATTGGAAAAAGATTTGTAAAAAATAATAAAAAAATCAAAAAATCTTATATTAATGAAATAATTGATAGATTTTCATATTTAAATAAAAATTCGCAAATCGACCTTTATGAGGTTATTAATACTGTTGATAAAATTATTGCAAATTCCGATAAAAGCGAGGTTTTATTGGAAGATGTTCACGACCAATTAGACCAAGTTTTAGATTTAAATATTTTTAATCTCACAGATGCTCTGTCAAAAAGGGATACAAAAACTGCTATGAATACATATTTATTTATGGCAAAGGATATTGATGAAATATTTAAAATTTTCTATATGCTAGTAAGGCATATTAGAAATTTAATCGGAATAAAAATTTTATCAAAAGATTCTTACAATGATTCCTTTATGCAAAAATCTTTGGGTATATCAAATTTTGAACTTAGAAAAGATAAAAGTTTTATTGGGAATTTTACTTTGGATGAATTATTTGATTTGCAAGATTTTTTATATACTTGCGACTTAAAACAAAAAAGCGAAGATTTTGATATGAATTTAAATATGTTAATTTTTATAGAAAAATTTTCAAAATAAAAAAATCGACTCATTCTAATCTTGGCGACTTTTCTAAGTCGCAAGTTTGAATGAACCGACTAAAAATTAAGCGTTTAATGAATTTAATTTTTTAGCTAATCTTGAAGTTGTTCTACTAGCTTGATTTTTGTGAATTATGTTTTTAGCTGCTGCTTGTTTTACTTTTTTATCAACAGTTTTGAAAAGTTCATTAGCTTTTTCGCTATCATTATTTGCAATAGCTTCTTCAAATTTTTTAACATAAGTTTTTATTTCAGATTTTGCTGATTTATTTCTAGCAGTTTGTTTTCTTGTTACATCAATTCTTTTTATTGCTGATTTAATGTTTGCCATTTTTTCACCCCCAATTTATATCGACTGATTTATTTTACCATAAAACTATATTTATTACAAATCTTTATAAATTTTAAATATTAAAATATTTGGAACTTTTGAGATATTCGTTTATAATTATAAAATGAGAGAGGTGTTATATGACAGAAAAATCTAATGATTTAGAATTTCTTGATTGGATAAAAACAATACTTTTGGCATTGGCAATTGCTTTTGTTATAAAAATTTTTATAATGGATGCAACAAAAGTTGAAGGAAATTCTATGCTAAATACATTACATAGTGGCGATATGCTATTTGTTGACAAAGTTTCAAAACATTTTAAGGGATACAATAGGGCAGATATTGTAATAATTAATGCTCCAGACCAAGAAGATACTTTGTATATAAAAAGAATAGTTGGTATGCCAGGAGATAATATAGAAGTTAAAGATGGAAATGTGTATGTAAACGGAGAAATCTACGAAGAAAATTATATAAATAATGAAGAAACCCTAACGACAAATGAAAATTCATCTTGGGAAGTTGGCGAAGGAGAATATTTTGTTATGGGAGATAATAGACTTCCAAATGCAAGCAATGATTCAAGAAATTTTGGTCCGATTTCCGAAGAAAAAATTGTAGGACATGCATTTTTAAGATTTTTCCCGATTTATGATATAGGATTTGTAGATAAGGAAAACAGATAATGAAGAAAAAAGAGAATATTAGAAATTTCTCTATAATTGCTCATATTGACCATGGAAAATCTACTCTTGCAGATAGATTAATTGAGAAAACTCAATCTGTTGCAAAAAGAGATATAAATGATCAAATGCTAGATAGCATGGAGCTTGAGCAAGAAAGAGGAATAACCATAAAATTAAAATCAGTAAAGTTAAAATACAAGGCTAATGATGGAAAAATTTACGATTTAAATTTGATTGATACTCCAGGCCATGTTGACTTTACTTATGAAGTTTCAAGATCATTAAAAGCTTGCGAAGGAGCAATTTTGGTTGTTGATGCTTCCCAAGGAGTTGAAGCTCAAACTTTGGCAAACACTTATCTTGCACTTGAACAAGATTTGGAAATTTTGCCAGTTTTAAATAAAATTGACCTTGAAAGTGCAAGAGTCGAAGAAACAAAAGAAGAAATAGAAAATCAAATTGGTCTTGATACAGAAAATATTCCCTTAATTTCTGCAAAAACTGGTTTAAATATTGAAGATGTACTTGAAGATATTATAGAAAATGTTCCAGCCCCAGAAGATCATGATGACAAACCATTAAAGGCTTTGATTTTTGATTCATATTATGATTCATACAGGGGGGTAATTTGCTATGTTAGAATTTTTGAAGGAAGTGTAAAAGCAGGCGATGAAATTTTGATGATGGCAAGTGGAAAATCTTACGAAGTAACTGGCGTAGGATATACTATGAAAAATAGAATTGAAACCAAAGAATTAAAAAGCGGAGATGTAGGATTTATTGAAGCAAGCATAAAAGATATTAGAAATGCTAGAGTGGGGGATACGATTACTTTAAAAAATAATCCAACACAAAAAGCACTTTCTGGATACAAAGAAGTTTTGCCAATGGTTTATTCTGGAATTTATCCAGCAGAGGGAGAATCATTTAACAAATTAAAAGATTCTTTGGAAAAACTTCAAGTAAATGATGCGTCTTTAGTTTTTGAACAAGAAAATTCACAAGCTCTTGGTGTTGGATTAAGGTGTGGATTTCTAGGTCTTTTGCACATGGATATTATTACAGCAAGACTTGAAAGAGAATATGATTTAGATATAATCGCAACAGCACCATCAGTAATTTATAAGGTAAAAACAAAAGGTCACGAAGAAAAAAAATTAGAAAATCCTAATGATTTTCCTCCACCATCAGAAATTGAATATGTAAAAGAGCCAATTACAATTTCTGAAATTATGACTCCAAAAGAATATATTGGACCTGTAATGGAACTTGCACAAGCAAGAAGAGGAGATCTTATAGATATGTCATATATTGACGAAAATAGGGTTTCAATAAAATATAAAATTCCTTTGAACGAAGTTATTTATAACTTTTTTGATTCTTTAAAATCAAGATCAAAAGGATATGCCTCATTGGATTATGAAGTTGTAGATTATGAAGAAAGTAATTTAATAAAACTTGATATAAAAATCAATGAAGATAAAGTCGATGCTTTATCTACAATTGTTCACAAAGACTTTGCCTATGCTAGGGGAAGATCAATTGTCGAAAAATTGAAAGATCAAATTCCAAGACAACAGTTTGCAATTCCAATTCAAGCAACAATCGATTCAAAAGTTATAGCAAGAGAAACCGTAAAAGCTTTGAGAAAAGATGTAATTGCAAAATGCTACGGTGGAGATATATCAAGAAAGAAAAAACTTTTAGAAAAACAAAAAGAAGGAAAGAAGAGAATGAGACAATTAGGAAGCGTACAAATTCCACAAGATGCCTTCCTTGCTGTTTTGAAATATGATGATGAATAAAAGTTAGGATAAGTCTTAACATCAGATAGTAACAAAGCCTCAAGCACGAATATCGAACTTCAAAAATTGAAGATTTCTAAATTTTAAAATTCTAAAATCGCAAACTCGCTAACGCTCAAACAGCGCGATTTTTGACGAATTTTAAAATTTGAAATCAAATCAATTTTTTCCGTATGATATTCTTAGCGTGAGGCTTTGAATACTTTTATCAATCTGAAGTGAGGATAAGTCCTAACTTTTAATTTGCAAAAATTTAAGGAGAAAATATGGAAAAAATTGGAATCTATATTCACATACCTTTTTGTAAGAAAAAATGTTTTTATTGCGATTTTACAGCTTTTCAAAATTTAGAATCTTGGATTGATTCATATTTTGAAAATTTAAAAAAAGAAATAATCTTGTACCAAAAAAATATAAACGTAGTAGTCGATTCTATTTATATTGGTGGAGGTACGCCAACATATGTTGATTATCATTTTATAATTGAGCTTGTAGAAATTTTGAAAAATTTTGATTTAAGTCATGTAAAAGAATTTACAATTGAAGCAAATCCAAATTCTTTGACCTTGGAGAAATTAAAAGCCTACAAGAACTTTGGAATAAATAGAATTTCTCTTGGTGTCCAATCTTTTGATGATAAAGTTTTAAAAAAAATTGGCAGAGATCATAACAAGAAAATTGTCCTAAAAGATATAGAAAATATTAGGAAAGCAGGTTTTAAAAATCTATCTTTAGATATGATTTTAAATCTGCCTGGTGGAAATTTTGATTCTATAAAAAATGATTTGGAGATAATAAAAAAGATAAATCCAGAACATTTATCCTATTATTCTTTAATACTTGAAAAAGGATCACATTTTTATAGTTTGTATAAGAAAAATAAGCTTGATTTGATGGATGATGATTTGGAAAGAGATATTTTTTCTTACATAGAAAAATATTTAAAAGATATAGGATTAAATAGGTATGAAATTTCTAATTTTTCAAAAAAGGGCTTTGAATCCTACCACAATAAAAAATATCGGTCAGAAGGAGGATACCTTGCCTTTGGACTTGGTGCATCTGGATTTTTGTCAAATGTAAGATATAATAACGTAAAAAATTTTGTAAAATATGAAAAATTAATTAATGAAGGAAAATTTCCAATAGAATTTAGAGAATTTATTTCAGAAGATGAAAGAGAAAAAGAATATATAATTTTTAAATTAAGAGAAGTGGAAGGAATTAACTTAAAAGAATTTGAAAATATTTTTGGGCATTCTTTGTTAGAAAAGTATAGTGAAATAGTTGAAAAATTTTATAAAGAGGGATTTTTTGAAATTAATCAAAATTTAAGATTTACCCACAAGGGTTTTGATTTATCAAATGAATTTTATATTGAAATAATATAACTTGCAAAAAGAAATTTACCTAGTATATTATAATTAGCAGTCAGATAATTGGAGTGCTAAATGAGGTGAAAATAATGAACGAGAGAAAGAAGATGATACTCTTTTCCATTATAAACTCATACGTTAATCTTGGAGAGCCTATTGGTTCAAATTCATTACTTAATGAATATTCTTTAGATATTTCGTCTGCAACAATTAGAAATGAGATGAGCACTCTTGAAAAAATGGGGCTTTTAGAAAAAGCTCACACATCGGGAGGAAGATACCCATCTGATAAAGGTTACAGACTTTATGTAAATAATTTATTAGAAAATTCATTAAATGAAAAAGAAGATGAAAATTTAGAAAAAATTCTTGATAAAAGATATGGCAATGTTTCAAAAATTGTGGAGACTGCAACACTGCTTCTTTCAAAAATGACAAATCTTACAGCTGTTTCTTACACAATAAGAAATAATATTACTAAAGTCATAAATTTGGAGCTTTTAAAAATTAATCCTAGCATGCTTTTGTTTATAGTTGTTTATGATAACGGAAGTTTAATAAGCGATAGAATTTATATAAGTGAAGAAATTGATGATGAGAAATTAATAGAAATTTCTAGAATTTTAAAGCAAAACATTGAAGGAAAAAATTTAAAAGACCTTGCAAAAATTTTTGAAAAAATCAAAAATTATGGCTTTAAGCAATATGAGAATTTGTTAGATATTTTGGAGAAAAAAATCAACAATGATTCTTTAAGTGATTTGACAAAAGAAGTTATTATAAAGGGACTAGGCAATATTTTTAATTTCAAAGAATTTGAAGATCCAATTAAGGCTAGAGAGTTTATTAAGATATTTGATAGTAAGGAAAGAATTTGGGAATTAATTGAAAATTCTAACAACGAATTACAAATTACTATTGGTGATGAAAATGAGATAAATGAATTGAAAGATAATACAATCATAACTTCACATTTTAATTATGACAAAGACATTGTAGGCCAAATTGGAATTATAGGACTTACAAGAATTGATTATAAGGAAGTTATTTCTGACATCAAACTAATATCAGATTTACTTAGCAAATAATAAGGTAGGTGTTTAAGGTGGACAATGAAAAAAAGCATGATGAAAATGTTGAACAAGAAGAAAATATAGATGAACAATTAGAAGAAATTGATGCTGAAATAGTTGACGAAGATGGTAACGTAGAAGAAGATTTATCAGATGATGATAATGAATACAAAGAAAAATACCAAAGACTATTGGCAGATTTTACAAATTTCAAAAAAAGAGAAGAAAAAGCAAGAGCAGATTTTAAAAAGTTTGCATCATCAAATTTAATCGAAGAACTTTTACCAGTTTTAGATAATTTTGATAGGGCACTTAAAGATCAAGACCAAGAAGATTCTTTTGTTCAAGGAATAATAATGACAAGAGATTCTTTATGGAAAGTTTTGGAAAAAGAAGGACTTGAAGAAATTGAATCTGATGGAGTAGAATTTGATCCAAATTTCCATCACGCTTTTCAAACAGAAGAAAACGAAGATTTTAAATCAAATTATATTATAGAAACCTATCAAAAAGGATACAAACTAAATGATAGAGTTATAAGACCAAGCATGGTTAAAGTTGCAAAATAGGAGGAATTAATATGGCAAAAATTATAGGAATTGATTTAGGAACAACAAACTCAGCAGTTGCCGTTATGGAAGGTGGGGATTCAACAATAATCCCAAATACTGAAGGAAACAGAACAACACCATCAGTTGTAGCATTTACAAAAGATGGAGAAAGACTTGTTGGAGAAACTGCAAAAAGACAAGCAATAACAAATCCAGACAGAACAATCTCATCAATCAAAAGAGAAATGGGATCAGATTTTAAAACAAATGAAATTGATGGAAATTCTTACACACCAGAAGAAGTTTCAGCAATGATTTTACAAAAATTAAAATCAGATGCAGAAAGTTATTTAAATGATACAGTAACAGATGCTGTAATTACAGTTCCTGCTTACTTTACAGATGCTCAAAGACAAGCTACAAAAGATGCTGGAAAAATTGCAGGCTTAAATGTAAAAAGAATTATAAACGAACCAACAGCAGCAGCACTTGCTTATGGAATGGACAAAGAAACTGATCAAGCAAAAATTATGGTTTACGACCTTGGTGGTGGTACATTCGACGTTTCAATTCTAGAAGTTGGCGATGGGGTTTTTGAAGTTTTATCTACAAGAGGAAACAATAAATTAGGTGGAGACGACTTTGATAATAGATTAGTTGAATATCTTGCAGCTGAATTTAAAAAAGAAACTGGTGTAGATTTAACAAAAGATCTTACAGCTATGCAAAGATTAAAAGATGCAGCAGAAAAAGCTAAAAAAGAATTATCATCAACAAAAACAACAAATGTAAATTTACCATTTATTACAGCAGTTGATGGACAACCAGTTCACTTAGACTTAACAGTTACAAGAGCAAAATTTGATGAATTAACTCACGATCTTGTTGAAGCTACAAGAGGACCAGTTGAAGATGCATTAAAAGATGCTTCTTTATCATCAAGCGATATCGAAAAAGTATTACTTGTGGGTGGATCATCAAGAATTCCTGCAGTTCAAGATTTAGTTAAAAATATAATTGGAAAAGAACCACAAAGAGATATAAACCCAGATGAATGTGTTGCACTTGGTGCTGCAATTCAAGGTGGAGTTTTAACAGGAGAAGTTAAAGATTTATTACTTCTTGACGTTACACCACTTTCATTAGGAATTGAAACTCTTGGTGGAGTTGCTACAAAATTAATCGAAAGAAATACAACAATTCCAACTAAAAAATCTCAAATATTTACAACAGCTGCAGACGGACAAACTGATGTAGATATTCACGTTGTACAAGGTGAAAGAGAAATGGCAGCAGACAATACCACTCTTGGTAGATTCCAACTTACAGGAATTCCTGCAGCAAGACGTGGAGTTCCACAAATCGAAGTTACATTTGATATAGATGCAAATGGTATTGTAAATGTATCAGCAAAAGACCAAGGAAGTGGAAAAGAACAAAAAATTACTATCACATCATCAACAAACTTAACTGATGAAGAAATAGATAAAAAAGTAAAAGAAGCTGAAAAATTTGCTGAAGATGATAAAAAGAAAAAAGAAAGTATTGAAGTTAAAAACAATGCTGAATCATTAGTTTACCAAGCAAGAAAAACTCTTGAAGATGCAAAAGTTGAAGGAAGCGAAAAAGATAAGATTGAAGAAAAAATCAAAGATCTTGAAGCTAGCATTAAAGCTGACAATACTGAAGACATCAAGGCAAAAACAGAAGCTCTACAACAAGAAATCTACTCAATGAGCGAAGCAATGTATAAAAACGCTCAAGCAAGTCAAGAAGGTCAAAACGCTGGAAAAGCAGATGACGATGTAGTTGATGCAGATTATGAAGTTGTAGATGACGACGAAGAATAAAAATAAATAAAATTTGAAGAATAGGAAGCCTTGCTTCTTATTCTTTATTTTTATTTTAAATTTTAAAATATAATTTAATTTTTTTATCAAAGTGGTATAATAGTTGAGCTTAGATAAAAAAATAAAATTATAAATTAAGATACTACAAATAAATTAGCAATAATTTATTTTTTTTATATTGGAGGATAAATGAAAGACCCTTATGAATTATTAGAAGTTGACAAAAATGTCACTGATTCTGAATTAAAAAGAAAATATAGGAAACTTGCAAAAAAATACCATCCAGACTTAAATCCGGATGACGAAGAGGCCCAAGAAAAATTTAAAGAAATTTCAGAAGCCTACGAAATTTTATCTGATCCACAAAAAAAACGTCAATATGATACTTACGGAGCAGCTGCATTTGAAAATGGTGGAGCTGGCGGATTTTCTGGCGATTTTGGGGGATTTGGAGATATATTTGGGGACATATTTGGAGATATTTTTTCTCAAGGAAGAAGTCAAAATAGAAAAAGACCAAGAAAAGGATCTGATATTCAACAAGTTGTAAAATTAACTTTCAAAGAATCAGCTTTTGGAATTTCTAAAGAAATTCAAGTAAGAAGAGAAGTTGAATGTGAAACTTGTAACGGCAAAGGTGCAAAAGATGAAAGTAAAATTAAAACTTGTCCTAAGTGTAATGGAACGGGCGTTATAAATAATATTAGCCAAACTCCATTTGGAACTGTTTCTCGCCAAACAACTTGTGATAATTGCCATGGATCTGGAGAAATTATTGAAGAAAAATGTCCAGATTGCCATGGAACAGGAAGAAAAATTAAAAATGAAAAAATAAAAATTGATATACCATCAGGTGTTGAAAATGATTCTGTAATGAGAGTTGTTGGAAAGGGAAATGCTGGAGAAAATGGTGGTTCTTATGGAGATTTGTATATAATTTTAAAAGTTGAAGAACACGAAATTTTTAAAAGAGATGGACTTGATATTTATTATGAGATGCCAATTTCTTTTGCAACAGCAGCTTTGGGCGGAAATGTAGAAGTTCCTACTCTTACAACAACTCAAGAATATCATATCCCAGCAGGAACTCAAACAGGAAGTAAATTTAGAATTAAAAATGAAGGAATAAAATCTGATAGGTTTAAAAGACAAGGAGATCTTTATTTTTATGTAAAAGTTATTACTCCAACAAAATTATCCAAAGAACAAAAGGAAAAATTAAAAGAGTTTGCTGAAATATCTGGCGATGAGGTAAAAGAAGACAAGAACTTTTTTGAAAAATTAAAGGATTTGTTTGATTAATGAAAAAAACATTTAATATAAAAACTTTAGGATGTAAAGTAAACCAATATGAATCAGAGGCCATAGAAGAATTATTTAAAAAGAGAGGATTTGAAAAAAAAGAAGAAAATGCTGATATTTATGTTATAAATACTTGCACAGTAACAAATATGAGCGATAGAAAATCCAGACAAACTATTTCAAAAGCTAGAAAAGAAAACAAAGATGCAGTAATTGCAGTTATTGGTTGCTATTCACAAGTAAAGGCTGATGAAGTAAAAAAAATTGATGGCGTTGATATAATTTTGGGTTCTAGAAATAAAGAAGAAGTGGTTGACCTTTGCGAAAAATTTATAAAAAATAATAAAAAAATGGAAGATGTAGAAGAATTTTCAATAGGAGAGGCAATTGAAGATTTGGAAATTTCAAACCAAGCTGATATGACTCGTGCTTATATAAAAATCCAAGACGGTTGCAATATGTATTGCTCATATTGTTTGATTCCTTATGCAAGAGGAAATATTGCATCAAGAGATTTAGTTTCGATAATTGATGAGGCAAAAAGACTTAGGGACAATGGATATAAAGAAATTGTTCTAACAGGAATTCATGTTGCAAGCTATGGAAAAGATTTTGATTTGGATATTTCCCTAATAGATGTGATTGAACACATTGCAAAAATTGATGGGATAGAAAGAATTAGATTATCATCAATGGAGCCAAGACATATTGATAGGGAATTTTTACAAAGAATGAAAGATACAAAAAAAGCCTGTGATCATTTTCATTTATCCCTCCAATCGGGTTCTGATGATGTTTTAAAATTAATGAATAGAAAATATACCACAAAAGTTTTTAAAGAAAAAGTAGATTTGATTAGGGAATATTTTCCAAATGCAGGACTTACAACAGATATAATTGTAGGTTTTCCAAATGAAAGCGAAAAAAATCACGAAGAAACTAAAAACTTTGTAAAAGATATTAAATTTTCCAAAACTCATCTTTTTAAATATTCAAAAAGAGATGGGACTAAGGCTGCTAGTATGAAAAATCAAGTTGATGGAAACATTAAAAAACGTAGGTCAAAGGAATTATCTGAAATTGAAAAAGAAATTTCTCATGAATTTTTAGATAAGCAAATTGGAAAAACTTTATCAGTTTTATTTGAAACAAAAACAGAGCTTGATGGATATAGGTCAGGATATTCTACAAATTATTTAAGGGTTCATAGCAAAGACAAGGTAGAAATTAATGAAATAAAAAATGTAAAAATAACTCAACGAATAGATGATTATTTGATTGGAGATATTGTAGATTAAAAATTTTATAAAAATTTTAAAAGGCTATTGCAAAATTATAAAAAAATAATTTTTTGTAATAGCCTTTTTATATTTGGAGCTGGAAACAGGACTTGAACCCGCAACCTTTTGTTTACGATACAATTGCTCTACCGATTGAGCTATTCCAGCATATAAATTTATTATACGAAAATTTAAAATTTATTCAATATAGATAGATTTCAATTTTTTTTTATATTTGGTATAATTATTTCAAAGGTGGTAATATGAATAATTTAAATTATGATGGAATATATGATATTTTAAACAAAATGAATTTGCCATTAGTAATTATAGTTTTAATTTTAGGACTTGCTATTTTGTTTTTAATATCAAAAATTTTAATAAAGGCTGGTTTATTTTTATTAGTAATGACCTTTATTTTCGATTTTATTATGAGGGTTTTGCCGATAAATATTTACCAAAATTATCCTAGCATTAAGCTTATTATAAATATATTGTATGCTTTGGGATTTTTTATTTTTGCCTATAAAAATATAAAAAGAATAATGAAAAATAAGAGAAAAAAAGAGCTTTTTAAAGATAAAAATCCAGTAAAAAAACAAAAGTCTGATAAAAATCCTATAAAAAGTTTTTTCGCATACACAGGCTCACTTCCATTTTTGATTATGCTTTTATTAAATGTATTTAATCCTGGAGGTGGAATTTATAAAAATATTTTACACTTACTTACAAGCCTATCTTTTTTATTTATGGTATTTACAACATTATACAATACATATAAAAGAGTTGATACATTTAAGGGAAATACAGGCAGAATGAGGTTTGATGATTTAAATATTCCTTTTAGAAAAAATTCTCAAAACAAAAGCAAAAATTCAGATAGAAAAGTTTTGAAAAAAGAAAAAAATGAACAAGTAGAGGATGATTTAGAAAAAACTCAAACAAAAAGATTAAATTTGAAGGATATAGATAAAAAATTAAATGAAAATATAAATGAAGAAATAAATTTATATGATTTTAGAGATAAAATGAATCAAAATGATTTGATTAATCTTATAAATGACAAAAATAGCAAACTTGTTACAATGATTTCTTTGACAAATTTAGCTGATGGAGTGAAAAAATCTTATAAATCAGACAAGTGTAAAGCTGATATTAGACAAGATGATGAATACAAGCTTGATTTGGAATTTGAAAATTTCAATGATTATGATTATGGAAGATTTATTGATTTGCTTTTAGATTATTCAAAAAATAGATCAAAATATAAATTTCAACTTGATTTGATTCCACAAAAAGCAAAAAATTCAAAGGTAGTATTTTATGATCCATCAAACCTATATGAGCTTGATAGGTCATTTGGAAATGAATTTCAAGGAAGAACAATTTCTATGAATTTCCCAAAATATAAAATAAATTATATAACAGAAAATTAAATTAAAGCTGGTGAAAATTATTAATCAATAATGGTTTTTGCACCAGCTTTTTTATTTTTTTAAAAAAGAGTATAGTATATTTGTATCTATATAAATATATTAATTAAAAAATATAGGAAATCTCCTATATTTTTGTGATTTTAGATTGAATTAGTGAGGTAATAATGGAAATATCAAAAATTCTTTCCGATGAATTGAATATTAATCAAAAAAGTATTGATGAGGTTATAAAATTATTAGATGAAGGCTCTACTGTTGCTTTCATTGCAAGATATAGAAAAGAAAAAACTGGTGGCTTAAAAGATACTGAAATTAGAGATATTGAAAGTGGACTTACAAGGCTTAGAAATTTTGAAAAAAGAAAAGAAGAAATTCTTACTTCTTTGGAAAATCAAGAAAAACTTGACGATGAATTAAAAGAAAAAATTGAAAAGGCAAAAACTTTGACTGAGCTTGAAGATATATATGCTCCTTTTAAGAAAAAAAGAAAAACAAGAGCTGATAAGGCAAAAGAGCTTGGTCTAATGGAGCTTTTGGATGAAATTTTGATGAATGCAACAAGCGAAGAAGAAGGACTTCTTCTTGCAAAAAAATACATAAAAGAAGGCATTGAGGATGAAGTCGATGCTATAAATAAATCTTTAGATATTTTGGCAGAAGATGTTGCAAATAATATTGAGGCCAAAAATATTATTAGAAGAGATGGGCTTGTTAGGGCAAGAATTTTGGCAGAAAAAAAAGAAGATGAAGATTTAATTTATGAAAATTATTATGGTTTTGATGAGAAAATTAAAAATTTAAAGCCTTTTCAAATTTTAGCCTTAAATAGGGCAGAAAAAAATGGTGACTTGACTGTAAAATTAGAATTTACAGATAATTACAATCTAACTTTAATCAAAAATCTTTACAAATCCAATAATGATTATACAGAATCTTTGATAAGAAAAGCTATTGAAGATTCATACAAAAGGCTTTTGATTCCTACAATAACAACTGAAATAAAAAATAAACTTACTGAAAATGCCGAAAATGAATCAATTAAAGTATTTTCAAAAAATTTGAAGCCATATATTTTACAAAGACCTATCAAAGATAAAAATATAATTGGCCTTGATCCGGGTTTTAGGACAGGTTGTAAGGTTGCTGTTATTGATAAGCACGGAAAATATTTGGATCAGGCTGTAATTTATCCAGTAAAACCTCACTCTAAAGAAAAAGAATCTATTGAGATTTTAAAAAATTTAATTAGTAAATACGATGTTGATATAATTGCTTTGGGAAATGCAACTGCAAGCAGGGAAACTGAAATTGTTGTAAATAAATTATTAAAAGAAGTTGATGGTGTTTCTTATGCAATTGTAAATGAAGCAGGAGCTTCTGTTTATTCTGCATCAAAGCTTGGGGAAGAAGAATTTCCAAATCTTGATGTTACAATTAGAGGTGCAGTTTCAATGGCAAGAAGACTTCAAGATCCTATGGCAGAGCTTGTAAAAATTGATCCAAAACATTTGGGCGTTGGACAATATCAACATGATATAAATCAAAAAAAATTAGACGATGAGCTTGAAAAAGTTGTAGAAGATAGTGTAAATGAAGTTGGCGTCAATATAAATAATGCATCTTACAAATTATTATCTTATGTTTCTGGATTAAATTTAAATCTTGCAAAAAGAATAGAAGAAGATTTTAAAAATGGTGCGATAAAAGAAAGAAAAGACTTAAAAAAAGTTAAAGGTCTTGGAGATAAAACTTATAAGATGGCAGCAGGATTTTTGAGATTTCCCGACTCTCCAAATTTTTTGGATAATACAGCAGTTCATCCAGAAAGCTACATTATTGCAAAAAAACTTGTAGATTATAATTTGGATGAAATTGATTTAGAAAAATGTGCTGACGAACTTGAAGTAGGTGTTTTAACCTTAAAAGATATAATTGAAGAATTAAAAAAACCAGGACGTGATCCAAGAGATGAACTTCCAGAAGTTGTTACAAAAAGTGAAATTTTATCAATAGATGATTTGAATGAGGGAGATATTTTGGAAGGAACTGTAAGAAATATAACAGAGTTCGGTTGCTTTGTTGATATTGGAGTAGGAATTGATGGACTTGTTCATATATCAAATATGAGCGATAAATTTATAAAAGATCCAAATGAGATTGTTACAAATTCTGATATAATAAAAGTAAAGGTAATAGAAATTGACAAAAAAAGAGAAAGAATTGGTTTGTCAATGAAAAATTTAAAGGAGAAATAAATGTTTGATTTTTTTAAAAAGAAAAAAAAGGAAGAAAAAATCGTATCTATAGCAAGTCCAGTAAAAGGAAAAGTTGTAAAATTAGAAGAAGTGCCAGATCCAGTTTTTGCAGAAAAAATGGTAGGAGATGGATTTGCAGTAGAACCTGAAAATGGCGAAGTTTTTGCCCCGGTAAGTGGAGAAGTTACTTTACAACCAGAAGGATACCATGCGATCGGAATAAAAACACAAGAAGGACTTGAAGTATTAGTACATTTTGGACTTGAAACTGTAGAATTAAAAGGCGAAGGCTTTACTCCTCATGTTAAAGTTGGAGATATGGTTAAAAAAGGCGATAAGGTATTGTCAGTAGATATTGAAAAAATAAAAGACAAAGTGCCTTCAATAATTACACCTTGTATTGTCGCAAATTTGGAAGAAAATATTTTATCAGAAATAAATTTTGATGCAAATTGTGGCGAAGAAGTTCAAAAAGTTACAATCGTAGAATAATTGATTAAAAAAACTAAGTGTGATAATATTTTTAAGGATAAAAATTTAAAAAGTGGAGGATAAATGAGATTATCGAATTATTATATGCCTACATTAAGAGATGATCCTCAAGATGCAGAAACACAAAGTCACAAGCTTTTGGTAAGAGGAGCTTTTATTAGAAAAACTTCATCAGGAGTTTATTCCTACTTGCCATTAGGAATGAAAGTTATAAATAAAATTGAAAATATTGTAAGAAAATCTATGGAAAAATATGATTCCATAGAAGTTTCAACTTCAGTATTACAAAGTAAAGATATTTGGGAAAAATCTGGTAGATGGCAAAATTTTGGACCGGAAATGTTTAAAATAAAAGATAGACACGACAGAGAATTTTGCCTTGGACCAACTGCCGAAGAACAATTTACAAATTTAATTAAAGACGAATTAAATTCATATAAGCAGCTTCCATTAAATTTGTACCAAATAGTTTCAAAATTTAGGGATGAAAAAAGACCAAGATTTGGAATAAATAGGTCAAGAGATTTTATAATGAAAGATGCTTATTCATTTGACGTTGATATGGAAGGCTTGGAAAAATCTTACCAAAAAATGTGGGATGCTTATGTAGAAGTTTTTGATGCCTTAGACCTTGATTATAAAATTGTTGAGGGAGATTCTGGAGCTATGGGTGGAAATATAAGCCACGAATTTATGGCACTTGCAGAAACAGGAGAAGGCGAAATTTTTTATACAGAAAATTCAAATTATGCAGCAACTGATGAATCTGCAAAATTTTTCCTAGAAATTGACGAAAATGAAGAAGAAAAAGAATTAGAATTAGTAGAAACAAAAGATGCAAAAACAATTGAAGAAGTTTCAAATTTTCTAAAAATAGATGAAAATAAATGTGCCAAAGCTGTAGATTTATTAGTCCAAGGTGAACCTGTTTTCGTTATTGTTCCAGGAGATAGGGAATTAAATATGGCAAAATTAATTTCTTATTTACAAGTCCCAGAACATGAAATAGAAATGATGGATGATGAAACAATAAAAAAAATTACTGGAGCAGAACCGGGTTTTACAGGTCCAAAAGATTTAAAAGAAGATGTAAGAGTAATAGTTGATAAATCAATTACAAGATATAAAAATATTGTAATTGGAGCAAATAAAACTGATCACCATTATATAAATGCAAATTATAAGAGAGATTTTGATGGGGAAGTTTGCGAAGATTTATTGACAGCAAAAGAAGGAGATCTTTCACAAGATGGAAAAGAAAAACTTCAACTTGCTCGTGGAATAGAAGTAGGAAATATTTTCCAATTGGGAACAAAATATTCCGAAAGTCTTGAGGCTTATTTCTTGGATGAAAATGGAAAACAAAAACCATTTATAATGGGCTCTTATGGAATAGGAATTACAAGATCAATTTCTGCAATTATTGAGCAACATTACGATGAAAATGGAATAATTTGGCCAACAAAAGTAGCTCCATTTGAAGCTTGGATAACTCTTGTAAACAAAAACAATGAAGAGCAAAAAGAAATAGCAGAAAAAATCTACAATAAATTATTAGATGCAGGCATTGAAGTAATGCTTGATGATAGGAAAGAAAGAGCTGGAGTTAAATTTAATGACAGAGACTTGGTTGGAGTTCCTTATAGGATTACTGTAGGAAAAGATGCAAAAGATGATATGGTAGAATTTTCAAAAAGATCTGATATGGAAAATTTAAAGATGCCAACAGATGAAGCTATCGAAAAAATTATATCTTCAATAAAAGACGATTTATGCAAATAGTTGATTATAAAATTTCAAAAGAATTTTTAAAAAAGATATTAGTTGATAATAAAAAAATAATAGCCCTATTTCATGCAAATTGGTCAAGCTCTTCGAATTTAATGAAAAAAAACTTTTTAAAAGAAGAAGAGGACTCATATAAAAATATAAAAAAAATGATTATAGACATTGATAAAAATAGGGAATTAATCAAAAAATTGGGTATTAATCAAATACCATCTTTAGTTTCTATTACTAAAGATAGTCTAAACGAAAATGATTTTATAATAAATTCATTAAGGAGTATTTAAGGAGCAAATATGTTAGTTAATGCAAAAGAAATGTTAGATAAGGCTTATGAAAATGGTTACGGAATTGGACAATTCAATATAAATAACCTTGAATGGACAAAGGCAATACTTGAAGCTTGTGAGGAAAAAAAATCAGCAGTTATTTTGGGAGTATCAGAAGGTGCTGCAAAATATATGGGTGGATTTAATGTAGTTAGTAAAATGGTTAAAGGACTTGATAAAGATTTAAATATCACAGTACCAGTTGCCCTTCACTTAGACCATGGTTCATACGAAGGAGCTAAAAAAGCACTAGAAGCAGGATTTACATCAATAATGTTTGATGGTTCAAGCCTACCAATAGATGAAAATATAGAAAAAACAAAAGAAATTGTTGAGTTATGTCATTCTAAAAATGTTTCTGTAGAAGCAGAAGTTGGTGGAATCGGTGGAGAAGAAGATGGAGTTGTTTCTGCAGGAGAATTAGCAGATCCTGAAGAATGTAAAAAAGTTGCATCACTTGGCATTGATTTCTTAGCAGCAGGAATTGGAAATATTCACGGAGTTTATCCAGAAGATTGGCAAGGACTTAATTTTAAAAGACTTGAAGAAATCAAAGAAGCAGCTGGAAAAATTCCTCTAGTTTTACATGGAGGTACAGGAATTCCAGAAGAACAAGTTAAAAAAGCTATCGAAAGAGGAGTTTCAAAAATAAATATTAATACTGAATGCCAAATAGTATTTACAGAAGCTACAAGAAAATATTTTGAAGAAGGTAAAGATAAAGTTGGCAAGGGATTTGACCCAAGAAAAGTATTAAAACCAGGTTTTGAAGCAATCAAAGATAAGGTTAGAGAAAAAATAGAATTTTTCGAATGTGAAAATTCAGCAGAAAAATAAAAATAAAATCGGAGCCTTTTGGCTCCGTATATTTTTATTGTAAAGGAATAATATGGATATAAATATAAATGATTTAGATAAGCTAAAGTTAGACGAACTAAGAGAAATTGGAAAAAATCTTTCGATTAAATCTCTTTCATCTTACAGAAAAAATGAGCTTGTAGAAATAATTAAAGAGGCATATAGCAATAGTAAAAATTTTGAAAATAATGAAAGTTCTAGCAATGATTTAGACGATTCAAATGAAAATTTTGATCTTGGAGAAAAATTTAATTGCGAAGGACTCTTAGACCTTCACGAAGATGGTTTTGGATTTTTAAGAACTGAGCTTTATGAATCTAGCAATGATGATATATATGTTTCTCCTAAACAAGTTAAAATGTTTAGATTAAAAACAGGTGATTTTATTAAAGGAATTGCCAGAGTAAAAAAAGATAAAGATAAATTTTCTCCCTTAATTTTCGTATCAGATGTAAATGGCTTAAAGGCAGCAGATGCTTTTAATAGGTCAAATTTTGAATCACTCACACCAATTTACCCAAATCAAAAATTAAAACTTGAAACAAGCAAAGATAAAATTTCTCAAAGAATAATAGATATTATTGCGCCTATAGGAAGAGGACAAAGAGGTCTTATTGTATCTCAACCAAAAGCTGGTAAGACTACTTTGATTAAGGATATTGAATATGCTCTTGAAAAAAACTTTGATGATTTAAAGATTTTGGTTTTATTGATTGATGAAAGACCAGAAGAAGTTACAGATTTTAAAAGATTTGTAAATCAATACAGAGATAAAGATAATGAGCTTACAAGAACAGAAGTTGCAGCATCAACTTTTGATAAGGCTCCTCAAAATCATATTTATATGCAAGAGATGGTTCTTGAAAGAGCAAAAAGACTTGTAGAAGATAATAAAGACGTTGTAATTTTATTAGATTCAATTACAAGGCTTGCAAGGGCTTATAATATTATGACTCCACAATCAGGAAGAACTCTTTCTGGTGGACTTGATCCTTTGGCTTTAATTGGTCCAAAGAAATTTTTTGGCGCTGCAAGAAATATTGAGAATGGTGGTTCGCTTACAATTATAGCTACAGCCCTTGTCGATACAGGATCAAGAATGGATGATATGGTGTATGAAGAATTTAAGGGAACTGGTAATATGGAATTGCATCTTGATAGAAAGCTTGCACAAAGAAGAATTTTCCCAGCCATTGATATAGAAAAATCATCAACAAGAAAAGACAATTTATTGTTAAACAACAAAGAGCTTGAGGCAGTTTATAAACTTAGAAATTCTGATATGAAAGATAAGGCGGATTTCACAAATGAATTAATTAATTTAATGGCAAAATGCAAATCAAATGATGAATTTGTAGAACTTATAAATAAAACTTACAAAAATTAGCCATAAATTTATTATATAAGTTATAATGAAGATGTAATAAATTAAGTTAGGAATTTTTATGAAAGTTAAAGCTAAAACTATAATAAATATTACAAGTATTCTTATAATTTTAATTTCTATTTACTTAGGCTACAAGGGTTATAAGATGGGAATATTTACATCAGTTGCAAGGCTTCAAAAATTTTTGCAACAATATGGGATTTGGGCTCCACTAATTTTTATGATTTTACAAATAATCCAAATCATAATTCCAGTTATACCAGGTGGAATTACTACAGCTTTTGGAGTTGTTATGTTTGGACCTTTGTGGGGCTTTGTTTATAATTATATTTCCATTTGCCTTGGTTCTATTATAGTATTTTTAATTTCTAGATTTTTTGGAAAAGAAGTTGTGCTTGCAATTTTTGGCGAAGAAAATTTTAAAAAATATGATAAGTGGTTAAACCATGAAAAATATGATAGATTTTTTGCTTGGGCTATTTTACTTCCAGTAGCTCCTGATGATTTTTTGTGTTATTTTTCAGGACTAACTGATATGAAATTAATAACTTTTGTAAAAATAATTATTTTTTGTAAGCCTCCTTCAATATTTATTTATTCGATGGGACTTGTTTTGGGAATCAAAACAATATTTAAAAGTTTTGCTTGAAAGATAAATATTCCTATGGTATAATCATTATTGCTTATTGAAAGAGACAAGAAGAGGTGTTTATATGAAAAAAGAACTACATCCAGAATACCACCAAGCAAAAGTTACTTGCACATCATGTGGTAATGAATTCACTGTTGGTTCAACAGAAGAAGAAATCAAAGTTGAAGTATGTTCACAATGCCATCCATTTTATACAGGAAAACAAAGATTTTCTGACCGTGGTGGTAATGTAGAAAAATTCAATAAAAAATATGGAAGAAATAAATAAGGTTAGGTTTCTAACCTTATTTTTTATATGTATTTATGAAAATTAAAGATATTTTAGAAAAAAACAATAATGATTTGATAATTGCTCTTACATATTTATTAAATACAAACAAAAATTTATTGTTTCTTAATAAAGAAGAAGCTTTAGATGAAAAAATAGAAAATGAATTAAAAATAATTAATGATAAAATAAATGAAGGTTATCCACTCCAATATGCAATTGGCAAGTGGAATTTTTATGGTTTAGATTTATTAGTAGATAAAAGAGCTTTAATACCAAGGTATGAAACAGAAATTTTGGTAGATCTTATTATTAATGATAATTCAAATAATAAAAAAATTCTTGATATAGGCACAGGAAGCGGAGCGATTTCTCTTGCTCTTTCAAAAAATCTAAAAGATTCTAAAATTATTGGAGTAGATATATCAAAAAATGCCATAGACCTTGCAAATGAAAATAAGATTAAGTTAAATATTAATAACGTAGAATTTAAAGAAAGTGACATTTTTTCAAATATTGAAGAAAAATTCGATATAATAGTTTCAAATCCACCTTATATTAATAAGGAAGATTTTGAAAAATTAGATAAGAAATTATATTATGAACCTCAAAATGCTCTTTATGGTGGAGAAGATGGTTTATATTTTTATAAGAAAATAATAAAAAATGCAAAAAACTTTCTAAATAAAAATGGTAAAATATATCTAGAGATAGGTTATAATCAAAAAGATTCTATAAGTAATTTATTAGAAGAATATGGATATAAACAAATAAAATCCTACAAGGATTTTAATGATTTTGATAGGATAATTAAAGCTTGTATCTAAGGAGGATATATGTTAGAAAATCTAGAACATATGAGGGAAAATTTCAAAGAATTAGAAAAAAAACTTGCTGATCCTGAAGTTTTATCTGATACTGAAAGGTTTAAAAAAGTTTCAAGAGAATATAATCAATTAAAACCAATTGTTGAAAAATACAATCAAATAAGATCTGCAGAAGATATGATTAATGAAAATACTGAGCTTTTAAAAGAAGCTGATGATAAGGAAATGATTGATCTTTTGAAATCTGAAATTGATGAAAATAAAAAAAATCTTGAAAAATATAATGAAGATTTAAAAGTTTTACTTATACCAACTGACCCTAACGATCACAAGGATGTAATTGTAGAAATTAGAGCAGGAGCTGGTGGAGAAGAAGCTGGACTTTTTGCTGGAAATCTTTACAGAATGTATCACATGTATGCCGATAAACAAAAATATAAAACAGAAGATATTGACGTATCAAGTCAAGGAATCGGCGGAATGAAAGAAGCAACTTTTATAGTAAGAGGTGAAGGCGCTTATTCAAAATTAAAATATGAATCTGGAGTTCACAGAGTTCAAAGAGTTCCAGAAACAGAATCAGGAGGAAGAATTCACACTTCAACAGCGACAGTTGCTGTTTTGCCAGAAGCTGATGAGGTTGATATAAAAATCGATCCAAATGATATAAGAACAGATGTTTATAGGTCAAGTGGAAACGGTGGACAAAGTGTAAATACAACAGATTCTGCTGTAAGACTAACCCACATTCCAACAGGACTTGTAGTAACTTGCCAAGATGAAAAATCTCAAATTAAAAATAAAGATAAGGCAATGAGAGTTTTAAGAGCAAGACTATATGAAATAGAAGAGCAAAAAAGGCAAAAAGAAATTTCAGATAACAGAAAATCTCAAGTAGGAACAGGAGATAGGTCTGAAAGAATTAGAACTTACAATTACCCACAAGGAAGAATAACAGATCACAGGATAAATAAAACTATCTATCAATTAGATGATTTTTTAGATGGAAATATTGAAGAGATGATAGAATCTTTGATAACTGAAGACCAAACTAGAAAATTAAAGACAATGGGAGAAGACTAATTGTTTGAAATTCTTGCAAAAAAATTTGTAAAAGATTATAAATCGACTGATAAACAAAGAGTAAGATTAAAATTAATTTCTTTATCGGGTTTAGTTGGAGTATTAATTAATATATTTTTGTTTTTAATAAAAATAAGTATAGGAATAATCGCATCTTCTTCAGCAGTAATGGGAGATGCTTTCAATAATATGAGCGATGCCCTTACGAGTTTAATCACTTTGGTAGGAGCAAAAGCAAGTAGCAAACCAGCCGATAGCAACCATCCTTACGGCCATGGTAGGAGTGAATACATAGCAAGTTTTTTAGTTTCAATTCTTATTATGTTTGTAGGATTTTTGCTATTTACAAGTTCTATAGATAGTTTTTATAAAGGAAATTTACCAAAACTTTCTAAGCTTAGCATAATAATCCTTGTTATTTCTTTAGGATTTAAATTTTACATTTATTTTTTAAATAAAAACTTAGACAAAAAACTAGATTCTAAATTAAATTATGCAGTAATGATAGATGCAAGAAATGACATATTGTCAACAATTTCTATTATTTTTGCTGTAATTATACAAAAATATATAAGTTTTAACCTCGATGCACTTTTGGGTATAATTTTATCCATTATTGTCTTTAAACCAGGTTTAGATTTGTTTATAGATACGATAGATAAGTTATTGGGAAAAGGAATCAGTGAAGACCTTCATAAAAAAATTGAAGAAATAATTCTTTCTGGCGACTTTGTCCATGGCTATCACGATTTAAAAATTCATGAATATGGTAGAGGAAAGCTTGTAGGAAGTTGCGATGTAGAAGTTCCATCAAATATAAGTGTAGGAATAATGCATCAAGCAGTTACAAATATTGAACTTAGACTTTTAAATGAGTTAAATATTTCTATAACCATACACATGGATCCAACTTATTGCTTAATAGAAAATGAAGAAAACAAAAAAATAATTGAGAAATTAAGAAAGTCAGTAAAAAATGCAAACAGAGATATTGAAAATAGATAGAGAAAATATAGATGAAAATATCCTAAACCGTGCAGCTGAAATAATCAAAAAAGGAGAATTAGTTGCTTTTCCCACAGAAACAGTATATGGTTTGGGAGCAGATGGATTAAATCCAAAAGCAGCTAAAAAAATTTTTAAGGCAAAAAATAGACCAGAAGATAATCCTTTGATTCTTCATATAGATGAAGATTATAAGCTTGATGAATTGGTTGAAAAGGTTGATGATAGGACAAAATTTTTAATTAAAAATTTGTGGCCAGGTCCTCTTACTGTAATCCTTAAAAAAAGCTCAATAATTCCTGATATAATTACAGGTGGAGGAGATACAGTTGCTGTTAGAAGACCAAAAGATAAACTTGCAAGAGAGTTTATAAAATATTGTAATACACCTATTGCAGCGCCTTCAGCAAATATTTCTGGCAGACCTTCCCCAACAAATGCAAAAGATGTTTATTATGACATGAACGGAAGAATTCCACTGATAATTGATGGAGGAAGTTCAGATATTGGAATTGAATCAACTGTAATCGATATGAGTTTGGAAAATCCTTGTATATTAAGACCAGGCTATTACACTTATGAATACATAAAAAAATTTATTCCAAATGTATGTTTGGATGATTCATTGGTTGACGATTCAAAAGTTCCAAGATCTCCTGGTCAAAAATACAAACATTATGCGCCAAAAGCGGAGATGAAAGTTTTTGTTGGAGATAAAAGTGTAGAAAAAATAAAAGATTTAGCATTAAAATATAAAAATGAAGGGAAAAAAGTAGGGATTTTAGTTTTTGATAAGGATACTGAAAAATTTTCAGCATTTACTACACTTTCTTTAGGAAATAAAGATAATTTAATAGAAATGAGCCATGTTCTTTTTGAAGCTTTAAGAGATTTGGATAGAAAAAATGTAGATATAATTCTTGCTGAGGGAGTTAAAGACATTGGGCTTGGAAAGAGTATAATGAATAGGATGAAAAAATCCGCATCTGGAAATATTTTTAATTTGTAAAGGAGAAATAATGGGCAAAGTAACAATTTTGGATCACCCAGTGATCAAACATAAAATTTCAATTTTAAGAGATAAGAATACAGGTTCTAATGAATTTAGATCAATTATAAAAGAGATAACAATTCTTTTAGCTTATGAAGCAAGTAAGGATTTTACTTTAGAAGAATATGATATAGAAACACCAATTTGTAAAACAACAGGTTATAGACTTTCTGGAAAAAAACTTGGAATTATTCCAATCCTTAGAGCAGGTCTCGGTATGGTTGATGGATTAATTGAAGTTTTCCCAGCAGCAAGAGTTGGTCATATAGGAATGTATAGGGATGAAAAAACAATGAAACCTATTGAATATTATTTAAAAATTCCTAAAGATTCTAACAAAAGAGATATGTTAGTAATTGATCCTATGCTTGCAACTGGTGGTTCAGCTTGTGATGCCATCCAAAGATTAAAAGAAAAAGGCTGTACTTCTTTAAAATTATTAAATATAATTGCAGCACCTGAAGGAATTAAAAGAGTTCAAGAAGAACACCCAGATGTAGATATTTATATTGCTCAATTGGATGAAAAATTAAATGATGATTGTTATATAGTGCCAGGACTTGGAGATGCTGGAGATAGGTTGTTTGGTACTAAATAAGGGGATAGTATGAGTAAAGAAGAAATGTTAGTAGTAAGAAAAAATGGACCATTAAAGGGAGAAGTTTATATTTCTGGAGCAAAAAATTCAGCTCTTCCAATTCTTGCTGCAAGTTTATTGGCAAGCGAAGAAGTTATTTTAGATGAAGTGCCAAAATTAAAAGATATAGAAGTTATGGTGGAAATTCTTAGAAGTTTAAATGCTAAGGTTGAATATATTTCAGATACAAGCCTTAGAATTGATTCTTCAAAAGTTGATAAATTTGAAACACCATTTGAATTGATGGATAAAATGAGAGCATCTTTTATAGTTATGGGTCCATTGCTTGCAAAATTTGGACACGCAGTAACAAAAGCTCCTGGTGGATGTAATATTGGAAAAAGACCAATTGATTTGCATTTGAAAGGTTTTGAAGCTTTAGGTGCTCAAACTACAATGAATCACGAAGAAATATCATCAAAAACAAAAAATGGTTTAACAGGAAATGTAATTTATCTGGATTTTCCTTCAGTAGGTGCAACAGAAAATATTATGATGGCAGCTACCATGGCAGAAGGAGAAACTGTAATTGAAAATGCAGCAAAAGAACCAGAAATTGTAGATCTTGCATCGTTTTTATCAAAAATGGGAGCAAATATAATTGGAGCAGGTACATCAAATATAATTATTAAGGGTGTAGAAAAATTAAAAGGAACAAGACATACAATTGTTCCAGATAGAATAGAAGCCGCAACTTATATGTTAGCTGCTGCAATTACTGGCGGAGATATTTTAATTAAAAATGTTTTGGGATCTCACATAAGACCAGTTATAGCAAAATTAATCGAAATTGGTGCAGAGGTAGAAGAAATTGAAGATGATGATATGATTAGAGTAAAAGCTTGTAAAAAATTAAAAGCTACAAGTATTAAAACTTTACCATATCCTGGATTTCCTACAGATGTTCAATCTCAATTTATGGCATTAATGACAGTATGCAATGGCGAATCTTCAGTTGTAGAAACTGTTTTTGAAAACAGATTTATGCACGTTGATGAGCTTAAAAAAATGGGAGCTGCAATAATTACTGAAGGAAATAGGGCAGTAATTGTTGGAGTTGATAAACTTCATGGAGCAGAAGTAAAAGCTACAGATCTAAGAGCAGGAGCTGCTCTTATCCTTGCTGGACTTGTAGCTGATGGAGAGACAAAAATATCTGATATTTATCATATTGATAGAGGATATAGTGATTTGATTGAAAAGTTTACAAAACTTGGTGCTCTTATTGAAAGAAAACAGGTAAATTAATAATGAAATTTGAAGGCATAATTAAAAGTATAATTTATAGAAATGAAGAAAATGGATACACGGTTTTATCCTTACAAACTTCTGACTCGCCTATAACTTGTACTGGAATTATGCCTTTTTTTAATGAAAATGATCAAGTTGTTGTTGAAGGCGAATTAATTTATCATGACAAATATGGAGAGCAAATAAATGTTGAAAGTGCTAAGATAAAAAAGCCTTCAGGCAAGAAAGCAATTATTTCTTATCTTTCTAGTGGAAATATTGAGTCAATTGGCAAAAAAACTGCTGAATTAATTTATGAAAAATTTGGGGACAAATCTATTGATGTTGTTTTTAATGAATCTGAAAAACTTTTATCTATACAAGGAATTGGCAAGAAAAAACTTGAAAAAATAAAAGAATCTACGATTGAGGCTAGAGATAGTAGGGAGGCTTTGTTATATCTTCAAGGTTTAAATATTTCTTTTAACTTATCAAATAAAATTTACAAAGCTTATGGAGATAATACGATTTCTATTGTGAAAACAAATCCTTATAAATTATCTGAAGACATTTCAGGAATTGGTTTTGTGATGGCTGATAATATTGCTATGAATATGCAAATGAAAAATGATTCTAAATTTAGAATTTCAGCAGCTATCTCTTATATTCTAAAAAATGATGCAGAAATGAGTGGGTCTTGTGCTTTAAAAAAAGAAGATTTGTTGAATAAAACTTTTGATTTGATTAAGGTAGATAAAAATAAAATAAATGAACAGATAAATGAGGATCTTTTAAAATCAAAAATTCAAATTATAAAAATTGGAGAAGATGAATTTGTATATGATAAAGATATTTATAAGGCAGAAAAATCATGTGCAATAAATCTTTCTAGGCTTCAAAATGAAAAATATATTTTTGATGTGAAAATAAATGAAGATTTTGATGCTTTTTCAAAAGAACAAGAAATTGCTATAAAAGAAGCTTTTAATAATATGCTTTTAGTAATTACTGGAGGTCCTGGTACTGGAAAAACTACAATAATAAAGGCTATTTGTAATATTTTAAATGAAAATAATTTAAAATTTAATCTTGCAGCACCTACAGGACGAGCTGCAAAAAGGATGCAAGAGTCTACAGAAAATGTAGCTTTTACAATTCATAGGTTAATAGGAATAAAACCAGAAAACCCAATTCCAGAATTTAATGAGGAAAATACTCTTGATTGCGATTATGTAATCGTTGATGAGGCAAGTATGATTGATATTAAATTAATGGATAAATTATTGAAAGCTCTCTCATCAAAAACCGCTTTAATTTTGGTTGGAGATCACAATCAACTTCCAAGTGTTGGAGCAGGAAATGTTTTGAAAGATATTTTGGATACGGATATAACAGCAGTAAAACTTAAAAAAATATTTAGGCAGGCCAAAGAGAGCAATATTGTTGTAAATGCTCACAAAATAAATGACGGTTTGTATCCAATTTTAAATCAAAAAAATAAGGATTTTTTCTTTATTAATTCAAATTCAAAAAATTTTCAAAATGATTTGTTGGATTTGGTAAAAAATAGACTTCCTAACTACTATAAGCTTGATCCTATCAACGACATTCAAATACTTGCGCCTAGCAAAAAATCTTTGTGGGGAATTGTTAATATAAATGATCTTTGCCAAAAAGAATTAAATAAAAATCCTAATTCAATTAAAATTAACAATAGAATTTTTAAATTAGGGGATAAGGTTATGCAAGTTAGAAATAATTATGAACTTGAAAGCTTAAATCCGGATAATTTTGATGATGGCGTTTATAATGGAGATATTGGTAGAATTATTGATATTGATAAAAATATGGAAAGTTTAAAAGTAGAATTTTATGATGGAAATATTGTTTCATATAAAAAAGAAGATATTAAAGATTTGGACTTATCTTATGCAATTACAATTCACAAATCTCAAGGTTCTGAATTTGATTGCGTATTAATTCCAATGATGCCAGCATCTTTTATGCTTTTAAACAGAAATTTATTGTATACTGCCATAACAAGAGCAAAAAAATTGGTAATTTTACTTGGAGAAAAGAAAATTTTAAAACAAATGGTTAAAAATAATAATGAATCAAAAAGACTTACAAATTTAAGTTTTTGGATAAAAGAATTATCAGAGGCGTTAAAATGATTGGAGATTTTTTGTTTTTGGATGATAATTTGTGTCTTTTTTGCAAAGATGAAGAAAAAGAAAAATTTTCTTTGTGCAAAACTTGTCTTTCAAAGCTTGATTATGTTGACAATGAATTTGAAATTTTAAATTATAAGGCTAGAGTTTTGTATTTTTATAATCCTTTTATGGCACATTTGATTGGAGATTTTAAGTTTAATAGAAATACTTCCCTTTATAAAATTTTTGGTCAAATGATTTATGATTATATTAAGGAAAAATCTATGGATGATTTTGATTATATTCTTACGACGCCCTCATCAAAATCTGTTTTAAATAATAGGGGATTTGACCACATAAAACTTATTTGTGATTATTTTATAGATGAAACTAAAATGAAATATTTAGAAAATTTTAAAAAAATAAAAAACACAAAGGCTCAACATAAACTGTCAAGAGAAGAAAGGGCAAAAAATTTAAAAAATTCTTTTGAATTTGACGGAGATTTGACTGGGAAAAAAGTTTTGATTTTTGATGATATTATTACAAGTTCTAATACAATAAAAGAAATTATAAGAACAATTGAAAAGGCAAATCCAAAAAATATAGGAATTCTTGCCCTTGCATCAAGTCATAGGGTAAAAAAATAAGGTGCATTTATAAATGCACCTTATTTCTATGCTTCTGCTTTTTCACTTTCTTTTAAAAATTCGTGTATTTTTACGGCAAGTGCCATTTCTATTCTTTTTTTGAAAACTTTACATCCGTAATCGTAAATTTTATTTATATCTCCACCTGCATTATAATTATTTGCTGCACAGCCTCCTGAGCAATACATTTGTGCCCAGCAGTCTTTGCATTTTTCTTGGCTATATAAATTATTTTTTTTGAAATTTTTAATTATTTCTGGTTTTTTAATTCCTTCAAAAACATTTCCTATTTTGAAATCATCGTTTCCAACAAATTGATGGCAAGGATATAATTCTCCTGTTGGTGTAACTGCCATATATTCTGATCCTGATCCACAACCTGAAATTCTTTTGTAAACGCAAGGCCCATTGTTTAAATCTATCATATAATGGTAAAAAATAAATTTGTCGTCTTTGTCGATTGCATCTATTAACATATCTGCAAGTTTTTCGTATTCTTCAAAAATTCTTGGAAGATGCTCTTCTTTTAGGGCGTAATCCTCTTCATTATTTCCAACAACTGGCTCAAGGGATGTTCTTTTAAATCCTAAATCTAAATATGTCTTTATATCTTCAGTAAAATCTAAATTGTTTGCTGTAAAAGTTCCTCTCATATAATATTCTTTGTCGCCACGATTTTTTACTAATTTTTGAAATTTTGGAACAATTTTATCAAATGAGCCCTTTCCATCATGAGTTTTCCTAAATTCATCGTGTTTTTCTTTTCTTCCATCAAGAGAAAGAACAACATTTTTCATATTTTTATTTAGATATTCGATTTTTTCATCATCCAAAAGCATTCCGTTTGTGGTTAAAGTGAAATTAAAATGTTTATTAAATTCTTTTTCCTTACTTCTTGCATAATCGACGGTATTTTTTACCAAATCCCAATTTAAAAGTGGTTCTCCTCCAAAAAAATCAATGTCCAAATTATAATGAGATCCTGAATTTTCTAAAAGAAAATCAATGGATTTTTTTGCAACATCATCTATCATAATTGCCTCAGGACCATGGTATCGTCCTTCTTTTGCAAAACAATATTCACAGGAAAGATTACAAGTATGACTTACATTTAAGCACATTGCCTTTAGATAAGTTTTTCTTTTATCCAAATCAATGGTTAAATCCTTAAAATCATCATCTGAAAATAAAACTTTTTCGCTAACTAAACTTTTTACTTCTTCATAAGCTTCGTCAAATTGGTCTTGATTTATATTATGTAAATTTTTAATTTCTTTTTCTATGTAAGATTTTTCTTTATTTTTATTTAATAGGCTTATAATATCGTAAGAAATTTCATCAACTAGATGAACTGAGCCGGAATAAACATCCAAAACAATATTATAACCCTTTGCTTTATATTGGTGTATCATTTTTTCTCCTTAATTTATAGTAAAATACTTGGGATTTAATCCAATAAAAAAATAAGGGGCTTGCCCTTATTTATTTTTTGTGTTAACACATTCTTGGTTAGCAACTCCACAAGAAGTTTTGCAAGCTGATTGGCAAGATGTTTGACATTCGCCACAGCCACCGTCTTTTTTGCTTTTGTGAAGATTTCTTGTATTTAAAGTAATAATTCTTTTCATATATGTATCTCCTTTTTCCTATAGATTCATAATAACAAAATGGATAATTTTTGTCAATTGATAATAGGAATGTGAGAATTTTCCAAGGATAAATCAATTCCCATATTTTGAAGATATTTAATTTGGTCAATAATTTTTTTATTAATAATTTCTCCAGGAATAAGAAGGGGGATTCCTGGTGGATAGGCATAAATATATGATGCAGAAATTTTTCCTTGAGATTTATCTAAATCAATCAAAGAAATATCTTTGCAAAAAGCTTCTTTAATTGAAAGTTTTTTTTCACATTCAATAAATTCAAATGAAAAATTTGATTTTTTATATTTTAAATTCTTGTCAATTTTAACTAGGGCATTTTTTAATCTCCAAAATCCATCTTTCCTATCAAAAATACTTGCAATCAAAATCACATAAGTTGGGCTAGCCATTTCAATTTCAATTTTTTCTTTATATAATAAATCAGAAAGCTCATTCCCGTTAATATTTGTATTTTTGCAAGAAATAATAATTTTTGAAATATCTTTAGACTTAGAATTGATAAATTTTAAATTTTTCAAATCAGTTTTATACAAATAAGATAAATTTTCCAATAATTCATCCCACAGACCATAAAAATTTGAAAAATTAGAAATCATATCATCGATTGAGCCACTTACTAAATATGATGGGGAAGATGTTTGAAATATTGCCATATTTCGTCTTAAATTTTTAATATCAATATTTTTATTTTTTACAATAATGCCACTAGCTGGAGTTAAAGCTGATAAATTTTTGTGAAACGATGTAATAGCAAGGTCGTAGGAAAAATTATTTTCATAATCGGATAAGATTGTATGAGAACCATGTGCCATATCAACAAGCAATAAAATATTTTTATCCTTTATTAATTCTTTAATCTTTTTCAAATCAATCATAAAACCCTCATAAGAAGGAGAAGTAAGAAAAATCAAAGAATAAGAATTTTTTTCGATTTTTTCATTCAAATCTTCGTAATCAATGTCATAAGCCATATCATTTTCATCAATTTTTACCTTTAAAAAATCTGCATTTAAATCAAAAAGCTCAATTGCATTAAAAATAGATTTGTGGGAATTTCTTTGGAGTAGAATATTTTTATTTTTTTTGGTTAAAGCTCTTAATGATGCAAGAATTCCACAAGTTGAACCGTTAGTTGAAATTATAAAGTCATTAGCTTTATAGATATGAGCAAGTTCATTTTCCATTTTTTTGAAAAGCCCTTGGGGATTATTCAAATTATCAAAATTTCTAATTTCTGTTATATCTCTTTCGTAAGAAATTTTTTTATTTAACAAATTTTTATTTCTTTTGTGTCCAGGCATAGCAAATGGATAATAATCTTCTTTTAAATAATCATCTAATTTTTCATTTAACATTTTTAATCCTTTCTTTTATCCAATATTATACTTAAAAAAATTTAAAAATAAATTTTTGAAATTAGACATTTTATTTACATAATCTGTGATATAATGTATAATTGTATTGGAAAATTTACATTAATTTAACATAAAATATATAAAAAATTCACAATTAGAAAAGAGAGGATTAAATGAATAAAAATAAAAAATTAAAAATTACTTCGTTTGTAATTTCTTTGATTGTAATGCTTTTTATTCAAAGCTTTATTGAAGATTTTTCTTACAAAGTTTATACAAACGAAAAAATTGAAATTAGTCAATTGGAACCTAGTAGCCAATATTCGAATAATTTTAAAATTAATTCGATTTATCAAGGCGATAAACTTTTAGACTTAAACAAGGTTGATATTAAAGGATGGACAAAGGCAGATACAAAAACGGGCTATCCAATTCAAACAAATGGTTATAGCAAGGATAATAAATTAAGTATTAAACCTAGTCCAAGATTGATGTTTAATAAATTAACAGTAAATTTTGAAACAAGTCCAAAATATTCTACAGCTGTGATGACTTATTTAAAAGACCATACAATGACAATGTATGCTAGCTCATCTGATAACAGGTCATACGTAGATATTAATTACACAGACTTTTTATCAATTCTTACACAAACATTAATTTTTATAGGCTCAATAGTTCTATTTTCATTTTTTATTTATAATTTAATAAGAAGAATAGAAAAGGCAGAAAATAAGAAAAAAGAAATCTTATACATAGGTAAAGATTATATTTTGAATTTTTTAGTTTTTGGTGTATCTGTTTATGGTTTGAGTAAACTAAGAGATCATGTAAATAATGAAATTTATTTTACTTTCTTCCGTGCACCATTTACTTATAATGATTTGGTAGAATTTATATCAATTGTATTTTTAGCATCTCTTGGAATGAAAAGTATTTACAAGAGAAAACAAAACATAAAAGCACTTGATATGACAAATTGGATTTTATTTATCTTAAATCCATTTATGTCATTTTATATATTGGAATCAGCTTACAATCCAAATTTTGCTTCCATGGAAGTAATTTATATATTAATAAATGCTTTAATTTTATTCTTAATCCAAGTTTTAATATATATTGTAATTAGGAAAAAAAGACTTTCAATGATTTTTATTTTAGTTTTATCAATTGCTTTTGGTATTGCTAATGATGCCTTGTATATATTGAGAGATTCTCCTCTTATACCAGCATTTTTGGGATCACTTGGAGTTGCAGCTGATGTTGCAAAAGATACAGTTATTCAATTAAATGGACATTCATTAATGGCATTTTCGCTTGCAAGCTTGTGGCTTTTAGTAATTTCTTCTATAAATGAAGGGAAAATTACAATTTCCAAAAAGTCTTATGCAAAACAACTTGTTGGTTATTGTGCGATGTTTGGATTGATTACTGTAGTTAGCGTAAATTATTTTATAAAGCAAAATGGAGTTGGAGTAAACTTGTGGAGACCATCAAGAACTTATTATGTAGAAGGTTCCCCATATAGTTTTTATAGAATTTTTGCAAACCAAATTCTTACAGCACCAAGAGGCTATGATGAAAAAGAAGTAGAAAATACATTAGAAGAATATTACAACAAGGATATTGGAACAAAAGATAATAAGAAACCAAATATTGTAATGATTCAATCTGAAGCTCTTGCTGATTATTATGGAAAAGGAAATTTAAAATTAAGTGAAAATCCAATAGCTTTCCAAAGATCTTTAGAAGAAAATGCAATTCAAGGAAATGCTTATGTTTCAGTCCTTGGTGGAGGAACAGTAAATTCAGAATACGAAACTTTAACTTCAGTTCCTTTGACATTTTTCCCACTAGGAGCGTATCCATTCCAACAATATGTAAAAGAAGGTCACACATCAGTAGCAAGAATTTTGGAAAACCAAGGTTATGAAACATTTATAACTCATCCAAATAAACCAACAAATTATTCAAGACAAGAAGCATGGCCAAATTTAGGATTTAAAAATATTGCATTTTTACCAGATTATGACCAAAACCCAAATAATTTTGAATCAACTAATGGATTTTTAAAAGATTCAGTGGCTTACGATAAAATAAAAGAGCAATTTGAAAATAAATCTGATGACAAACCACTTTTTGCATATCTTGTATCAATGCAAAATCACGGTGGATATACATCAAATATTCCTGGAGGCATCAAAGTTTTAAATGAAAATAATGGAGATGATCAAGGGGCAAGCCATTATGTAAACTTGCTTAAAAAATCTGATGAGGATTTAAAAAATCTAATCGAATACTTCAAATCTTATAAGGAACCAACAATACTTTGTATATTTGGTGATCATCAACCACAAAACTACGATGTATTTATGAAGTTAATAAACTCAAATGACAACTATACAAACAAGGATGTTTTCCATACGCCTCTTACTATTTGGGCAAATTATGATATTGAAGAGGATAAAGATGTAAATATATCTGTGAATTACTTAATGCCATATTTATTAGAAAAAGCTGGTGGAATTAAATTATCAGCATATCAAAAATATATGTTAGATATGCACAAGGATTATCCAATTATTTCAACTAAACAAATATATAATAATGAAGGTCAAGAAGTAAGCAAAGATGAAGAATTTATAAAGAGAAATAATAAATTAAATTCCTTAATTTATTATGAAATGAAGCAAGATACAAAATCAAATAAATATTTTAATGAAGCTTCAAAATAAAATTTTCCGAAACCAAGTAAATCTTGGTTTCGGTTTTTTCATGTTTAATTAATATGATATAATAGCTACATAAGAATTTAAAAAGGAGAATCAATGCAAAGTCTAATAGATTTTATTAGATCAAATTTTTCAAATGAAATAGCCCTAATAATTATTAGCATGCTGCCTTTAATAGAGTTAAAAGGTTCAATTCCTATTGGTCTTGCAATGGGATTTAAACCAGTTAAAGCTTATTTGTATTCAATTATTGGTTCAACTATTCCAGCAATTTTTATACTATTATGGATTATGCCAATTTTTGCATACATGAAAAATAATGCTAAACTTAAAAAAATTGCAGCTTGGGCTTTGAAAAAGGCTGAGAAAAAAGAAGGAAAAATAAAAAAATATGAATATTTAGGTTTATTTTTATTTGTAGCAATTCCTTTGCCGGGAACAGGAGTTTGGATGGGATCTTTGATTGCATCAATTCTTGGCTTAAATAAAAAAAGATCTTTTATTACAATAGCAGTTGGAAATGTAATTGCAGGAGTAATTATTTATACTTTTTCTAGTTTTTTCTTTTAAGGAGTAATATGAATATAAAAAAAAGAATTATAAAAGCAATACTGATTATCTTAATGGGATTAACAGTTTTATTTGCAATTCAACTTGTAAGAGGATTCATAGGATCACAAATAATAAAAGATGAAAATAATTTTACAGGAAGTGATCTTGGAGAAGGTAACAAGATTGAGCAAAAAAATAAAGATGAATTGTTATTTGTTTTTGCAGGTGTAGATGCAACTGGGGAAAAATTTGGTACAAGAACTGATACACTTATGCTTGTTTTGATGAACAAAGAAAACAAAACCATAGATATAATTTCTATTCCTAGAGATACCAGAGTTGATGTAGATGGGAATATGGATAAAATAAATGCTGCCCATTCTTATGGTGGTATGGACGATACAATAAAAACTATAAGAAATTTCTTGTCAATCGATTTAGGTTATTATGCAGAAGTTAGCTTTCAGGCAGTAGAAGATGGAGTAGATGCACTTGGTGGAGTGGATATAAATGTTCCAGACCAAATTGCAACAGCTCAAAATATTGAACCTGGTCTTCATCATTTTGATGGAAAAGAAGCTCTTGATTATTGTAGATTTAGAAAAGGCTATGCAAATGCAGATTTGGGAAGAATTTCTTGTCAACAAGATTTCGTTGTACAATTTATAAAAAATATGACAAAGCCAAAAAATATAATAAAAATTCCTGGTGTAATTTCAAAAGTAAGTTCAAACATGGATTCAAATATAAGTTTGTCAACTATTTTATCTTTTGCTTGGGCATTTAGAAATATTGATGATGCTCAAATAAATACACAAACAATTCCAGGATACCCAGATATGATTGATGGAATATCTTATTATATTCCCGACAATGAGGCAACAATAGATTTAAGAAATAAAATATTATATAATTATTTATTAGAAGAATAAAGGAGAAATTATGGACATCAAATCAACAATAAGAGTAATTGAAGATTACCCAAAAGAAGGAATATCATTTAAAGATATAACAACACTTTTAAAAAACAAAGAGGCTTACAAAGAAACAATTGACCTTATGGCAGAAAAATTAAAAGATTTAGATTTTGATTATATTATTGGAATAGAATCTAGAGGATTTATTTTTGGAGCAGCCCTTGCTGACAGATTGAATGTAGGATTTATTCCAGTTAGAAAACCAGGGAAATTGCCAGGAGAAATAAAATCTTTATCTTATGATTTGGAATACGGACAAAGCACAATAGAAATTCACGAAGATTCTTTGAATAAAGGGGATAAGGTTGTAATAGTTGATGATTTAATAGCAACAGGTGGCTCTGCAAAAGCCTGTACAAAATTGGTAGAATCACTTGGTGGCGAAATAGTTTGCTTAGAATTTTTGATAGAACTTACAAGCCTTAAAGCAAGAGAAGAATTAAAAGATTATAAAGTAATTTCATTAATTGAATACGATCATTAAAACCAAACCTTCATTAATTTGAAGTTAAGAGCGTAGACAAACCCTCAAGCACGAATATCTGACTCCAAAAATTGTTGATTTCTAAATTTCAAAATTCTAAAATCGCAAACTCGCTAACGCTCAAACAGTGCGATTTTTGACGAATTTTAAAATTTGAAATCAAATCAATTTTTTCCGTATGATATTCTTAGCATGAGGATTTGTAAACTTTCTCGACAGTCTTAACCTTCATTAATTTGAAGGTTTTTTATTTTGGTAAATTTAAATAGATTCATAACTTTTAAGTTTTCAATAAATTTTCATAATGTTTGCCTAAAATTTTAAAGGGTATAGTATGTGTAAGGGAAAATAATTATTAGGAGGAAAAAATGGATCAATATAAGATGGTTGAAAATAAATTAAATGAATTGGAAATAGATTTTAAAATAGTTGATCATCCGCCTGCATTTACAACTGAAGAAGCTGACAAATATATTGAAGGGCATGATGGTGTTCGTACTAAATCTATGTTTTTAACTGATAGAAAAAAGAAAAATTTTTATTTGGTTATATTGGATGATTATAAAAGATTAGATATGGATCGTTTTAAAGATATAGTTGGAGAGAAAAAAGTAAAAATGGCATCTGAAAATTCTTTGATGGAAAAAATGAAACTTCCAGCAGGAACAGTTTCTCCTTTTGGTTTATTAAATAATGAAGACCATGATATAAAATTTTTTATGGATAAAGAAATTGTAGATGAAGAAATAATGACTTTTCATCCAAATATAAACGAAAAAACTTTATTTTTAAAAACAAAAGATTTGTTCAAATACTTGGATAATATAGGATATGAAGTAAATATTATAGAATTATAATTTTAAGGCATCTAAATATAGATGCTTTTTTATTTCTTTATTTTAAAAAATTTTGATTTTTTTGTGGAATTTTTGTAATATAAAATAGGTTTTAACAAAGCTAAGTCTTAATAAAAGGAAGAAAAAATGAAAAAGAAAGAAAAAAAATTTAAAAAATTAAAATATATTTTGATAATTGTTTTTATAGGTTTTATTATAAGTTTAGGGACAAATAAATTTTTGAAAACTGATTTTGATAATTTGCCAAAGCTAGATAGGGAAGTTATAGAAGAATACAATAAATTTCAAAAAAGTGATGAAAAATTATGGAAAGATTATAGGCTTGAAGATAAGGATATATTAGTAATCAATAAAAATGTACTAGGAAATTTTTATTTGCTTACTAAGGATAAAAATATAAAGTCGATTTTTGCTAAAAAAATAAAGACCAAAGAAGATAAAATAAATATTTATAGGATTTCTAAATTGTATCCAAAAAGATTTGAGTATTTAATTGGAAATTTTAATACTAAAGATAAAAATTATAAAATTTTGGGAAAGGATAATATTTTTTATGTAAAATATGACAAAGATTCAATAAATAAAAAATTTTCATCTTTACATTTTTTGCCTTTCCTAAGCCATGAGGCTTTGCATTATTATATGCAAAAAGATTGGGACAATATTACTTTTAGGGGATATTCTTACAATGATAAGGAATTGGATTTGTTGGATAAGGAGTACAAAGTTTTAGGAAAAATTAAAAAAGCTCTTGATGATAATGCTGATGTAAATACTTTAAAAAATTTGGGTAAAGAATATTTAAAGGTAATGGATAAAAGGTTTGAAAAAACTAATCCTGAAAAAATCCAAGCTGAAATTTTTGAAGAAACAATGGAGGGCGCTGCAAATTATGTATCGATAAAAGCAGCAAAAATTGTTGGATATGATTATGGGATTTTGTATTTTGATAATACAAAAAATGTAAAATTTGATGAAATAGTTCCAACAATAAAAAAAGGACAAATTAATCAAAGTATAATCGGAGAAAAAATAGTTTATGAATCTGGAGCACTTTTGTGCCAATATTTGGATAAAATTGAAGTTAAAAATTGGCAAGAAAAATTAAATAATAAGGGCAAAAAAGATACAAGCTTATATAGCATTATAAAAGAAAATTTAAATTAAGGAGCTTTTATGAAAGATGCAAAAAAAATTTCTATACAAGAAACTTATGGCGAAAGATTTCAACATTGTTGGGGTTGTGGACCAAAAAATGATAAGGGATTGCATTTAAAATCTTTCCCAAGTGATGATAAAAAAACTATAAGGGCAAAAATTATTCCAAACGAAATGTATACGGGTGGAGTGCCTCAAAATCTTTTTGGTGGAATGATTGCAATGATTTTTGATTGTCATGGTACAGCTTCAGCAGCATACTTTGCACATATCAATAAGGGATTGGAATTTGATGAAAATACAATAATAGGAAGATTTATAACAGCAAGACTTGAAGTTGATTTTAAAAAACCAACTCCAATGAATGAAGAGATTGAAGTAATAGCAAAACTTGAAGAAATTAGTGAAAGAAAAGCAATTATTAATATGGAATTGTTAGCCAAAGGAGAAATTAGAGCAAAGGCAAAAATGGTTGCAGTTAAAGTAAAAGATAATATGTAAAATAAATCCACCTATATTTTTTGAAAATTATTTAAAAGGTATGGGTGGATATTTTAATGAAAATAATGTTAGCTAGTTGACAATTAAAATTCTCAAAGTATAATTTTTTCGTCAAGGAGGAAATTTTGCAAGAAGGAATTTTAAAAAAAATAAAAGATTTGGATATTTGTATGATTAGAAAAATGTCAGAATTAAAAAACTGTGCAGGACACGACCATTCTAATGTAGCAAATCCAACTCAAGTAAAAATTTTTTCGTATTTGATAGAAAATAAAGATAGGGATGTTTTTCAAAGAGATTTAGAAGAAGTTCTCAATCTAAGACGAGCTACAATATCGAATATTTTGAAAAAAATGGAAGCAAATAAATATATTGTAAGAGAAACTGATAAAAAGGATTTGAGATCCAAAAAAATTATTCTTACAGATTTGGCTATCAAAAGGTATCAAAAGGGTTTAAATCACTTGAGAGATATTGAAAAGATAGCTACAAAAAATATAGAAAAGAAAGATTTAGAAATATTTAATGATATTATTGATAAAATGATTTTTAATATTGAAAATTATAATGGAGATATGAATAATGATAAAATTATTTAAAAATTTGAAAAAAATAGATGTAATTTATGGTTTAATAGCCATAATTTTTATTGTTTTTCAAGTTTATTTAGATTTGAAAATGCCTGATTATATGTCAAAAATCACGGTGTTGGTTCAATCTGAAGTAAGTGAGCTTGATGAAGTTTTAAAATATGGTGGCTACATGATGGCTTGTGCCTTTGGTTCAATGATTAGTGCAGTTATTACTGGTTATTTGATTTCTACAGTTTCTGCCAGATTTTCTAAAAATGTTGGAAGAAAATTATTTGATAAGGTTACAAGTTTTTCAAGTGAGGAAATAAATGAATTTTCTACACCAAGCCTTATTACAAGAAATACAAATGATATAACTCAGGTTCAAATGTTTTTGGCTATGGGTTTACAAATGTTAATAAAATCGCCAATAACTGCAATTTGGGCTATAAATAAAATTCTTGATAAAAGTTGGCAATGGTCGGCTGCAACAAGCGTAGCTGTAGTATTTTTGTTAGTTGTTGTGGGAATAATTATGGCGATTGTAGTTCCAAAATTTAAATTAGTCCAAAATTTAATTGATAAATTAAATAGGGTTACAAGAGAAAATTTAATTGGGATAAGAGTTATTAGAGCCTTTAATGCTGAAAAATATCAAGAAGATAAATTTGAAGATGTAAATACAGATTTAACAAATTTACAAACTTTTAACCAAAAAATGTTTGCTTTAATGATGCCAATTATGTTTTTTGTAATGAATTTTTTGGCTTTGGCAATTTATTTTATTGGCTCAAGATTAATTGATGGGGCAATGATTGCAGAAAAAATTGAATTGTTTGGAAATATGGTTGTATTTTCATCTTATGCTATGCAAGTTATAATGTCATTTTTAATGTTAGCCTTTATTTTTATGATGCTACCAAGAGCAAATGTATCAGCAGATCGTATTAATGAAGTTTTAAATACAAAAATTAAAATAGAAGATGGAAAAGGAGCAGTAAAAGATAATGGTATAAAAGGAAAAGTAGAATTTCAAAATGTATATTTCTCATATCCTGATGCAGAAGAAGCAGTTTTAGAAAATATTTCTTTTACAGCAAACAGGGGAGAAACTGTTGCCTTTATCGGCTCAACTGGTTCAGGAAAATCTACTTTGATAAATCTTATTCCAAGATTTTACGATGTAAGTGGCGGAAAAATTTTAATAGATGGGATTGATGTTAGAGATTATCCATTAAAAGATTTATATAATAAATTAGGCTACGTTTCACAAAAAGCATTTTTGTTTAATGAAAGCATAGAAAATAATATAGATTTTGGAGAAGGACTAAAAGAAATTAGTGATAAAGATATAGAAAAAGCTTTGGACATTGCTCAAGCTAGCGAATTTGTAAATAAAATGGACGATGGCAAAAAATCTATGATAGCCCAAAGTGGTACAAATATTTCTGGAGGACAAAAGCAAAGATTATCTATAGCAAGAGCCATAGCAAAAGATCCTGAAATATTTATCTTTGATGATTCATTTTCAGCGCTTGACTATAAAACAGATGCGATTTTGAGAAATGAATTAAAAAAATCTACAGAAAATTCTACCAAATTAATAGTTGCTCAAAGAATTGGAACTATTATGAATGCAGACGAAATAATAGTTTTAGATCAAGGAAAAATAGTTGGAAAAGGACGCCACAAAGAATTATTAGAAAACTGTGACGTTTATAGAGAAATTGCCTTATCCCAACTAAGTGAGGAGGAATTATACAATGGCTAGACATGGAAATGCAAGAGGGAAAATTGAAAAACCAAAAGATTTAAAGTCATCAATAAAAAGATTAACAAAAGAATTAAAAGATTTTAAATTATTAATAGGACTTAGCATTGTGCTTGCTATCGTTGGTTCAATTTTAACAATAATTACTCCAAATAAATTATCCGATATGGTTGATGAAATTTCTCTTGGAATTAGACCAAGAGTAGAAAATATTGAACCAATAGGTAAAAATATTCAAAAAGGAATGAAAAATAGAGGTCTTGTCTCAATAACAATAGATGGAGTTGAAATTAGTGTAGAAGATCAAATGGAATTTGCAAAAATAATGCAAAAAAACCAAGGAAAAAATATGGATATGAAAAATTTATCCAAAGAAGATCAGCTAAAAGAGCTAAAAAAATTGGAATCATTCCCAAAATCAATAAAAAAAGTAATTGAACCAAAAATGGATTTGGAAAAAATAAAAAATATTGCGATTGTAGTTGCACTTTTATATTTTATAAGTTCACTTTTTACCTTTATCCAGTCCATTTCAATGACAGAAGTTGCAAATAGATTTGCAAAAAAACTAAGAAATTCAATTTCTGAAAAAATTAATAGACTGCCATTGACATTTTTTGATAAAAATTCTGTTGGAGATATTTTATCAAGAGTTACAAATGATATTGATACAATTGCCCAATCAATGAACCAATCGCTGGCAAGTCTTTTCTCATCAATCGTTCAATTTTTAGGAACAATTATAATGATGTTTTACACAAATTGGCAAATGGCAGTAACAGCTATTGTTTCAAGCACATTTGGTTTTATATTTATGTTTTTGATAATTGGTAAAAGTCAAAAATATTTTTCAATGCGACAAAAATCACTTGGAAAATTGAATGGACACATTGAAGAAGTTTATTCTGGCTTAAATATTGTAAAATCATACAATGCCAAAAATTATGTTCTAGATAAATTTGACCAAGCAAATTATGATGTTTATAAAGCAAATCAAATGAGCCAATTTTTGTCAGGATTAATGATGCCTTTAATGATTTTTATTGGAAATTTGGGTTACGTTGCAATTTGTATTGTAGGAGCTGTTTTGACAATTAAAGGGAAAATTACTTTTGGAGTAATTGTTGCTTTTATGTCTTACGTTAGATTATTTACATCTCCACTTTCACAAATTGGACAAGCTATGACATCAATTCAATCAACAGCAGCAAGCGGTGAGAGAGTTTTTGAATTTCTTGATGAAAAAGAAATGGAAGATGAAAAAGAAAAAACAGAATATTTAGATCCACAAAAAGCCTTCGGAAATATTGAATTTGAAAATGTTGAATTTAGCTATGAAGGAAATAAAAAACCAACTATTACAAATTTTTCAGCTGATATTAAAAAAGGACAAAAAGTTGCAATAGTTGGACCAACAGGAGCTGGTAAAACAACTATGGTAAATCTTTTAATGAAATTTTACCGAATAAATAAGGGAGATATTATTATTGATGGAAAATCAATAAATGATTTAAAAAGAGAAAATATACACGATTTATTTACCATGGTTTTGCAAGATACTTGGTTATTTAAAGGAACAATTAGAGAAAATATTTTATTTAATAGAAAAGATATTTCAGAAAAAAGATTAAATCATGTAATAAAATCTGTAAGCTTAGACCATTTTATAAAAACTTTACCAAAAGGACTAGATTCAAAAATTGATGATGACGATTCAGTATCCCAAGGACAAAGACAACTTCTTACGATAGCTAGAGCTATGATTGATGACAAACCATTTTTGATTTTAGATGAAGCAACATCAAACGTAGATACAAGAAGTGAAGAATTAGTGCAAGAAGCTATGGATAAATTAGCACAGGGAAGAACATCATTTATAATTGCCCATAGATTATCAACAATCAAAAATGCAGATTTGATTTTGGTAATGGATGAGGGAAATATAATTGAACAAGGAAATCATGAACAATTAATGAAAAAAAATGGGTTCTATGCTGATCTTTACAATTCACAATTTAGTTTATAAAAGGAGAAAAAATGAAAAAAATAATAAATACAGCAATGTTTTATATGATTTATGGCTTAACAGCAGGAGCTTTTTATAGAGAATATACAAAATTTAAAGGATTTACAGGACTAACAAGTCTTTCAAAAGTCCATCCTCACGTTTTAGTTTTGGGAATGTTAGTATTTTTGGTAATAGGAGCTTACGTATATAGCAATGATGATTTAATAAAAACAAAAAGTTTTTCAAGATTTTATAAAGTTTATAACATTGCTCTTGTAGGGACAAGTCTTACAATGTTTGTAAGAGGCCTAACACAAGTAAACGCAAGCCAATTGACAAAAGCAATGAATATGTCAATTTCAGGAATAGCAGGAGTATTTCATATATTGATGGCAGTAGCATTTTATTTTTTCTTTAAGTCTTTAAAATCTATTGCAAAATAAAAATTACAAATGAAAATTAAAAGGGACTGTAGGTAAATTATGATTATTAATAATTTTTCTATAGTCCTTTTTTTATGCAAATAGTCAAAAAATAAAATAAATTGAAAGCTTTTAAGAATTTTTAAAATTTTTAAAGCTTACTGAAATTTTTAAGAGAAAAAAATTAATTCTTATTTATATTAAAAATTTAACTTAGCTGTTAAAATAAAAATATTTTTAAGCCATTTATTTTAATGGGGTATGATTTAATTATTTTGCTTTATCTAGATAATAAAATAAAATAATTAAAATCAAAATTGACAATAAGTTCTTGATATTGTAAAATAATTATACGATAAAATTTAACATATAATTTTATCAAGGCATTATAATAAAATATAATTTACTATGAAAGGAATTAATATGAAAAAAGAAAAATCAATTAGGCTACCTAGTTTTTTTGAAGCGATTTTGCCGATTATAACTATGGTGTCTTTGATGATTTATGTATTTGCTTTTGCAAAAGAAAAAGTTGATGGAAAATTTGAATCTATTTATGATGGGGCACACATGCCTTTGATTTGTGGAATAATTGTTGCTTGTTTGGTTGGGATGATTTGCGGTCATTCTTTTAAAGAGATGATTAATGGAATGATTAATAGGATTAGCACAACTCTTGATGCAATTTTAATTTTACTTACTGTTGGGCTTTTGGTTTCTTCTTTTATGATTAGTGGAACAATTCCAGCTCTTATTTATTATGGGCTTGATTTATTAAATCCAAAATTATTTTTACCAATAGGTTGTATCATAACAGCGATTGTAAGTCTTGCTTGTGGATCTTCTTGGACTGCAACAGCAACAATTGGAATTGCATTTATGACAATAGGAAAGGGAATGGGAATTAATCCAGCGATTAGTGCTGGTATGGTAATTTCTGGTGCTTATATTGGAGATAAATTTTCTCCTTTATCAGATACTACAAATCTTGCAGCTGGTGTTTCAAAAACTGGTTTGTTTGATCACGTTACTGCAATGATATCTACAACTGGTCCAGTTTTTATAATTTCTTTAATTTTATATACAATTTTGGGACTTAGGGCAAATGTTGTTAATTATGATCCGACAATTGCAGAAGGAATAAAAGCTTCTCTTGCAAATAATTTTAATTTAAATCCTTTGGTCTTACTTCCGATTGCAATTATAATTTTAGTTTGTGTATTAAGAATTGAAGGCTTGGCTGGTGTAATGATTTCTGTTGTAGTTGGAATTATTTTTTCTTTAATTTTTCAACAGCCAAGATCTCTTGCTGAAATTTTTTCAATTTTACACTATGGTCCAGATATTGAAACAGGAAATGCTTTTGTTGATCAAGCTTTGGCAAAGGGAGGAATGGATAATCAAATGTGGACTATAAATTTAATTTTATTAGCTGTGTCTTTTGGTGGAGCTTTGGAAAAATCTAGAGTTGTTGAAAAATTATTTGCTCACTTAAAAGAAAGAATTAATTCAGTTGGTGGACTTGTTTTTACAACAATGGCAACTTCAATTTTTTGCGATGCAACTATGTGTGATCAATTTTTAGGCATTGGAGTTCCAGCTCCACTTTATGAAGATAAATATGATGATATGGGTCTTTCAAGAAATTTTTTATCAAGAACATTAGAAGATGCAGGTACTTTGTGGGCAGTTATGTTTCCATGGACAGCCTGTGGAGCTTATCAAATGAAAACTTTGGGAGTAAATCCTCTTTATTATTTCCCATTTGCATTTGTAAATTTAATAAATCCGATATTTGCTCTATTAACTGCGTATTTTAAAAGAAATATATTTTGGGCAGATGGTTCATACACAAATATTTTTGGAAAAACAAAAATGAAAAAGAAATCACACGCACCAAAAGAAGTAGAAATTTATGCAACAAATCAATTAGATAAATTAAGAAAAGAAGGAAAAGCTCCAAAAATTTCACTTTAAATCCTCCATTTAAAATAAGCTTTTCTTTCAAAAAAATAATGCTATACAAAAAGTATAGCATTATTTTTTATTCTTCAATTTCTTTATGATCTTTTGGAACTCTATCAAAAATTCCTGTAACCATAAGAGCTATTGCTCCATCACCTGTTACGTTACAAGCTGTTCCGAATGAATCTTGGAGGGCAAATATTGAAAGCATAAGAGCTGTTCCTGTATCGTTAAATCCTAAGACAGAAATAATTAATCCTAAACTTGCAACTACTGTTCCTCCAGGAACTCCTGGAGCTGCTATTGCAAAAATTCCAAGTAATGCAATAAATACAATCATATTTGCGTTTGATGGAACTTGTCCTGTTAAAATTTGTGAAACTGTCATAACAAAGAATACTTCTGTTAAAACTGAACCGCAAAGATGTGTGTTAGCACAAAGTGGAATTACAAAATCTCTTATTTTTGGATCTAATGTTTTTGATTTTCTAGCACATTTTAAGGCAACTGAAAGGGTTGCTGCTGATGACATTGTTCCTAAGGCTGTAAGGTAAGCTGGTAAATAATGACCAAAAACTTCTTTTGGATTTGTTTTTGAGAAAAGTCCTCCCAAAGAATATAAAAGTGTCATCCAAATAAAATGCCCAACTATTACTATTAAAATTATTTTCAAAAATACAGGCAATTCTTGTAAAACTACTCCTTCATAAGCTAAAACTGCAAAAGTTGAAGCTATATAAAAAGGTAGCATATTAATTACGACAACGTCTACGATTTTCAAAACAATATTATTAAGTTCTAATAATAAATTTTCCCAAGTTTTAGATTTGGTAAGAATAACTGCTATACCAAAAATAATTGATGTTACAAGAGCTGTCATAACTGGCATTATTGGATCTATTGATAATTTAAAAATAGATTCTGGAATTTCTTTTGCTCCTGCCACATTTGATGCAATATTTAAATGAGGAATAATAGCTTTTCCAGCCAAAAAACTAAAAGTTCCTGCACCAATTGATGAAAGGTAGCAAATCAATAAAGTTGCAGTTAGAATTTTTCCTGCATTTTCTTTTAATGAGACAATAGCAGGTGTAACAAAACCTAGGATAATCAAGGGAACAATATATCCTATCAAATCTCCAAGAATTGTTTTTATTGAACTAACTACCAAAATTGCAGATTCATTAGCAATTTGTCCAATAATAATTCCTACAATAATTCCCATCACTAGCTTAAAAACTAATGAATTGAAAAAGCTTTTCTTTTTCATTTTTCATACCTCTTTCATTTATTTTAATAATATTCTACATTAATTCAACAAAATTACAATGCCATAATAGTCTTTTATTGTAATAAATTATATTAATCATAAAGTCTTGCTTGGCTTAAATACATTTTTTTATAAAGTCCATCATCTTTCATTAGCTTTTCATGATTCCCATTTTCTGTAATTTTTTTATTATCACAAACAATAATCCTATCAGCATATTTTGTTGACGAAAGCCTGTGAGAAATAAAAAGCGAAGTTTGTCCTTTTGAAATATCCAGCATTTTTTCAAAAATTTCTTGTTCACTTCTTGGATCAAGAGCACTTGTTGGCTCATCCATTATAAAAAATTTTCCTTCATGGACCATTGACCTTGATAGGACAAGTTTTTGTCCAATTCCACCAGAAGGTTCGACAGAATTTTTTGAAAAAAGGTAAGTTAAAAATGTATCTTCTCTATCTACAAGCTTGTCTATCCAAGATTTAAAATTTAAAAGATAAAAAGATTCATCCATTTTTTCTCTTTGATAATTTGTAATTTCACCAAACAAATTTGCTGAAACATTTTCAGAAATTCTAAAAGGAAATAATCTAAAATCTTGAAAAGTTGGGGAGAGGATTTTGTAATATGTTTTTGTATCAATATCATTTATATTAATTCCATTTATATAAATATTTCCGCTTGTAGGCTTATAAAATTTGCACAAGAGTTTTACAATTGTAGATTTTCCAGCACCATTTTTCCCCACAAGAGCTACGGTTTCTCCATTTTTGATTTCAAAAGAGCAATTTTCCAAAATATTTTCCTTTGATTTTGGATATTTAAAGCTTACATTATCAAATTTAATAGTGATTTTTTCTGTATTTATTTTTTTGATTTTTCCTTCTTCAAAATTTTCTTCCTCTTGATTTAAAAAATCAAATAAGCTTTGAAGTTGAGCATTAAAGGAAATTACTTGGGCATAGTTTTTTTGTATTTCCTTACTTGCGTTGATTAAACTTATTAATGAGTTAAAATATAAAGTAAACTCAGCAAGGCTTATGGCTTTTTCTATAAGCTTAACTACAAGAAAAAACAAAGATCCAAGTATAGAAAAATTAGAAAATACATTCATTAGACCAACATAAATTCCATTTTTTGTATAGTATGCGCTGGAATTTTTGACCATTTTTTGATGAAAAATTTCAGATTTTTTTAAAATAAAATCTTCTCCATTATAAATTTTTATATCTTTAAAATACCTGTGATCTTGAGAAAAATTTATAAAAAATCTGTAAGCTCTTAGAACAGGTATATCATTTTTTTGATAATCTAATTCATTTTTCTTTATTAATTCTACAATTTTTTTATTTAAAAGTATTAATATAAGTACTACAAGTACAACAAAAACCGTTAATTTCATTAGAATTATTAAAGAAAAGATTCCAGTTATAGCAAGGTTTAAAGATATTGTAAAGGTGTCAACTACCTTATAAATTTCAAAAATTGCATGATGAGATTTTTCCATTTCATCTTGAATTTTTTTACTATCAGATTTTTCTATTGGTAACTTAATTGCTTTTTCACTTAACTTAAAAGTATAAATATCAATAAATGACTCAAAAGCTTCAGTAATTAAATTTGCATTTAACCTGTTAACTAATCCCCTTATTAAATCAAAAATTAAAACTAAAAAAGCGATTATAAAAATAATTTTTAATCTTTTTTGTCCGTATATTTCATCAATTATTAATTTTGGTGCAATAATAGAAAAAAGAGGAAGTATTCCCATAATAAGGGAAAATACTACAAATTTTTTGATGAAATTTTTGTGTATTTCATTTATTCTTTTTAATAATTTTAAAATATTTTTCATACTTTCTCCTTATAATTTTTTGCTTGAAGATTGTATAAATCCTTGTAATCAGAATCATTTTTCATAAGATCTTCGTGACTTCCTGTAGATTTTATTTCCCCATCTTTTAGATAGACTATCCTGTTGCAAAATTTTGTTGATGCAAGACGATGAGATATAAAAATTGAAGATTTATCTTTAATCAAATCATTGTACAAAGTGTATAATTCTCTTTCTGCAAGAGCGTCAAGTTGGGCGGTTGGTTCGTCTAAAATTAAAAGTTTTGAAGAATTTTTTTCAATACTTCTTGCTAAATACAATTTTTGCTTTTGTCCACCAGAAAGATCAACTCCATCATCATCTAAAATTCTAAGCAAAGTTTGTTTGTCTTTTTTGTCATAAGATTCTATAATTTTATTCAAATGAGTAAGTCCATAAGTTTTTTCTAGATTTTTATTAGAATCATTTAACAAAATATTTTCTTTAATAGAAAATGGAAGAATTTGAGAATCTTGGAAGACAGCTGATACCAAACTATTATAATCATAATCTAGTTTTTTGAAATTTTTACCATTAATAAAAATTTCCCCATCATAAGACTTATAAAAACCTGCAAGAATAAGAGCAAGAGTAGATTTACCTGCTCCATTTTCTCCGACTAAGGCTATAGATTCATTATTATTTATAGTCAGATTTATATTTTTTAGAACGTATTTGTCTGAATTTGGATATTTAAATGATAAATTAACTAGATCAATTTTTAAAATTTTTGGTAAATTATTATTTTCAAAAGATTTTTGATAAGGATTTATAATTTTAAAAAACGGTTTAAATCTTGTAAGATTATCAAAAAAATCATTAAAAATCCACATAAACAAATTGTTAAAATTTACAAAGGCTAAAATTGCTGTAAAATAAACATAAAAATCGCCAAGGTCAAGCTTTCCGCTCATAAGATTTGTAATAAGCCAATACATAATAAGAGCATCTCTAATAAAATTTATAAGTCTTACAAGGCTATAAATTTTAAAGGTTTTTTTATCTGTTCTAACTAGGTATGCTATTCTATCTTGGTTGGTTTTTTTGTAAAAACTTTTAAAGACATTTATAAAATCAAAAATAAGTATATCTTGTTTTGACAAGGGAGACCTAAGTTCATTATTTAATTTTGTAAATTTATTGTAGTTTTCATTTTGGTCGTTCCAAAATTTAGAAAATTCTCTAGGAATTTTATTTGCTATATAAGTTGAAATTATTGTCAAAATTATTATCAAAGCCAAAATAATTCCACCAATTTTTAAAAAAATCCACAAAAATCCTGCAATAGAAGTTAGGGATGCTAAAAATTCTGGCAAAGTCATCATTACAGCACCTGCTCCTAAAAATGGACTATCGACAGCCTTATTGGCACTATTTATTTTTTCGGATTCAGATTTTTTCATTTTTTCTTCATAGGGAAGGTAGAGGGCATATTTTGTTACCATATTCATATATTTATACCTAATATTATTCATTTTCATACGGTAATTACCCATGATATAAGATTCAAAAAAACTTATAATAGTTGATAAGACTAATAATAAAATAAAAAAGCCTAACATAAAATCAAGTCCATTTTGATAATTTTTCAATATGTAGGCAGGTGAAATAATCCATATAAATGGTTTTAAGCCGATAAATATGGAGTAAAGTACGATTAATAAATACATGCTTGGCTCATACTTAGCCATTGATTTAAAAATATATTTTAATTCTTTCATAAAAAGCCTAAACGGCATCCTCCTTGTTGTAGTAAGTCAAGGAGCTTTTCCTCACTTACAAGTTACAAATCTCCTCATTATTATTAATATTATTGTTCATTTTTCTTCTCCTTTCTTTAAAGCTAATTTAATATTAGCAATTTAATTTAATGAAGTCAAAAAAAGATGGTAAAAACCATCTTAATTTTCTAATATTTCTATTGCACATTTTAAGCCATCAAGAGCTGATGATATTATTCCGCCAGCATAACCTGCGCCTTCTCCAATTGGTCTTAAATTTTTAAATTTTAAAGTTGAATAATTTTTATTTCTTTCAATTCTAATAGGACAAGAAGTTCTTGTTTCAACTCCTGTTAATATTGCATCTTCATCGGAGAAAGCTTTCATTTTTTTTGAAAAATCAATTAGGGCAAGCTTTATTGCTCTGTTTATTTTTTCAGGATAAATTTTATTTAAATCAGCAAATTTATAAGATGGTTTGTATGTTGGCTTAATTTTTCCCAAATCTTTTGAAACTACTCCATTAATATAATCACAAACTTTTTGCACAGGAGCAGTAAAATTTCCTCCGCCAAGCATATAAGCTTTTTCTTCTATTTCCCTTTGGAATTTAATACCACTAAGATTATCATCTCCCAAAATTTCTGGTCCAATAGCACAAACAACAGCAGAATTTGAATTATAATGTCCCCTGTCATGGTAGCTCATTCCATTTACACAAAGTCGATTTTCTTCACTTGATGCAGGAACGACATAGCCACCTGGGCACATACAAAAAGTATATACAGAAATATTTTTCTTTTTATCAAAATATTTAAGGGCGTAGGAAGCTTGTGGAAGTCTATCATCAATAATTTTGTATTGGCTAAAATTAATATCTTTTTGCAAGTGTTCAATCCTAAATCCAACTGCAAAATTTTTCTGGCTAATATCAATATATTTATCTAACATTATAAAAGTATCGCGAGAAGAATTGCCCAAGGCAAGAACATATTCGTCGGCTTGGTATTCATTTTTATTTGTAATAAGAGATTTTATTTTACCATTTTCAATATTTAAATCTGTAAAAACTTCATTAAAATGAAAATCTCCGCCCATTTCAATTATTTTTTTCCTGATATTTATAATGACTTTTCTTAAAAGATCTGTTCCAACATGTGGCATTTGGGTGTATAAAATATCTTCGGGAGCACCATTTTCAACCAAAATTTTAAAAACTTCCCTAGACCTCTTATCCTTTGATCTGGAAGTTAATTTTCCATCAGAAAAAGTACCGGCACCTCCTTCGCCAAATTGAATATTTGATTCGGGATTTAATTTTAAATTTTTAATAAAATTATCGATAGTTTTTACCCTATCTTCAATTTTTTCTCCTCTTTCAATAATAGCAACTTTAACATCATTTTTACAAAGAGCATAGGCACAAAAAAGTCCACTGGGACCAGATCCAACAATAACAGCAGAATTTATTTTATTTTTATTTTCTAAAACTAAATCCTCTTCAACAAATTCCCCAATATCATTTTTTAATTTTTTCCTAGTTTTTTTATCAATTTCACAATCAATCAAAACTTGATAAACATAAAAAATACCACGCCTTGCATCGATTGATTTTTTATAAATTTTAAAAGAATCAATTTTTCTATTAATTTTTTCTTCAATAGCCTTTTTTAAATTTTTATCATTATCCAAATCGTATGGAATTTTAATATTTCTAATTATATACATAAGACATCCTTTCTTATTAATTTTAACAGATTTTCCATGTTAAATAAATTTAAAATAATATATAATTGATTAGGAGGAACTTATGAAAGTTAGTTTAGTTGAAAATAAATTAGAAAAAGAAAATATTTCATTCTACATATTAAATGATTTAAATTTATGGTTTGAAGATGAGGATGCTGTAAAAAATTATATAGAAAAATCTAAAGAATATATTTTTTTCAAAGCAAGCGAAAAAACAAAAAATCTTGGCTTTATCGTCTATAAAAAAACATCAGACTATACTATTGAAATATTTGTAATGGGAGTTTTGAAAAATTATCATAGAAAAAATATAGGAAGAAATTTATTTGAAAAGTCTATTGAAATTTTAAAAAAATATAATTATGAATTTGTCCAAGTAAAAACTTTAAAAGAAGGAATAGACGATGGATATGATAAAACAAATAAATTTTATCAAGCTTTGGGATTTAGAAAATTTGAAGTGATTGAAGAAATTTGGTCGAAAGAAAATCCCTGCCAAATTTATGTGAAAAGTATTGTTTGAGTGAGCAATTACATAATTTTTATCCTAAAAAATGATAATTTATAAAAAATATTTGATAATATTAAAAACAGATCTTATAATAACTATAACAATAATTTATTTATAAAAATTTATGAAAAAAGAGTAGGCTTATTAAAAAGCACAGAGAGTTGGAGTTTGGTGAGATCCATCCTTTGAAATAAGTTCGAAAATCATTTTTTTTTGCATATCCGAATTATGGTAAGATATGTCGCCATGGTTGGCGTTATCAAAACCCGGCATTGTTTGATGCTTGAAGAGCTTATTTTTATATAAGAATAAAGGTGGTAACGCGGAATTTTAGTCCTTTGTCTAATTTTTAGACAAGGGACTTTTTTAATGAATAAATATTGTAATATATTTTTTGGAGGATAGAATGAAAAAATTATCAACAAGTCAATCTTTACAAGTTAGTGTAATGCTATTCGGTTTGTTTTTTGGAGCTGGAAATTTGATTTTCCCTCCACTTTTAGGAAATCAAGCAGGATCTTTTACATTTATTTCTTTGTTAGCATTTTGCGTTACTGCTGTAATATTTCCTGTAATGGGAGCTATAGTAGTAGGAAAAACTGAAGGATTAACAAATTTATCCAACAGAGTTTCTCCTTTATTTTCTGTAGTTTTTACTACGGCAATATATTTATCAATAGGACCTGGACTTGGGATACCAAGAGCGGGCTCTGTTCCATTTGAAATGGCAATAGCTCCATACATACCAAAAGAATTTAATATGAATCTTGCTAGATTTTTATATACTTTGGTGTTTTTCTCTGTAGCCTTGTTTGTATGTTTAAAACCAAATAAACTAGTAAAAAGAGTTGGAAAATATTTAACACCTACACTTTTAATGATGATAGTTTTTATGTTTTTAAAAGTTATAACAATGGAAAAAAACATAGCAGCTACTGTTGGAGAATATAAAAATGCTCCTTTAGTTAAGGGATTTTTGGAAGGATATAACACCATGGATGCAGTTGCTGCATTAAATTTTGGTTTTGTAATAGCTCAATCCATAAAAAGATTTGGAGTAAAAGATAAAAATGAAGTTACAAATTATACAATAAAAGCAGGACTTGTAGCAGGAAGTGTTTTATTTTTAGTATATGCAATGCTTGCAAGTGTAGGAATGATAGGCTCATCAAAACTTGTTGGAGCAGAAAATGGAGCTGTAGTATTAACCTATGCAGTAAAAAATGTTTTTGGAAATTTTGGAATAGTTTTACTCGCAGCAATATTTACACTTGCATGTCTTACAACTTGTATAGGACTTATAACAAGTGGTGGAGAATATTTTGAATCATTATTTAACCAAAAATTATCATATAGAAAATGGGTTTTAGTTTGGACTTTATTTTCATTTTTGATGGCAAATTTTGGATTAAATAAATTATTAGAATTTTCAGTTCCACTATTAAAAATAATATATCCAGTAGCCTTAATCTTAATACTAATGGGAATAAGCCATGATTTTATAAATTATTCAAAAGAATCTTATCTATTTACAGCAAGCTTATCAGTTTTAATACCATTAGTAGAAGTATTAAATAATTCATTTGGAATAAAATTGTGGTTTGTCACAAATTTAGTTGAATCTTTACCATTATATAAAGAAGGACTTTCATGGCTATTGCCAAGCCTATTTGTTTTAGTTATAACAACAGTAGTTTTTAAATTTTTGTACACATTTAAAGAGAATGAAAAAATTAAAGAAAGATATTAGAAAATAATCGGGGAGACTCGATTATTTTTATATTTTTATAAATGGATAAAGAAAATTTACTTGAAAATTAATTTGTGATATAATTTTACTATCTTATTGTGACTTTAATACATTTTTGTATTATTGTACTAAACTAAAGGAGGGAATATGTTAACAAAAATTAGTAATTTTATAGGGCCTATAAATGAAATTCTTTATTATCCGATATTAATAATTTTGTTGCTTTTGATAGGTCTTTATTTTACATTTAGGACTAAATTTTTACAAGTTAGATTATTGAAAGAATCAATTAATGTTGTAATGGAAAAACCTGAAGAGGAAGGTGCTGTTTCTTCATTTCAAGCTTTGATGGTTTCTACTGCATCTAGAGTTGGTTCTGGAAATATTGTAGGAATTTCTACAGCAATTTGCCTAGGAGGTTATGGTGCAGTTTTTTGGATGTGGATTGTTGCGATAATTGGTGGAGCAAGTGCTTTTATTGAATCTACTCTTGCACAAATTTATAAAAAAAGAGATGAAAATAATAAATCTTACGGTGGACCTGCTTATTATATTGAACAAGGTTTAAAATCTAGAACACTTGGAATTATTTTTGCTATTAGTTTGATTTTGACTTATGCAATTGGTTTTAATATGCTTGCATCTTTTAATCTTCAAACTTCTTTTATTGCTTATGATTTTTATGATCCAAACAAAACTCCATTTATTATTGGATTAATTCTTGCAATCATTACTGGAATTTGTATTTTTGGTGGTGGGGATAGAATAATTAAATTTACATCAACTTTAGTTCCTTTTATGGGAATTATTTATATTTTGGTGGCTATTATTATGATAGTTGTAAATATTTCTTACATTCCAACTGTTTTTTCAAATATTTTTAAGGATGCTTTTAATTTTAGAGCGATTTTTGCAGGACTTGCATCTTCTTCAATGATGTATGGAATAAAAAGAGGGCTTTATTCAAACGAAGCTGGTATTGGTTCAGCACCAAATGCTGCTGCAAGTGCAAATATTTCTCATCCTGCAAAACAAGGATTAGTTCAAATGCTTTCAGTTTTTATTGATACGCTTTTAATTTGTTCAGCTACAGCTTTTATGTGTCTTTCTTCTGGAATTGAACCAAGCGAGGCTTTAAGTGGAGCTCCTTATGTTCAAGAAAGTCTTTCAACTTTGTTGGGTAGCTTTGGAAATTATTTTATTTCTTTTTCCTTAGCTTTATTTACTTTTACAACCTTGATTGGAAATTTATTTTATGTAGATAGTAACCTTGCTTATATAAATAAAAAAACACCATCAAAAATTTTTATGATAATTTTTAGATTGTTTGCAGTAATTGTAATTTTATTGGGAGCTATGAGCAAAGTTAAACTTGCTTGGGATATTTCTGATTTGTTGATGGGAATAATGGCTTTAATAAATTTACCTTCAATTTTAATTTTATCTAAAAAAGCAATTGATTGTTTAAAAGATTATGAAAAGCAAAAAAGAAGTGGAAAAAATCCAATATTTAAAGCAAAAGATATTGGAATGAAAGAAAAACTTGATTATTGGAATTAATTACAAAAAAATAAATAAATTTTAACCGTTAGCTTGTTAAAGATTGTTGCAATTTGACAAAACAACTCAATAATGGTAGTATTCATAGTGCAATTGAACAAGCGTGATAGAGGTGCGGAAAACATTAGTAAAATATTTTTTTGGGGAATCGAAAATATTTGAAAGGGTAATCCACCGAGGGATTTTGAGTCTGCCCAAGGCTTAAAGTTACCGGGACGATTAGAGAATATCTGTCGTACTGCCATATTTTTATGGAGAGCTGTCGTGGTTTATAATTATTTTATATAGTTTAATATTTAAGTCATGGCATGCGTCATGACTTTTTTTGCAATTTAAATTCGAGAGGAGTTTTAAAATGAACAAAAAAAGAAAATTACCATTATTTTTGGTAATTTCTTTAGCACCGATAATTGTTTCGATATTTATTGTAGAAAGTGGTATTGAAACTTATGCTAGTATTTGGGCGTTATTACCCCCAGTTGTGGCAATTTTAATGGCACTTATGACAAAAGAAGTATATTCTTCTTTATTTTTGGGGATTGTAATAGGAGCAATATTAGCATCAAAAAGATCTTTGGCAAAATTTTTAGATAATATTGTTGTAAAAGGTCTAACTAATTCTATTTCACAAACTTCAGGAATTTTTATTTTCTTGATAGTTTTGGGAATTTTGGTAGTATTAATAAATCATTCTGGAGGATCAAAAGCATTTGGGCAATGGGCTGACAAAAAGATAAAATCAAGAAAAGGATCACAACTTGCAACATATTTTTTATGCATTATGCTTTTTATTGATGATTATTTTAATTGTTTGACATCAGGTTCTGTAATGAGACCAATTACTGATTCTCACAGAATTTCTAGAGCAAAACTTGCTTATCTTATAGATGCAACAGCAGCTCCAATTTGTATGATTGCACCAATTTCATCATGGGCTGCTGCAGTTTCTGGATATGCACAAGGAACAGGTCTTTCGGGAATAGAATTATTTATAAAGGCGATTCCTTATAATTTTTATTCTATTTTAACTTTGTTTTTTGTAATATCTCTTATTCTTTTTGGAAGAGATTATGGTCCTATGAAAGATTTTGAAGATAGGGCAATTAATGATGGAGACTTGGGAAATATAGTAGAATCAGAAGTTAGTGCAGAAGATGGTAATCCTGAAGGAAAAGTTATTGATTTAGTTTTTCCAATTTTAAGTCTTATTATAATTTCTGTTTTGTCTTTAGTTCATATTGGTGGATTTTTTGATAAATCTAGTGAATTTTATATGGATTTTGTAAATGCTTTTGCAAATACAGATTCAACAGTTGCTCTTCCAATGGGAGCAATTATAGCTTTAATTATTACGATAATTTATTTTTTGATAAGAAAAGTTATTAGTTTTGAAAAATCTATGGATGCAATTCCAGAAGGATTTCAATCAATGGTTCCTGCGATTTTGATTTTGACAATGGCTACAAGCTTAAAAAATATTTCAAATGATTTGTTAGGCTCAACAAAATTTGTCGGAAATCTTATGACAAATGCAGCAAGTGGACTTAGCACATTTTTGCCAGCTGTTATATTTGTCGTTGCTATTTTATTAGCATTTGCAACTGGAACAAGTTGGGGAACTTTTGGAATTTTAATTCCTATAGTAGCATCAATGTTTGATCCTACTGATCCAATATTTTTTATAGGAATTTCAGCTTGTCTTTCAGGAGCAGTTTGTGGAGATCATATTTCTCCAATTTCTGATACGACAATTATGTCATCTGCAGGAGCAGGATGCGTTCACGTTGATCATGTAAGAACTCAACTGCCTTATGGAATAACTGTCGCATCAATAGCTACAATTTCATTTATAATAGCAGGATTTACACAATCAGCTTTAATTTCAATAGCATTTGGAGCAATTGTAATTTTTATTTTCATGCTATATTTAAATAAAAGTAAAAAATAAATTTGGAATTTTTGTAAAAGTATAAATACAATCGTCCTTAATTAGAATTTTATCTTAAAAATTTTAAAAAATTAAGATTTATTTCTAATTAGGGGCGATTTTTTTATTTTGTAAGAAATTTTTTTATTGTAATTTATTTTTTGAAAAAATTAATTAAAAAATAAATTATTTTACATTAAATATTAAGTCAAGTATAATTAGAAACTAACATAAAAAATATGGATAAAATTGATATTTAGGAAAGAGAGGATTTATGTTTTTATTAGATAACATAATTGGTATTGCAGATTTTTTGTGGAGCAATATTATTGGTTATGTTTTATTGGGAGTAGGTCTTTATTATACAATAAGATTAGGTTTTCCTCAGATAAGATATGCTAAAGATATAAAAGATGTTTTGAAGAAAAATTTAAAAAGTGATGATAATGTTTCAGGCTTTGGAGCTTTGGCTGCTGCTGTTGGTGGACAAGTGGGAACAGGTTCTTTGGTAGGAGTTGCTTCTGCTCTTGTAGCTGGTGGTCCTGGTGCAATTTTTTGGATGTGGGTTACTTCAATTTTAGGTATGGTAATCACTTTTGCCGAAACAGTTTTAGGTCAAGTTTATAGGGTTAAATTATCTGATGGAACTTATAGGGGTGGTCCAGCATATTATATTAGAAATGGTTTGGGCAAAAGAGTTTTATCAATTATAACAGCATTTTTATATATAATTGGAGTAGGACTCTGTATAGCCTTTATGCAAACAAATTCAATAGCAAATGGATTTAAGGATGTTATTGATTTTAATCCAATTATAGTAGGAGTTATTGTAACAATTCTTGCAGGAATAATTACTATTGGTGGAGTAAAAAGACTTACAAAAGTTACAGGATTTTTGGTGCCAATTATGGCAGCTTTTTATGTAATAATTGTTTTTATAATTATAATTACAAATATTAGTAAACTTCCTTCTGTTATTGCATTAATTTTTAAATCAGCTTTTAGTCCACAAGCTGCTGTTGGAGGAATTGTTGGTCATAGTGTAATGCAAGCTTTTAGAAATGGAGTTGCAAGAGGATTATTTTCAAACGATGCAGGTAATGGAATTGCAGGAATTATGCATTCATCAGCTGACGTTGACCATCCAGCAGAACAAGGATTTTTGGGAATGTTTGGAACTTTTGTGACAACTTGTATAATTTGTTCGCTTACAGCTTTCGCTATTTTATTAACTGGTGTTTTGGGAAATGGATCTGACGGAATAAATCTTGTTCAAGATGCTTTTTCTGCACAAATCGGGGTAGTTGGAAGATGGGTAGTTGCTTTTGCTATGGCATTTTTTGGTTTTACAACATTAATTGCAGATTTATTTTATGGAGAAGCTAATGTAATTCATATATTCAAAGAAAATTTTAAAATTCCACTTTGGATTTATAGAATTTTTGCAGCTGTTATGTTTATAGTTTCTACAAAAATGTCCCTTGATAGAGTTTGGGGGTTGATTGATGTTTTTGTAGGAATTTTGGTATTTATAAATGTAATAACATTAATGTTTTTGTTTAAATCCGTAAAAACTGTTTTAGATGATTATGAAAAACAAAAACAAGAAGGCAAAAAGCCTGTTTGGGATAAGGAAAATAATAGTCTTTATTCTGATGAGGGAGAATATAAAAATTTTAAAATATAAAATTCTAAAAATCTTAGCTTGTGCTAGGATTTTTTATTTTTCCAAAATATTAACAAATATGTTAAGTAAAATAAGCTAGAAATTTTAAAAAATATTTCATTTAAAAAATAAAATCGTATAATCAAAAAGTAAAGTTAAGTAAATGGAGGTATTTATGAATAAGTTAGGAAGAAAAGTAGTTTTGATTGGTAGTGGATTTGTAGGATCTTCTTATGCGTTTGCTTTGGTTAATTCTGGACTTGCAAGTACTCTTTCAATTATTGATATAGATAAGGACAAGGCGATTGCAGATGTTAATGATTTGATGGATGCAAGTTGTAAAATCGAATCTCCTACTTTGGTTAAGGAAGGTTCTTACGAAGATTGTAAAGATGCTGATTTGGTTGTTTTGTGTTATGGAAATAGCCAAAAAAATCTTACAAATAGACTAAATGATATAAAAATTGCAACTAGGATGGTTGTTGATACAATACCAAAAGTTATTGAAAATGGTTATGATGGAATAATTTTGCTTGCAACAAATCCTGTTGATGTTATTTCAAAAGTTGTTCAAAAAGTTTCGGGTCTTCCTTATAATAAAATTGTAGGAAGTGGAACAAATCTTGATACAGCAAGATTTATCCAATTTTTGGCAAAAGAAGTAACTTGTAATCCAAAAGATGTTGAAGCTTATGTAATAGGCGAGCATGGCAATTCATCAGTTGCTTTGTGGTCAAATGCAAGAATTAAGGGAATTTCTATTGATAAATTTTTAGATAATATTGAAGATGAGGATAAGTTTAAAGAAGAAGTTTCTGAAAAAATTAGGGACAAGGCTTTTCAAATTATAAAAGGAAAAGGTGCAACTCATTTTGGAATTGCAAATTGCTTGCTTGATTTTACAAGAGCAATTTTATTGGATGAAAAGAAAATTATAATGACATCAGCATATCTTGATGGAGAATATAATAACAAGGGTTTATACACAGGAGTTCCAGCAGTAATTGGGGCAAATGGTTGTGAAAAAATTCTTGAGATGGACATTTCTAAAAAGGAACAAGAAATGTTTGATAAATCATGCAAGGATCTTGAAGAAAATTATAAACTTGCCCAAGAGGTTTTGGATGAATAAATTATATTATAAGTATTTTCTTTATGGAATTTGTGATATAATAATTTGCTTTGCTCTATATAAAATGATAAATATTTACGCTGGACTTCTTGGCTTATTTTTATCTAATATGTCTAAGGCTTTTTATGAAAAATCTTTTTATAAAAGTATAGATAAGTTTAAAAAGCTAGTAAAAAATTCTAATTTAAGTTATGAACAATTATCAGATATTTGTAAAATGGATGAAAATGATATAAAAATTCTTATTGCAAATGAAAATAAGGGATTTAAAGCTGAAAATATTAAGAGAGCTATTAAAAATTTAGAAAATTATTTAAATAAATAATTAGTATAGAGTCATATTATTATGGCTCTATTTTTTTGCAAAAATTTAAGCTTTATTTTACTTAATTTCTTTTTTCTACTATAATGATAATTGTAAATTAATGATCTATGGGAGCTATGTGCTGAGAGGAAGTTCGACTTCGACCATCAAACCGGACAGGATAATGCCTGCAAGGGATGAAGCATATTTATTCTCCTATAAGTAATTTTAGGAGGTTTTTTTAATTTATGAAATATAAGACACAGATGGAAGCTGCAAAACATGGTTTTGTAACTGAAGAAATGAAAATTGTTGCCAAAAAAGAAAATGTTAGCGAAGAATTTCTTTTAGAAAAAATTGCAAAGGGCGAAATTGTAATTCCTAGAAATAAAAATCACAATTCAATTTCTCCAGAAGGAATTGGCACAGGATTAAAGACAAAAATCAATGTAAATTTGGGAATTTCAAAAGACTTAAACGATCTTGATCTTGAGATGCAAAAAGTTGATATGGCACTAAAAATGGGCGCTGAATCAATTATGGATTTATCAAATTATGGTAAAACTCAAGAATTTAGAAAAAGATTAATTGAAAAATCTACAGCGATGATTGGGACTGTTCCTATGTATGATGCAGTTGGATTTTTGGATAAGGGTTTAAGTTTTATAAAAGCAAAAGAATTTTTGGATGTAGTAAGAAATCACGCTGAAAATGGAGTTGACTTTGTTACAATTCACTGCGGAATTAACAAGGCAAATGCTGAAATTTTTATGAGAAATAGAAGGGTAAATGAAATTGTATCTCGTGGTGGTTCACTTTTATTTGGTTGGATGAAAATGAATGATAGGGAAAATCCATTCTACGAATATTATGATGAACTTTTGGATATTTTAAGAGAATATGATGTTACCTTATCACTTGGAGATTCTTTAAGACCAGGTGGAATTCACGATGCAACAGATCCTGCTCAAATCGCAGAATTAATTACTCTTGGAGAGCTTACAAAAAGAGCGTGGGAGAAAGATGTTCAAGTAATAATTGAAGGACCAGGTCACGTTCCAATAAATGATATTGAAATGAATATGAAACTTGAAAAAAAATTGTGCCACAACGCACCATTTTATGTTTTGGGACCTTTGGTTTGTGATGTTGCACCAGGATATGACCATATTACAAGTGCAATTGGAGGAGCAATTGCAGCAAGTCATGGAGCAGATTTCCTTTGCTATGTAACACCAGCAGAACATTTAAAACTTCCAGATGTTGATGATGTAAAAGAAGGAATTATTGCAGCAAAAATTGCAGCTCATGCTGGAGATATTGCAAAATTAAAAGACGCAAGCAAATGGGATCTTGAAATGAGCAAGAGAAGACAAAAACTTGATTGGGAAGGAATGTTTGAACTTGCAATAGATCCTGAAAAATGTAGAAAATATAGAGCTTCATCAAGTCCAGAAGAAGAAAATACTTGCACTATGTGTGGGGCAATGTGCTCAGCTAGAAATATGAATTTAATTCTTGAAGGAAAAGATATAAAATTATAAAATTTAAAAAGTGCGAAAATATTCTCGCACTTTTTATAATATTTTTTTAATTTCAGATAAATTTTTTACTTGGTAAGTGAAATTTTTATCTGAAATTTTTTTGTCTTCTTTATTAAAATAAATAGATTTGATTTTTGAATTTTTTGCACCAATTATGTCTGATTTTATGCTATCTCCAATCATGATTAAATCATCATTTGAAAATTTTGTAAGATCCATTATTTTTTGGAAAAATTTCTTGTCTGGTTTTTCAAAACCGATTTTATCTGATACAAAAATTTTATCAAAATACTTATCAAGATTTGATTTTTTTAACCTATTTTCCTGCATTTTAAATATCCCATTGCTTGCAGTAAAAATTTGGTATTTATCCGATAAATATAATAATAAATCCTCAATTCCATCGACAATTTCAATTTCATCATATAAAAATTTTACAAATAAATCATTGAAAAGGCCTTTTTCTATATCTAGATTAAAATATTTACCCATCAAATAATCTCTTTTTATAAAAACTTCTTTTATATTAATCTCTCCTAATTTTTGCTTGGTCCATAAAATATCATTAACCTTATTAAAATAAGAAAAATCTTCTTCTTTAAATTTTAAATTGAATTTTTCTAAAGTTTTTAAAAAAGAATTTTTGGAACATTTTTCAAAATCAAAAATCGTATCATCTATATCAATTAAAACTGCTTTAATCATTTTACTATTTTAAATACATACATCTCATAGCATTTAATACAGCTATAATTGTAACACCAACATCTGCAAAAATTGCAGCCCACATTGAAGTAAGTCCCAAGGCTCCAAGAATTAAAACTATAATTTTTACACCGATTGAAAAATATATATTTTCTTTTACAATTCTTAGACATTTTTTTGAAACTTTTATGGCCGTTGGAATTTTTCCTGGATCATCATCCATTAAAACAACATCAGCAGCTTCAATTGCTGCATCTGAACCCATAGCTCCCATAGCAATTCCTACATCTGCTCTGGTAAGTGATGGGGCATCATTAATTCCATCTCCAACAAAGGCAATTTTTTTATTTACATCATCTTTTTTATCTAAAATTTCTTCAAGGATTTTTACCTTGTCTTGAGGGAGAAGTTCACTGTAAAATTCATCCAAAGATAAATTTTTTGCAACATTTTCTCCAACTTCTTTAGAATCTCCAGTAAGCATTATTGTCTTGCTTATATTATTTTTTTTCAAATCAGATATAGCTTTTTTAGAATTTTCTTTTATTGTATCTGATATTACAATGTGACCTTGGTATTCATTATTTATTGCAAGATGGATAATGGTTCCAATTTTTTCACAAGCTTTCCATTCTATATTTAATTTATCCATTAATTTTGAATTTCCAAGGTAAACCTCATCACCATTTACTTTTGCACTTATTCCATAGCCTGAAATTTCTTTTATATCACGAATTTCACAATCATCTTTTTCGTTTGGATAGGCTTTTCTCAAAGAATCTGCAATAGGGTGGGTTGAATATCTTTCAACGTGACTTGCTATATGAAGAAGTTCTTCTTTAGATAATTTTTCTGGATGAACAGCTGTTACTTCAAAAGTTCCCTTTGTTAAGGTTCCGGTTTTATCAAAAATGATTTGGTCAACATTTGATAAAACTTCCATATAATTTGATCCTTTTACAAGAATTCCCTTTTTGCTTGCAGATCCAATTCCTGCAAAAAATGAAAGAGGAATTGAAATAACCAAGGCGCATGGGCAAGATATAATTAAAAATATCAAAGCCCTATAAATCCAAGATGAAAAATTTGGACTATTTCCCATCAAAAATGAAAATATTCCTGGTAAAAACGCTAAGGCTAAAGCAAGATAAACAACTACTGGTGTATAAATTCTTGCAAATTTTGTAATGAAATTTTCAGATTTTGATTTTCTTTCTGATGCATCTTCAATTAATTCTAAAACTTTTGTGACGGTGGATTCTCCAAACTCTTTTGTAGTTTTAATTTTTAATAAACCATTTAAATTAATTGATCCTGAATATATTTCAGATCCTTCTCTTACATCCTTTGGAACTGACTCACCTGTCAAGGCTTTGGTATCAAGTGAAGATTGTCCATCAATTACAATACCATCCAAAGGAACTTTTTCTCCAGGCTTTATTACTATTGTTGAACCAATTTCAACATCGTCTGGATCTACTTCTTCTATATTTCCATTTTCATCTTCAATATTTGCAAAATCTGGAACTATATCCATAAGATCTGCAATAGATTTTCTGCTTTTTCCAACAGCATATGATTGGAAAAATTCTCCAATTTGGTAAAAAAGCATAACAGCAACAGCTTCTACAAAATCTCCACTTTTTGTATAAAAAGCAAGAATTATTGCTCCAATTGTTGCAATAGACATCAAAAGAGATTCATCAAAAGCCTGTTTATTTTTAATTCCGTTGAAAGCCTCAAGTAAAACGTCATATCCAACCAAAAGATAGGAAATTAAATACATTATACTTGTAAAAACATTATTAAAATTTAGAAAATGTAGGATAATTAAGATTAAGGCTGATAAAATTATCCTAGATAAATTTTTCTTTTGATTTTTATTCATAATTTGTCCTTAAAAATAAATCTCACAATCTTTTTCAATTTTTCTGCAATTTTTCAAAACATTTTCCATTACTTCTTTTTCGTCCACACCATCTTCAAATGTAACTTTCATTTTTAACATCATAAAGTTAATGGTACAGTCTTTGACTCCATCTGTATTTTTAGCTTCGATTTCCATTTTATTTGCACATGAAGGGCAATCCACTTCAATTTTGTAAGATTTTTTCATAAAAATTCTCCTTTAATTAAAAATTTACAATTAAACAAATATTTAATTGTATCTAAGTTCATAATACAAGATTATTTATGTAAAGTCAACAAAAAAATTTAAATTAAATTATATTTTTGTGGTAAAGTATAAATAAGGAGAGAAATAAATGAAATTACCACATAAACATTATAAAAACGATGACAAAATTGATTTTTTATTAGAAGAAGAAAAGGCATCAGATATTTCTAAAGCTTTCAGACATTTGGGAGATCCAAAAAGATTACAAATTTTTTGGCTTTTATGCCATAGAAAAGAATGCGTAATAAATATAGCTGCAATTATGGGAATGTCATCTCCTGCTATAAGCCATCACCTAAAAATTTTAAAAACAGCAGGACTTATTTCATCAAAAAGAGAAGGCAAAGAAATGTTTTATAAGGCAAACGACAATAAACTAAGCGAATTTATGTTTAATGTAATTTTAGATACTAAAAATTTATAGGAATAAAAAAGATAAGCTAAAAAATGAAGTGAACTACTCAATCCGTATTCTGGATTTTTAGGTTCACTTCAAAAACTTATCTTTTTTATTTTAAATATTAATTTTAATTTCATAATCCAAATTTTTGTAAAATTCCATGGAATGTTCAATATCATGATATTTGTATCCCATGTCAAAGGCATTTTTTCTATCTTTGCTTGAGCCGTGAGTAAATTTATCAGGATTTATATTTGAGCCAGACATTTCTTGAATATTATCATCTCCAATTGATGATGCAGCTTTCATTGCTTCTTCAATATCTCCTTTTTCTAAATATCCATTTTCTTTTGAAAAATATGCGTAAACTCCAGCAAAATAATCGGCTTGCAATTCTTGAGCTACTGAATATTTATTGTAATCTTTTTCGGATAATTCTTTTTGAAGTTGTTGAGTTTGATTTAATATTCCTAATTCATTTTGAACGTGATGACCAACTTCGTGAGCAAGGACATAAGCAAAAGCAAAATCTCCACCAGCTCCAAATGTATTTTTTAATTCATCGTAAAAAGAAACATCAATGTAAATCGCTTCATCAAGTGGACAATAAAATGGTCCCATACCAGATTGAGCTATTCCACAAGATGACTTTGTTGTTTTTGTATAAAGAGTCATGCTAGGCTCCTTGTAAGTCAAATTATATTCAAAAAATTTTTCATGCCACATATCTTCTGTATCAGCAAGAACAACAGAAAGAAAATCTTCCAATTCTTTTTGATTTTCAGAAATAGTTTCTTCATACCTATTTTCTTGTGTTTCATTTACATTTTTATTATTTATAACAGAAGGATCTGCTCCAAGAAAATATAAAATAAGAACTAAAATAAGCCCACCAATTCCACCACCAAAAACAACTGGTGCACCAGAGCCTCTATTTACATTGGAACTTTTTCTCCTATTTTTCCACTTCATATTAACCTCCAATTTTTTTCTATTAAATTAATACCCTAATTTAAACAAGTTAATATTTATTTTTGATAATAAATTGGTAATATTTTAAAGTTTTGGTAAAATATTTTTAATAATATAAATTAAAGGAGATACAATGAAGTTTATTTCATGGAATATAGATTCCCTAAATGCTGCTCTTACAAGTGATTCAAATAGAGCTGTTATGTCTAGGGATGTTTTAAAAACTATAATTAGTGAAGATGCCGATGTGATTTGTCTTCAAGAAACAAAATTACCAAGAACTGGTCCTAGCAAAAAACATCAAAAAATTTTGGAAGAATATTTTCCATCTTATGATTATGCATGGGTAAGCTCTCAAGAGCCTGCAAGAAAATCATACGCAGGATGTTTAACGCTTTATAAAAAAAATCTTCAAACAAAAATTACTTTTCCAGTTTTGGATGCTCCAGATACAATGGATCAAGAAGCAAGAATTATTACTTTAGAGTTTGAAAATTTTTATTTGACACAAGTTTATACACCAAATGCAGGAAATGGTCTAAACAGACTTGGGTTAAGACAAATTTGGGATGAAAAATTTGCAAATTATTTGGAAAATTTAGACAAAAACAAAGCAGTAATTGCTTGCGGAGATTTTAATGTTGCACACAAAGAAATTGATTTGAAACATCCAGAAAATAATCATGAATCAGCTGGATTTACAGATGAAGAAAGAAATGGATTTACAAATTTATTAAACAAAGGTTTTGTAGATACATTTAGACATATTCATGGAGATGTTGAAGGAAAATATACTTGGTGGGCACAAAGAGTAAAGACAAGTAAGATTAATAATTCTGGCTGGAGAATAGATTATTTTATAGTATCAGACAGAATAAAAGATAAAATAAAAGAATCTAATATGATAGATTCTGGAGACAGACAAGATCATACACCAATATATTTATCAATAGATATATAATTTTAAATTTGCAGAATAAAATATTTAGAAATTGAAAAATTTTTAAATGTTTTATTCTGTTTTTTAATTGATTTCAATTTGGGTATATTTTAAAAGAGAAATAAATAATAAAATTAAAATAACTCACACAAGGAGATATTATGAAAAAATGTATGCTAATTGAAAATCCAAATTCAGGCGATGGTAAAAATGATGAATTTATGGAAAATTTAAAAGAAAAATTACAAGATGAATTTGATGAAATTATTGATAAAAAAACACAAAAAGAAAATGACGGAGAAAATTTTGCAAAAACAGCTTGCGAAGAAAAATTTGATTCAATATTTGTAGTAGGAGGAGATGGAACATTTAATGAAGTAATAAATGGAGTTTCCAAAATGGACTACAGACCAAAAATTGGCTTATTGCCAGGAGGAACAAATAACACCTATATGCAATTAATAGGTGGTTCAAATGATCTTTGTGAGGCGATTGAAAAATTATCATTTGAAAAAACAAAAAAAGTTGATATAGGAAAATGCAACGACACATATTTTTCTTACTATGTTTGTTTTGGAAAATTAATAGAAGCAACAACATCAACAGATTCAAAAGAAAAAGAAAAATTGGGAGGATTTGCTTACGTTAAAAATGTTTTAAAAACATTACCAAAAGATGAAACAGTAGATATAGAAATTGAATACGAAGATAAATCTTTTGAATGCAAAGCATCTTTGGTATATGTTATGACAGTAAATAAAATTGGTAATTTAGAATTTTCCAAAGATAAGGCGGACCTTAGCGATGGATATTTAAATGTATTCGTGATGACAGACGAAGGAATAATGTCAAAAGTAGATGCGGCAAAAGATATGCTATTTGGTAAAGTAGACGAAAATGAAAATATAAAATCATTTACCTGCAAAAAGCTTTCAATAAAAAATTTGGAAGATAAAAAAATAGAATTAGATATGGATGGAGAATTAAACGAACAACTTCCATGCCAAATAGAAATATTAGAAAAACACGTAGAAATTTATATGCCTAAAAATAATTAAATTCAATTAAATAAATATTAGAAATATTTTTATAATTTTAAATAGTAATTAATAAAAAGAGGGGTAACACCTTCTTTTTTATTTTAAATTTCAAATGTCATATAAATTTTTAAAAATAAAAAATTAGAATTAAAACAATTACTATGTCTACTATTAAATTTTATGTGCTTATGATATATTAATATTATGAAAAAATTTTTAAAATTTATTTTTCTTATTTTTTTAGTTGTAATTATTTTTTCATTAGTTAAATCAAGTTCGATTACGGGAGGGGTTGATGATTTGATTGGCCTTATTTTTAATAAGGAAAAAACTGATGATATGGATGAATTATATAAAAATATTGAAAAACACAAAGATGATAATGAAAAAATTAATTGGCTTTATGAGAATTTTGATAGCTTAACTGACAGTGAAATTTATCTTGTTGGAAATGATATAGATACTTGTGAGTTTGTTTATAATTTGAAAAATGGAATAGTTGATTTTGAATATTATCCTGGTGAAAGTGTAAATTATGGAAGGCTTACTCCTTATTTTTTACAATGGGATAATAGGTGGGCCTATAATAAATTGGGAAATTCTAATATTGGATTTGCAGGTTGTGGTCCTACTTCTATGGCTATGGTTTTAAAAAGATTAAATCCAAATTTGGATATTAGTCCATTAAATATTGCTCAGGATGCTCAATCTTATATGGGAAGTGAAGGCATTGAGTGGAAATTTTTTGCTGAAGAGGCTAATAAATATGGCCATAATATTGAAAATATTGAAAATGATAAAGACGCTATGATTAATGCTCTTGATAGGGGAAGTCTTATTGTTTCTGTGAATAAAGGATATTTTACTTTGTTTGGACATATTTTGGTTATTGATTCTTATAAAAATGGAAGATTTGTTATAAATGATCCGAATTCTATGAAAAATTCTGAGAAATCTTGGTCATATAATAGCATCAAAGATCAAATTGCAAATATTTGGTTAGTTTATTAAATGGGGTTAGAATGAAAAAACGTATTTCTTATAAATTATTGTTGATTTCAATTATAATTGGTTTATGTGCAGGTCTTGTAGTAAGTTTATTTAGACTTTTAATTCCAAAAATTATGTTTGTAATTTCTAATTTAATAATTTTTGGTCAAAAAAATTTATTAAATGCTATAATTTTTGTTTTTGCATTTATATTTATTGGTTTTTTGGTTTCGATTTGTGTAAACAAGGAGCCTATGATTGGTGGGAGCGGAATTCCTCAAATTTCAGGAAAATTGCATGATAAATTGGATTATAGTGCCTTGTCTTGTTTGATTAATAAAATTATTGGGGGCTTGCTTGCTATTGGTTCTGGTTTAACTTTGGGAAGGGAAGGTCCTTCTGTTCAAATAGGAGGCTCTCTTGGTGAGGTTATGGCAAATATTTTCAAATTGGATGACGATGATAAAAAAATAATGATTATTGGTTCATCTGCTTCTGGAATTACTAGTGCTTTTACAGCACCAATTTCTGCTATTGCTTTTGCCCTTGAAGAACTTATGAAAAAAACTTCTCGAATTAATTTTATTTACATAACATCAACAATCATTTCATCAAGCATTGTAACAAGTTTGATTATAGGAAATGATCCTGTAATAAAAATTAAAAATAATCTAAATTTATCTATGAGATTTTGGATTTATTTAATTTTTTTGGGAATTTTAGTAGGATTTTCATCAATTCTATTTAATAAGGGTATTTTGTTTGGAAAAAAATTATATAAAAATTTGCCTATTTCTCAAAGTATAAAATCTATAATTCCGTTTTTTATCACAAGTATTTTTTTACTTTTTGATAGTAGATTATTGGGAAGTGGAGAAAATTTTATTTCTCTTGCCCAAGGAGATAATTATGAAATTTCAACTTTAATATATTTTTATTTTATGAAATTATTGCTATTGCTAATTGCTTTTTGCTCTGGAATTCCTGGCGGAATATTTTTTCCTTTGCTTGCTATGGGTTCATTAATTGGAAATTTTTATGGCTGTATTTTATTTGAATTAAATTTAGTTGGCGAAAATGAAATTATAATTTTTTCAATGCTTGCTATGGCTGCTCATTTTGCATCAATTGTTAGAGCACCTTTGACAGGAATGTTTTTGATAATTGAGATGACAGGAGGAAGAATTGATTTTTTCTTGCCAATTATAATTGTAAGTCTTGTGGCTTATTTACTAACAGAAAATTTCAATAATGAACCAATATATGAATCTCTTCTTGAGATTATGATAAAAAATAAATCATAAATATTTGTAAGATTTAAAAGAGCTTTTTGATAGCTCTTTTTTATTTTTGATTTTTAAAATTTTTTGGGAAATTTGATAGAAATATGTAGATTTGCTTTTATAATTTTTTTTCTTGTGTTATAATTCATCTAAGTAATATTTTGTATAAAATTAGGAATATTTATATAAATATTAATTTTGAAAAGATAGGGGAATAATATGAAAAGAAAACTTAGTTTTAATCAAACTTTATTAGTTGGTTCTTTGTTGTTTGGCTTGTATTTTGGAGCTGGAAATTTAATTTTTCCAATTGAGCTTGGACAAAATTCTGGAACTAATCTTTATAAAGTTGTTTTGGGATTTATAATTAGTGGGGTTGGACTTCCAATTTTGGGAGTTGTTGCAAGTGCTATTTCAAAAAATGATAGTTTGTTTGAAATGGGAAAGACTGTAAATGATAAATTTGCATATTTTTTTACAACAGCTTTGTATTTGACGATTGGACCATTTTTTGCAATTCCAAGAACGTCAACGGTAGCTTTTGAAGTTGGAATTGCTCCAAATATTTCTGAAGATAAAATAAAATTATTTTTATTTGTTTTTTCATTAATATTTTTTCTTGCTGTCTTAGCTTTCGCATTAAAACCTGGCAAAGTTATGGATAATATAGGAAAAATTTTGACGCCAACTTTTTTGATTTTATTGTCAGTTTTGGTTATTTTTGCAATCATTAAACCAATGGGAGATTTGGCAAAAAATCAACCTACTAAAATTTACCAAAAAAATCCATTATTTACAGGAATTCTTGATGGATATAACACAATGGATGCTCTTGCAAGCCTTGCTTTTGCAATTATAATTATTTCAAGTATTAGAAAACTTGGAGTAAAAGATTCAAATCAAATTGCTAAAGAAACTTTAAAAAGTGGAGTAATTTGTTTGATTGCTATGAGCACAGTTTATATTTCTTTATCTTTTATGTCATCATCTTCTGTAAATATAATGAAATTAGGCAATAACGGTGGAAGAATTTTATCTAATATTTCATTTTATTATTTGGGAAATTTCGGCAAGATTTTATTAGCTGCAATAGTAATAGTAGCTTGTTTAAAAACAGCTATTGGACTAATCATTGCCTGCTCTGAAATTTTTATACAAATGTATCCAAATACACTTTCATACAAAGCTTATGCTGTAGTTTTTACCTTAATATCATTTTTGATAGCAAATTTAGGACTTCAAAAAATAATTAGCTTGTCAATACCAGTTTTGATGTATTTGTATCCGCTTGCAATAGTTCTAATATTTTTATCTTTGGCATATCCAATAATTGGCAAAAACAAGATAATATTTTCTTTAACTATTTTGTTTACGGCCATATTTTCAATTTTTGATTTGCTTAAAGCTTTGCCAAAAAATATTTCAAGTACGAATTCTATAAGTAAAATTGTAGATTTTGCAAAAAATTATTTACCAGCATTTGAACTAGGATTTGGCTGGTTGATTCCAGCAATATTTGGAATTATTTTAGGATTATTAATAAGTATTATAAAAAAAGAAAAGATAAAAGAAATAAATTTGTAAAAATTATAAAAAAATTTTACCTTTTTATTAAAATATGATATTATATTTATCAATGGGGGTGAAGTATGGACTGTGTATTTTGTAAGATTGCTGACGGAGAAATACCATCAGATATAATCTATGAAGATCAAAAAGTAATTGCATTTAATGATCTAGATCCACAAGCACCTATCCATTTTCTTGTTATACCAAAAAAACACATAGAAAGTTTGGCTAAATTAGATGAAGAAGATAAGGATATAATTTCTCATATCTTTATGGTTATTAAAAAAATAACAGAAGATCTAAATGTAGCAGAAGATGGCTACAGAATAGTCAACAATACAGGAGAAGATGGAGGACAAAGTGTTAAACACATGCATTTTCATGTTTTAGCACAAAGATCCTTACAATGGCCACCAGGTTGATTTCAAACTTAATTGTGTGATACGAGAGGGGGGATAGAGATGACAGAGATCAAAGTTGGAGAAAACGAATCAATAGATAGTGCAATTAAAAGATTCAAAAGACAATGCGCAAGATCCGGTGTTCTAACAGAATATAGAAAAAGAGAACACTACGAAAAGCCAAGCCTAAAGAGAAAAAAGAAATCTGAGGCAGCAAAGAGAAAAAAAAGAAGAAAATAGTAATTTAAGACCCAATTGGGTCTTTTTTTATTTCCAATAATTTTTGTTATTAAAAAATAATATGAATTTATAAAATGGAAAAATTAAAATGATTTTATAAAAAAATTCTTACTATTGTATTTTCTGTTTTGAATTTAGCTATAGCTATTTTGCAATATCAATCATTTGAACAATATATGGAATTTGCCACAACAGGTTTTTATCTTATGATTATTGCAAGCGTACTTCTTTTTGCTGGTTCAATTTTTATGGCTATACAAGTTCCTAAAAAAAATAAGCAAGAAATTAAATGAAAAATATTTATTTCCCCTTAGATTAAATAGCTTATTAAAACTTAAAATTAATAAAATCATTTTTGTTTATTTTTATTAAATCAAGAATCTTTTAAGGATCCTTTTCTTTTAAAGATTCTTGTTTTTATTTTAAAATTTTCAATTAAATTTAGATTTTCAATTTAAGCTTAATTGTGTTGACTATATTAAGTATTTTTTGTATATTTATAGTATAAAAATTTGAGGAGATATTATGAAATCAAAAAGTGTTTTTAAATCTGTATGTGTGTTTGTCGGATTAGGATTTTTATTAACTATTGTTTGGCTTATGATTTTTTCTATGACAATTACTCCAGAAGATGCTGAGATGACAGTAGAGCCTTTTAGTGGTGCAAGTGTGATTTTTGGATTTGCGTGTGCTCTTATTGCAAATTTTATTTATCAATATAATAGCGCTAAGTCTTTGGAGCAAAGAATTTATAGCAATACAAGCAGTCTTGAATCTATAAAAATTAGAAATCGTGATTTAATTGACAAGGCAAATCGTTTGATAGATAAACATCAAAAAAACGAAAAAGAATCTTATATTGATATTGCAAAAGCAAGTTCTATAAAAAAGGAAGAACGTCACGAAAAAAATACTAAAGATCGTTTGAAAACTTATAGCGATGAAGATGTGCTTGTAACAAGTTCACAAGAATTTGGAAAATTTATTAATGATTTTCCAGAACTTAGCAACAATCAAAATGTAAAAATTTTATTAGATGAAATTATTAATAGCGAAAATTATTTATCTAATAGCAAAATTGAACTAAATAGATGCATTGAATCTTACAATAGCTTAATTCATCAATTTCCTTTGGTTATGTTGCGTAAACCATTAAAATTTACAGATAAAGAATTTTATCGCGAAGAAGTTCAAATAACAGATGAAATGTTAGGAATTTAATTTTATAATTTAATATACAATAATTAATTCTTCTATTTTTATAGGAGAATTTTTTATTTTAAATTTATAAATTTTATAAAAAAATACTAAAAATTTGACACTAATTTACAAATGGGCTAGCATAAAATTAGAAGTACATATTTATTGGGGGAACTATGAGAAAAAACAAGAAAAATATTCCTAGTTTTGCCTTGGCTATTATAATTTTATTTGTTTTAATTCTTATTATTAAATTATCTAAGTCAGACAAAAAATCTGGAGAAATTAAACCACATCCTGCCAAAAATAGTGTAGTAGGATTTAAATCTGATAAGTATTTAAATGATATAGAAAAATTATATGATTCAAATGTTACTTTTGCTGATGAAATGGAAAAAGATTATTCTAATGAATTCAAAAATAAAAGAGTAACTGATGATTATCTTTATACAAAAATCGAAAAAATAATAGATGAAGAAACCGAAGATTTAAAGGGCGATTGGCAAGTTGCTGTTGATACAATTAGTGGAAAATCTAATATATCTATTGAGAAAAAATCTTCTGACGAAAATGATGCACAAGTTGCGGCATCAACTATTAAAATTTTTATCGCACTTGAAACTTATAGGCAAGTTGAAGAAGGCATTTTGGATGAAAAAGATGTAGAAGATGATATTTATTTAATGCTAAGAGATTCCAATAATGAATCTACAGATAGGCTAATAGATAAAATCGGCGATAATGATATGAAGACTGCATGTTTAAATGTAGGAAGAATGATAAATAAAGTAACTGGAAAAAATAGATGTGCCTTATATACAAAAATGCATGGAAGAGGTAAAGCCAATCTTGTAAATGCAAAAGACCTTAATAAGGCATTGATTGTAATTTATGATGGAGAAATTATTAGCCGTGAGCATTGTGACATAGCAATGAAAGCAATGTCTGAAAATACTACAACATCAAAAATAAAATTATTAGCAGATTTGCCAAAAAAAGCTAAGGGATTAAATAAATCGGGAGAATATCCAGATGGTGGAATAGAAAATGATATTGCTATAATAGATGTTGGCGATAGTGTTTTTGCAATTTCATTTTTGAGTGATTTTGATGAGCCAGTAAGTCATGGAGGCAGTCCACAATTTGAATCAATGCATAATTTAGGAAGACGAATTTCTAATGCATTTATAGCCTTTGATAAGGATAATTAAAAATTTAATATAAAAATTAGCCAAAAGAAAAAATCTTTTGGCTTTTTTTATTGAGAAATTTAAAATTTATTTTACTAATTTATAAAAAATAATAGACTAAAAATAAAAATTATTATATGATAGTAGCTAGAAAATTTAGGAGTAGTAATGAATAATTTTATGGATGAATTTTTTAGAAGAAAAGAAGATGGTTTTGTTTTTGATTCATATAGTTTTTTGCATTTAATTTTATTTGCCTTTATGGTAATTGTTGCAATTTTATTATATAAATACAGAAGAAAAATCAAAGAAAATAAAAAAATATATAAATTTGTAAGACTTATATTTATTTTTTTGCTGGCATTTCAGCAGATAAGTTTTTTATATTTTATTTGTTTGGTAAGAAAAGATACAATAAATGAGGCCTTGCCCTTATACACTTGTAGGATTAGTATTTATAGTGGATTTTTTGCACTTTTATTTAATTCAAATAATTTAAAAATTCTTACGATTTTTTGGGGACTAATAGGGGGAATAATTGGATTGATTTTTCCAGATTTAATGCCATATTCTTGGCCTCATATTATGTATGTAAATTTCTTTTTGACACATTTTTTAGTATTTTGGGTTTCGCTATTTTTCCTAATAGTCGATAAAATTAAAATAAAAAAAGAAAATTTGAAATTTTTATTTATATTTGTAAATGTATTTTTGCTAATAACTGAAATAATAAATTTGAAATTTAATTTAAATTATGCTTATCTTTCTTATAGTCCAGTTTTTACAAATTTATTAAATAAACTACCAGCTGTAGTTTATTTTTTATCGGCTGCAATTATATATAATTTTTCTATCGTTTTAAATTTTTATATTTTTAAAAAATTAAAACTAATCGGAGTCGATTGATATTATTTTGCAAAATTTTAGCAAAATAATATCAATTGGCTTTTATTTTTTTATCAAAAAGTGTAATATAATATTAGATGTAAGTTTTTGTAATATAATGCAAAGGTTTTTATAATTAAATGGAGGTATTATGAAAGAGTATGGAGTTTTTGATATAATTGGACCAATTATGATAGGACCTTCGTCTTCTCATACTGCAGGAGCTGCAAGAATTGGACAAGTTGCTATATCAATTGTAAAAGATGGTTTTACTAGGGTAGATTTTCATCTTCACGGATCATTTGCTCAAACTTATAAGGGACACGGAACTGACAAGGCACTTCTTGCAGGAGTTTTAGGTTTTAGACCAAATGATAAAAGACTTAGAGATTCATTTAAAATTGCTGATGAGGAAGGTCTTGAATATCATTTTATAAAAGATGATTTAGGAACAGTTCATCCAAATACTGCAAAAATTGTTTTTTATTATCCAGATGGAACAAAATCATCAGTTACAGGCTCATCAATTGGTGGTGGAAATATAGAAATAATTGAAATTAATGATGTGTCAATTTCCTATAATGGAAAATTCCCAACAATTATTTTAAGATACAAAGAACAAAAAGGCGTAATTTATGAAGTAAGCAAGCTTTTAGCAACAAATGATTACAATATTGAAAGTATGAAAACAGTAAAAGCTGACGATGAAGTAACATTAATAGTTGAATTAAATGAAAAATTAGAAGTAGAAATAATTGATGAGATTATAAATAATAAGAGATATGATTACGCAAATTATATAGAAGGGGTTAGATAATGTTTAGAAAAGCATCTGAAGTTATAGAAGAATGTGAAAGCAGGGGAGTCCACATCAAAGATTTAGTTCTTGAAGAAGAATTAAAATCATCGCAAATCAATAAAGATGATATTTTATTTAATTTGACACAAATGTTTAAGGTTATGGAAGAATCTGCAACAGGAAATTTAAATCATGAAACAAAAACTGCCATGGGTATGATTGATGGATTTGCAAAAAAAATGAACGCTTATTCAAAAGAAGGAAAATCCATTACAGGAAATTTTGTCACAGAGGCAATGGCAATGGCGTTTTCAACTCTAGAAATTAGTGCAGCAATGGGAGAAATTGTTGCAAGTCCTACTGCAGGTTCTTCTGGAATTTTGCCAGCGATTTTATATTCTCTTAAAAAACGTGAAGGATTTTCTGATGAAAAAATGGTTGATGCAATGTTAACAGCTATTGGAATCGGAAAAATAATTGGATATTATGGATCTTTTGCAGGAGCTGAAGGCGGTTGCCAAGCAGAAACAGGATCAGGAGCTGCCATGGGAGCAGCTGCAGCATGTTTTCTTTACGATCAAAGCCCAGAAGTTTGTTTTCACGCAGCAAGTTTTGCATTTTTGCATGTGTTAGGTCTTGTTTGTGATCCAATTGCAGGGCTTGTAGAATATCCTTGTACTTTTAGAAACGCATCTGGAGTTGTAAACGCATTTATTTCTGCTGATATGGCAATGGCAGGAATCACAAGCATAGTTCCATTTGATGAAGTTTGTAAAGCGGCTGGAGAAGTTGGATCTACTTTACCAGAAGCTTTAAGAGAAACAGGAATAGGTGGAATAGCAGGAACAGAAACAGGAAGGAAAATTAGAAAGAAATTTTTCGCACTAGGAAATGACTCTACAAAAGAAAATAAATAAATTAAATTAGTAGGCTTTTGCCTACTTTTTTTATTTTGATTTTTGGGTATAAATTTTTTGAGAGGAGTTTTTATGAAAATAAATTTTATTAGAGCTTTTGAAGATAATTATATTTGGACAATAGAAAAAGAAAAAGAGGTAATTTTAATTGACCCAGGAGAGGCAAATCCTTGTTTTGATTATTTGAAAGATAAAAAATTATACGCAATTTTATTAACTCACAAACACATGGACCATGTTGGTGGAGTGAAAAAATTAAAGGAAAAATATAAAGGTGTAAGAGTTTATGGTCCAGCTGAAACGAAAAATTTAAATGATATTACTTTAAAAGATAAAGATGAATTTGAAATTTTTGGATATAAATTTATAGTTTTAAAAACTAATGGCCATACCGAAGAACATATTTCTTATTTGGTAGATGGAAATTTATTTTGTGGAGATACAATATTTTCTTCGGGGTGTGGAAGAGTTTTTACTGGAGATTATCAAAGTTCTTTTGATTCCGTTCAAAAAATCAAACAATTGGATAAAAATATTTTGATTTATCCAGCTCATGAATACACTATTGATTGTATAGAATCATCAAAAAGAATTATTAAAGATAAAATTATGGACGATGCAATAAGTGAGGCCAAAGAAAAACTTTCAAGATCTCTTCCTAGCCTTCCGACAAGTGTTGAAAAAGAATTTTTAATCAATCCATTTTTTATGGCAAAAAATTTAGAAGAGTTCAAGGAATTTATAAAAATTAAAAATTGACATATTTTTTCAAAAAATTTATAATACTAAAAGGGAATGAAGTTCTCCCTTAGATTATTTCTAAAACCGCATTTTGCTGATGACTTCTGTTACTATTAGGGGACAGATTTCATCAGTTTTTTTGTCCCAAAAAGGAGGATTTATGTTAGTTTCTTTTGGTCTAATTATTATTTTTGGGTTAATATTTGGATTTTTTTGCAAAAAATTAAAAATACCTGCTCTAATTGGTATGCTTTTTACTGGAATTATTTTAGGACCTAATGTTTTAAATTTAATTGATTCAAAGACTTTAAATATTTCAGCAGAGCTTAGACAAATTGCCTTGATTGTAATTTTAATTAAGGCTGGTCTTTCTTTGGATGTTTCTGATTTAAAAAGAATAGGAAAATCTGCAATTTTATTGTCATTTTTGCCTGCAAGTTTTGAAATATTAGCCTATTTTATTTTTGCAAGAATATTTTTCAAAATAAGAAGTGTTGATGCACTTTTAATGGGTTCGGTTCTTGCAGCTGTTTCGCCAGCTGTTGTTGTGCCAAGAATGGTAAAATTAATTGAAGAAAAAAGGGGAGTTGAAAAATCAATCCCACAAATGATTCTTGCTGGTGCATCTTGTGATGATATATTTGTTCTTGTTTTGTTTTCATCATTTTTGTCAATGGCAAAGGGAGAAGATGTAAGTTTGATTTCTTTGGCAAATGTTCCAATTTCTATAATTTTGGGAATTATTGTAGGAGCTATTATTGGCTATATTTTATATATCGTTTTTGAATTTTTTTATAAAAAAGGCGATATGATAAGAAATTCCACTAAGCTTATAATAATTCTTGCTATTTCATTCTTGTTAGTAGCAATGGAAAATATATTAAAAGATAAAATTGCTTTTTCATCTCTTTTGGCAGTTATAGCTATGAGTTGTGTTTTCAAAATCAAGGCAAATGATGAAGTTTCTTCAAGGCTTTCAGAAAAATTTGGAAAATTATGGATTTTTGCAGAAGTTTTATTATTTGTTTTGGTTGGAGCTGAGGTTAATATTTTTTATATAAGAAAACTTGGATTTACTTCGATTATTATGATTTTTTTGGCACTTATTATTAGGTCTTTGGGAACTTTGCTTTCAATTTCGACTTCAAATTTAAATAAAAAGGAAAAATTGTTTACAGTTTTTTCTTATATGCCAAAGGCAACCGTTCAAGCAGCTATTGGAGCAGTTCCACTTGCAAATGGGCTTTCTAGTGGAGAAATAATTTTATCGATGGCAGTCTTGGGGATTATAATTACAGCTCCTATTGGTGCAATATTTATTGATAATTTTAACCAAAAATTATTAGATTGAAAGACATATTTTTGATAAAATATCAGTATATTATATAAAAACAGAGGAAAAAATGAGTAAAATTGATTTTAAAAAAATAAAATTGGATAATGGCGAGACCATGGCTTATAGACATGTGGGCTGTGGAGAAAATAAAGTTATTTTGATTCACGGTTTTCAATCATCTTCCCAATTTTTTGAAGATTTATTGGAAAATATTGATAAAAAAATTGAAGTATTTGCTCCAGATTTAATTGGATACGGGGAAAGCTCTTATGAAAATAAGCACAAGGAAATGAAAGAGTGGGCAGAGGATTTGAAATATTTTGCTGATTCTTTGAATATAGATAATTTTTCTCTTGTAGGCTGGTCTTTGGGTGGACTTGTCGCCATGGATTTTGCAGGAATGTTTCCTGAAAAAATAAAGCAATTAATTTTGATAGCTTCTGTTGGAGTTAAGGGTTTTGTTATGCCAAAAGATAAAGATGTAAATGATGAAGATAAAAAATTAAAACTTCCTAATTTTTTGAAAAATTTTAACATTAAACACGATCATTCTTTTACTGTTCCTATTTTAAATGGAATAAAAGATAAGGATATTGATTTTTTTGAAGATTTATTTAGGCAAACAATTTATAATGTCAACGATCCAAATCCTGATGATTTAAGGAAAATGGCTGAAGATTTTCTAAAACAAAGGTGTTTTTTGGAATCTCTGCTTTCTATGGTAACCTACAATAACACGAAAGAAAAAGGAAGTGGATTGATTGAAAAAATAAATAAAAAAGTTACATGGATTCATGGAAACAAAGATATGGTTATACCAATTGACGATGCTTTAGAAAGTATTGAATATTTTCCAAACAAGGTTAATTTTATAAAATTTGAAAATTCTGGTCATGCTGTATTTGTAGATGAAAAAGAAAAATTTGTAGAAATTTTTGAAGATTTGATAAAAAATGAAAATTAAATATTTAATAATTTATTTTATATTTGTTTCCTTAATTTCGATTTTTCTAGTGTTCTATGATAAAATTGCTTCAAAAAAATTTAAAAGGAATAGAATAAGGGAAAATATTCTTTTGCTATTTGCCTTTATGGGAGGAGCGTTTTTTATGTATATTACCATGAAATTAATTCATCATAAAACTCGTCACAAAAAATTTATGATAGGCATTCCGATTTTTATAGGATTACATATTTTTCTTGGATTTTATTTATTTAATAGAATTTAAAATAAAATTATTTAAATGCGGCAATTATTTGTCGCTTTTAAATTGTCAAATAGGGTAAGAATAAGTTAATGTATAAAGGAGAAAAAGATGAAAGAGTATGTAGATTTGTACGATAATTTTAGAAATAAAACTGGAGAAATTATAGAAAGAAGAGATATTGTGCCAAGAGGTCTTTATCGACTTATCATCCATGTTTTAATTTTTGATAGAAAGGGAAGACTTTTGATTCAAAAAAGAAGTAAAGTAAAAAAATCTTGGCCAAATTTATGGGACTTGACAGTTTCAGGAGCGGTATCAAGTGGAGAAAGTTCGCAAACAGCTGCATCCAGAGAATTATTTGAAGAGCTTGGAATAAAATATGATTTTTCAAAATCTTATCCAAATATTTCGGTGAATACTGGATTTAGAATTGATGATGTCTTTATAATAAGTAATAAAAATATAGATTTAAATAAATTAAAATTGCAAAAAGAAGAAGTTTCTGATGCAAAATTTGTAAGTTTAAATGAGCTAATTAAAATTATTGACGAAAAAGAATTTGTTCCTTATCAAAAAGATTATATTAATTTGCTATTTTATTTAAGAAATAATTCGAATTTATTTGTTAATGATTAAATAATTAAGAATTATTATCATTTTCCACGCAAAGGTGTATAATAATTTTATAAATCCGAGTAAATAACTAGGAATAAAATTTTTAGGGAGGAATAATGAAAGACAGTAAAATAATTTTAGTTGGCGATGGAGCTGTAGGAAGTTCTTTTGCTTATGCCTCTACAATTCTTGGTATTGGAAGAGAATTGGGAATTATAGATATAAATGAAAAAAAGGCAGAGGGAGATGCAATGGATCTTTCCGATGTGCTTTCTTTTACAAATCCAAAACACATTTATAAGGCAGATTATAGTGATTGTAAAGATGCGGAAATAGTTGTAATTACAGCTGGAATTCCACAAAAATCTGGAGAATCTAGACTTGATTTAATAGAAAAAAATCTTAAAATTTTTAAAGATATGATTGGACAAATCGTAGATAGCGGTTTTGATGGAATATTTTTAGTTGCATCAAATCCAGTTGACATTTTGACTTATGCAACTTGGAAATATTCAAAATTTCCAGCAAATAAAGTTATAGGCACAGGAACTACTCTTGATTCTTCAAGATTTAAAAAAGAAATTGCAAATTTAATAGGAATTGATCCAAGAAGCGTTGAAGCTTTTATAATGGGAGAACATGGAGATAGCGAATTTGCAGTTTGGTCACACACAAATGTAGGCGGTATGCCTTTGTATGAATGGGTTAAAAGCCACAGCGAAACTGACGAAAAAGAACTCTTAGATACTTTTGAAAAAGTAAAAAATGCAGCTTATGAAATAATTGATAAAAAAGGAGCAACTTTTTATGGAATAGGCATGGCGCTTGCTAGAATTGTTGAAGCAATTATAAACGATCAAAATTCTGTATTTTCTACTTCATCATATCTTGATGGGGAATATGGTTTAGAAGATATTTTTATTGGAGCTCCATCAGTTATTGGAAAAAATGGAGTAAAATGGGTTCTTGAAGTGCCACTTACTGATATAGAAGATGAAAGAATGAAAGAAAGCGCAAAAACATTAAAAGAAATAATAAATAAATCAAATATGTAATAATTAGGAGCTGTTGTAAAATTATAGATAATTATAACTTTGCAACAGTCCTTTTTATATTAAAAAATTCAAATAGGGTAATAATATAAGGAATAGTTTATTATAAGGAAGGTAGAAAATGGCAGATATAAATAAAATAAAAGAAATGGAAGAAATTCTAAATAAAAACACCAAAGAAGTAGAAGATTTTAGAAAGGCACTTGAAAAATTTAAAAACAGCCAAAAAGATTATAAAAAATTATCCGATTATTATTCGTCAGAAGAATATATGAAAGACTTAGAAGAATCAAATCAAGGAAAAATTGACCCAGAAATAAGTCAAGGTATTTTTTCAGAAGATTTAGTTTATGATTTATTAGGAGATAATTATTATTTGGCAGTTGATATGCTTGAGCTTGCAACAGAAATAATTAAAAATAATTAAAAAAATCCCCTAGCTTTTTAAATTTTTTACTGGCAAAGCCAATAAGAAAAATATAAAAAGCTAGGGGATTTAATTTTATTATCTTCTTACAGCTTTTACAATCGCAGAAACCAAAACTATTGACATAATAGCTTCTGGAAGTCCGTTTGTAATTATTGCTCCAAAAATTGTACTCCTTGCGGCCTCAACAGAAATACCCAAGGCTGTTACATATTTTTCAGCATAAAACAAATAAATAAAGCCCATAACAAAAAGAGTATTAGTCATTGTCCCAACAAAAGATGCAATAGCTACAGAAAGATTTGAATTTTTATTTTTATAAGTTAAATAAAGCATACAAATAGCAATTATAGTTATTACTATAGAAATTACAATTTGATATATTTTTGCTTGATGAGTTAAATTATAAAATACCAAATAAATTAAAAATCCTGTAAGAATTGTCCACAAAATCAAAGAAATTTTTCTGATTTTTTCATTATTTTTGTCTTTTAATCCTTTAAAAGTTAGTCCTGCAAAAATTCCTATTAAAATTCTTGGCAAAACTGAAATTATTGGATTATAAAAAACAAATGAAATTGGACCAGGTCTAAGCATAGCATTTGCTATCGAAGATAGACCAAAAATAAATCCTACAAGACCACCAACGATTGGTCCTTCCAAAATTGCAGCTATAATAACTGGTATGTGCATGGTCGTAATATTAATTAGACCTAGGGGAATGTATCCCATCGGAGTGAATCCTAAAACCATAGTGATTGCTCCAAGCATAGCAACAGTTACCATTTTACGAGTTTTTTCTTTATTATTCATATTACCTCCTGATACAACTCCTTTCGGATGTCGTTCATTATACAATTATTATATACCAAAAAATTAAAATGTCTAAAAATTAACTAAGAATTTTGCAAAAATCATTTTTGAAACAATAAGAAATGAAATAAAAAAATTAAAAATAAAAAAACGCAGATAAAAATCTGCGTTAAAATTGGTGCGCCATCAGGGATTCGAACCCTGGACACCCTGATTAAGAGTCAGGTGCTCTACCAACTGAGCTAATGGCACTAACTTGCTGACTTATTAATAATACCATCTTATAATTTTTTTGTCAACAAGTGGAAATTTTTAATAGTGAAATTATAAATCTTTTTGTTTTAATTTCATTATTAAGTTTGTATATGCTATAATGTGTAGTGGATGTTTACTTGGGACCCATCCGAAAAAAATCAAGGAGGTATTTATGTCTAGTCAAGGATATAATTTTAAGGATACAAATTTTTTAGTTAAGTCAGCTGCGATCGCGGCTTTGTATGCAATAATCACTTTAATGTTCCCATCTCTTGCGTACGGACCTATCCAATTACGTTTTAGTGAAATTTTAGTTCTTTTGGTTTTCTATAACAAAAGATTTATTCCGGGACTTTTATTGGGTTGTTTTTTGGCTAATTTTGCATCTGATATTGCTGTTTTTGATGTGATTTTTGGAACTTTCGCATCTTTTTTGGCTTTTATGATGATTATTAGACAAAAAAATTTGTTCATAGCATCTTTGTTTCCAGTTTTATCTATGGTTATTCCAGCTATTGGAACTTATATTTTGTTAGATTCATCAACTGCTTTCATTATTATGCTAGGACAATTTATGATGAGTGAATTTATTGTTGTATCTGTAATTGGCATTTTTATTTTTAAAATTTTAGAAAATAATTCTGCTTTTATGAATATAATTAAAAATTTCTAAGAAAAAGGGACTGTTGTAAAAATTATGAATAATCATAATTTGCAACAGTCCCTTAAATATTTTTACTTATTTTTCTTCTTTATCTTTTGAATTTTTTTCTTCGTATTCTTCTTTTGTTAAAACATCAACTATTTCTGCTTTAACTGCTTGTACGTTTATTCCTGTTAGGCTATAAACTTCTTTTTTGATATTTCTATCTAATGATGCGAATACTTCTTGAGCTTTTTTGCCGTATTCAAGAATTATTTTTGTGTGAACTACAGCATTTTTTGCATCATCAACGTCGATTGAAATTCCTGATGTATTTTCTCCGTCTGTAAAGTTATCAGCTATTGATGAAAATACATTTTTTTTCAATTCTAAAATTCCGTCTGTTTTTGTTAAAACTTTTTTTGCTATTTTTGCTATCACATTGTCGTTAATTGTATATTCACTTACTTCGTTTGCGTATTCTGCTTGAATTTCTTTGTTTTCAATTCTATCCATAATTTTCTCCTTTTAAATTTAAACTTATTAACTTATTTACCTTATATTGTTACCCGAAGTTTTTCTAAATAAACAATTTTTAACAAATATTTCAAATTATTTGGATAATTTTTTTATTATTTTTTCGATTTCTTCGATTTTTTCTATTCCATCTTCATTGTTTTTATCAAGTGCCTTGTAGACGCAATGTTCAAGATGAGAGGAGAGAACGTCGGAATTTATATTTTTTAAAATCGAAATTGATGCCATTATTTGATTTGAAATATCTATACAATATCTGTCATCTTCAACCATTTTGATTAGTCCATCTAACTGTCCTCTGACTGTTTTTAATTTTCTTAGGGTTTTATCTTTGTCAGCTTGCATTATTTATACTCTATGCCAACAAATTCATATCCAGCATCATTTATTTTTTCTTTTATTTCGTTTTCGTCAATTGCTCCAAAGTAATCGACTTCTGCTATTTTTTCATCTAAATTAACTTCGGCATTTTCGATTCCAGAAATATTTTTAAGAATTTCTTCTACACGATTTTTGCAGTGGTTACAGCTCATTTGATTTACTTTTACTATCATTTTGTTTAATTCGTTCATTTTTTTCTCCTTTATATTTTTATTTTTTTCTTTTTCAATTTCTTCTTTTATTTTTTCTTCGTTTTCAAAATTTGCTTTAAATTTTCTAAGTCTTAGTGAGTTTAAACAAACAAATATTGATGAAAAACTCATGGCAAAGGCTCCAAACATTGGGGAAAGTTTTAATCCAAAAGCAGGATAGAGAAGACCTGCTGCAAGTGGGATTCCAATTATATTATAGAAAAATGCCCAAAAAAGATTTTCTTTAATGATTTTTATAGTTGATTTTGATAGTTTTAATGCTGATACAATATCCAAAATATTATTGTTAATTAAAATAATATCCGCAGATTCTATCGCTACATCTGTTCCATTTCCTATTGCCATTGACACATCACTTCTAGCAAGTGCTGGAGCATCATTAATTCCATCTCCAACCATCAAGACTTTTTTTCCTAGTTTTTGCAAATTTTTAATTTCTTTTTCCTTGTCTTGGGGCAAAACTTCTGCGTATTTTTCGTCAATATTTAAGGCATTTTTTATTGCCTCAGCAGTTTTTTCGTTATCTCCTGTAATCATCCTAACTTCATAGCCCATTTTTTTCATTTCATCAATTGCAATTTTTGATAAATTTTTTGGTTTATCTTGAACGGCTATTATTCCAATTACTTTTTTTTCATCAGCAAAATACATAGAAGTTTTTCCTTCATTTGAAAATATATCAGCTTTTTTCTCATAAGATTTTAAATCTATATTTTTTTCTTTCATCAAGGAAATATTTCCACCATAATAAATTTTGTTTTCATATTTTGCTTTTATTCCTTTACCAGAAATCGCCTCAAAGTCTTCTATATTTTTTGCTTGAATATTTTTAGCTTTTGCATATTCGCTTATGGCGTGTGATAGGGGATGCTCACTATTATTTTCGATTGAGCTTGCAATTTTTATAAATTCATTTTCATCAATTTCTGAAATTATATCAGTAACTTGCGGTTTTCCCTCAGTTATTGTTCCAGTTTTATCTAGTAAAATTGTATCAACTTTGTGAAGATTTTCTAAGTTTTCTGCATTTTTAAATAAGAGCCCAAATTGAGCACTTTTTCCTGTAGCAACCATAATTGCCATTGGAGTTGCAAGTCCCAAGGCGCATGGACAAGAAATTACTAAAACAGAAATTGCAAAATTTAAAGAAAATTCAAAACCATATCCCAAAATCATCCAAACTACAAAAGTAATTAAAGAAATTATCATTACAGTTGGAACAAAAATTGCAGAAATTTTATCGGCAAGTTTTGCTATTGGTGCTTTTGTTTCATTTGCCTGATTTACAAGCTCAATTATTTTTGAAAGCGTAGTATCTTCTCCAACTTTTGTAGCTTCAAATATAAAAGAGCCTTGTTTATTTAAAGTTGCAGAAATAACTTCATCTCCAATATCTTTATTTACAGGAATTGATTCGCCAGTTATTGCAGATTCATCAACAAGAGATGAACCTTCTTTTACAATTCCATCAACAGGAATTGCCTCTCCTGGTCTAACTAAAATCAAATCTCCTTTTTTCAAATCTTCAACCAAGATTTCTACTTCTTTTTTATCTTTTAAAATTCTAGCTTTTTTTGGAGCAAGATCCATCAAAGATTCCAAAGATTTTTTTGTTTGACCTTTAGATTTTTTTTCGAAATATTTTCCCAAAGTAATCAAAGTCAAAATCATTGCTGATGATTCAAAATATAGGTTATGCCTATAATTTTCTACAATTTCAAATTTTTCAAAGCCAAGACCATAAGCCATTCTCATTATGGCAAATATTCCATAAATCAATGCGGCAAAAGATCCAAGTCCTACTAAAGTATCCATATTAGATGCTTTGTTAAAAAGAGCTTTAAAACCGGAAATATAAAAAATTCTATTTACAAAAACTATTGGCAAGGTTAATAAAAATTGCAAAAAAGCAAAGTTTACACTGCCACGCGCTCCCATTAAAAAATGAGGAAGTGGAAGATTTATCATGTGTCCCATAGAAACATACATAAGTGGAATCAAAAATATAAAAGAAATAATTAATCTGTTTTTGACAATTTTTTCTTCATCAAAAGTTTTATTATTTTCTTTTAAATTTTTTTTATTTTTTGGCTTTGCTCCATAGCCAATTTTTTCAACAGCTTTTATAATATCATTTTCAGAAATTTTTCCATCATCATAAGAAACAGTCATGGTTTCCGAAATAAGATTTACATTTACAAAATCAACGCCGAGTTTTTCGACAGCTTTTTGAACATTTGCCTGACAAGATGCACAAGTCATTCCACTAACATCAAAGCGTTCTTTCATTTTACCTCCTAACTAACACCGTGTGGGGGTGTTATTTTTATTATATGCTTATAATAATTTTTGTAAAGAAATATTTTTTAATTTTGATGGGTAGAAAATAAATAAGGAGTAAAAAATGAAAAGATATAATATGATTTTTAAAGGGAGAGTACAAGGAGTTGGCTTTAGATATAAATCTTATTTGCTTGCAAATGAACTTGGCTTAACTGGAGATGTAAATAATTTATATGATGGAGATGTTGAATTAAATATTCAAGGAGATAGAGAAAAAATAGATTTATTTTTGGAAAAATTGGCTATGGATAGATTTATAAGAATTGATGATATAGAAATTAAAGAAAAAGAATTAATAAAAGATGAGGAAAAATTTAAATTGTCTTAAAAATTAAATTGTAACAAAAAAGGCTCTTGCAAAAATACAAGAGTCTTATTTTTTGTCGAAAAAATTGCTTATTGCAGGATTTATTATTGCAAGAATTATTGATGCAATTAAAGCAGTTCCAAAAGAATTTATGCTAGCACCACTTGCAAGATTAAATGTAATTTGTAAAACAATTGCGTTTACTATAAAAGAAAATAAACCAAAAGTTAATATTGTTAATGGAAGAGATAATAATTTTAAAATTGGTTTTATAATTGCATTTACAAACATCAATATTAAAGCTGTAATTATTATTGCCTTATTTTCTGTAAAAGTTATTCCATCAAATAAAATATCAAGAAGATAAAGACTAATTGCGTTTGCAATCCATTGAATTAAAAATGTCATTATTTTCACCTCGATTCAATAAGTTATTATACAATGACTTTACAAGTTGAAATAAAAAAATCAATATTTAAAGTAAAAAGCTCCATTTCTATGTGAAATGTACTATAATAATCTTGACTCATTATTTTGGATAAGAGTTGATATTAAATTAAAAATATTTATTTTCTAAAATAAATAAAAAAGAAATGAAATTATTGAGGAGAAGAAATGATTTATACACTTACTTTAAATCCATCTATTGATTATGTTTTAAAAATTGATAAATTTGAAGATGGACAAACTTTAAGAAGTAATGCAGAAGAAAAATATCCTGGTGGAAAAGGAATTATGGTTTCTAAACTTTTGAGAAATCTTGGAGAAAATTCAATAAATATTGGTTTTCTTGGTGGATTTACAGGAGATTTTATTAGAAAAAAATTAAATGATTTGGGAATCGAGGAAGATTTTACGAGAATAGAAGATGATTCTAGAATAAATGTGAAATTAAAATATGAAACAGAAACTGAAATTAATGCTCAAGGTCCTCAAATTAAAGAAGAAGAAATTGAAGAATTTTTAAATTATTTAGACCAATTGCAAGAAGATGATTTTGTAATAATATCTGGTTCAATTCCGAAATCTTTAGGAGATGATTTTTATAGGGTTATTGTAAATTTACTTGAAATGAATAATGTAAGATTTGCTCTAGATACTTCTGGTAAAAAATTATACAAACTTTCATCTTATAAACCATTTTTGGTAAAGCCAAATAAGTATGAGCTTTCTGAAATTTTTGAAGATAAAATTGATAGTGAAGAAAAAATTGTAAAATATGCAAGAAAATTAATTGACCAAGGAGCTGAAAATGTAATTGTTTCACTTGGCAAAGACGGGTCGATTTTTGTTGATAATAGTGTTACATACAAGGCAAAACCAATTGAAGGAAAATTAATTAATTCTGTAGGAAGTGGAGATAGCATGGTTGCAGGATATATTTACGGTTATATGAAAGGACTTTCAAAACTTGATTCATATAAACTTGCAATAGCTTGTGGAAGTGCAACAGCCTTTAGTCCTGATATTGCTGAAAAAGAACTTATAGATGAAATTTTTAAAAAAGTTGAGCTTGAAAAATGGGAATAAAGCTATATGATTAAAAATCAAAAAAATAAATTTTCACTAGCTTAATAATTTAAGCTGGTGTTTTTTTATTGTTTAAAATTGGGTATAGGTAAAATAAGCGAGGTAAGATATGAAAGAATTAGAAAAAATTATAAATGAACAAAAAATATTTTTTAGAACTGGCTTAACCAACACAGAAGATTTTAGAAAAAAAGCATTAATAACTTTAAAAAAATCTATTGATAAGTATAAGGAAGAAATTATTTATGCCTTAAAAATGGATTTAAATAAATCAAGCACAGAATCTTATATTTCAGAAATTGCAAGTGCCTTTGCAGAAATAGATTTTTCTTTAAAAAATTTATCGGATTGGATGAAAGATACAAGAGAGATTACAAATATGGAGGCAATGCCTGCAAAATCTTTTACAAGATATGAACCTTTGGGTGTAACTCTAGTAATTTCTCCATGGAATTATCCGTTTTTGCTTGCAATAAATCCAATTGTAAATGCGATTTCAAGTGGTAATACTGTAATTTTAAAAACTTCAAAAAAATCTTCTTATACATCAAAAATAATAAAAAAATTATTGGATGAAAGTTTTGATAGGGCCTTTATTTATTGCGTTGATAATGAAAAAGTAAGTCATGATGAACTTTTATCTTACAAATACGACCATATATTTTTTACTGGCTCTCAAAAAGTTGGAAAAGTAATTATGAAAAAAGCAAGCGAAAATTTGACTAAAGTTACGCTTGAGCTTGGTGGCAAATCTCCTTGCATAGTTGATGAAAGTGCAAATTTAAAATTCGCCGCAAAAAGAATTATTTGGGGAAAGCTTTTAAACAGCGGGCAAACTTGTGTAGCACCAGATTATTTGTTGGTTCATAAAGATGTTAAAAAAGAACTTTTAAGATTGATGAAACAAACAATATTAGAATTTTATGGCGACAGAGCATTGGAAAATCCTGATTATCCAAGAATAATTGACAAAAATTCTTTTGAAAGACTTATTAATCTGACGGAAGGTCAAAATATTTACACAGGTGGTTTGTATAATTCAAAAACTTTAAAAATTGAGCCTACAATAATTGATGATGTAGATTTTGCAAATAAAATTATGCAAGAAGAAATTTTTGGACCAATTCTTCCAGTAATAGAATACAATGATATTTTTAAAGTAATAGAAAAATTAAAATTTATGGATAAGCCTCTTTCAATGTATATTTTTAGTGAAGACAAAGAACATATTGATAGACTAACTTATGATTTATCATCTGGTGGAGTTTGTATAAATGATACGATAATGCATTTGACAAATCCTAATTTAGAATTTGGAGGAGTTGGAGAAAGTGGAATGGGCGGTTATCATGGCAAATTTGGTTTTATGAATTTTTCAAACAGAAAATCTATAATGATTAGGTCGAACAATATTGATATAAAAATAAAATATCCACCATATTCAAAAGGTCAAGAAAAAATAATTAAAAAAATTTTCAAATAAGAGTCCTAATTTATCTAGGATTCTTATTTTTTATTTTATTTTAATTTATTGAATAAAAAAATTACAAAAGTATAATAGCTTTTATATCAAGGGGTGGTTTAATGGTGTTTATATCTGATGAAAAGAAAAATGAAATTTTAGAAAATTCAGATATTGTAGCAATTATTGGAGATTATGTAGATTTAAAAAAATCTGGAAACTCTTATAAGGGTTTGTGTCCTTTTCACAACGAAAAGACACCATCCTTTACAGTTGATGACAGGAAACAATTATTTCATTGCTTCGGTTGTGGCGAAGGTGGAGATGTTGTTTCTTTTATTATGCACAAAGAAGGACTTTCCTACATTGATTCTATGAAATATTTGGCTAAAAAAGCTGGTATAAAACTTGATGATACAAAATCTTCTAAAGAAAATAAAATTTTAAATAGATATTACGATATTAATAAAGATATAATGATGTATTTTTACAAAAATTTGTTGACGGATAAGGCTTGTCAAATTTATTTAAAAAATAGAGGATTTAGGTCAAATATTGTAAATACTTTTATGCTGGGTTTTGCTAAAAATTCTTGGGATGATTTATTATCTTATGTAAAAAAGAAAGATTATCTTTTGGATGATATTGAAAATTTGGGTTTAATTAAAAAATCTCAAAATGGAAAATATTATGATAAGTACAGAAATAGATTGATTTTTCCAATTATAAATCACTATGGAAAAGTTATTGGATTTGGTGGAAGAAGTATTGATTCTACTATGCCGAAATATTTAAATTCACCAGAAAGTCAAGTTTTCAAAAAAAGATATAACCTCTATGGTTTAAATATTTTCAAAAAACAATCTAATAAAGATATTATCTTGGTTGAAGGATATATGGATGTAATTGGTTTAAATAATCAAGGTATTGACCAAGCTGTGGCAAGTCTTGGGACATCACTTACAAGCGATCAGGCAAAACTTTTAAAAAGATATGCAAAAAATGTTTATATTTGCTACGACGAAGATAATGCTGGAATAAAAGCTACAGATAGGGCAATCGAAATTTTATTAGATGAAGGAATAAAACCAAATATAATTAGCCTTGAAAAAGGTCTTGACCCAGATGATTTTGTAAAAAAATATGGCAGAGATGCTTTTATTAAAAAAATGGATGAGGCTAGTGATGTTTACAATTACAAGTATAATAAAATTCTCGACTTATATGCAGAGAGTAAGGACAATGAAAAATTTGAAAAATTAAATTTATTTATAGAATTTTTATCTTCAATAAAATCAGATCTTACTAGAGAAATTTTTATAAATAATGTAAGCAAACTTTTTGATATAGATAAATCTACTTTAAAAGAATCTGTCTTAAAGTATAATGATAACTACAAAAAGACTTACAAAAATCAAAATAAAGATAGTTTTTATAATAAAAATGATTTTAAAAATTTTAACACCAATCAAAACACAATTATTGAAAGAAAAAAATATTCTGTTTCCACAAATGAGCTTGAAACGTTAAGATTATATCTTAATCAAAAAGATGAGTATGATGAAAATAAAGATTTTTTTGATCAAGTAATAGTGGATGAAAAATTGCTTGAAATAAAACAATATATTGACAAAAATGGTTTTGATAAAATAAGCGAAAATTTTTCAAATGACTACCAATTTATTATAGATTACATCAAAGATAAGTCCAATAAGATTGTAGGAAATGAATTAAAAGAAAAAATAAATTTAGAAAATAGAAAAAAACTTTTAAAAAAGTTAAGAAATAGAGACTAATCACTTCAAAGCTGGAGGGGAGAGTTATGACTAGTGATAACGAAAAGATGCTAGAAGATGATCTTCTAAGGGAAATAATAGATGAATTTAAATCTATTAGTGAATCTCAAGATGGAGTTGTAACTTACAAACAAGTTTACACTTTTGAGACCTTTAAAGAAATGGAAGATGAAAGCAAAAAATATGTTATAGGCCAAATTATATCCAATGGAATAGAGATTGTTGAAGAACAAAGAACTGTTTTGGACGAAGATGAAGATGACGAAGAAATCAGAGAAGATCTTGATAATGATGACGATGAAGATTTTTCAGATGAAAAACTTGAAGATCACATGAAAAAAGTTTCTAACAAGCAAAAGTTAGAAAAAAAGTTTATACAAGATGAAGCTATCACTGGTATAAAGTTGGATGACCCTGTAAAAATGTATTTAAAAGAAATTGGAAAAGTTAAGCTATTAGATGCTCACGAAGAAATATTTTTGGCGAAAAAAATGGAGCTTGGAGATATTGCTTTCAGGAGCAAAAGTGGCAAAAAACTTACCAAACAAAATAAAGTAAAACTTGCTTTAGATATTTTTTATGGAGATCTTTCATTAACTATACTTGGTGCAAATCAATCGATTTTAGAAAATAAAGAATTTGATGATGAAACAAAAACAAATCTTGAGTCATTGATTGAAATTGGAAATCAATTTGAAAATATGTTAAACCAAGAATTAACAGATGAACAATTGGAAGCCATAAAATCTAAAATATTAATTTGCAATATTGCACAAAAATCTATAGCTGACAAAGAATTAAGCGAAAAAGAAGCAAATATTTTGTGTGATTTATTTGATAATTTTGGGAAATTAGTTGCAACAAAAGAATCTGACGATATAGTTTCACTAATTTATTTGGCTTTTTCAGACCTTTACAAAAAGGGAGCTGAAAATGAAATTTTGAAAACCAATGATAAGCTAATAATTAGTGATTTAATAAATTTTTCAAACAAAGCCAGGCAAGTTTATGAATATAAGCCACTTTCAGAATCAAGTATAAAAGATTTGGAAAGATTTACAAAAACCAAAAATCTGTGCAAGAAAATTTTTGAAGATCAAGGATTTGATGCAGACGATGTAAAAAGATTAAATAGGGCAATATTTGATGCAAATAGGGCAAAACAAAAATTAGCAGAGACAAATTTAAGGCTTGTTGTATCAATTGCAAAAAAATATGTAGGTCGTGGAATGAGCTTTTTGGATTTGATTCAAGAAGGAAATATGGGACTTATGAAAGCAGTTGATAAGTATGATTACAATAGAGGATTTAAATTTTCAACTTATGCAACTTGGTGGATAAGACAAGCGATAACTCGTGCTATTGCCGACCAAGCTAGAACAATTAGAATTCCTGTTCACATGGTTGAAACAATAAATAAATTAGTTAGAATTCAAAGACAATTAGTTCAAGATTTAGGTCGTGATCCATCAAACGAAGAAATTGCTGAGCAAATGGGAATTGAAGTTGAAAAAGTTCAAGAGATAAGAAAAATTGCCCAAGAACCTGTTAGTTTGGAAACGCCAATAGGCGAAGAAGAAGACAGCCATTTGGGAGATTTTATAGAAGATGATACAGCTATAAATCCTGATGATGCAGCAAATTATTCAATGCTTAGAGATCAACTAAATGATGTTTTATCTTGTCTTGGAGCAAGAGAAAAAAGAGTTTTACAATTAAGATTTGGACTTATAGATGGAACTCCAAGAACATTAGAAGAAGTTGGCAAAGAATTTGATGTAACTCGCGAGAGAATTAGACAAATAGAAGCAAAGGCACTTAGAAAATTAAAATCGCCTAATAAGAGTGAATTATTGAAAGACTTTTTATAAATGAAAATTACAAAACGACTAGAAAAAATAGCAAAGCTAGTTGATGAAGGTAAAAAAGTAATTGATATTGGGACTGATCATGGATTAGTCCCTTTATATTTAGCAAAAAATGAAATATCAAAAGAAATTCTTGCAACAGATATTTCAAAAAAAAGCCTTCAAAAACTAGAAGAAAAGCTAGATGATAATTTAAAAAAAATAATAAAAACAAAAGTTTGTGACGGACTAAATGATATAGGAATAAAAGACAATCAAATAGCCATAATTGCAGGAATGGGTGCAGTTACTATAATTGAAATTATTTCTAATAATATAGAAAAGATAAGAAAACTTGATTATGTAATTTGTGAAGGAAATATAGGAAATGAAAAGTTAAGAAAATTTTTAAATGAAAATAGTTTTTTTATTGACAAGGATTTTCTTATTAAAGATGGAAGAAAACATTACGATATAATTAGATTTAAGAATGGAAAAGATAGAAAACTTTCTTTGGGAGAAATTTATTTTGGTAAATTTATCTACCAAGATTTCAATCCATTATTAAAAAAAAGACTTGAACAAATTTATAAGAAAAATATAAAATTTAAAGAAAATATAGAAAAATTTTCAGTAAATAAACAAGGAGTAGATCTTATTGAAGAAAGATTACAAGCAATAGAAGAGGTTAAATATTATGAAGATAAAAGATATAATTAAATTTTTGGAAGAAAGATTTCCACTTTCACTACAAGAAGATTGGGACAATTCTGGACTTCAAATTGGAAATATTGAAAATGACCTAACAAATATAATGATTTCTTTGGATCTTGATGAACAAACAATACAAAAAGCAAAAGAAAAATCTTGTAATTTGATTATAAATCATCATCCGTTTTTATTTTCTTCAATTAAATCAATTGATTTAAACGAAGAAAAGGGAAAGATAATTAAAGATTTAATTAAAAATGATATTACAGTTTTTGCCATGCATACCAATCTTGATATAGCTAAAGGCGGAGTAAATGATAATTTAGCAAAACGTTTAGAGCTTAGAGATATTTCAAATTTAGATACAAATAATGAAAATCCTATGGCAAGATTTGGATATATAGATGAAATAACAGCTTATGATTTTTCTAAATTTGTAAAAGAAAAATTAAATTGCAAAGGACTTATACTTTATGGAGATAAAAATAAAAAAATAAAAAAAGTTGCTCTTTGTGGAGGAGCTGGCAGTGATTTTATAAATGATGCAATTCAAAAAGGCTGTGATCTTATTGTAACAAGTGATGTAAAATATCATGAAGCTATAGATAATTGTAAAAAAATAAATATAGTTGATCCAGGACATTTTGCAAGCGAAAATCATATTATTTATATGATAAAAGATTTATTAGAAAAAAATTTTGCAACGGGAATATACGCCTGTGCAAAAAAAGATTCATATAGAGAATTTATATAATCTTTACAAATACAAAAATTATGATAAAATAAATAACGGAGTAAATTGAATAATCGCGTCAATGACGAGGAAAGTCCGTGCACCACAGAGTAAGGATGCTAGATAACGTCTAGTAAGGGTGACCTTCAGGCAAGTGCAAAAGAAAGTATACCGCCAAAAATTTTTGGTAAGGGTGGAACGGTGAGGTAAGAGCTCACCAGATAATTAGTGATAATTATGCTGTGTAAACCCCATCCGGTGCAAGAACAAAAGGGACATTAGGATTTCTACTCGAAACGGTCCAGTATGGTAGTTCGCTTGAGCTAATTGGTGACAATTAGCCTAGATAGATGATTATTTTTAACAGAACACGGCTTACAGATTTACTCTATTTTTATTAAATTTAACTATCCTAATTTAAAGGATAGTTTTTTTATTGGAAAATTTAAAAATAAAATTGTAACAAATAAGAAAAAAATATAAAAAAAGTTACGAAATAAAAATAATTCTTCAAATATTTTAAATAAATTGGGATTATACAAGTGTTTTCACAAATAAATATAAAAAATATGTTAAAAAGTGTAATTTTTTTGTAACTTCTTATTGACTATTTTGTTAAAAAGTTATATTATTATTCTAGATTTCATAACAGATAAAAAAACAAATTTTAAACGGAGGAAACAATGAGTAAGAAAAATATAGGATCGACAATAGGAGTGTTAGCCGCAGTTACAATAGGTGCTTCTGCTTATGCTTCTACGATTAATAATTTAGATAAAGAAGATCAATCAAAAAAGGTATTAGAAAATAATGTATCTTATATTGAAAAAGAATATGCATCCAAAGTTAATTCTGTAAAAAAAGATTATTCTAACGAAGTTAAAAATACTAAATTTGCAGAAAAAACAGAGACAAAAAAAGATGCAAAATTATCTAAAACAAGAAATTTGGCTGATCCTACACTTTTTGAATCATCAAGTGAAGATGCTATAGTTAAAGCTGTAGATGAAAAAATTCAAGAAAATAAAGAAGAAGATCAAAATAAAAATCAAAATACAGTTGAACAAGCTTTAGAACAAAGCCCTGTAGTTGAAAAGTTTGTAGCTGTAGAATCATTAAATGTTAGGTCTTCAAAAAATGATCAAGAAAATAACGTAATAGACGTATTAAATAAAAATACTAAAGTAAGTGGACAAGTTGAAGATGGTTGGTTAAAAACTGATAAAGGATACATAAAATTAGACTTTTTATCTGATCAAGCTGTAGAAGATACTAACCAAGAAGATTTAATAGCCCAAGAAGAGGCAAGAAAAGCTGAAGAAGCAAGAAAAGCTGAGGAAGCTAAAAAAGCTGAAGAGGCAAGAAAAGCTGAGGAAGCTAAAAAAGCTGAAGAGGCAAGAAAAGCTGAAGAAGCTAAAAAAGCACAAGCTAGCCAAGCAACAAGTTATACTGGCTGGGTAAATGTTAGTGCATTAAATGTAAGAAGTGGAGCAGGAACAAGTTCTAGCATTATTGGATCATTGTCAACAGGAGATAAAGTTTTAGGAACACTTCAAAATGGTTGGTTAAAAATTAGTTATAATGGACAAGTTGCTTATATATCTGCAAACTGTTTATCAAATACAGAAGTTAAAAAGCCAGTTGTTGAGAAAAAACAAGAAAATAATACACCAGCAAAACAAGAAAATACAGTTCAATCTCAAGCTTATACAGGTTGGGTAAATACAGCTGCATTAAATGTTAGATCAGGTGCATCAACATCATACAGTATAATAGGCTCTTATACTATGGGAGATAAAGTTAGTGGACAATTAGCTAATGGATGGTTGAAAGTAAACTATAATGGAAGAACTGGATATATAAGTGCAAATCTACTTTCAAGCAAAGAAGTTGCTAAACCACAACAAGTTGTAGAAAATAATAAAACAAACAATAATTCAATAGGACAACAAACTGCAACTCAAACACCTCAAGCTTCAGCAAGTGGACAAGCTGCTGCAAATATTGCAAGACAATTTGTTGGTTATCCTTATGTTTGGGGAGGATCATCTCCAAGTGGATTTGATTGTTCAGGTTTAGTTTATTATGCTTATAAACAAATTGGAGTTAATTTAAATAGAAATTCTGCTGCACAATTCTCTAATGGATATTCAGTAGGTATCAATAATTTGAAACCAGGAGATCTTGTATTCTTTAATCAAAGCGGATCTATAGACCATGTAGGAATGATTGTTGATTATAATGGTAATTATGTTCATGCAGTAAGTCCAGGAGTTGGAGTTCAAATTGGAAATATCTATAATTCATGGAGTCAAAGAGTATTTGCAGGAGCAAGAAGAATATTTTAATTAAATAAATTAAAAACACCCTTAGGGGTGTTTTTTTAGGATTAAATTATGAAGATTATTAAGTCAAATGAAATAAAAAATGATATATTAAAAAATATAGAATATTGCAATAAAAAGAAAAGCTTATTAATTATATCTCAAAATAATGATTTAGCTGTAAATCAATATAAAAATGCAATTATAAGAAGATGTAATGAATTTAATATTGATTATATTGATAAAGAATTTAGTAAAGAAGATAATCATTTAGATATAATAAATTATTGTAATAATTTAAATAATATTGATGGTTTTATAGTTCTCCAACCTCTCTTAAAGTCGACAGATCTAGATTATTTAAGAGAAAATATTCCTTTTAATGATTTAGATGGCTTTAAGTATGATTCTTTAGGGAAAATAATGAATAAAAAATTTGAGAATTTACCACAAACAGTAAAATCTATTATAAAATTTATTAATTATATGAATTTGGACTTGGAGGGAAAGGATATAATAATAGCTAATTCAACTAATATTATTGGAAAACCATTAGCTATGTATTTAAACTATAAAAAAGCTTCAGTAACACTCTTTAATTCAAAAACAAAAAACCAAAAAGAAAAAATTAAGAATTGTGATATATTTATATCTGCCATTGGAAAAGCAAATTATTATAATAAAGATTATTTTAGAAATGGACAAATAATAATTGATGCGGGAGTAAGTTTTGTAGATGGAAATATGTATGGCGATGTTGATTATGAAGATATAAAAGATTTAGATATAAAAATTGTTACTTGCAAAAATGGAGTAGGTTCTATTACAACCTTATCGTTATTAGAAAGTCTTTTATATAGTTGAAAAGCATTTATTTTTCTTTATGGTATAATTATAAAGTGATTTAAAATGGCAAAAATTTAATAAAAGGCGAAGTATATGAAAAAATTTAAATTAGTAATTTTAGGTACAGATTTAAATGCTTATGGTGTTGCAAGAAGTGCCCATGAGCTTTATGGAATAAAATCTGTTTGTATGGGAATAAAAAATTTAAGAGATACAAGAGATTCTAAAATATGTGAAGTACATACAAATGAAAATTTTGAAGACGATAATGTTTTTGTAGAAGAACTGATAGAATTAAAGAAAAAATATAAAGATTATGAATTGATTCTAATATCTTGTTCCGATGGTTATTCATCTTTGCTTGTTAATAATAAAGAAAAATTAAAAGATTATTATCTATTTAATTACGTTGATAAATATATGCAAGAGAAATTGGAAAATAAAATTGATTTTTATGAAATTTGCGAAAAATATGGTCTAGATTATCCTGATACAGTTATTACAAATGATAACACAGATGAATCAATTAAAAAAATTGAATCAGAATTGTCTTATCCTATAGCATTAAAGGCAAATGATTCAATTGAATTTTATAATACTCATTTTGAGGGTAAGAAAAAAGCTTATAAAATTCACAACAATGAAGAATTAGTGAAAACTTTAAATCAAATTTATAATGCTGGATATACTGGAAAAATGATAGCACAAGATTTTATTCCAGGAGATAGTTCAGATATGTATGTTTTAAATGCTTATGTAAATACAAGTTCACAAGTAAAAATGATGAGCCTTGGCAAGTGTTTGTTAGATGAGGTCTTACCTTTAAATATCGGAAATTATAATGCTTTGGTAACAATGGGAGATGACAATATATATAAGCAATATAAGAAGTTTTTGGAAGAAATTTCTTATAAAGGTTATGCAAATTTTGATTTAAAATATGATAAGAGAGATGGAAAGTATAAGGTATTTGAAATAAATATAAGACAAGGTAGGTCAAGTTTTTATATGAATGCAGCCAATAATAATTTTATTAAATATCTTGTAGATGATTTAATTTTTAATAAGGATGAACCATGCTATTATGAATATGAAAACGGATTATGGTTGTATGTTGATCCATCAGTTTTGAAAAAATATGTTAATAGAAAAGATAAAGACTTGGCTTTAAAAATGTTAAAGAAAGGCTATGTTTTTACAACTCGGTATGAGAATGACAAGAATTTTAAAAGATTTCTTAATTATATGAGAAGAAGATTTTCAACTATTAAATACTATAAAAAATTTTCTAATTAAATAAATTGCATAGGATTTTAATGTAGGTATGCATAATTTTATTTTAAATTTTTAGATTAAGAGTATAAAATAATTTTTTGTAATTAGATAATTGTAAATTTATTTTTAAAGGCAAATTCAAAATTGAGTTTGCTTTTTTATTTTACATAAAAAATAGCTAGATTTCTCTAGCTATTTTTTGTGATTTTAAAGATTTATTTTATTTATACCAATTTTTTTGCAGCTTCTAATGCGGCTTTATAATCAGGCAATTCTGTATTTTGTTCTAGGTATTCTACGTGAACTAATTTGTTTTCTTTATCTACAACGAAAACTGCTCTGTTTTGTAGTTTTAATTCTTTGATTAGGGTTGCGTATTTGTCTGCAAAATCTAAGAAATTGTAATCTGATACTGTTTTTACTTGATCTATTCCTTTTGCTGAGCAAAATCTTGCTTGGGCAAATGGTAGGTCGTTTGATATTGTTACGATTGAAACATCAGGGCTTATATCTGCTGCAGCCTTGTTGAATTTTGTTGTTTGTATTTCGCAAACTGATGTATCAAGTGATGGTACTACTGATATAATTTTTATTTTTCCTTCTTCTTCTTTATAAAAATCATATTCTGACAAGTCGTTATTTATTGCCTTAAAGTTTGGAGCACTATCTCCTACTTTTAGTTCTTCGCCTATTACTGTGATTTCTTCTTCACCGAATTTTTTCTTTCTTTCTGTCATTTATACCTCCTAAAATGTATAATTGTTTCTATATTAATATACCCATTTTTTTTATTTTGTAGGAGAAATTTTAAATAATTAGATTATTATTGTCAAATGCTTTTAAATAAGGTATAATTAATCAGTATGAAAGTTAGAAAATAAGGAGGAAGCAATGGCAGATATAGTTTTAAATTCAGAAAAAAGAGAAGCTGTCGGAAAAAATAAAGTTAATAAACTTAGACAACAAGCTATTGTACCAGGTGTTGTATATGCTAAAGATAAAGAAAATATAAATGTACAATTTACTTCTAGAGATTTTGAAAAAGTATTGTCTCAAGCAGGTACAACTACAATTATTGACTTAGATATTGACGGAGAAAAGGTACCGGTACTTATTAAAGATTATCAAATGCACCCATTTAAATCTCAATTTTTCCATGTAGATTTCCAAGCAATCAATGCTAAAGAAGCTATCAGAGTTTCTGTTCCAGTTTACTTAAATGGAAGAGATGACATTAGGGTTGAACCTTCTGTATTGGTTCAAAATATGGATACAGTTGAAGTTGAATGTTTACCAATGTATATTCCACAATATGCAGAATTGGAAGTTACTGATATGCAAATTGGGGATTCATTCACAGTAGCTGATTTTGATATTGCAAAAGATGAAAATATCAATATTTTACTTGAAGATGATGAAGTTGTTTGTTCACTTCAAGAACCTCAAGAAGAAGTTGTTGTTGATGAAGATGGCGAAGGTGAATCTGCAGCTGATGTACCAACTGTTAATGAAACTGAAGAAAAAGAAGACGAAGAATAAGTCTAAGAAACAAAGACCTTTACTGGTCTTTTTTTTTGCAAAAAATTATTTTTGATTTTAAATTTTTCTATTAGAATTTTTTAAAAAAATTTGAAATTTTCTTACGAATTTTGTTTTTGAATTTATAAAAATTTTTTAATCAAGGAATGTTTTATAAAACTATTAAATGTTTGAAGTATTTGATATAATAATATTATGAATGGATTATTAATTGTATTTGAAGGTCCTGATGGTTCTGGAAAAACTACTGTCTTGGAAAAAGTTTATAATAAGCTTTTGGAAGACGGGTATGATATATATAAGTTTAGGGAACCTGGTGGAACTGATATTTCAGAAAAAATTAGAGAAATTATTTTGGATAATGAAAATATAGAAATGAATCCAAGGTGTGAGGCCTTGTTGTATGCAGCAAGTAGGGCTCAATTGGTAGGTGAGAAGCTTAGACCTTTGTTGGAAAAAGGTTCAATAATTCTTTGTGATAGATTTGTTCTTAGTTCTATGCTTTATCAAGGAATTGGAAGAGGTCTTGGTGTAGACGAAGTTAAAAATATTAATGATTTTGCCATCGGAGAAATTAGGGCGGATTTAACTTTGTTTTTGAATATTGACTATAAAACTGCCATTGATAGAAAAAGGAAAAATTTCATTTCTGATCGTTTGGAAAACGAAGATGATTCTTTTCACAAAAAAACTTATGATGGCTATATAGAATTATCCAAAAGGTTTAAGGATGAAATTATTTCAATCGATGCTAACAAAAGTATAGATACGGTTGTAGATAATTGTTTGGCTACTATAAAAACATATTTAAAGGAGAAAAAATGAAACTTTTAATAGCTATAGTTCAAGATGCGGATGCAAATTTTTTGATGGATTCTTTGACAGACAAAAGATATAGGGTAACAAAGCTTGCAACAACAGGTGGGTTTTTGAGAGAAGGAAATACTACTCTTCTTATTGGTATTGAAGAGGAAAATCTTGATGAAGTAAAGCAAATTATTGAAGATAATTGTAAAAAAAGAACAACTCAATCATCAGTAATTAATCCGACAGCAGATTCTCCACTTTTGGCAACAAGCGCACCAGTTGATGTAAATGTTGGTGGAGCTACTGTATTTATTTTGGATGTTGACCAATATATAAGAATCTGAAATGATAGAAATTTTAGAAAATCAAATAAAAAATGATAAACTTTCCAATGCCTATATCTTTGAATCAAAAAATTCTTCTTATAATCTAGATAAGGCATTGGAATTTTCTAAGAGTATTTTTAATAAATTTGGCATAAATACAAAGCTTGAAGAAAATCCTGATTTTGAAATAATAAAAAAAGATGACAAGGAAAAAAATATAAGCATAAAAACCATTAGACTTTTGATAAAAGATATGTATCTAAGACCTAGTAATGGTAAAATTAAAATTTATATAATTAAAGATAGCGAAAATTTGAGCATTGAAAGTTCAAATGCCCTTTTAAAAAGCATAGAAGAGGCAAAGGATTATATAATTTTAATTTTTACAACAAATAATGCTTATAGTCTTTTAAAAACTATTAGATCAAGATGTCAAATCATAAGTTTTAAAAGTCAAATAGAAAATGAATTTGTAGATAGGGAAAAACTATCCTATATATTAAGTGAGATAATTTCTGGAAATTTTTCTTTTTATTACAAAAATAAAGATTTCTTTTCAAAGGCAAAAGATTATAAGGAAGAATTATTTGTAGAAATTTTAAATTTTTTCAATAATTTGATAAAATTAAAATATTACAAGAACAATTCAAAAGAGAACAAGAAAGTTTTATTTTACTTGAGAAAAATAGAAAATTTACCTTTTGATTCTATTGATAGGATAATAAGAAAAGCCGAACAAATAACAAAAGGATTTAAAAATAATGCAAATTTCGACATGGCAGTTGAAAATTTCCTTATTTTTATATATAGAGAGGGGAGAAATATTGAAAGTAGTAGGGATAAGCTTTAAAAAAGCAGGAAAAATATATTATTTTAATCCACTAGATTTTGATTTACATATTGGAGATAGAGTCATAGTTGATTCTAATTCATGTCTTGAAATGGGAATAGTTAAAACTCCAATTAAAGAAATAAATAAAAGCGATTTTGACCGTGAACTAAATGAAATTATTAGAAAAGCCAGTAAAGAGGATCTAGTTGAAGAAGAAAGAAATAGAGAAGATGCCTTGGAGGCTGTAGAAATATGCCAAGAAAAGGCAGACAATCTTGGACTTAATCTTCATGCCATTGAAGCAGAATTTACTTTCGATAGAAAAAAATTACTCATTTATTTTTCATCAAATAATAGAGTTGATTTTAGAAAACTTGTAAAAGAACTTGCATCAATTTATAGAAATAGAATTGAACTTAGACAAATCGGTGTAAGAGACCATGCAAAATTGGTTTCAAGCGTAGGAATTTGTGGACAAAAATGTTGTTGTGCAAGATTTTTGAGCGATTTTCAACCCTTATCAATAAAAATGGCAAAAGAACAAGATATAACCTTAGATCCAAATAAAATTTCAGGTTTGTGTGGAAGGCTAATGTGCTGTCTATCTTACGAAAATGAAAGCTATAAAATAGCAAAAAAATCAATGCCAAAAATAGGCGAAAAAATTGAAACTGAAGATGGGATTGGAGTTGTTGTAGAAAACAACTATGTAAAAGAAAAATGCAAAATTAGAGTAAGAATAGAAGAAGACGATACAGAAATAGAGAAATCTTATTGCCCAAAGGATATAAGAAGAATAGTTGACAAATAATTGATAAAAATAAGAAAATCTTGAGATTTACTATCATTTGACATTAGTTAATTTAACTACTATAATATTAATATAACAAATTAGGAGGTAATATTATGGCTTATAGAATAGATGAAAATACATGTATATCATGTGGATCATGCGAAGGTGAATGTCCAGTTCAAGCAATTGAACAAGGCGACGCAGCTTACGAAATCGACGAAGATGCTTGCATCGATTGTGGATCATGTGCAGCTGTATGTCCAGTAGAAGCAATCTCACCAGCAGAATAAGATATATACATAAAATAAGACTCAGTTTTTGCTGAGTCTTTTATATTGCTTAAAATCTTTAAAAATTAAAAAATTAATAATTACAAAAAAAATTGACAATTTTTACATTTTTTGCTAATATATTTTTTGATGTAAACAAGGAGGCATTATGAAAAATTCTAAAAAAATTTACCACGTAGAAGATAAGTTACCATTTAAATTATTGTTACCACTTTCAATCCAACACACATTCGCAATGTTTGGAGCTAGTGTCTTAGTCCCTATTTTATTTAAAATAAATCCAGGAATAGTACTTTTTATGAATGGTATCGGAACATTATTATTTATATTAATTACCAAAAAGAAAGCACCTGCTTATTTGGGATCATCATTTGCATTTTTAGCACCAGGAACAGCTATTATTGCAAGTCAAGGATTTCAATATGCGCAAGGTGCTTTTATTGTGGTTGGAACTCTAGGATGTTTTTTGGCATATATAATTTATAAATTTGGAATAGTATGGATAGATGTAGTATTGCCACCAGCAGCCATGGGTTCAGTCGTTGCCCTAATAGGATTTGAGCTTGCAGGAAATACAGTAACAGGCGGTTCAATCGGAGCAAACTTGATGACAGATACTGCAAATTATAAAGATTTTATAATATTTGGAATTACACTTTTTACAGCCATAATCGGTTCAGTATCATTCAAAGGATTTTTATCAACAATTCCAATCCTAATAGCAATAGTAGTAGGATATATTTGTTCAGTTTTCTTTGGAATGGTAGATTTTACACCAGTATTAGAAGCAAAATTATTTACCTTACCAAACTTTTCAGCACCAAAATTTTCAATAGAAGCAATTCTATCAATGTTACCAGTAATATTAGTAATTACAAGTGAGCACATTTCACATCAAGTTGTAACAAGTAATATTATAGGAAGAAATTTATTAGAAGATCCAGGATTACACAGATCAATATTTGCAGATAACTTCTCATCAGCCCTTTCAGGATTAGTAGGAGGAGTTCCAACAACAACCTATGGAGAAAATATAGGAGTTATGGCAATAACAGGAGTATATTCAGTCCAAGTTATAGGAGCAGCAGCAATTATTTCAATATTAATGGCATTTGTAGGACCATTAGCAGCATTAATCCAAACAATACCGGGGGATGTAATAGGAGGAGTAACCTTCTTGTTATACGGAATGATAGGAACAAGCGGAATAAGATTATTAGTAGACCAAAAAGTAGACTATTCAAAATCAATAAACCTAATCCTAACATCAACAATATTTATAGCAGGACTATCAGGATTATCAATAAAATTTGGCTCAATCCAATTACAAGGCATGGTACTAGCATCAGTAGTAGCAGTACTCTTATCAGCTTTTATGACCTTGCTTAGAAAATTAAATTTAATAAATCAATAAAAATAAAAATCAAGCTGTAAATTTATGGCTTGATTTTTTTAGTTGGATAAACAAAAAAAGAAATAAATTTATTTAATAATGTAAAAATTATAAAATTTAAAATTTTAAAATTAAAAATTGGCAAAAAAATGGAGCCACTTCCCAGGATCGAACTGAGGACCTCATCCTTACCATGGATGCGCTCTACCGACTGAGCTAAAGTGGCACATAATGTAATATACCACAGAAAAAATATTTTTGCAAATAATTTTAAATTATTCAAAAAAAACGGTATAATATGAGTAATTGTAGTAAATTTATGAAATTTATGGTATAGTAAGCTTATAATATTTAGGAGGAAATAATGAGTAAAGCACAATTTGAAAGAAGCAAACCACATATTAAT